>Ga0182011_10002125_pt1 | contig 16935 bp, 16 predicted proteins | sample 711E1DmetaG_FD_120481 | JGI IMG/M metagenome (GOLD analysis project Ga0182011, IMG submission 120481) | Permafrost microbial communities from Stordalen Mire, Sweden - 711E1D metaG | ecosystem: Environmental > Terrestrial > Soil > Wetlands > Permafrost | place: Sweden: Stordalen | collected... | reverse complement strand
ATTCCATCTTTTTGGCGGTATAAGAAAAAGGAGGACCAACAATTACCATTCACAGAGGAGTCACTATGGGATCAATCGGCGAGATCATAATTCGGATAGTCATAGTCATTTGCAGGAGGAAGAGATGAAACCGATACTAACGTTCGTTGAGAACATCGTGAAGGCAGTCAAAACACTGCTTGAGCAGAAAGGTGGGAAATAGAGCTATGGCGACTGGAGCACTGTGGTTGAAAGAGCTACTTGATGCGGCTGAAAAAACAAAGGAAAAGCACAAAGCTCAACTGTCATTTTGTTGTACGATCCTCATGGAAAGAGCCAAGAGTAGTCCTGCACCTTTCCGGGAAGATAGTTCAATATGAAGGCCGATGACATGGTCTTAATAGGAAATGAATCCTCTGAAAATATCGGGCGAATGGAAGGTTACCAAACTTTTTATCGCGGCAAAGCACGATATTGGAAAGGAGTAAAGTGTAAAGGGGGAAAATCTATCGCAAATATCTTGGTATTGAACCCTCGCCATCGTCTGCCGATTCCACGTTATGACGCGCATTCAGTTTCTTATCACTAGCACACTTTCTAGCGTAGATTTCCCCGGTCACGAGGTTGCCCTGATGTGGCGTTTGTGCTCATTTATTCCTTTGGTTATTTAGAACAATGTCGCGTCGCCCTCGAATCCTTTCCTGTTCCTCGGACGTCAGATCTCCACTCACCAATGCCATATCGAATGTTGAGACGATCTCTTGCATTTCTGCCGATGTCGATGCACCCCATATTGTCCATTTTGTCCAAGCAGCTGTATCCAGGATAACGCCGGGCCATTTTCTTCGGTCTATCTCTATGGCCGATTGCAGCCTAATGAGCTTGTCATACTCCTCAATCAAGACTCTCTTATCAGCAAACGCATTCTTCTCCACATGATAAAAAAGTATATTGTTACATATTTGCACTCTAAGCTTTTTGTCATCAGAACTTAATCTCTCAGCCTCTCTCAACAGCCTCATCCCGTCCTGTCCACCAACTTGGTATTGTGTATTTGTCGTCGAGAAGTAAAGATCAAGAAGAATCAAATGAGTGCCCTGTTCCTTTAAGTACCTCGGGTCCTTATATCCGGGCTTCTCCAACCATTTGCTCTTCAAAGCGAGCGCGTCGCTCAATATCCCCACAGCTTCAAGATGTCGTTCGGCTGTCGGTTTCCATTTTCGATAACATATCGCGAGGAAGAAAAGGCCTTCGTGCGTAGGTGTATCTATTTTACCCCTCGCAAGCTCCAAAGCTTTGCGACAGTAAGTCTCCGCCAGCCGCCACTTGTTTATTGTGCCCAACATATATGCCATGACCAATACTTTCTCGAAATCCGACTCCCTACCAAAAGTATCTTCCAAGAGATCAATGACCTCTCCCCAACTTCTCAGCGGCTTCTTCGAACTTCCCAATCTCGCCAAAAGTAATTTTGCACTCTCGGTATAGAATTGGAGCGTGTAGGGCATTGCCTCGACCGCCGAAGAAGGACCAGAGTTCTCAGCCGGCGCATTGGAATCGAATCGATCCTTGAAGGCAGACCATTTCCCAGCTTGGAGGGCACTGGCGTAGACAGCTAAAGCCTCGTGGTCCCCTTCCAAAACGCGTTTAAGCTCGCGCAAACGTTCGAAGATCATCCGCCTGATACCCTCTTCATTTCGAATTAGTTTCAGAAACAACAGGGAATCTTTTGCCTTATCATTCAGAGAGTTGGGCTCATTCGGCGGGGCTGCTTGGAGGGAACTCAGTAAACCCCCTGCTGACCGCCAATCATCTTTTATCCGCGAAAGCTCTCGCGCGATATGTGCTTCCTCATCTTCATCTAATCCGGCGAATTTACTCTCTTTTTGGATAGATGACAATAACGCATTAATTGGAACCAATCTATCGAGCAAATCTTCCTTTGCAAGTTTATATTCTAGCTTGTCAAGACGTTGAAGATACGAAAAGTAACGAGGGTGTCTGATGATGTTCCCGACCAATTGGTCCCACTTGCGCTCGCGAATCTCAGACTGCAGCATCTCGGCCATCGCTTCGCTCCTCGTCACCAAGCAGAGCTTTGTGCTCGACTTTGCCAATTCGCGATTTGCCTGCTCCAGTATCGACATGGCCCATGCATCGTACATCGATGAATTGTCGGAAGAACGCTCGCGCTCAGGATACTTCTTCCGAAGATCATGAATCCCCACAAACCACCTCTTGGAAGTTTCCGACTCGAATGTGTCTTCCGAAAGATGAAGCACCTCCTCAAGGTCCTCAAGTCGTTTGGACTGGAATAGTTTCATCAAGGCGCTAAATGCATTTTCCGATTGAGGCTTTGAAAGAGCAAGGATCAAAGGTGTATTCCGCTCAAAGAATGAAATCAATCTTTGCTCATCCGAAGGATCAATACTCGCATTAGAGGCACTTGCCTTGTTCACCAGCTCGAGCAAAGATTTGGTTTCTGGATTACTCCAAAGTTGTTCACCCCACGCAAGAAAACCAGGAACTTTCTGAATGAGTTCTTCCATTTTATAATGATCCTCCCGCTCCATTCTGATCATTGCGTCTCGGAGCTCCGCAGCGTACGGCATCAGCAGGATTGGCCTTTCAGCCTCCTCAAAGAACAGCCGCTCAAGAGCAACCTTCTGCAGTGCGCTAGATAGTGCCGTCGGATCGTCCTTAAAAAGTCTGAACTCGTCAGGTGTCTCATCTGGATGCGAAAGGGCGTATATCTCCGAGTAGTCGACTGCGAATCTTAACTTTCCTTTCTTGTCATGCACAAATTCCAAATCGTCGGATACTTGCTGTAAGTCCCTCGCTAACCTTGCACACTCAGCGAGATAGGATTGAAGAATATTAGCGTCCATTATGCTGCCCCAAACTATTTCGTCTCTGTCACGACTTTATCCATGAAGGATTGACGTATTCCAGCCATTTTCAGCAGCGCGTTTTCGGCAAACCGCACCGGTCCTTCATCATTTCTGATTTCTTTGACTCGAATTTTAATAAACATACCTCGGTCAATTGGCACCCCAAAAGTCTGGCTTGGAATCGCAACAGACTTCCTCAAGGTCAACGCCAGCGTGTCAAATGATTCTCCAACAAGAGATGCCGGAGACCATTTGTGCGTGCAAAGATTCTCTAATAAACGTTCTTGGTAGCGTGGCTCTAACCACCGAAGATTCGCTGCAGTTCTTGCTAGTGTGACAATCCTCTCCATCTCGCTCACAACAAATTCAAGCGCGTAATAGGCAGGGTACTTTTTTTGAAGATCCAAGAATCGCGGTAAATACCGAGGGTATTGCTCCGGGGAGCATTCACACAATCCGAGAAATAGCTGCGCGGCAAAACGATAGTCGAACGACTCCGAAAAATAAAGCCTCTCAAATACAATTTTCACACCCTCATACGGTGCGAAACCTTGAACCACTCCTAGTAAAACCTGTAGAGTCTCTTTGTAAACATCCTCAGCCTCTGTTGACGTTTCTTTCAGACTTTCGAGTATCTCTGATTCCAATATGAATCTGATCGGCTCAATGCAACCCAACGCTCGAATATAGGCTCCGAGAAAAGCTAACCCTTTTAAACATTGAGGCCCATGGGTGTGAAGATCCCATTCAAATAGTGATCTAATCACCCCTTCTTTGAAGCGAGACTGAAATTGTGGGCTAAACCCAGTGTATATATTCCTTAGCTGAAGTGCAAGCGACGGATCAAGTTCAATCCTAATCCCATCGAAGGATTGAGTCACAAATCCGTTCAACAACCAAGTAGTCAGCTTGTCTGGCGAGTAGCTACCAAGAAATTGCTCGACCGATTCTTTCTTATTTGACATATTTGTAAAATTTTCCTTTCGTCCGCCAATTCCACTTCCACTCCATATTTCCTACGAACCTCACGAAATCAAAAGAGTGAGAAAGAGGTTTCAGTCTTCCCAGATCCTTTAGAACAAATTCACCGGTTATGCTCAACGGGGGATGCACCGCCTCTGGATATCCGTCTGCTAGCGTGGCAAGCTCTACAGCAAGCCCCCACCGGTGACGACTTCGCTTCGATTGATAAACAAGCTGGTAGCCATCAAGAAATGTCGGCGCGTAAAGAGACTCTTTCATGAATATATCAGCAGGATATACCAGTTCAACTAGATTTTCGTCCCGTGAATAGTGAATCAATCCACAATGGTTTCTAGCGCTGTCCGCCGGGTGCAGTGACGCTCGGGTATTCTGCATATTTTCTGTAGGTGTGACCCAAGCGAAAGGCCGAGTACCTCGAATCTTTCCAATGACAATTCCATGGAGTCCATTCGTTTCAAGCAGATTTATCTGAGACTTGCGCAAATGTCCCGTGATCGCAAACCCGACCTTGGACCAATCGAGATGATACTCTGCGAAACTAGGAGCAGTCATTACCCTGGAGCAAGGTATCGGGCACGGCATGAGTGATTCACCTTTGCAACTGTATTTAAGACCACCGGCGGTAGTACGCACCAATTGATCGAACTCATCCTCGGGCAGTTTAAACTTCGCAGCCTTATTCCACCGAGCGCTCATATCCTTCACGAATTCCTTCATGATGGCCTTCGGTATTCTGTTTTCCAGGGCGTCATACAGCATGTTTGACAACGTGGCCCTTCCGGGAGCAGAAACCCGCATTGCGTTCGTCCACTTTGCGAATTGAGTCATCCGCCCAATCTACCCTTGCAGAATTAAGTATTATATAAGTTAAAAAAAATCAGCTCTAATCGACAATACATTTTTGTTGCCAATGCTGCCAGACATCACCTACAGTAACTCTAGCATTAAGCCCGATTGACCTTGTGTTCGTGGCCCTGCAGGACTCCAAACAGTACTTCTGTAACACAAAATAGCACTCCTTCTCCTTTCGTGCAAGTAGTCGAGCTAATTTTGTAACAGGAAATACTCTTGTTCAGTTTGCCTTCTCTCTTTTCATTCGATTCAAACGCCTTCTTGATATTTTCAGCATGATCGGCATCTACTGCCACTAAGCTCGGATGCTAGTGAAGATACTGCCAAGCCCAATCTTCAATGTTGAAGGCGAATTTCTGATTTTGAGGAGTATCCGTAGATCGGAAAACATGTCCTTTTGATTGCATCCAAAATAAAGGAACTACTGTACGACTAAGCCTTAGGTTCTGAAAGCAATCCACGTTCTTCGAAAACCGTTTTTGCAAATACTCTCGTTAGCTTCGCCGCCTTCTTTTCGATACCGTCCTGTAAGGTGTAATCACAGCGTTCAATTATTTCTCGTGGATTCCCCAGCGTAAGCTGATAAACGTACTTCACATAATCTTTTGTATAAGGAATTAGGGGCTCCCCTTCCATTCGGTTTGCTAGTCTGTTCCAACGTAATCTTTTTTCGATGAGTTCCTCAGTTTCTGATAAATTAAGCGGGGCCAGTTCAATTATGGTATTCTTTCGGCTAAGCAAAGGTTGAATTGGGCCACCTTGAGACCTTTCCCTTTTTACCAAATTATTCAAGTTATTCCAACCAGATTGAGATATTCCAAAAAAGAAACCGAGGTTACTTATCTCAATTTGAATTCCCTTTACCTCTGGTGATGTAGGTAGATCATACAAATCACGGAGGGTGTTAATGACGTTAGCTAGTTTAGCTCCCCTCATTTGACTAAACAAGTATTCCACTTCATCAATACAAAGCAACAAAACAGATATCCCTGACTCCTTTAATACTAAAAGTAATAAGATAAAATATTCTTTTGCGACGTCTGTTGACTTAATATTCTGTCGCACTCCAAGTTTTGCAAGATCTGCTGACTTCAGTTGGTCACGACCAGTGAGATAAGAATTTGCTAGTTCATCTCCCTCTATCCATTTCATGATAATGTTTCTTTGAGGGGTCTGTGGCGCTCCCAATTGGGAAAGGGCTTTCTTAGCTTTCGACGTGCTGATTCTGTCCTTCTTGACATTATAGAATATACGCTGAATTATATCAACACCAAATTTTGATGTAAGATCTTCTCTCAACAATTTAATGTATATACCATGAACAGAATTATCTTTGGCATACTGTTCAACAATTGAGTACAATGACACAGTTTTACCAAATCCATAATCTCCAACGACAAAGTTTAGCGAGGAACCTTGTCCTCGTTTTAGATTTGAAACGGCCTTTGTCCAAACCATCCTTTCTCTCTTCCGGCCCACGATATACGCACTCGGAATTATTCCAGATCTTTGCACGAAAGGGTTGTTTTTTAGTTTATAAACTCTATTTACAAATGACTGTTCATCCATTTAGGCACCTTTTATGTAAAGCTAATGGAGATTGTCTCATAGTACTTTCCATTGTAATTGAATAACTTTTCTTCTGCTCCCATTGAGCGGCCGAATGACATCTGATACCTACCTGTTGATTTAGGTATTTCAGAAAGCAAAAAATCAAATTGATTTTCCGTAAGAATCATTCGGTTTTGGTTAAGGAAGATCATGCTTGTTTCTTCACGTAAACTAAGTAAAGATTGAGTTTTGATTCCGGCAGACTTTCGGAATAATGAATCATATGCTTTAAGTAGAACACTCTTAAAAGAATTTTTCTTGGGCCTCGGGTTTAGATCATCCCTCGCAATCTTGACGCCTTCTTTGTTCAGTGAGATAAACTCCTTGACGATTAACAATCCACACATATTCAGAAAACCTAACCAGTTTCGTATTCGTTCTTTTGCGGCTGGAATATTCTGAGTCCGCAAATTGGAAAAGCAGATGGAGACGAATCCATTTTTATCTATAGCTTTATTCTTCCCAATTAATTCAATAAAGCCAACCTCATCACGATCTATTTCAAAAGCAATTGACGCAAGAGCGCGATGGGCCAATATGTCGCGAAGTTTTTGTGCTTCAAAAATCAGTCGACCGTTCGGGCTCAATCGTATATCTTCTCCAAAGCCAACAATAAGGCCAAGACGTCTCATAGTTGGGATTGCCATACCTCTAAATACACTTTTCTCCTCTTTACCATCAGAAAAAAGAGCGAGGACTGAGGTTTTTAATTCCTCCCGATCAAAGGGGTGTTTTCCAAAACACTCAATTAACTCAAAAACCCTCTTCCAGGCTTTTAGAACAGGGATATTGGTTATTTTTCTAGTATTTTTATCGTCGATCACCATCGCATAATGTCACATATTTGCAGTGGACACAATAAGTTTCTCTCGTCACTTCGTTTACGTCTGGCTCCACCTCATTGCTTAACATATTAAATACTCTGTCTCTCTTGTCAATAAACTCTCTCCTCAGTGAATCACTGATGACGAAAAAGTAGCTCCTCGCGGTTGTAGGCAGGAAGCTTTGTGTTTCAACGAAAAATATTACTCCAATATTGGTGTTCCCCGCAGCTCCCAGTTGACTTTCTCTTGCAAGTGCGTAACCAGTGCAAGTTAGGAGATGTGAATGTCTAAGAGCTCTGCCGGTCTTAATATCCCCAATTGCTTTGAATTGACTTAATAAAAGATCTGGAGATGCATTTGGACTGATCCCCGATATTTCTGAATTCGGATTTATTACTGTTTCTTGCTTATCTGTTGTCACTCCAACTCTATCTGTTAATCTTACGTATGAAGGCCTACAAAGTATTTTCCATGCTTGCTTCGCCTTATATTCACTAAATTGGATACTGTTCTGCAGGATCCAATCTAATGCAAAAGAAGCTACTTCGTTGCGCGCGGAATATTTTAATATGTTTTGGATGGATTCCGAAGAATTTATCTTCTTCTCTTCGGGCAGGTTATCAATTAATATTAACCTTTCTTTGATTGGCTGGTTATTAAAAAAGGTATTAGAAAAAGTATCTACCTCATCTTTGATGAAGCGGTAGTTTATGTCTTTATCTGACAAATAAAGTTCGGAAAAATGGTTCAGTAACTGAGAGTAATATTCCTCGGTCAATGTGCCAACAATTCTGCCCCAAGTGGATTCACCTTTTTTTATTTTGGCTGATATATTTTTCTTCTTTCTTGAAATAAACAGATCCCGCCTAACAGGACACGTCTCATTCACGATTTCATCTACCGACAAAGGCTTTTTCCAGGCGAAATCACCAGGCAGTTGTATAAACTCATTGTTGTAGCCGCGCAGGCTTATTTCTTGATTGGCACCTTCAAATTCTTCTGAAATCCAATGAAGCAGCCATTCCAATCCTAATTGATACATGTCAGTTTCTTGAATTGTAGGTAAGTGTCAAGAATTCTTGCGCATGACAAGTATATACTCGTCATCGATCATACCGGAAGTTTCATGCCTTTTTGTAATCATCCCATGAGATCTTATATTGTCGCGTAGAATTAATTCTGTTGAGAATTTCCTTTTCTCGTTTGCTATATCACTCAAAATGAGATGGTTCATTGCCGGAATTCCTGATACGGTATTATTGCCAACGACTAAGATGCAGCGCGCTTTCGGCCTTAAAACCTTGTGCATTGAATTTATTGCGTCCCTCATGTTATTATAATAATTAGAAGCTATTTGCGCTCTTAACGGGCTAATAGCGTAAACTTTTTCCAGTAATTTATCGGCAGTAGCATTCTTCACTTCCTTGAGTTCCTTAAGGTTGCCCGCATCTATTTTTTCAGAACCAATTAGCTGTCGGTCGAGTTTTTTAATTTGAGAATCGGTCGCCAATCCGAGCCAAGATAATTCAAGCTTCGTCGTTCGAATGTACTTTTGTGCTGCAATATAAGGCGGAGATGAAATTATGAGATCAATGGAGTTATCTAACGATTTTGAATTAGTTTTGTTAATATGACCTAGTGTATCGCAGATACCTTGTTTAATATCTCGGACATCATCCCAAATTATCTTGCTTCTAATTTTGTTTGTTACTCCAATTGCTTTTGTTAGTGTTCTCATTCTTTCGATGTTGTTGCTTACCTTCTTATTGAATAGTGTCAAAGCGTTGTATCGATTTTTCTTGCGAACTATTTCATTGATTTCGCTTCGACGATCTCCTTTGAATTTCAAAGCGTTGAATAAAACAGGTGGGGCGATGAAAGGATCTGCGCGTGACATATCTCGAATAATTGCAGAAAAGCATACCCAAAAAAAATCTTTAATTGAAGGCGGAGCATTGAGGTTTTCTATGCCACAACGGATGGAGGCTAATTGTCGCTGGGCAGATTTTCTAAACCAAAAATCCCTGTTTTGAAAATCCGGGATAGTTGGATTTTCTGTTGCTCGAATTATCTTTCCAAGTTTCTTGACAAATATTTCCACTTCCTCAACATTTAACGGAGTTGTTTTGACCTTTGCGATTAATCTGGCAATCGGGTTTAGCTCCACCCCTAATGAGTTAAGAGGGTGGTATTTATGCACTAAAGATTCCAACAATACCGTCCCGGTTCCTGCAAATGGGTCAAGAATATTATCTGCCTCGGATGACAGTGAACTTGTCAGAAATGCGATAGGAATATAAGCTAATAGTTTTGCGGGGTATGAATGTATTGAATGAGTATATACATCCGACCTTTGAGCCCAATCCCAGTCTGCGCACAACTTTCTAAAAGATATTTGTTGCGGCAAATTTGACTGAGAATATTTTTTTTTAGCAGATTCTAGGTGTTCATCAATCCAGTTTTTTGCTGTATCGGCCGTCCAGAGTTGCGATTTTGACATTCTAATTAATTTGAATAAAAAATTTTGTAGCGGATTACTTTGACTCAATAACAGGAATCAACAGATTCATCAAAGATAATTACCGAGAACAATATACTTTTCTTGCATTGTCGGTACAAATTGATGGGTTTATTTGAGACCCTTAAACCCGGCTTGTAAAAGTTAAAATGTTGACCTCAGTTTAATTTTCGCAATTCAGTCATTCCGAAAAAACAAGGATTACAACCTTCAGTTCGACAGCACACTTGGATCTTTTGTCTAATTGTTCGTGGTGGATTGCTCCCGTGACGATGCTTTTTTCTGGTTCCGGAAGATCTTGTTCCTACTCCACAAAGTGTAGCCCAATTTCAGGATCTGTTCACATTACACATCATACCGCAAGAATATACCTTTTTTCTTCTCCCATCGCAACAATGACGGAGCTATAACCGGATTAGCTTTAGACCGCTAACTAAAGAAAAACAATAGGGTGCCCTATCCAATTTTGATGTCTTATTTTGGCCATGCAGACACCATTCGGCAATTATTCCTTCGGGGATTGAAGCAGCCTCTGACTTTGGCGATCCCTACAAGCAGTTCATCAACACGAAGAAGATGCTGCTGTTGCGCTGAATTTGTCGTAGGCATTCACCATCTGGGGCTTTTGTTGCACACTCTGTTAAAATCTATTAAGTCCTTGCCCCATCGTACGATGGACAGCGCAAGCCCAAAAAATCGAAACCGACCTTGAGTTTACGGGTCGCGTTCTTCTTGTGGACTGAACACGTTAGGAGTTCAAAAAGCACAGAGCTGGTACAATTATTCGAGCGGATGGGAGTGGTGGCTGTTCTGGCTGTTCGACTATCCTTAGCAGTCACCAAAAACCCCTGTAAATAAAGGCTGATGACTGTAATGGCTGTTATGACTGCTCATTTTCCGATCTCTTATATATATCTATACACTACTATACATAAGAATAATATTTCAATACAAGATCAAAAACGAACAGCCACAACAGCCACTACAGCCACTGACCAATGTTTATGCGGGTGAAATGGTGGCTGTTACGCTGCCTGCTTAGGCTTGAAGCAGCCACCTCCAATATCCGCATCTACCTTTTTTCTCAAAGGATCGAGCATTTTATAGCAGTATGGTCTATACACTTTGCTGCCTACACGGAAAGGTTCATCGCCCGATAGCAGGCCAAGTTCCCGCATCCTGCGAACAACTGTCCTTTTGTCCTTATCTTCAAAATTCAACTCACTAAAGACATTCGAAGGTATCAATTCGTCCAGGACGTAATCTCTATCTTTCCAGTTTGGGTCTGTTTCCAGTTTATTGACAAGCTGATGGATGAATCGGTCCTTAAGTTCGTCTTCTTCCGATATAGAACTGTTAAAAAGGCGATACTCTTCCCTCGTCATCGGCACTTTCATTCCGTAACGGAACGAAGACATATCCATCGATTCATACACTCGAAGTAGTACCGTTCGCACGTAGAAACCAAGTCGCTGTTTGAGCTTCAAGGCAAGCTGTGCGTCAACCGGTCCCACCAATTCTGGAAATTCATACACAAAAAACTGATTCGCCTCCGGTGACTTCGGCATCTCCGAGCTTTCCACAAATATCGGCAATAACCGGTTGGACAAAATGATTACATTCATGTTGTTCTTCGCCATGTAGTGCGGTGTGTATTTTTTGTTTATTGGATGTTCATTCGCGCCCACGATCTTTTTCAGCTCCGTGTAGTTCCGTTTGTCATCGGTGAGTGTCTCATCGGCGATCAAAAGCTTTTTCTCATACGCCGGATTGAAGGCATCTTTGCTCAACTGCCAGAAGGTGGATAGCGGCTTATAGATCTCCGCTACCATCTCTGCAAACGTATTCTTGCCGGTTCCTCTTTTGCCGACAAGTATCAGCGTCGGTAACGGTCGGTAGTTCGTGTAGCAGTAGCCAGCAAGCCACTGTTTAATAAAATCCTTATTATCTTTGAATGTTGATTGCAAGTAGTCCTCAACGAACTGATTGTTCTCGATATCAACAGGGATCGGGGCGTAATGAACTTCGATAATTCCCTGATCCTTTTTTACTTCGAACATGCTTTTGTCAATCCGTGCATCCCCGAGCGAATCTACTCTTCGTAATAGTTTGATATGCTGGTTTTCGACCAGCCAGGAATAAACGTTCTTTTGGTCTTTCGTATCCACCGCTCCGACATTCACATAGAACTTCTTCTCGCCTATCTCTTTGAAGCAGAACTCTTCCCCTACGATAGCGGCTTCATAAATACCCTTACTATGTGACCAAAAATCTTCGCAACGTTCGTCGATTGGAGGCACCAGCTTTGTTTTCCAGAACGTCTTGTGGCAAGCAGAGCAATGGATAAACCAGTTCTTGCTCTTTTCGCTGAACTCAATAAACGCCGATGGAGTTTCATCATCGTGCCATGGGCAGAAGATCGGGGTCTTCGCAGTAATACCAGTTACGGACAACTCCTTGCCTTTGGAGTCTCGGACCGTTAAGCTATTGTCCCAATCGCCGGCATAATACTTTACGGCAGACATATCGATTCCGACGAATTCACTAACGTCAAAATCATTTCGCGTCCAGCAGGAGCTGAAGTGAGCGCTTTCCGGTGATCCATACATTATTCTGGCGCCATCGAATACCGAGTCATCGCATTTGCTGTTAAACAGTTTATCGATTTTTTGTGTCGCGTCCAGATACTTTTGATAAGTAAGGATTCTTTGGCTAAACGGGATGAATATGTGGAAGTGGTGTTCCGCAGGCGTGTGACTTCGCGATGTTACTAACGCGTAATTTAAGTTGTTATTTTTCAAAATCGATTCCGCGTCCTCGATGGTCATTGTACCATCGATATCTACGCAAAATCCATAAGCGATCCTGAAATTTGCCAAGTTGCGGTAATGATTGGCCCAAACGATTGGGCTGTAATTGCGGGATTTGAATATCTCTTCGAGCGAAGAGATATTTATGTCTGTAGGAATATAGCCGGCTGCTGTTCCGCTGTAATCGAGCGCGTGCAGCGAGAGCTTAACTAACCTTTCGTGATTGGTGATTGATGTTTGAGTTGTCATAATAATTATAAGTGTTCTTCTGTTGATAAACGATATTTTTTAAAATCTTAAGGGCGCTGCCGTAAGCGAGTGGGTTAATAACGGCTTTCATCTTATAGTAGTTTTCCACAAGCTGCATGAGCTTGTCTGTTTGTTCGAAGCAGAATATCGTCTGACTACCTTGTCTTCGATTTGTCTGCAGGGGTAATTCTGAAGCCTGCAAAAATCCTGCTAAATAAATATCAGAAGTTTCGTAAAACATAAATATGCTCCAAGGGTTGCTTGTAAGAAATAATGGTAACAACGAATGGATCAAGCATCCGATAAAACTCTTGGATCTTGACCGGTTTGAATGATTTCTTTTTTTCACGCAACGATAAAGAAAATAATTTCTTCGCCTTAAGTAGCGCTCTATACACATGGTATTGAGCTACAACCACGTAAAATGGTTCTTTGGTTTCGTCGGTGATGTTGGTATTACAATATTCGATGCACAAATCGAGAGGGTTGTCGATGTTGCTGATGATTTGGTCCAGCGGTGTTAGTGAGGTATTGTCCATATAGATATCCTAATATTATTAAGAGCATAATATTATCTCCTTGGCTCGGCGGTTAATTGGTTACGATGCGAGTAGAAAAACAGAAGATTCACGACACGAGGTGTCGTTCTTTTGAGAGGGTTATAGCTTTGTGCGGATTGGTATTTCCCCTGTGACAACATATATATACGAAATATTTTTATCAAATGCAAAAATAAAATCAAAAAGTTCCATTTTCCTTTCGACCACGATTCTCCGCCATATCTGGTACATTTTCGTCCTTTATACTATGCATCAAATTCTGTAAATTACGTACGATCAAGGACTTAGAAGTACGATCCTTTATGGTTTTCTGGCTTGGAGTACCTTCGAAACGGCAGTACGCCGTTCTCATAAATTCATATAAGGGATTCAAATATGACTATAGAGCGCGCTAACGAAATTCCAAATCCAAAAGTCGAACCAATCGTTAATCCACAGCCGTCCGAATTAATGGATGAAATGGACAATGAGGGTGAGCAATCATTGACCTACCAATGTGCGCTTGCAGAACTTCTGCTCATGGGCCAAGAAGTCCCGGAAGATAAATTCGATTCGGCAGAACAGAAATTAAACAGCCTAAGCCATACAGAAGATATTCAAGGTGCCGACGGGGGTATCATCGAGCGAGTAACGTTTGACATGTGGGACACCGTGGATCCGATTACGATAAAGATCTCTCAACGGCCTGATAATTTATGGAGTGCGGTCAAGATTGCCGGAAGATTAATAAGCCTCACGGCTGCGCAACCTCTTGATGTAATCATCGACGGAGAGGAAAAATCGGTTCCAGCACGAATAATTACATTCGAAGACAAGGAGCACACCCGTGCTCACGCGATGGCGTTCCCGGAGGCTCTGTTGCCGAAGGACATCGATCTTTACCTTAAGACAAAAAAACTTTTGACGTTTCTTGGCAGCAGAATTTATGTTTCAAGCAAGGGCAACAAATCGTACAGATTTTTTCTCCATGGTATAATCCCGGGCTCTTCTATGAGTGATCTCGTGGCTACACGCACGTCCGATAAGTATGCCCCAGGATTTGCAGTTACCCTTTCAAACGGAAAGAAGATCGGGATCCCCGTCGACCATCCATACTTGCTGGTAGAAAAAATGGGATATCGCGAAGGATCCAACCAAGATGGAAAGGATCTCTTCAATCATATCAAGAAATCCTTAATGGACAACTTGAAAATTCTTGGCGCTAACTTTGACGCTTCACATCTTGAGACTGGTATAGAATTCGTTATCCTCCAAGCTCTCTCACAGGGAAAATCAGGCGGCTTTTCGAACAAATTGCACGGCCTTATTATTGGTCCGCCCAACACCGGCAAAAGTCTGCTGACTGACGCGGCAAAAGTCATAAATCCAATAGTAGGCGAGATATCCGTTGTCGGGCCAAAAATTACGGCCGCAGGTCTCATTGGAAAAGTTAAAAGTGAGGGCGATGTCTCCGTGTCAACCGGTGGTAGCATACCTGCTGCTTCCGGTGGAACATTCATCATCCAAGATTTTCATTCACTTAGTGGTGATAAAAGAGCCACGATCCATGAAATATTTTCGTTACTCATGGAAAAAGGCGTTGTCCGGGACGATACTTCCGCAAATGCAACACTGGACGCAGAAGTATCGCTGCTTATTGATACTAACAGGTACCATCAGGTTCTCAGGACTAATCCACCCGAACCAAATACTTATCGGGATTTGGATATACCAATCAACATTCTTTCGCGATATGACTTCATTCTTGATATCCCCAAGGATGCCATAAGGCAAGAGCACATCGCCGACAATATCGGCCTGCTTGCCAGTGCTCCAATCTCAACAAAATGGCAAGATGAATTGAAGACCCTTATCGCTTTTCTGCGCGATGTGTATGGAGGCATTATCGTCCCAGACGACGTAGAAAAATATGCCAAGTCGGAGTTGCAAAAACTGTTCAAGAAATTTCGCTCCTCGAACTTTGAGACAAACATCCAGGACCACCAACCCCGAATCGCTCGCTCGCAGAGAAAATATGTATTGGCAATCGCGCGTGCATGGGCACGTCCTGTTATCTCTACTGACCACGTCGATTTTGCGATGAAGTTCATTCAGGAAAAAGTTTCCTTCTTAGCAAGTCAGTCATACGATGAGTTGAACAAGGATGGCCGTACTATTCGGAAGGCTACACGGGCGGAGTGGATTCTACAACAATTTGCAGACGGTAGAAATTTCAGATTAGATGACCTAAAAGCACTGTATGACAGGGAGTACCCATCAATAGATCCCAGAACCATCAAACGGGATATCCAACTGCTCATGGCCTCAAAGAAAATCACACGTGTAAGACACGGTGTCTACGCTCCAGCAAGATCTGGAGATCAGGTCCCCAGCCCAGAAAAACACGTAAATCGCAAAAAGAAGGCAAAAAACCAAAAAATCTCTAAGAGACGAGCAAGAAAAATGGTTCGCAGAAAAAAGTCCTAATATTTTGAACCCAAAGACATTTGTCGTTTTGTCATTTTGTCCGTAAAGAAGGTTATATACCCGTATGGATCCAATTTCTAAAGCTGACTTAAAAGATCGCAGGTACTATATCGGCGGAGCAGTCGAAACCGCGCTGGCGAATAAGAACTTTAAGAAATTAGCTGATTTGGTCGATCTTGCGGATAAATACGGCGTGAACAAGAGGGTTCGGTTCAAGGCTTGGAAAGCTGTGGGTGTGTACTGGATGGATGGATGGCACTTTGCGGATGCATCAATCGCTTTTAATTCCGCTCGTCGTATTCAACCATTGAAGATAAAGATCGTGAAGTTACAATTCGACTGTCTCGGTCGGTTTGTCCGTGAGTATAGAGATGTATTTTCATTCTCGGACTTGTCCAAAATCGAAGTCGAGCTTGAAAGAATTCTTGAATTCTATAAGACCAAGAAGCTTTGGAACCATCCAGCTATAAAGGGTGGTAGAGGCCTATTCGATACCATCATCGAATTAAAAAGTCGAGCTAAGGAAGCGATCGAAACGCCGGCAACTCATATAACCGACCGTATCGTTGATGCATTATATACCAATGTTTCGATGGATGAGGTCCGAGCCGATTTTGCACGAATCATAACTCCCTACCTCCTCGAAAAAATTGCCGAAGATGACGACAAAGCAGGAAAGAAGAAGAAAAAGAAAAAGCCTCCAATAGAGAAGCTGGAAAAGGAATCATAAGCTATTCTGAATCGGCTGGTTTAGAACTTTGCTGATCCAAGCTCTGCTTACCCCAAAATGCGCCGCCAGCGCTGCCCGGTTTTTAAACTTACCTGTATCCAACAACTCCAGATACAAGTTTTTAAGTGCCTGAATATCTTGCCGATGTCGTTTTGTCCTTTTGTCCTTTTCCGCTGGATAGATGAATGATTCTGTTAACTTTTTAACTGCATCCGGAGCCATATCGATGTAATTATGGATTCTTGCCGGGTCGATTACCAGAATTTTCGCTCCATGTTGCGTATTATGCAGGAATATTGGCAATTTTGCCCATAGAATTTTCGAGTCTTGGCGCCTCTCGCGGAGCCAAAACAAAGCCCCGGACGTTAGTCCGGGGTTTTGTTGTTTGTGGGGTGGGTTGTCCCGCAACGGTCGAAGACTCCCTACGGGTCTATCGACCCATAGGGTCGTGAACAACTCGT
>Ga0182011_10002122_pt1 | contig 16944 bp, 16 predicted proteins | sample 711E1DmetaG_FD_120481 | JGI IMG/M metagenome (GOLD analysis project Ga0182011, IMG submission 120481) | Permafrost microbial communities from Stordalen Mire, Sweden - 711E1D metaG | ecosystem: Environmental > Terrestrial > Soil > Wetlands > Permafrost | place: Sweden: Stordalen | collected... | reverse complement strand
TACACGACCACTGCCGTTACCATTAAGTTGACTACCGACAGCGGGAAGAGAATTTTCCAGCCAAACGACATCAGCCTGTCGTAGCGGATGCGCGGGAAAGTAGCGCGAATCCAGATCAGGCCGAAAAGTAAAATGGCAACTTTAACAAACAGGTAGATCGGTCCGAGCCACGGGTGAATATTCAACCAGGGTCCCTGGAAGCCGCCCAAAAAGAGCGAGGCGCCGATCATCGAAATGGCGATCATCTTGATGTACTCGGCCATGAAAAAGAGGGCAAATTTCATCCCCGAATACTCCACGTGATAGCCAGCAGTCAATTCCTGCTCGGCTTCGGGCATATCGAACGGCGCCCGATTGATCTCGGCGATGGCGCCGACCATGTAAATCAGCGCGCCCACCGGCTGCAAGACGATATACCACAGGTGCTGCTGCGCGTTGACGATATCGGTCAGGCTCATCGATCCTGCCAGCAAGATCGGCCCCAGCATGGCCATACCCAGCGCCAACTCGTAACTGATCATCTGCGCGGTGGCACGCAACCCGCCCAGGGTGGCATACTTGTTGTTGGAGGACCAGCCCGCCAGCGTGATGCCGTACACCGAAATGGAGGTGACGGTGAGAACATACAACACACCCAGGTTGATATTGGCGACCGAGAGGGCGATGTCGCGCCCAAAAATGTGCACCGTCGGCCCCCAGGGCACCACTGCGGTAATAATGAGCGCCGGGATGACGGTAATGACCGGTGCCAGCACAAAGAGCACCTTGTCCGCCTTCTCGGGAATCAACTCTTCTTTAAATATCAATTTCACGGCATCGGCGATCGGCTGCAAGAGCCCACCCCAACCGGCACGGTTCGGGCCGATGCGGGATTGCATGTGCGCCAGCACTTTACGTTCATATAAGGTGACATAGGCAAAGCCTGCCGTCATGACCAGCAGGACGATCACCGATTTGATAATCCACTCCCAGATCAGCGCAGCATCCATAACAGCCCTCACCTGTTCTCAGTTTCGTGCAGCCGTGTTGCCTGCAGGGTTACTTTGCCCGGTTCTGCCAACGCGACACCCATGCTGCGCCGTACCAGCACCACTCCCTGCGGTTGGCCGGTATCCAGGTCGACGGCGGCCTGCACGGATTGTCCGTCCAGACTCAGGGTGATCGTTTCCCCGGCACTGATGCCAAGCTTCTCAGCATCGGCTGGATGCAGCGACAGAGCGCGCTCGCCGATTCGTTCTTCGAGCAGTGTGCTGGTGCGCAGGGTGATGCCCTGATCGTACAGGCGTGAGACCGGCACGGCCAGCCAATCCCCCTGGCTCAGCTTCACGGTCGGCGGCATGGCGACCGGGCTGGGTGCTGCCTTGCCATTTTGCGGCAGCGGCAGGATAACGCCCAAACCATCTTTGTTCTCGACCACCGTACCGCTGAAGTAAGCTTCGGCCCGTCCGGTGACCGGCCACTGCTTTTCCGAATGGCTGAGTTGCACGTAATTCAATCCACTAAACGCAGGTTCAGGACCCGCGAGGGAGGCAAATGCTGCCTCTGCGCTGGATGCGGAGAATTCCATGCCCATCAAGGCTGCAATCGCCGCGGTAATTTCATAATCGGCCTTACTCTCCCCCAGCGGCGGCACGGCGCGGAAGTAACGCTGCACGCGGCGTTCCCCGGAGACCAGGCTGCCATCGCGTTCCATCGAAGCCTGCACCGGCAAGATCACGTTGGCATTGCGAGCCGTCTCGGTCAGATATAGGTCCTGCACGACCACGAAACCGGCGCGCTGGATAGCCTCTTTGAGCGCGGCGGAATCCCCGGCGGGGTCTGACCCGGCGATGTACAGGGCTATCGCTTCACCCAGATCTGCGGCCAGATGTGCGGAGGGCTGCAAGCCCATCTCAGCAGCGTCCTGGTCATTGGCGTGTGCCCAGACCACTACCAGCCCGTTATTCGGTCGACCAAAATGATTGCTTTTCACTAATAATTCAGCACACAGCCCGGCGACGGCCCGTGTCTGGGCCAACCCCAGCCCGTCAGAGCCGTAGAAGACGACTGCGTCCGTTGCGGATTGCAGCGCCTGCCCGGATTCGCCTTCGCCGTCAATCAGGGTCTTCAATATCTTTTCCTCTTCACCATAGGCATAGCGGATGGTGTAATTGGCGAACCTATCCAGGCGGGTGGCGCGGGCGCTGGCCACGATCAGCGTGGCACCGCGTTCGGCGGCTTGCTTGAGGCGCAGCCACCAGATCGGAGCCTCTTCGTGCAGATCGGAGGCGAACACCAGCACCGCGGATCCTTTGCCCAGCTTGCCCAGATCGGAGCCGGGGGTCAGGCCCAGGCGGGCCGCCCATTCCCCACCGCCCATTTCCGAGTAGAAGAAGGCTTTGCCCTCCATGGACTGGTTGAATTTTTTCAAGAAATAAAGGTCTTCGTTGGAAAGGCGTCCCCCGGCGAGGGTGACCACTTTTTTCCCGGCGGCCTTGAAATTCTCGGCCACCAATTGCAGGGCTTCCTTCCAGGAGGTCTCGACGAACTCGTTGCCGTGTTTGACCAGCGGTTTGAGGATGCGTTCGGGGGCTTCGCCGTAATGGTAACCAAAGCGACCCTTGTCGCAGATCCAGAGCTCGTTAACCGCTTCATTCTGCCGCGGCAACACGCGCTTGACCACGGTATGGCCTTCACTTTTGGCTTCGCGGCGTACGCTGTAACTGATGTTGCAGCCGACCGGGCACTGCGTGCAGATCGAGGAGACGTTTTCCATCTCCCAGGGACGTGCTCCGAAGCGGAAATCCGCCGTGGTCAGTGCGCCCACCGGACAAATATCGGTGGTGTTACCAGAGAAGACCGAATCGAAACCGGGCTCAGAGTGGGTCACGATCTCCAGTTGGCGGCCTCGCTGGTAGAAACCGATGACCGGGTCGCCGGCCACCTGGTCGCTGAAGCGCACGCAGCGCGCGCACTGGATGCAGCGTTCGCGGTCGAGATAGATCAACTCACCCAGCGGAACGTGCTTGGCCAGGTGATTCTTTTCGTCGAAGAGAAAACGGCTTTGTCCCGGCCCATAGGCCATGGTCTGGTTTTGCAGCGGGCATTCGCCGCCCTTGTCGCAAATCGGACAATCCAGCGGATGCGAGGTGAGCAGGAATTCGATGATGTCCTTGCGGGCTGCCGTCACCTTTTCACTGGCGCCCCACACCACCATCCCCTCGGAGACCGGAGTCGTGCAGGCGGTATCCAGCTTGGGGCCGAAAGCGATCTTGGGGGTGCCATCTTCGTTAAGAACCGGCTGGCCGGTCGCCCGGTCCACGGCGGGACGGCCGATATCCACCAGGCACATGCGGCACATCCCCACCGGTTCCATCTTGGGGTGGTAGCAAAAGACCGGAATGGTGATGCCCGCCATCTTGGCAGCATCCACGATCAACGTCCCTGCCGGGACGGAGACGGCCCGCCCATCGATCTTTAATGAGATGAGTTTGTCCATCCGTTAATTCTCCACACGGGCTTCAAAATCCGCCCGGAAATGTTGCAGTCCAGTGAGGACAGCGCTGATCGAGAACTCGCCCAGAGCGCAGAAGCATTTATTTTGCATCTCGCTGGCCACGATTTTGAGCAAGTCGATATCCGCTTTGCTGGCCTTGCCACCGTTGATGCGCGCCAGGATGTGCGCCATCCAGTAGGTGCCTTCGCGGCAGGGGGTGCATTTGCCGCAGGATTCGTGCTCGAAGAATTGCACGGTGCTATCCACCAGGTCGCTGATGTTGACCGTCTCGTCCACCACGATCACCGAAGCGGAACCCAGTTGCGCGCCCAGCGCCGGTACCGATTCGTAATCCATTGGCGTGTCCAACGCTCCCTCGGTAGCGGGAATCAGCGAGGAGGAGGCTCCGGCAGGCATGATGACCTTGATGGCCCTGTCATTGAGGATGCCGCCTCCTTGCGTGTAGATTAGTTCGCGAAAAGTCGTTCCCAATGGTAATTCGTAATTGCCGGGGTTCTTGACCCGCCCGGAGAGGCAAAATATCTTGGTGCCGGGGCTTTTCTCGGTGCCCTGCGAGCGGAAATAAGAGACCCCCTTGCCCAGAATGATGGGAAGATTGGTCAACGTTTCGACGTTGTTGATCACCGTCGGCTTGTCGAACAGGCCCACCACCGCCGGGAAAGGCGGGCGCAGGCGCGGTTGTCCGAGCTTGCCTTCGATGGATTCAAGCAGCGCGGTCTCTTCACCGCAAATGTACGCTCCGGCGCCCAGATGCGGGTGCAAGCGCAATGAATACTCGCTACCGAAAATTTTATCGCCCAGCAACCCTTTGGAAGTCAGTTCCTGCAGGCGCTCCTCGAATTTGTGGGCGATCTGCGCGAACTCACCGCGGAAGTAAACATAAGAATCGTGCGCTTGAACTGCGTACGAGGCGATCATCAAGCCTTCGATGAACTGGTAGGGGTTCAACTCCAGGATCTCGCGGTCCTTGAAGGTGCCCGGCTCGGACTCGTCCGCATTGGCCACCACAAAATGCGGCCAGATGTTCGTGGGCAGGAAGGACCACTTGACCCCGGTCGGGAAGCCCGCTCCACCACGTCCGCGCAGTCCGGAGTCTTTCACCTGCTGCATGACCTCTTCAGGTTTGAGGGTGGTGACCACTTTTTTCCAGGTTTCGAAGCCACCGTTGGCGATGTAGGTCTTGAGCTGGTTGAGCCCCTGAATTTCACGGTGGCGGAGCAAATAGAGGTCACTCATGGTCTGCCTCCCGCCCCAGTTTCTTCGGGGCCCGCCCCAGATCTTTCGGGGCCCGCCCCAGATCTTTCGGGGCCCGCCCCAGATCTTTCGGGGCCTGTTCCAACGATGGGTTTGGCTTCATCGAAGCTGTCATCAACTTCAGCCAATCCAAGGTGCGCCCCGGATTCTGGTTCTCGTGGTACTCGATTTCGTCGTTGATCTGCGACTGGAAAACCGGAGCGTGGTCGCAGGCAGCGATGCACTTGACCTCTTCGATGGTCACCAGACCGTCGGCAGTGGTACCGCCGGGTTCGATGCCGAGTTCATTACATAGCGCTGCCAAATATTCGCGCGCGCCGCATAGCCGGCAGGCCACATCGGTGCAGACCATCAGGCGCACCTTTCCGCCCGGTTGGTCATGGAACATGGTGTAATAGCCGACAATCGACGCCACCTCGGTGGTGCTGATCTCGCAAACCTCGCCGATCTCTTGCATGGCTTCTTCGCTAATATATCCTGCCTCTTGCTGGGCCAGATGCAGCAACGGCATTACGGCCGCCCGTTTTCGCTCTACCGGATAGGCAGCCAGGATGCGTTCGATTTCATTGGCATGGGCTTTCTTGAACGGATTCATCGGTCGGCATCTCCCAGAACGATATCGATACTACCAATGATACCCACCAGGTCCGCCACAAAGTGCCCTTTGGATAGAATGGGCATGATCTGCAACAGCGGGATGGAAGGGGTACGGTAATGCACCCGGTAAGGCTTGGGGCTGCCGTCCGATTCGAGAAAGACGCCCAGTTCCCCGCGCGGAGATTCTATAGAGGTATACACCGACCCGACTGGGGGGGTGAAGCCCTCCGTCCACAACTTGAAGTGGTGGATCAGCGACTCCATGCTCACGCTGAGCTCGGAGCGGGGCGGGGGCACGTACTTACGGTTATTGTCGATCACCGGGCCGTAAGGCAATTTATCCAGTGCCTGGCGGACGATCTTGACCGATTCGCGCATCTCAGCCACGCGCACCTGATAGCGGGCATAGACGTCGCCCTCGGTCTGTGTGGGGATATCGAAATCGTATTGTTCATAGCCGCTGTAGGGATTGGCTTTGCGTTGATCGTGCGCCATCCCCGTCGCCCGCAGTACCGGCCCGGAAACATTCCAGGCCAGACAGGTGGCGGTATCGATCTTACCGATGCCCTTGGTGCGGTCCATGAAGAGGTAATTTTTGGTGAGCAGCGCTTCGTATTCATCGATGCGTTTCGGTAAAACATCGATCACGTGACGCACCGCGGCTTCGAATTCGGCCGGAACGTCGCGCCACAATCCTCCAGGACGGATGTAAGTCGTCATCATGCGCTGGCCTGAGACCAGTTCGAAGATATCCAGGATCATCTCGCGCTCACGCATGGCATACAGAAAGACCGACATGGCCGCCAGATCGAGTGCCGAAGTGCCGATCCAGATGAGATGCGACTGGATACGCGACAACTCGGTGAGGATCACGCGGATGGCGTCGGCGCGCGGAGGCGGCTTGAGCCCGGTCAGTTTCTCAATGCCCAGGCAGTAGACCAGGTTATTACCGATGGCATACAGATAGTCTATGCGGTCGGTCATCACTTCGGCTTTCAGGTAGGTCTTGTACTCCATGTTCTTTTCGATACCGGTGTGTAAAAAGCCGATATCGGGCACACAGTTGACCACGATCTCGCCATCCAGTTCGACGATCAGGCGCAGGACGCCGTGGGTCGAAGGGTGCTGCGGACCCATGTTGAGCACCATCGTCTCGCCTGTTTGAGCGCGCGGGCTGAAGAGGTGCCGTAATTCATCAAGGGTAAATTCTTGAATTTCTCTCATGCGCTTCTCTCGCTTCAGCGCTCTCCGCGCGGTTTCTGCAGTTGGATTTCTTCGTAGTTGAACGTATATTGGACTTCTTCGTAGCCCAACGGATAATCTTTACGAAGCGGATGGCCCTCCCAGTTGGGCGGCATCATCAGGCGGCGCAGATCGGAATGCCCCTTGAACCGGATACCGAAGAGGTCCCAGATCTCGCGTTCGCGCCAGTTGGCACTGGGATAGATGCTCTCCACCGTATCGATCTCAGCGGGATCAGCATTGACCGAAGCGCGCAGGTTCAGGTAGGTGTGTGAGGCGGTCGAATAGAGCACATAGACCACATTAAATCGTGGCTCCGTCTTGGGGTAATAATCGACCGCGGTTTCCACCGGAAGGGTATCGAAGCCAAACTCGTCACGTAAAGCCAGGCAGGCTTCCACGATCTTCGCGGCAGGTACCAGCAACGTCGTCTCGCCGCGGAATTCCCCGGCGCTGGCGCCGAACCGCTCGCTGATCGCTTTTACGGCAAGTTGAAGACTTTCATCCATGAGCGCTCCTATTTCCAAGCAGCCAATTTTTCGGCTGCCACCTTTTTGTGCAGCAAGATCACGCCGTTGATCAACCCTTCGGGACGCGGCGGGCAGCCGGCCACGTACACGTCCACCGGCACCACCTCGTCCACTCCCTGCAGTACCGCATAATTATTGAAAACACCCCCGCATGCAGCGCAGTCGCCCATGGCGATCACCCACTTGGGATCAGGCATCATATCATAGAGGTTACGCAGGACCGGCGCCATCTTTTGCGAGACGCGCCCGGCCACGATCATCAAATCGGATTGGCGCGGGCTGGCCCGCATCAACTCCATGCCAAAACGGCTCATATCATAACTGGGAGCCTGCGCGCCCATCATCTCGATGGCGCAACAAGCTAGCCCAAACAGCATCGGCCACATGGAGTTCGTTCGTGACCAGTTGATGGCTTGTTCCAGCGTGGTGGTCACCACTCCCATATTGCCTGCTTTTTGCTCTATTCCCATTCCAAGGCTCCCTTCTTCCAGACATAAATGAACCCTACTGCCAGAATGGCGACGAATACGAACATCTCGATCAAGGCAAACAGTCCCAGGCTGCGAAAGGCCACCGCCCAGGGCAGGAAGAAGATCACTTCGACGTCGAAGAGGATGAACAGCACCGCTATTAAGTAGTAGCGCACCGACATGCGCCGCGCTCCCGCGCCGTAGGGGATCATGCCCGATTCGTACGGGTTACCCTTTTTGCGCGTCGGCCGGTGCGGGCCGAAGACACGTCCGATGATGAGCACCAGTACGCCCAGTGCGGCGGCCAGGACGGTCAAAACAACGATGGGAAGATAGTCGATCAACATGGCTGCACCTCTTGCTTTATTATAATCTGGAGAGGTCTAGTATTAATTTTATTTGCATATATATCGAATTCCATATATATCTATCGATTTAATTTTACAACGAAATCATTTTTTTTGCAGGGGGATAATAAAGAAATACCCGAGAAACGTAATTTTTTTCATCAACAATCTGTTTACCCGGGTCATATCGTTTCGCTTCATCGTTCATTATTAATACAAATATCATAATAATACGTATAATTTAAATAGAAGGATTTCAAAAATGGAGAATTTTCTCCCCGGTGAAATCGCTTCACGTTCTTAGGAGATAAAAATGAAAAGTAGATCCCTATTATTGGTTTCTGTATTGGTTCTTACCCTGGCACTGGCTGCTTGCTCTGCGCAGTCCACCCCGACCCCAGCCCCTCAACCCGTGAACACCCAGGCCGTGCCTGCTGACACGATGGTCCCTGCCACAACCATGCCGACGGATACGATGGCTGCGGCTACAGCCCCGACTACCTCCGGCTCTGGCAACGAAGTCACTATCTCAAATTACAGTTTCGGTCCGACCACTCTGACGGTCAAGGTGGGCACGACAGTCAAATGGACGAATCAGGATACCGTGGCGCATACCGTTACCAGCGATGGCGGCGTTTTCGATTCGGGTAATCTGCCTCAGGGACAAAGTTTCAGCTACACTTTTGCCACTGTAGGAACTTTTCCCTATCACTGTACTTATCACGCCATGATGACCGGTACGATCATCGTGATCAATTAGCCATTAATTATCGTTTCGTAGCACAGAAGAAGCTGACAGTTTTTCGCTGTCAGCTTCTTGCTTAACCCCCGGACCGGCGTTCATTACCAACAAAAAACCTCCCGGAGTCATCCGGGAGGTGTATGAATTGAGTTGTCTTTTTGCGTCTGTCTGTAAGATGGCCGCAGTCTTGCGGGTTCAGGTTCGCCGCATTCCGCCCTGCTCAAGCGAACCGTGAAAATGGTCATGGCACTGCAGTAGAGCTACAAAAAGGGGCTCAACGTCTTACCGATAAGTACTGTATTGTTTTTCTACGAAGGTCCAGTTCACCAGCGGCCAGAAAGCCTTGATGTAATCGGGGCGACGGTTCTGGTAATTCAGATAATATGCGTGCTCCCAAACGTCCAGTCCCAGCAGCGGAGCATGTCCATCCATGAACGGACTATCCTGGTTGGCGGTCGAGTACACCTGCAACTGCTTGTTGCCATCCAGTACCAGCCAGGCCCAACCGGAGCCAAAGCGAGTCGTCGCGGCGGCGTTGAATTTTTCCACGAAGTTATCGTAGCCGCCGAAGGTCTTGTTAATGTCGGCCAACAGGGCTCCTTCCGGAGCCTTTTTGCCTCCGGGATTCAACACTTCCCAGAAGAGGGAGTGATTGAGATGGCCGCCGCCGTTATTGCGTACTGCGGTGCGGATAGATTCCGGTACTTTGTTGATCTCGCGCAATGTCTTTTCGAGAGACTGAGTATAAAGTTCCGGGGCAGATTCAAGCGCCTTGTTCAGATTATTCACATAAGCGGCATGATGCTTGTCGTGGTGGATTTCCATGGTGCGGGCATCGATAGCCGGTTCAAGTGCATCGAAGGCAAATTTTAGAGCGGGAAGTTCAAATAGGGTTGTCATAAAGTATTTCTCTCTTTTAATTGATATGTTTTATTACTTATTTATGATAATAATACTCTTATTTATCCAGAATTACAACTGGTTTAAATAAGAAATATATAAGAGTTTTTTCTTCTACAAAACCTTATATATTCCGCGCTCGCAGGTTTGTATCCTGTCCCGGCGCGGCTATAATGAAATTAATTCAAGGAGGAAAAAATGATCTGGTTAACTGTTCTCAAATACGTTGCTGTGGCAGTCACCCTGGTGACGGGTGTGATGTCAATATTTTGGCCGCGCTCTTTTTCGGGGTTTACCGGCATCGAAGCGACCAGTCCGCGCGCCGTGAGTGAAATCCGCGCCGTGATGGGGGGAGTATTTCTCGGGTTGGCAATTGCAGTCGTGATCTTCCGCACCCCCGAAGTCTTCAAGATGCTGGGGATCGGCTTTGCGGCCATCGCCCTCGTGCGCGCCATCTCCATTGTCGTGGATCGCGCTGCCGTGCAGTCCAACATCATCAGTCTGGCCTCCGAAGTGGTGCTGGCACTGATCTTGATCTGGTAAAAAAATTAAGCCATTTGTCAGGAAATTTATATATATTTTTCATATTTATGTCTAGTTTTTCTTTTGAAAATGGTGTAATATATGGGTAGCCAGATGCCAGAGTGCCCCCCTCACCCTGGCATCTGGTGTGTTAATCGCTATAATTACCGGGGATGCGGTTCCCCTTTTTCTCTTACAAAAAGCCAGTCTCTGGAGCAATCATGAAGACACAGTTTACCGGTTTAAAGCTGATCGGCGGCATTCTCAAATTTCTGGGGGTGATCGGCCTTTTTCTGGCGGTCATCAGCCTGGTCGTGCTGCCCCTGGCTTTTTCCTCCTCTGACGGGTTGCTGGTTCAGATGGGATTCACCCAGCTCCTGCCCGGCACCGGACTGCTGGTCGGGCTCCTTGCCGGGGTGCTGCTTTTCCTGCTGGGGATCGCCGGCGGCATGCTCCTTTTTGCCATCGGCGAATGCTTTAACGTCCTGATCGCCATCGAAGCCAATATGCGCGCTGCCGTGGACCTGCTGCAAAAAGAGCGCTGAGGCCGGCTCAACCTGCCGCGAGCGCCTTTGAATGATTTTGCCTTCTCCTTGACGTTTTTTACCGGACGGGGTATATTATTACCGCTCCATATTCCTGCCCTTGTAGCGCAATTGGATAGAGCGTTTGCTTGCGGAGCAAAAGGTTGCAGATTCGAATTCTGCCAGGGGCACTCATTAAGAGCGGTCTACACCGCTCTTATTTGTTAAATCATATGGGAATGAAGATGATTGCATGAATGTAAAAGAACCGCAAATTCTGCTCGTCAATGATGACGGCATTCTCTCCCCGGGGTTGTGGGCTGCCGCCGAGGCACTCTCCCCATTGGGATTTGTGACCGTGGCGGCTCCGCGCGTGCAGCATTCCGGAGCCGGACGCAGCCTCTCGAACCAGGCCGACGGCAAGATCGAACCCACTACCCTACAGATCGGCGAGCAGGATTGGATCTGTTATGCGGTCGGCGGCTCGCCTGCCCAATCCGTCCAGATTGGCATTCACGCTATTTTGAAACGACTGCCTGACTTGGTGGTATCCGGCATCAATTACGGCGAAAATGTCGCCACCGACATCTCGATGTCAGGAACGGTCGGTGCGGCCCTCGAAGCTGCTGCCCACGGTGTGCTTTCCCTGGCCGTCTCGCTGGAGTTGGAGAACGGGGAGTGGTACAGCTACTCGCGCAAGATCAACTTTTCTACAGCGGCTTATTTCACTTACCGTTTTGCCCGTATCCTGCTGGAAAACTCCATGCCAGCCGATGTCAACCTGCTCAATCTGAACATCCCCGCCCACGCCACCCCCGAAACCCCCTGGAAGGTGACCCGCGTCAGCCGGAACCGCTACTTCATCCCGTTCCTCAAACAGGATTCGCCGGAAGATGCCGGGAAGGTCGATTCCAAAGTGTTCTTCGACCCGGATGACCCCAGCGACGTAGGCAGCGACGTGCACGCGCTCAAAGTGGAAAAGGTCGTCTCGGTCAGTCCGCTCAGCCTGGACATGACCTCGCGCGTGGACTTACAGCAATTGCAGACCTCTTTTGGAAAGCTCAAATAGTCCACGGATTTTTTATTATATTTGAGGAAATTTCGGATAAATCGGTGTAACAGTGGATCAAAATAACACTCCCGGCCGGATCTGGTCGGGAGTCATGTTATCAGACGTTGAAGCGAATGTTGAGGATATCGCCGTCCTGGACGACGTACTCCTTGCCTTCCAGGCGCAGCTTGCCTTTGGCCTTGGCCTCGACCATGCCGCCCAGCGCCATCAGGTCGGTGTAAGCGATGACCTCGGCACGGATGAACCCTTTTTGCAGGTCGGTGTGGATCTCGCCGGCGGCTTCAGGAGCTGTGGCCCCGCGATGCACCGTCCAGGCACGGCATTCGTCCGCCCCGGCGGTGAAAAAGGATTGCAGCCCCAGCAGGTCATAAGACAAGCGGATCATGCGGTTGAGGCTGGGTTCTTCGATGTTGTATTCAGCCAGAAAGAGGGCGGCTTCGTCGGGAGCCAGTTGAGCGATGTCGGCTTCGAGCTTGCCCTGTAAGGCCACCAGGCTGGTATTCTTGTGCAGGTTCTGAACCTCCGGCGCCTTCTGCCCCTCGGAAAGGTTCAGCACGATCAACATGGGTTTCTGGCTGAGAAAACCAAACCCGGCCAGCAACTTGTTTTCATCTTCACTGATCTCGATATCGCGCAGGGGAATATCATTGCCGAGCGCCTCGTGAAAACGTTCGAACAGCACCCGTTCGCGTTCGACGATGGTCTTGTCGCGGCCGACGCCTTTTTTCTTCTCTTCGACCAGATGCTCCAGTTTACGTTCGACGGCGATCAGGTCATTGAGGGTCAATTCGCCATCCATGGCCTGGATGTCGCGCAGGGGATCGACCGTCTCATTCACATGGGGCACATTTTCGTCCTCGAAAACACGCACCACGTGGATCAGGCCGTCCATCTGGGCCAACTGGTTGAGCAGTGCGCCAGAGATGCTGCCACCCTTGCTGGCACTGCCATCCAGACCAGCGATGTCGACGTAGGTCACCTTGGCATAGATGGTCTTCTTGGGGACGAACATCTCCGCCAGTTTATCCACACGCGGGTCGGGAACATCCACGACCGCTGTGTGCATTTCGATCTTGCCGCTGGCCGCGCCGGTAGGCTGGCTGCCACGGGTGAGCGCGTTGAAGAGGGTTGTTTTCCCCGTCTGGGGGAGTCCGATGATTCCGAGACGCATATGCGAAAATCCTTGACCCTTAACGATTTGTTGGATATACTCTGACGTACACGAGCCGGAGTGGCGGAATTGGCAGACGCGCACGACTCAAAATCGTGTTCCTACGGGATTGTGGGTTCAATTCCCACCTTCGGCACCTCTATTATAACATGCGCTCCCTGTTGAAAAAGCAGGGAACGTTTTGCTTAAGCTGAGGAATAGAGGAATAATCCAGCTTGTACAAATTTTGTAGTTATTTCGTTAAGGTTAATCTCATCACTGGATGATGCGGCGATCTTCTCGCCACCTCGACAAAACCGGCCGCCGCAAAAGTGGAAGCTACACCGTAATACAGGCCGCCGCTTTCTGTCTTGCTGACCGGGTCATACGGGTAGGCCTCGACGATGGTCGCGCCCTGGCCGTGCGCATACTCCACCGCGGCAGTGATCAACCCTGACATGAGCCCTCGGCGGCGATACTGCTTATCGATGAAGAAACAGTTGATGGACCACACCGGAAAATCGTCCACCCGCGCCAGTACGCGCGAGCGATCCAGTGTCGGGAATTCGCTACGGGGAGCCACTGCCACCCATCCCTTCGGGACTTCACCCACATAAGCCAGTAAACCAGGCACTTTACCATTCTGAACGAGCGTTCGGGTGATGGATTTCTTCTCGTCGTAGCTCAAGCGACTGTAATCGGCGCGGGAAATCCTCCACCAGGTGCACCAGCAACCGCCACAAGCGCCGTTGGGACCGAACAGTCCCTCAAAGTCCGTCCAGCGGTCGGTAGCCAAGGGGAAATAGGTAATTACCGATTCTTCAGCCAAGAAGGTCACTCCGATAAAATAAAATGCAGCGCACGGTCGATGGCCGAGCGGTAATCGGCGGGGAAGTCGTGCGCCACCCCCGGAAACACTTCGATCCCGCAGGGGACGTTGGCCTGGACGAGCAGTTCGCGAAAGGCCAGGGCTGTGGGAGTACAATTTTCATCTTCCTCCCCCAGCAAAAAATATCCGCGCAGGTCATCAGCTTTGCATTCAGTCAGGAGCCGCTCCATCTCCTCCAAATCACGAATGAAGGGAGCAACCCCCAGAAATCCGCGGATGGGGAAGTATTGCTGCAAGGCGGCCCGGATGGCAGTGTAGCCGCCCATGGAAAAACCGGCGATGATACGCTTGGCCGGGTCGATGGATATTTTTCGGGTTAGACCCCGATAGGTATCGACGATCTCTTTTTTGGCGATGGCGCGGTCGTTCCAACCGAAGTTGTTGTTACCGGTGACCTGCGAAGATTGCGGAAGGGCCACCAGCCAACCTTTTTCAGCCAGGTGGTTCCAGTAACCCTGAAAATGATCTGCGTTGGAGTCGTTGCCATGTAGCGCCATGAGTAGCGGCACCTGGGGAATATTGGTATCTACCGATTCGAGCAGGATCAACCCCGGCTTGGCCTTCTTTTGCACTACTGCCAGCATGTCCATGCTGCGCGCCACCAGCGCCTCGAAATTCGCCCGGCCCTGCAGTTCTTTCAGGTCCTCATCCCGGCGTAACGAGTTGCCACTGTAAAAATAACCTTCGTCCAGAGCTTTGGTAAAAATTCCTTCAGCCAACTCCAGATTCCCCTGGCGTGCCGCCATGCACATCCGCCAAAAATACAACTGCCGTTGATGCTCCGGGTATTGCCCCTGACCTTCGGTCAATAATTCGTACGCCTGTTGGAATTGCCCGGCCAGGTAAAGTCGATGGGCCTGGTTAAAAACTTCCGGATCTCTTTGCGGAGACATTTTTTCCTCTTTTTTGTAGGTGCAGTTTTTCAAAGACCATTCGTTCCTACCTTTATTATAAATAAAAAAATGAAAACCGGTAATAAATTTATAAACATTAAAATTTAATAATATTACAATTGCACCCCCCTCATTCCATGCAGGTTTCTTTGCCGGAGTAAACAATTCTATGATTTTGACTGGAATTATTTTTCGTCTCGTTGTATACTCATATATACTAAATTTTATTTAAAGAGGGCGTCCATGAAAGCCTCAGTCACGCAACAACATCTGGCGCATGGGCTGAGCATCGTCAGCCGTGCCGTATCCCCCCGTAGTACCTTGCCGGTACTGGCGAACGTGCTGGTCGCCACGGACGAAGGTCGTTTGCGTCTTTCGGCCACCAACTTGGAGCTCGGCATTACCTGCTGGATTCCTGCACAAATCCAGGAAGAAGGCTCCATCACCGTGCCGGCACGCACCTTCGTCGATCTGGTCGGTACCTTCCCCCCTGATCTGGTGCAACTCTCATTGGATGCCCGCACGCAAACCCTGGATTTGGTATGCAACAGTTCCGCCCACGAGGTCAAAGGCATCGATGCGCAAGACTTTCCGCCGGTACCTGTCCCCGACCTCAACGAGGGTGTTGATCTGGACCTGACTTCCTTTAAAGAAATGATCCAACAGGTCGCGTTTGCCGCCTCGGTGGATGAAGCCCGCCCGGTTTTGCAGGGCGTCAAAATGGAAGTGGCTGAGAATGAACTCACCCTGGCAGCCACGGACGGATTCCGGATTTCGGTACGTAAAGAACTGCTGGCCAACCCCATCAAGCAAGCCTTTTCCATCATCATCCCGGCGCGCGCATTGATCGAATTGGCGCGGATCGCCGGTGAAAATGATAAAACTGTCAGTATGGTCGTTCCGGCCGGTCGCGGCCAGGTGATTTTCCATCTGACCGATTCCGAACTGGTGTCACAATTGATTGACGGGAACTTCCCCGATTATCGCGCCATCATCCCAAAGAGTTTCAAAACCCGCACGGTAGTTTCAACATCAACTTTCCTCAAGGCCTGCAGGCAGGCAGAGATCATCGCGCGCGAAGGGAACAACGTTATCCGTCTCAATGTGGTGCCGGATGAAGCCGGTGCCGGGCGCGTGGAAATCAATTCCCAGACTGAGGAAACCGGTAAAAGCGATATCCAGATAGAAGCCAACGTGGACGGCGGCGCCATCTTGATCGCCTTCAACGTCAAGTTCTTGCGCGAAGTTCTGGATGTGATGCACGTACCCAACGTGGCCCTGGAGACCAACACCAACAACGCACCGGGAGTCATCCGCCCCGTGGGCGACGAGAATTTCGTCCACGTCATCATGCCCATGCACCTCGGCTGATCCACGCCAATACTCGACTGATCCATTTTCCCCTCTCCTGCCGAGAGGGGAACTCTTAATCGATAGAATATTTATTTCTAGAAATAATTATGGACTTCTTACCGAATTCTTCAGAACGATTGTTGAGCCTGATCCTCACCCTCGGACAGTACCCCATCCTGGCGCCGCGGATCCGTACCCGCATGCGAGAAGAATTGTTCCGCCGTGGCATCATCGACTCGCAAACGCTCGAATCGCAGGTACGGGATGAGGCCATTCAAACCCAGCGCGTAGAAGGGGTCGAAAATCCCCTGGCCCAGGAACCCAAAGACATTTGGGAAGCACGACTGGTAGCCGTGCGCAACCAGTTGACCGACCTGCTTTTTAGCCGCCACCTGAGCTTCGAGTTACTGGAGGGGTTGATCGGTGAAGTGATGGAAGAGCGCGGTATGCCCGCCATGGACTTGCACCTGGCCATCAACCCTGAACTGGCTCCGCTGGACCTGGTCTTCGAGCAGGCCCTGACCATCGAGCAGATGCCGGAGGAAGAACGGAGCAATTACGAGGCCCGGCTGGAAGAATCGCGCGTGGTACTGATCCGCACCATGATCAGCGACCAGTTGCGCTTCATCAATATTGCCAAAGAGTGGTTCACCATCAGTGACCTGGCCGAGATCCGCCGCCGCAAGATCGGAGCCGGACGCATCGGCGGCAAAGCCGCCGGAATGCTGCTGGCCCAGCACATCCTTATCAATAACTCTGAACTCAATACATTGCCCTGTATCTCGACCCCCGAATCCTATTTCATCGCCTCGGATGAAATGTACACCTTCATGGCGATCAATAACCTCTTTCGCTGGAATGACCAGAAATACAAGACCGAAGACGAAATGCGCGACCAGTACCCGGCCATCGTCGAAGACTTCAAACGCGGCGCTTTTGCCCCGGATATTATGGACCAGTTGC
>Ga0182011_10002120_pt1 | contig 16945 bp, 29 predicted proteins | sample 711E1DmetaG_FD_120481 | JGI IMG/M metagenome (GOLD analysis project Ga0182011, IMG submission 120481) | Permafrost microbial communities from Stordalen Mire, Sweden - 711E1D metaG | ecosystem: Environmental > Terrestrial > Soil > Wetlands > Permafrost | place: Sweden: Stordalen | collected... | reverse complement strand
GTTTAAATACTGTAGTTGACACAGTGCCTCTAAAGTATATGAAGTATAAAGATGCCTGGATAGATTTCGAGGCCCAGCAAATCAATAACGATTTGTATGTAACCCGAAATCTTAACCGTGTGCCATTGTTTCAGGTAGCACATTGGGAAAAACCGGGCGCCTGGAAACCAAAAAACCTATTACCCTGGAACTGGCGTACAAAAGAGTTGGTGCAGGATATTAGCACCGATAACCCTCACGCAAAAATTGAATTTTCCAGAACTATACAAATGCAAAAATGAAACGGTTTTCCGATGTCAAATTAATCCCCAGGGAACAAATTACTACCGACCCAAAAACATTCCAGGGCCGCCAGGTAAAATATGCCCAGGAAACCGTTAATAAAATCGTTAGGGAAGGATTTGACAAAAGCCAGGAGCCGATAATTGTTTGGTTCGATAGCATTAAAAATAAGTATATCGTTATTTCAGGGCATTCCCGATGGGAAGCTTCGGAAATTCTCTATAAAAAAGGTGACAAGTCATTAAAAAACATGCCTGCTAAGGTATTTTTAGGCGATAAAGACGAAGCAATAGAGTACGCTGTTTTAGAAAGCAATAGAAGCGGCACCGAAGAAGGATTTAAAAGCGATTTGAAAGCCTTTAAAATCGCAAAAAACAATGTATAATATGCCAATGCAAACTGCTTTGCAATTTGCAGCAAGAAGATAGTAAACACTTAAAATTTATAGATATGATACGCAAAATGGAATATTCCGATTTTTCTTTTAAAGATGTAGTTTCAGTAATGGCGCTTGGTGTTCCAACGAGCGTGATTGAAAAAGTAACTGGCTCAGGAACTACAGCCAATAAAGTGGTATCACTGGCTTTAACTGGTAACCCAAATTTAATTTCGGGAACAAAAAAAGCAGCTACTGTTACAACTCCCACACCGGAAGTACCAACAGCTACTCAAACAGCCGCCGTCGCAGCAACGGCAGCTGAAAAACAAAAAACAACAATGTACATCATCTGTGGTGTTGTTGCTGTAGTCGTGCTTGGTGTTTTAGTTTACATCTTTAAAAAATAATAATATGAAAAATTACAGTAACTTATTCGGATCAAAAAAAGGGGGTTCAATATTTGATCAAATGGCACAATTAGTACAAAGTCATGGAGGTGTTTTAGATGATGCCGGTAATTTGATAGACCCTATTTCAACAACTCCCCCAGTTGTCCCAGCCACAAATATAACTACAGGCAATACGGGATTACCGGCAGATGCAAATGTATCACAAGCCACAGCCCCAGCAACGCCAGCAGCCACAGCAGCGCCAGCAACAATAACACCTGAAATAAAAACTGCTATAATTATTGCGGTTGTTGCATTTGTAGCGCTTGGTATTTTGGTTTATATCTTTAAAAAATAGAAAAATGAATAAAAAAACTATTTATTGGATAGTAGGTATTATATTGGTAATTATAGTAATATATATATTTGCTCCCCCGATCATTGATTTTAGCGGAAATGGATCTCGTTTTAATCAATGGTTACATAGAAATGACCCAATAAAAGGGATTAAGGGCGCACCTTTAGAATATAAAGCAGGTAGCGACTACCCAAGTACCCAAAAAACTATTCAACCATTACCATCTTAAAATGACTAAAACTATAAAATGGCTAATAGTAATAATCATATTTATTGTGGTTATTGGTGTTTGCGTTTTATACCTAAACCGGAAAAGCCAGAAATATTCAGCGTTTTCCGAAAGCCAGCCGAAACCATTTGATTGTAACAAATGCGGTAATTGCTGCAAATTGCTAAAAAAACTCATTGAACATAAAAACGATGTTGACCTATTGCCTGAAGTCCGCAAAATGATAAATGAATTTCCTTATAAATACAATCAGTCAGGCGAGTGTGAAAAACTTGTTAATAATCAATGCAGCGTCTATGAAAGCAGGCCGGACGTATGTAATGTAGATAAAAGCTGGGAACGGGCCTTTAAAAACATAATGACGCTTCAGGAATATTACAATATCAATAAAAAGGTTTGCCAAAGTTCGGATAAACTTGTAAAACAACTAACAACTAACGTATGAATTTAGATATTTTGAAAACACCTTCAAAGAAAGTTTTATTAAAGTTGGGAAAAATATTCTTTTATCTGATCATCCTTACGGTACTTTTGATTTATGCTTATCCCTCAGTCAACAAAACGATAGGGGAACACCAGAAAAGGAGAGATGAGCAGCTGATCGATAATTTTAATAAAAAACAGGATAGTTTACAAAAAATCTTTGTTAAATACTGGGAAGTCAAATTTGATACCCTTACAAAAAGTATAAAAGCAGGGTTTCATATTACAAATTATGTTTTATCTAAACATATTATTCAAACAGTACAAGATAAAAAAGAGGTTGAAAAAAGCATCCGGGAATTATATAACGGTGTTTTTTACGAAAAAAAAAATATTTCAAATTCGATACAATTGGTAAAAAATCAAAAATAATAGGTATACGAAAATATTAAGGGTAGTATTGTTTTTCATAATCAATTAATTTAGGTAAGGTTTAAGGTTTGAAAATCCCTCTGTTGAGAAACACAGGGATTTTTTTATTTTCCATAACTCATAAGTTCATCTTTTAATCTTAGTTCGTTTTCCAGATGCTCTAATTTTTCATTTAACTTTTTTAAGTCTGTTGATTGATATTCAATTTTTGTTTCTCCAACAAAGGTATGGTGTTCTATTTGTTTGTAATCTGAATCTTTCTCCAAAAAAATACAAGGTGATACTTTTAATTCCTTTGCAATAGATTCAAGATTTTCAACTTTCATTCTTTTAAATCTATACATGTCTCCTAATCCTTGTGGTGTTATGCCAATAGAATAACAAAAAGCTTCCTGTGAAATTTTGCTTTCATCAAGGTGTTTTTTAATCATAATTTTTAACTTATTGAAATCCATAACTTTATTAATTTATTTGAAATTTTATATTAAATTTTTGTTTCTTTTGAAACTTTTGCTTACTATTGCAGTATACATTATATATAAAACCATACAATATATAATACAATATACAAAAAGAGCGCAAATATATGAAAAGTTTTAAAAATTTTTATTCAATTCTCCCAGGTGACGGTCAAAAACTCTTTAAATCAGACATAATGAACGCCTGCAAATGGAAATCTGACGATTTATTTTATAAAAAAATGCGTGGCGCTAATACAATCAATGAACTTGAGAGCGAAAAGATTAATGAAATTATCGAAAAACGCTATAAAAAAATATTTCTGCTCGCAAGGCAGATAAGCTTTGAGATTGACGAAGTATTAAGCAATGAATAACTTAACTAAAATCCAATAACCATGAAATCACTTAATAAAGATATTAAGGCTTACGAAACCGCCGTGAGAAAAATCAAAGCAGATATTGACAAGAGTATCAATAGTTTAAAGACTCTTGAAAAAGGGCTCAAAAAAACGCTTCAAGATCAAAAAAGACAATAGTTTAAATACTCTGAACTCAACGGGCCACCAAATACCCGGGGTAACGAGAATTTTTGATAAATAGGTTTTAAGATTAATTATTGATTTACAAAAACCCCTCATGACGCGAGTCACGGGGGTTTAAATCTAAAAAAATACGATTATGAAAACTTTAAGAATCAATATCAGTAAGGAAATTAGTATTGCTAATTTAGCTTGGACAAAACAAAAAAAGCATATAGAGGCTCAGAGACCCTTGATAAAACAATTACTTGCCGTTGCCTTATTATTCTTAACTATTACAGTAAGCGCTCAAAAGTTTAGTGATATAAATGGAATAGGGAAAAGCCTCATTGAACTCGAGCCTATCACTAATCATTTTATGTTTTATAGTACTGGACAATTTGAAGACTTACGCATAGATAATTACTTCTCAACAGACTATGGAGTAATAGGTTATGCATTTAATAAAAAAGACATTTGTGTAAAAATTTTAATACCTACAGATTCCAAGAGAATATTCGACTTTGACAAATTTTATTTGACCCGTCAAATTGCCAAAACAAATATAACTGTGGTAACCCTCCTCTGATTATACCCAATTTAAAATCTTTCAGATATGAATACACTTATTAAAATCCGAAACCTTATTTATTATCTCATTTTTGCTGCAATATTCTGGTATGTAGTTTACTTTTTTATCATCGGTGATTACAATTTTTTGGCTTGGAAAACGATTTCAAAAATCACGTTTATTTTAATTAACATTTTATCAGCCATTATTGGCTTTTTTTCTCATGATGATAATAAATACGAAACTGATTAAATCCTTTCTACATGGAACAAATAGTACCTACCGACAAAATCATGAAGCTTATTGAAAACCTTTATTTCATTCGTTGGTCTCGTCATCCCGATTGGTTTATTCATAATGTTGATGGGATGCCTATTCTTTTGAAGGGCTTTGAAGGTGCCGCATATTTTAATGAAAAGAACACCGAAAAAGTGCTTAAAGGTCATAAAGGTTTAATGGCTATTAAAGTGATTGACCTGGCTAAAGAAATTCCGGTAGTATTAAGCAATTTTCCGGCAGGTCATCCTTTATATGGCTGCCAGGTTTGTGTAAGGGATTTCACCATAACCCGAAACTAATGACCAAAGAAGATTTCGAAACCGAAATAGACCGTTTGCAAAAAGGGGCCAAACAGCAGCTTCTTAACAATGACCCAAACTATAACGAAACTCTTAACCAATTAACCCAATTGCAAAAAGAGTATAAACGTTTCTTAAAACAGACAAGTCATGCCAAAAATGAACAATCTAATTAAGCTCGAGCTGAGCCCCGAAGAAGTTAAAACCCTCAAAAAAGTATTTGACGATGCTGAACGTTGCGCCCTGCTTTCGGATGAAAGGGACTTTTACCGACAATATTATCTTTTACATAAAAACATTCATTTTCAGGTAGCGGCGCAAAAGGGCTTAATTCGACCGTCTAAAATGAACGCTGAAAAATGAACTACATTCAATTACTACACGATTTAAACCGCTTAGTAACTCAATTGCAGCTATTTTATGCCAAAAACAGACTGCCGAGTTACGATGGACGGGACGAGCTAATTTTAAGCCTAAAGCATAAAATTGCTGGCATCTCTTCCATGCCACAGGTTTTATATCCTTTTAAAATTCTTGAATTGCGAAGTACCTTAAAGCAACTTATACCCTTTAAAAAAGGGTGCTTCGTTTTGTTATTAAATCAATTGCTATCTAACTGCAAAGTGAAAATATCTTCAAAAACAGCTATTTACCAATGAATATACCACAGGCTACCATTGAACGCATTAACCAGACCGCAACGCTTTACGATGTTATTACCGATTTTGTAGACTTACATAAACAGGGCGCCAGCTTTTACGGTGAATGCCCAATGTGCCATAAAAAAGGCAAAGGAAAGGGCCTTATTCTCACGCCAGCCAAAAAAATCTATAAATGCTTTTCATGCGATTTTTCCGGTAACAGTCCTATTAAGTTTTTAATGGAGTTAAAAGGCTGGACTTACCCCGAAGCGCTCAATTATCTTGCAGATAAATATAACATCTCCCTAATTGAAGATGTGGTACCGGAAACAAAACCACAAAAGAAAAAGAAACCTTCAACCGCTAAAATAAAATCCTTTCGGGACAAACAGCTCGAAGAAAGCGGCCTTACCGATGAAGATCAAAAAGCCTCTGTTTACATCGACGATAACACGCGTAACCTAGTAAACGTGTTCGAAGAAGGCACCCTTAACCAATACAAACAGATTGTTTACGGCGACGACTTGATAATATGGTACTACGACTTAGACGGTAAGCCTGTTATGTACCAGAAACCGAAAACAAACAAATTTGAGCACCTTTTTCGTGTCCGCTGGCAAAATCCGGCTTTGCATCTCGATAAAGAGGGCAGGCCCATTAAATACCAAAGCCCTGTCGGCTCCGGTTCGCATATTTATATACCCGAAGCAGTGCGCCGGATATTCCAGGCCAAACAACATCATAAAAGGCTATACATCCAGGAGGGCGAAAAGAAAGCCGAAAAAGCCTGTAAACATGGTTTGCTGTCGATCGGTATCATGGGCATTCACAACATAGCTTATAACAAACAACTACCCTTCGAGATTCAGTTAATTATCAAAACTTTAGCCATTGAAGAAGTAATTTTTGTATTAGATGCAGACTGGAATTCCCTATCCGAAAATATAAAGCCGGGCGATTGGGTAGACCAGCGGCCCTATTCTTTTTATAAGGCTATTGTGAATTATCGCGACTACTTCAAAGCATTTACAAACCTGTCCATTTACCTGGAAATCTATTTTGCATACATTCAGCCTAACGAAAACCACGATAAGGGTATTGATGATTTGCTGGCCCACACCCTCAAAAATAAAGAGGATGATTTACTAACCGATATAAACACGGCTATTAACGAAAAAGACGGGCAGGGAACCTTTATCCAATTGCATAAAATAAGCGCTGTTCCCGATACCAAGCTTTTGGAATTCTGGTACCTGAATAGCGCCGAAAAATTTGCGGAAATCCACAAAGAAAAGCTTGTAAACATCCCTGAATTTCGCATTAACCGGCTTAAATGGCGTTTTAATAAAGAGGGAAAGTTAGAGCTTGCACAACCTCTTATGCCCGAAGAAACCTACTGGCAATTAGAAGAATTTGAAGATAAAAAGGGCCATGTCCGTAAGCGCTATTCCTTCGATTACGAAAATGCTTACAACTTTCTGCGTAATCGCGGTTATGGTAGAATTATGATGATATCAGGCAAATATGAATTTGCTTTTCACGAACATAATGTCATCGGTGCAGTTGAACCCTATCAAATTAAAGATTTTATTGTACGCATTACCCGCGAAATTGCGCCCAAAGAAATACGTAACATGCTTTTCCGAGGTGCAAAAATGTACATGGGGCCCGACTCGTTAAGCAACCTCGATTTTATGTGTCCCGATTTTGAAAAGCCGAACCGGTTTTTTCAAAACATATATTTTAAATCGAAATTTTGGCATATCACGGCTAACGGGATTGTGGAGAAAAACCTCACAGACCTTGAGCACGCTATTTGGGGCGATAAAATTAACAGTTTTGAAGCAAAGCTTTTGTCATCTCCATTAATAGACATCATTAAAATTAACGATGAAGTGCTGGCCAAATTCCCGGAAGATAAACGCGAATATTTCAAAAATTTTATAGGCCAGTTTTTTATCGAAGAAACTTCCGACGCTAAAAACTGCAATTTTTATCAGTTTCTTAAAAATACAGGCGAATTCTATTGGGATAAACTAACCTTCGACGAACACCGGAACATTGTAACCGATAGCAGGACAACTGACGAAAAGTTAGAAACCAATTTACACCTGGTTTCAAAAATGAGCGCTATTGGATACCTGCTTCACAGGTATCGTAGTTTATCTGAATGCAAAGCAATAATTGCGATGGATGGGAGGCTTTCCGAAATAGGTAGTTCTAACGGACGCACTGGAAAAAGCATTTTGGGTTTTGCCATTGGTAAGGTTATACCACAGGTTTATATCGGTGGAAAAAACAAGTATCTAACTGAAGATAGGTTTATTTTCGAAGAAGTGACGGAAAAAACCTGCAACCTGTTTGTAGATGATGTAAGGGCCAATGTGGATTTTGAGTTTTTCTTCCCCTTGCTTGGTGGGAGGGCTACCATTGAAAAAAAGGCGATTGGTAAAGTTACTTATCCCGACGACCTGGCGCCAAAGCTTTATATAAGTACTAACCATGCCATTACTGGCGAAGGTTCATCGCACCGCGACCGGCAGTTTTTAATAGCATTTTCCGATTATTATAACGAAAATTTTAAGCCGGTTCATCAGTTTGGCACTCCTTTTTTCGACGAATGGGACGCTGAACAATGGAACTTATTTTACAACCTTATGGCCCTTTGCTTGCAGGTTTATTTAAGATTTGGCCTTGTACCACAACCAACAGAACGAATTGAAAAACGCCGCTTACGTCAGGAAATTGGCGAAGATTTTCTCTCCTGGGCCGACGAATATTATTGTTATTCTGAAGATGTAAAAGCGTCATCACATATAAATGACCCTATACCACGAAAAGAGTTATATGATTCCTTTCTGGAACGTAACCAGGCTTTTAAAAAGTACTACACACCTAACAATTTCAAAAAGAAGTTTAAAAAATGGTGCCTCTATAATAACCTTCAGTTTAATCCTCACCGCTTCGATAAAATGGGTAATCCCGGGGCGGATGACAAAAGCAATGGCATTGAGTTTTTTATGGTATCGAACGAAAACATTTTAACTAAAAAGCTATGACAATAAAATTTTGGAAAGGTTTTATATCAGTTCAAAACATGGTAAAAGAAAAAGAGGCTTGGTTTGACGAATGGCTAAGAACTGCCAAAGACGCTGAAGCAGAAAACAAAGATTTACTGGTGTTCGAAGTACCACGTAATCCAAATGGAACTACAAGTTTTAAGTATCTAAAGGCTATCGAAGTTTTTTCACAAACTCAAATTAAAGAAGGATGACAGTAAAAGACAGCTTATTACGTACTGAAAGCGATTTACTTATTTTTCTTATGGAACAAACCGCAAATACTGAGAAAAACAAATATTTAAATGATGTTTACGCCTTACTTATAGCCATGCAACCCGATAGCAAAATAGAATTAAAAACCAACGTAAAGCCCGAAAATACCGAGCAGTTTGTAAAGTGCTTATGCTGTTACATCTACGAAACAAACAGTACTATTTTATTTTCAAATGATTATACCAAGCTTATAAGAAAAATAGAAAAGGTAGAAACAACAGTACCAAAAGTATATTCTAATTACTTAACAACGAAAGAGAGGGAAAAATGAATTTTGCTATAAATTTTTGGTTTTGGATGGCTTGCATCTTTGCAGTTGCTTATATCCTTCAAACTTGTAATGTTTTTCTTCAAATGAAGCTTATTATAACTAATAAGACATTATTAGAAAGATATAAAGAGAATTATGAGCTTATCCATAAAATTAACGAAGAAATGACAAAGAGTCTTGAGGCCGTCAAATCTTCAAATTTAAAATAACATGGATAGGTGGACTTCTCCATATAAAGGCAACAAAACAACAAAGCGCTTTACTTATAAAAAGCCTGGCTGTTATCTTATTAAAAACAAAACTACTGGTTTTATCACATATATCGGTATGAGTTCAGTCAATGTTTACAAAGCCCTTTACAGGCATTTTCAACAATGGAACGATAAGCCCTGGAGGGTAACATATCACGATTACGATAATTACTTAATACGTGTAATTATTTGCCAAAATAGACAACATGCTGCTATTACCGAACGTAGGTTAATAAAGTGGTTCAAACCTACCGATAACCACGAATATTACGAAGATTGGGAATATACAACAAACGTACCGGAGTATTTAGAAAAACAAGAATTAGTCGAATGTCCATATTAAACAAAAAACTATGTACCACATAAAACGCGATGGCGGCTTTCTTTGCGGATTGGACAAAACCAGTCCAAAAATGACTAAAAGAGATACTCATATTTCTTTTAAAGCGGCTCACACATGCAGCCTTTCGGCTTGCTGTGATGACTGCAAAAAGAAATATTTCGAAATCTGTAACAAAATACAAAACCCTATTATATGCCAATAGATTATTCGAAATATCCTGCAAACTGGCTTACTGAAATCCGGCCACGGATTTTGGAACGCGACGGCCATAAGTGTAAATATTGTGGAGTAAGAAACTATTCTATCATAAAACGTTATAAAACAAGTATTCCATACAAAAATTGGCGATATATCAGCACTGTTGAATATGATATGATTAAAAGCAAAGTCCGTAATTGTGGGCACAGTTGGACTTCGGCCATTAAAGCGCTTGGCTTTACAAAAATAGTTTTAACTATTGCGCATTATGACCAGAATATTGATAATAACGAAGATGAAAACCTCGGTTCACTTTGCCAGCGTTGCCATTTAATTAAGGATAAAAAATACAGAGTTTTCAATAAAGACAAGAAAATAGGTCAATTAACATTAGCATTATGAAAAAAATATTATTAATAGCGCCTTTATCAGCCCAATACTCAGGCATTCGCAACTATGGTGTTCCTTCCATCGGTGTACATAGGTTAGCTTCGTTTTTAGGTTCACGGGAGCAAGAAGTAACACTATATGATTGTAACATACATGGAGTAATTGAGCCGTATTTACAAAACAAGTACGATATTATAGGCATTTCCATACTTAACGATACCCTGGCCCTGTCACTGGAAATGTTTATCCGGTTAAAAGAGTTATATCCAAGTGCTTTATTAGTTGCCGGAGGCGCTGAAGCTATTCTTAATTACCAGGAAATTTTCGACAACACTGAATGTAATGTTGTGGTCCTTGGCGAAGGTGAAATACCTATGTTACACCTTTGCTATGATATGCCAATACATGAAATACCAGGTATCATTTATCGTAAATCCGGTTTACCAATTACCGACGAATTCCTTTGGCATTTCTACCAAGACCTTGACTTTATAAAAATGGGCTGGCGCGAATATTGGCAAAGGAATAACGACGATAACGACCCAAACAACAAAGATAAAGTGGTACGCCTGGTAACGTCTACCCATTGCAACCGGGGTTGTAGTTTTTGCTCGTTAACCAGGTTACACGAATTTAGCTGTGGTAAAAGGGTTAAGCCTGCTTATCTATCCGGCGAACAAATAAAAATATTAATTGACCGGATTTTAACCCAGCTTCCTGAAACAACACACGTCTACTTTGTTGAAGATTCGATTTTACCAACCATAAGCCGTATAGATGATTTTTGCACAGCCCTTGAACCATTTAAAGACAAGCTCAAATTTATGGTTCAAACCGAAACCGACAAAGTAAACCGCGAAATCATTGAAAAACTTGCTGGGGTAGGGGTAATGCACATCAGTTTTGGCGTGGAAAACTGCTCGCCGCGTATTCGCAAATTCATGAAAAAGCCACAGAACGCTAAAAAGATTGAGGATATCATAACCTGGTGCAACGAGTTCAACATCCGTTGTTATTATCTCATTATTCTGTTTTTCCCCGAAAGTACCATGAACGATTTAAAAATAAACTTCGAAACCTTAACCCGGTGGCAAACCGAAGGAAAAGTAACCGTAAGCATTGAACCGTTTATGATGCCCTACAAAGGCGCCGATATTTATTACCAGGACTTTGAATTTGCTTACAACATAACCAAGTTGTCCAATGGAAAAGTATTAAAGCATCCTTACATCATCTACCCTAAAGATGCTGCAGTAAAAAATTTAATGCTCGAATTTCAAAAGCAACTTCCGGAAGCAATCGACAAATTTAACGATGCTGAAGGACACCAGCACAGAAGTAAAGACCATACAGGCAAAGTAATCATTAAACTATTAGGAGACTTACTACAATGAATGCAATAATTTTAGCTTCTGGCCCTGGTACGCGAATGTTACCCTGGACGGCAACCAAAAACAAAGTAATGTTTAAAGTTGACGGTAAACCATTGCTGCAATATCATATTGAGAACCTTAGAAGAATAGGAGTGAAGCGCATTTTTATTACAATGCATTGGAAATCTCCTGAAATGGAGAACCAAATAATATCTGATATATTACCAAATATATCCTATACTAAAACAAAAGAAATTATTGCTTATGGAGAAAAAAAGCTCAATGGTTCCGGCACCGCAGTAACCGAAATTATGGTAAACTATAAGCTTGATAGAACTATTGTGATTTATGGCGATACCTGGTTTGAACCAGATTACTATGACTTTATTGAATTTGTTTATAATAGAGATTTATGCAAATATATTTTTGTCGATTCAAACCAAGAATCTGCAAATATTGCATATAACAAGTATACTAAGCAGGTTATGAAAATTAGCGAGTCTGGCAAAATTGAAATAGACTCAGAAACTCAAAGTAAAGGTAAAAATGTAGGTATACTAATCTTAAAGAGCGATATAATTGGAACAGGAGATTTAATGAAAGACGTTTTGCCTAAGTATAATAGTATCTATGCGATTTGTAACATATTAAAATGGTGCGACATCGGCGAAATAGAGCGCTACATCATATTAATTCTAAGCCGTTATAACAATAAGGCTGTTAACCAGCTTATCGAAAATGATACAACAACCTTTGTTGAATTCACCAAAAAAATACTATTAGCCAATCGAATTTTTATAGCTGGTAATGGAGGGTCGCTCTCCACAGCCCAACATTTAGCCCTCGATTGGTCTAAAGTCGGCAATAAAAATGCTATTGCTTTGGGCGAAGCGTCCGTAATTTCTGCCTATGGAAACGACGAAGGTTACGAAAACATCTTTGTTCAGCAGCTAAAATGCTTTAACATCGCCAAAAACGATGTAATTGTATTACTCTCCGGTTCCGGTAACAGCAAAAATATTTGTAAAGTCATGGAAGCTTACCCAAACAATGTAATTGGCATGTCCGGGCAAACCGGTCAATTACTTTGCGAATGTAAATTAACCTTAACCGTTCAATCCGATAACATAAGGGTTATCGAAGATTCTCATCTGGCGTATGGTCACTCAATCACTGAAATTATGGAGGGCCTCGCATAATGGTTAAAAAACCTTTCTTAATCGGTATGCTCCTTAGCAAAGATGACGGTGACATAATCCATGATGTAATGACCGAATACAACCGATATTTTGATACTATCTTTTGCATAGATGCCAGCTCAGATAATAGCTTGGAAATCATAAAAAGCTTTCCGAAGGTTGAGTATGCAGTGCACGAAAAAGAGCTTGGTATTAATGGCGCCATGCTAAAGGATGGCATTCGTCAGCTTTTACTTTCACGCATTCAGGACGAATACGGCAACGAAGGTTGGATTTTTCCTATACATAGCGATGAAATATTTTGGGGTAACCCGGCTTCTTTAGTTGACCGCGCCTTAGATGAAAGAGCTAATGTACTTAATTGTCTTATAGCTCATTTCATTTTACATGAAAGTGATTCAAAAACCGAACATCTCGAAAATATTACTGACCGTAAGCTTTGGTACTTTATGGGCCAGGCCGAAAATTGCGGTTTTAAAAATATGCCTGGTTTATATTACAACTTCTTCGAGCACATGCGAACAATACCGCATGGGTTTCATCCATTAACAACCTGTAGCCGCTTTTTGGTGCGCAGACATTACAACCAGCGAACACCAGAACAGCTATTAAAAAGAGCTAAAGACCGTATTGAAACCGGTTGGCAACCAGCATACGAAAAAGTATTAAACAATCTATATATAAGCGACCCCAGCGAACTAATTACAGCCGGGGCCTTATACTCACCAATTCAATGTTTTAAAGATGAATTCAATTTTTTACCTCAATATGAATATTTTAAAGAATTGATTGTGAGATAACGGTGGTGCTATGAGCAGTAGCGGATTACGAGTGATAAACTTTCAAATTATAACAAATGATTGAACGAGATACAGAACTTCAAATAACCAGCGAACCCGCTATTGCTTATAGCACGTGTTACAGGCAGTACGGTATTAATGTGTTATCTTTTTTTGATGGTATTAGTTGTGGACAAATAGCATTAGAAAGAGCTGGACACAAGGTAAACAAATACTTTGCTTGTGAAATTAAACCACATGCCATAAAATGTACAAATAACAACTACCCAAAAACAATACAATTGGGAGATGTTAGAAATGTTCATTACACTAAAATTGGGATTGAAGTTGATTTAGCACCTTCGCACGTAAGATTTATTGAAGATGATATTCATTTATTTTTAGCTGGTTCGCCTTGCAAGGGTATTTCAAGATTAAATAAAAACCAAGAAGGATTAGAGCATGATGAAAGCAAATTGTTTTATGAAGCTGTTAGGGTTTTAAGAGAAATACAAATTGAAAACCCAGACGTTTATTTCCTTTTTGAAAACACGCATGGGAATAAAGAAGCAACTAAAATAATTACAGAAACATTAGGAGTAGTGCCAATTTCAATAAACAGTAGGCTTGTTTCAGCGCAAAATAGACCGAGATATTACTGGACGAACATTCCAGGAATAAAACAACCAAAAGACAAAGTAATAACAACAAAAGATGTTTTTGAATTTAATGGACAAATTGCTGATAAATGTAGAATTGATTGGATTACAAATGAAAGTGGCAAAAAAAGCATTGAGAAAGGCTACACAAGAGTAAACCCATACCCTAAAAGTGGATGCTTAACAGCAAATGGGCATATAAAATGGAACGAAAACTATTTATTGAAAGACGGCGTATATCGGTATCTTTCACAAAATGAACTCGAAAAACTACAAACATTGCCTATTAATTATACATCGGTACTAAATTACAATGAAGCGTATGATTGTATTGGTGATGGTTGGACAATTGATATTATTGCACACATTCTCAAATATGCAGTGTGGTAGTATTGCCTGTAACGTGTTGTGTATGAGCAGTGGCACTTGTACACGCTTTCAAATTAGCTACACCGCTTGTGTGCCATTGCTTATACACGGTGTTAGCCACAGTTTATTATTTAGTAATTAATTAAAATACAACAATATGGATAAATGGATAATGTTTAAGAATTATATGCACAACGAATTGGGAATAACAAAAGAGGATATTCGCCAATGGATTGAAGAAGCTGTGCAAAAACAAGCTGAAACACTTGTTAATAATGAGTTTAAAAACTTTGATGTAAACAGGGTAGTTGAACGAGTGATTAATGATGATAAATATTTTGGTTCTAAAAATCTGAAACGAGATATTGCCAATGAATTATCAAAGCAAATAATGGAACGGTTGCGCCTCGATTAAATTGTGGCTAACGGCTGCGCTATATGCAGTTTGGGAATTAAAAGCACTGCACTATCAAACTATAAAAAAGTAAATTAAATGAACGAAATTACGAATACCACCGAACCCCAAATTGCATATAGCGAGTGTTATGCACAGGTTTTTTTAGGCGATTGTTTGGAACTGTATAAAAATATCAAACCCAAAAGTATTGACCTAATATTAACCGATTTGCCTTACGGTACGACCGCTTGTAAGTGGGACACGATAATACCATTTGATAAACTTTGGGAAATGGTTGATTACTTACTGAAACCAAACGGAACATTTATAACAACAGCTTCACAGCCTTTTACAAGCAATTTAGTAATGAGCAACCCGAAACAGTTTAAATTTGCTTGGGTTTGGAATAAAAAGTTTAACAGCAACTTTGCTTTGAAGAACTACCAACCGCAAAAAATACACGAAGATATTGTAGTGTTTAGCAATGGCGTAAGTTTATTTAATGGGCAAAAAACTAAACGTGATGAACCTATAAAGCATGGTGCAAATAAGTGTAAAAGTGAAAGTAGTAAAATAGCACACGCAAAGCCCGAATATGAAAATAAGGTTTATGATTACAAAGAACCTGAAAGCATTTTATACTACTCAAATAGAGCAGAAAAAAGAGGCTACCACCCAACACAAAAACCAGTGGCATTATTTGAATACTTACTAAAAACATACAGTAATGAAAACATGACAATATTTGACCCTTGTATGGGTTCTGGAACTACTGGAATAGCCTGTAAAAATACAAACCGTTCTTTTATCGGAATAGAAAAAGACGAAGCATATTTCAAAATAGCAGAACAGCGAATAAATGCACGGACGCTGTTTTCTTAAACTTGTGCATAACGGTCGAGTATAACCGAAGGCGGGGATTAAGTGCCACGTTCCTGTCCAGCGGTATAAATTTACTTAGTGGCACAAATGACCGATTTGCGATACACCCCCGCTTTTGGTTATACTTTGTTAGGGGCTGGCATTATTAATACTTTATCAAAATGGGAAAATTAACTTATCCTAAAAAAGAGTTTGATGTTGCAAAAATATCAAGCGGAACGTACAAAACGCAAGGCTATTCCTCAAAGGATTATGTTAGCAAGTCTGGATTATCTAAAGGCTTAAAGGCTCACGGATTTAAAGGCTCAGAAGCATATCAAGGAATGACTTGGAATGTCGGAAGTAAGCAATATAAACTTACATTCGATTTTAAGTAATGGTTATCGGGGCAGGCTGTTCTTATGCTTGCCCCTAACTTGTTTATATACACCATAAAAGTAATACAAAAATGAAGCAATATACAGAAATACACTCGTTTAAAACTTCAAAATTTCAAAAGCATTGTTTTGAAGTTTTAGAAAATGTGTACAACATAAACCCTTCAGCATTCATTCGTATTGCTATTGAAGAAAAATTGAAACGAGATATACCTAAACTTAGAGAAGAAAAAATAAAAATTAAATTACCTTTTTAAACTTATCATCATGAGAATCTTATTTTTATACCCTTCCCTTATTTCCGGCTGGGCCAGTTACAAAGAACACGGCAACAATGAAAGCAGTTATATGGATCATGGTTTTGCTATGCTTTCGGCAGTGCTTAAAAGTGCCAATCACGAAACCTTTTCTATGGATTTGCGAAGCTTCCAAAGTTGGGATCACTTCGAGCAAACCCTTAAACAACAAACTTTTGATTTTACGGTGGTTAGCTTCTTTTCTGCAAATGAGCGTTTTGCAAGGCAGGCCGTGGAAATCGTTAAACGAAACTTTCCTGACAAATATATCGTTGGGGGAGGTGTCCATCTGTCAGTTACCCAAACGAGGGAATATCCGAACATAGATACTATTGTGTTGGGCGAAGGTGAGCCGCACATCATCGAAATTGCTGAGTCGATATCATCCGGGGAAAAACCCGAACCGGTTTACGAGTTAAAAATGGTAAAAGATTTGGACTCTTTGCCATGGGTAGACAGAAATTTATTTAACCCTCGCATGGAACAAACTTCGCCTTTGTTACCGCAATTACCGGAGCCATTTATAACCATCGTTGCCGGGCGTGGTTGCTGGGGTAAATGTACG
>Ga0182011_10002117_pt1 | contig 16957 bp, 10 predicted proteins | sample 711E1DmetaG_FD_120481 | JGI IMG/M metagenome (GOLD analysis project Ga0182011, IMG submission 120481) | Permafrost microbial communities from Stordalen Mire, Sweden - 711E1D metaG | ecosystem: Environmental > Terrestrial > Soil > Wetlands > Permafrost | place: Sweden: Stordalen | collected... | reverse complement strand
TACCCCGACATCAAGCAGGACTACAACCACGTCGACGCCTGCACCATGTGGTTCGTCAAGCAGCCCGAGTACCACGACGTGATCGTCACCGAGAACCTATTCGGCGACATCATCACCGACCTGGCCGCCATCATCCAGGGCGGCCTGGGCATCGCGGCCGGCGGCAACATCAATCCCGAAGGCGTGTCCATGTTCGAGCCCATGGGCGGCAGCGCACCCAAGTACACCGGCAAGAACGTCATCAATCCGCTCGCCACCATTTGCGCCGGCGGCATGATGATGGACACCCTGGGCGAACCAAAGATCGCCGAGGCCATCGACAAAGCCGTGCACGACGCCCTGGATTCCAAGCAGATCAAGAGCCTGGCCGCCGGCAAGATGGGCATGGGCACGCGCGAGGTTGGGGATTTCATCGCGAAGCTGGTGAGCTAGGAGGGCGGGAGGCTGGAGACCGATTTCCAGCGGGTTGAGATCGTATGCCCGAAGTGCCAGGCCCCGCTTCGTCCCCTGCTTACGGCCTTGCTGAAGCGGTCCACCGAATTTCGCCACCTCCTATTCCGCTGTCACCCCCAACATGGTACCTCGACCCTGCCACGAAATCGCAGCGTTGCAGCTCCGTCTCCCTGCCGCAGGGGATCCAGGCAGTGCCAGAGCCGACCGGGTCGCGGGCGTCCACGCCCTCGCCCCGCTATCCTTCGAGCAGAGTTTTCCCACTCTGCCCGTCCCACCATGCCAACACCCGGCCAAGGGCGCCTGTGCGGCACCATGGGCGCCGGCCCGGGCCAAGATGGGAGCGCGACTGGACCTCGTGGCCACGCCGTTCCGGGGTGCGCGGCACCTGGCGCAGATCGAGATCCGACGGGGCGACTGACTGGTGTCCCAGCGACACAGTCTTCGCACAGGGTGACGTCTGCCTGACCTCCCCAAAGGAGCGTCGAATGGCGCGCTTCAGGGCCTGGAACCTCCGAAGCGATGGCCGGACGCGTTCTCGGCGAGTCGATCTGCCCTGGAATCGCGTGGGCGAAGTAGCCGTCTTCCACTGGCGATTGTCGATGGACCGGTACAGTGACAGCGGAATAGGACGTGGCGAAATTCGGTGGACCGCTTCAGTCGGAGGAAATGGCGAATAAATTCTGATTCGGCTACTCGTCGCAGCAATGATGAGTCTGCCAGCGGGTTAGCGTTTGGCGTCAATGGGATGGTGTCTGCCTGAATCTTCTCTGTGTCATCTTAAGGCCGAAAGCCCAGTGATCGCGCGCATTGTCATCACGGCAGCCGACACGCCGTGGTCAGCTGGCTGCAAACTAGGCGTGCCGCAAATGCGTACACGAATGTGTGGAATGTCCTCGCTCACAGCTGGGACAACCCCGCTGAACCGTTGCCATTGTCATGGTAGCATACTCATATGAGCATCCGGCTTCAGGTTCTAGTTCCAGAGGCGCTCGATTCGCGCATGCGGAAGGCTGCGCAGCGCAGTCGAGTGTCGAAAGGCGAATGGGTGCGGCGCGCAGTTGAGCGCGCACTCGACAATCCCACCGCACCGATTGACCCGGTGGCCCGGCTTGCCACCCTCGGGGCTCCCACCGCTGACATCGATCAGATGTTGGCAGAGATCGAGGCTGGCCGCTCGTTAAGGTGTTCATCGATTCAAATGTCCCGATGTACGTCGCCGGTCGCGACCATCCATCCCGCGAGGCAGCTCGACGGTTTCTGGATCGCGTTCAGCGCGGCGAAATCGAGGCATGTACCAGCACGGAGGTTTTGCAAGAAATCTTGTATCGCTACTGTGGCATGGGCCGACGGGATCTGGCAGCGCAGGTGTACGATCTTTTCGTGCAGGTCTGTCCAGTGGTTCTCCCGGTCACGCTGGCCGACATGGATCGCGCCAAGGAGATGCTTGTGGCCGTCCCGCGTGTGTCGGCGAGGGATGCCGTCCACGCCGCCGTCATGCTTAACAACGACGTCTCAACGATCGCCACGTTCGATGGCGATTTCGACAACATCGCGAAGGTCAAGCGACTACGCTTGTCGTTCTGATCCCGTGATGTCCACAAGTTCAGATGTCTGCTGCGTGAATGAGGCAGTTACCGCATGTAGTCGTGCGGTCGCAACGGAGTAATGGCGCTCGAACTGGCCGACGGTACCAAGGGCGAGGCACATGTCGTGGCAGCAGACGAACAGCTCGATCTGGCGTTGGTCGAAACCGCGCTCAAGGGGCCCCCCCTGGTGATCGCCAGCGCCGGCGAACTCGCGTCTGGTGACACGGTGATGATTGCGGGGGCTCCCATGGGTCTCGAACGCACGTTCCATGTTGGGGCGGTCAGCAACCCCCGCCGCGTGTTGTTGGATGTCTGCTACTTGCAGGTCGATGCGCGAGTCAACCACGGCAACAGCGGGGGACCTGTGCTGGATGCCAGGGGGCATGCTGTGGCCGTTGTGTCTATGAAGGAGGAGGAAGCCGAAGGCATCGGGTTCGCGCTGCCGCTTGACTATGCCTTCGAGGGAGAGCGGCCCCTGATGCCGCCACCAAGCTGGCACCCGACGCAGGGCTTTACCGCCATGTTGGCAGACGTCGAGCGCGAAGACGAAAGGCTCCTGGAAGAGAGCAAGCGATTGCCGATGCGGGTGGTGAAAGCGGTTTTTGCGGGAGGGAGCCAAATCGTCGCCGCGGTGGTGACGATGAGCGCACTGGAGCCCACGGGGATTCTGGATTTTCGCCTGGAGCAACAGGAACACACGATCTGCAGCGTGTCTGCCCCAGCACGGTGGCAAAAGAGCTCTCCCGACCGCGGACTCGGCAAGAGAACCAACGAATGGATGAACCGGATGGGAATGGGCAGTGTCTACGCAGGCGCGGCCCTGCTGCAGGTCGGATCGTGCCAATTCCAGAAGGATGTTCCCATCCAACTCATCTTGCGCGAGGGGGATGAGAAGCTCAACCGACTAACGCTCTGACCGCCTATCAGATCGAGCTCGAAAAAGCTGGACCATTCCGATCACTTACGAAATAGCCCGAAAAATAAGTGGAAAAGGGCCCACGGGTTCTCCGAAGTTTGGTTTGCCAACTAGACGCAGGAGGCGCAGGGGTTGTCTCCATCGCAAATCTCTCCCGAGGCGCGCGGGATCGCGCACCTCCCCGTGGACCCCACGCAAACTGCGGGCGAGAGGTTCAGGGGGAGAGCTACACCACAATCCTCCGCCGCAGGCGGTGGATGGCGAAGGTGCCGGCGGCCACAGTGACCACGACCAGGAAGGCGAAATCGCCGAGCAGCACCAGCGACAAGCGGGACAGAATCAGCGACCGGGTCAGGCGGATGGCATGAGTGAGGGGCAAGATCTCAGCGACTGGGCGAAGCGCGCGCGGCAGGCTGTCGAGAGGAAAGACCGTCCCGGAGAAGAAGAACATCGGGGAAAGAAGACCCGTGAAGTAGAAATTGAAGTGATTGATGTTCTGGACGAACGAGGTCACGACCAGCGCAAGCGCGCCGAACATGGCCCCGGTGAGAAAACCAAGCGGCACCGCCAGTAGGCCCATGGGCAGGGGAATCGCTCCGAAGAGGGACATGACCAGCACGACACAGGCGCTGAAGAACAGGCCTTTGCTGCCTGCCCACAGAATTTCACCGACGAAGAGGTTGTTGACAGTGACCGGGGCGGCAACCATCCCGTCGTAGGATTTTTGAAATTCCAGTCGTACGAATGTGGCGAAGGTGCACTCGTACGATGCCGTGAACATAGAGGAGGTCACGGGCAAGGCCGTGGCGAGAAACACGATATAGGGGACGCTGTCCATCGACACGAGGTAGCGGCCCAGCCCAAGCCCGATCCCCAGCAGGAAGATCACGGGCTCAAGGAAAGGGGGCAGGCCGTTGCTAATGAGGTTCTTGGTGTACACGCGCATGTGGCGGTGCCACACGCTGTACAGGCGCGCGCCCAGGGCAGGCGGGTGAATGTCATTGGCGGGCATCGAGCCTCCGGCCGGTCGCTTTGAGAAAAACGTCTTCCAGGGTGCTTGGGCGCAAATGGTAGTCGCCCGGCGGCAGCCGGTCGGCCACCGTCTTGAGCGCGGCGTAGTCCGTCGCGTAGATCCGCACTGATTCGTCCGATTGCTCGATGCGGGCCGTTCCCGCGGGCAGGCGCTCGATCGCTTGGGGCGCGCGCGTGATATCCGTCAGTTCCAGAACATACGGTTCGATGTGGTTCGCCAACAGCAGCTTGGGGTTGCCCCGCAACACCGCCTTGCCGTTTTCGATAATCAGGACGTCGTCGCAGAGCTGAAAAGCCTCTTCCATGTAGTGCGTGGTCAGCATGATGGTCAAGCCGCCGCGCTTGAGCTGGCGCAGCTTGTCCCAGATGGTGTGGCGGACTTGCGGATCGAGGCCGGTGGTTGGCTCGTCGAGGATGAGCAGGCGCGGCTGATTGAGCAGAGCTCGCACGATGACCAGCCGGCGTTTCATGCCGCCCGAGAGTTCACGAATGCTGGCGCGGGCTTTCTCGCCCAATTCCATGAATTCGAGCAGCTCCGCGATGCGCGACGCGGCTCGTTTGGCCGGAATGCCGTAGAGCCTGGCGAACACGCGCAAGTTTTGCGTAACGTCCAGTTCTTCGTCGAGGTTGTCGTCCTGAGGAACCACACCAGAGCGGCACTTGATCTCAAGCTCGTCGCGCTCGGGATCGAAGCCGAACGCCGCGACCCTGCCCGGCGGCGCAGGGTCGCGCTCGGCCTTGCGATAGAGGAGGCGCATGATCGTGCTCTTGCCCGCGCCGTTGCGACCGAGCAACCCAAAGCACGTCGAGGGCGCCACGTCGAAGCTGATCCCGTCGACCGCCTTCACGTGGCGGTAGGACTTGTGCACGTTGTCGAAGACGATGACCGGGTCTGCCATGACCGGCTAGGGTTAGCATAGCCTGGAGCGAAGGCCTACCGGCCCCCGACATGCGACGCCCGGCTGAACGCAAATGGTTTGCCAACCGGCCGCCGGTGAGTGCTCCCTGTTGAGTGCTCCCTTGCCTGGCTGTGCTAGATCCTATGCAGTTAGGGAGACCGCGCGCAGATCGAGCGGTGGAAACAGCCCGGCATGGCCGTCCAGGCACGCGCGAGGGTGCGCCGAGCGTGCGCCGACGCGGGGATCTCGAATCGGAGATGCCCCGTCGATTCGCATATGAGTCCAAGAATCATGATAGCTTGGCGCCATTCGCAGGCCATCTATTGGCCGTGCGACAAGGCGGACAATATGAAAACTGGGATTGACCAGAGTTTGGCCCTAGTAGGCGGCCTTCTCGTTTGCATCGCTTGCAGTGCGAAAGGCAAGAACACCGCGGCCAGCGATGGTGGCGGGGGCGCCTCTGCCAACCCAGCCGCCACGCCTTGTTCGTTGTGCGACGAAAATACGCCTTGCGGCTCCGGCTATGTGTGCGTTCCTATCGATTTCGAAGATCTTGGTATTGCGCAAGTGTGTGTATCTGCCTCGAATACCACAATTTGCTGCTCGAGCGAAACCTACCAAATCACCCCCACCAACATTAGCACCGCCAAAGTCTGTGTTCCCCACTATGTCACGGCCCAAGTCGGGTCTGGTGGAGCGACCAGTGGAACCGGCAATACCACGGGTGGAAGGACCGGAACAAGCAATAGCGCATCGATGGATTCCGGCGCTGCCGACGCGCCGGCGCCTAGAGATGACGGTTCGAGCGGGGATATCGCAAGAGGAAACACAGGGGATGGCGGAGGCACGCCAGCCTGTGCCAGCGGCGCGGACGGCACCTGTCCGTGTGTCGAGAGAAGTGCGCAGTTTTGCGGAGACACTGTCGACAAGGGCATTTGCCAGCGGGGCCAAAGTCTTTGCACCAATGGCTCGTGGGGCAGCTGCCTGGGAGCGGTCTATCCAAAACTGCGCGACTGTACCTCTTCGGAAGACAACGATTGCGATGGCGTGCCGGACAATACGATCGACAGCGTTTGTCGTTGCCGCCCAGGTGACGTCAACGCCTGCGGGGCACACCCCGGATACGATGGCAAAGGAAACTGCCACGCTGGAACGCAGACTTGTATCGCGGCAGGCGACAAGTCGTCCAGTGATTGGAACTCATGCGCGGGCTCGGTCGGGCCTGGTGCGGAGGTTTGCGAAGGCAGCTCCGACGAAGACTGCGACGGATTCATCGACAACGGCTGTCCCTGTCCTGGGACAGGGGGGCCAGACATGGTGCGCCTGCCGGAGGGGTACTGCATTGACAGCACCGAAGTGACTCAGGGGCAATACGAGGCGTGGCTCGCGACGAGCCCAGCCTTGCCTGACGCGAACGACGTCAACTGTGGTTGGAAGGCGAGCTATGCCCAGAGTTCGGTGTGCAAGGGAGCGTCGCGGTGCCAAGAACCCGACTGTAATGAACATCCGGCGATATGCATCGACTGGTGCAACGCATTCGCCTACTGTCATGCAGTGGGCAAGCGACTGTGCGGAAGGATCGGCGGCGGCGCAAATGATGTCGGCGCATACACGGATTTCACGCGCAGCCAGTGGCACAACGCTTGTACGTCCCACGGGGTGAACAAGTATCCGTATGGCAAGACCTACGATAGCCAAGCATGCAACGGGAATGAGTATGCCGGTACCGATATGATGACGTTGGCAGTGGGAACGTTGCCGACCTGTCAATCGGCCACCCACGGCTACCAGGGCGTATACGATCTGAGTGGGAACGTCTCTGAGTGGGAAGACTCTTGCGACGGCGTGGGCCGGTCGGCCAACTGCAAGCTGCGCGGCGGTTCCTACATCAGCGCTTTCGACACCGTCCTGGCGTGCGACGCCTACGGCACGGAAAGCCGCGATGGCTGTTCCTCAAACGGCGCCGTTCCTGACGTCGGCATTCGCTGCTGTTCCCCATAGGCGCGTCCAGTTTTCCAGAATCGGCGCCGGATATGGCGTAGGGCCTCAGCCGGCTGGGTAAAGGGGATAGTTTGGATGGGTAGGTTTGTGCAGTCTACGCAATGTCTCTTGTCAGCCATTCTGCGGGTCAAGGAAAAATGGCGTTTGAAACCACTATGCCACAGAGGGGACAGGCGGCCTTTAGGACAGTCTTCCATGCATCGGAGGTTCTCATCCCACCGCAACCTTGACCGACAGGAGGACTCTCGAACTCCTTTTCGCCGCACGGATGTCCGATTTGTCTGATTGCAGCGCCTGCTTCTTCCACGGCCCTGCGCGTCGTCAAGGAGATCGGCGCCTGTTCTGCCTATGCCCTTGATCAACGCGCTAGGGTCTAGCCAGGAGGTAGTGTCTACTTGGCTGAGTAGACACTGTTGGACCAGGCTCCGCCGCAAGTCTCCAGTGGATTGGCGCTGCATGGCGTGTCGCACGTGCCGGTATTAGAATACCCCAGCGAGTTGCCAGCCCAACATGACCCCTTCCACTGTAATCCTGCGTAGGCGTATCCCATGGCATGCGCTGCCCCAACGCAGCTCTCCACTGTGGCCCCAGACGTAATCAAACGTGCGTTGAACGCCCGATTGGCATCGTCCGTATAGCACCCTTCATACACCGGGGACTGAATGGGCGACGGCGTCAGTCCCGTGGCATAGACGTTGTTGTAGTAACTCCCACCACAATATTCGGCTGGATTTGCGGTACACGCGGTATGGCAGAACGAGCTGTTAGCAGGTGGGTAACCGGCCAGCGAATTGCCCGCGAAACATTGGCCGCCGGCCTGCAATCCGGCGTAGGCAAAGCCTGCGGCTTTTGCCGCTGCGAAGCATGTCTCGACGGTAGCGCCCGAGGAGAACAGCAGCGCGTCCAAAGCACGATTGGCATCGTCCGTGTAGCACCCCAAGTTTGCCGAAGCGACCGGCACGGGCAGCGACAGATGCGTGCGATACATGCTCGTAGCCCAAGCGCCTCCGCACATCTCTGATGGGTTGGACGCGCAGGATGTATAGCAGAAGTTTTCATTGATCTGCGCATAGGCAGGCGAGTATCCCGCGTAGCAGACGCCGTACCATTGAAGCCCTGCGTATGGGAACCCTGCGGCTGTGGCAGCCGCGATGCAGCTCTCAACGGTTGCGCCGGATGAGATAAGGCGTACCGGCATCGCACGATTCGCGTCGTCGCTGTAACAACCAATGTAGGTACCAGACGCCCCAAGCGAACTGAATTTCAAGTTGTCAAAAATCCCGTAGACAGGCGTGCCTCCTGCGGCAAAGTAGGAGGAAAAGACGACCATGGCGATTTCATTCGTCGTTGTGCTGATGCTGAGCGTCTCCCAGGTTCCCCATTTCACGGTGCCGAGGGACGTCACGTTTTGCGAGTAGACCGCGGTCGCGAGCAGCGGATTCTTGCCGGTGGCGGGATTCACTGGGCCATAGGCGTTCAAGTATGGCTTGTTGCCGCTGGAACTCTGGGGTACAAACTCTGCAAAGACTGCGGCCAAGGCATCCACGCTGACGGAACTGACCGGAACCGCAAAGTATGCTGCAAGGTACCCTTTCTGTTCATTGACGAAGATACCGCTCGTGCCGCTCGTCAAGCTGACGACATTGGGTGGAGAGTTGTTGGTGAGGTACGCGACAGCATAGGCGTTGGCCGTGCAAGCATTAAGTCCGGTTCCGTTGTAGCATCCCAGAGTCACGTCGTGGGAGGCGTACTGGTTGTTGATAATGGTTCCACTCGCGACGTTGTCGAAGCCGATTGTCCCGGTCTGGGCCCACAGGCTGGATGGGCACGCCACAAACGACAGCATTGCAATTGCGGAAAGCCAGCTCTTCATCTTCGAATGTCCTTTCTGGCACCTGCTCCAAGTGGCTCGTCCCAACATCTTACGTTCTGGTCTCACACGATTCTTGCGCATCTGAGTCCTCCAGTTCTTCGGTTGCCGCGCGGGTCATCCAACGCGGGTCTGCGTGCATGTGCATAGTCATTTCCAAGGTTATTCTTGAGCGTCCGGGACCGCTTCCGGCCGGACCTGCGTTATCGGTAGATGGCCGACCGATGCCAGCGCGAGTCCGCGGAGCTGGCGAAGGCCTTTCGTCGAACAGCGCGGTGCGCCCGAACAGGGCTCCGGGATGTCAGTTCGTTCACGGTCAGAGCCGTTCAGCAACTTGCATGCCCAACCCTAGGCTCTGGGAAATCCCAAGGAATCACGGACGATCAGCGGTGCTACTCCCCAAGAACAGCTGCGATTGCGATCGCATTCGCGATCGGATCCCGCGACTTGAAGCAAGGCCATGGCGGTCAATCATCGCGAAATCCGGGCGCCAGAATGGCTGTCATGCGCTCGGGATTGACGATCTTCTGACGCTGCATGAAAGCTTCGGCAGCTTGCACGAGTACCCGGCCTTCTTCACCACCGACGATTTTGCCGCGCCTGCGGCGCATAGCGGCCGCGTGCAATGCCATACCCGCAGCCTCGAAACCGGCGGTGGCGGTTGCGAGAAGTCTGAGGGAAACTTCCTCCTGGCCGCGCTTCGCCGCGATCGCGGCTCGGATGGCACAGCTGATCGGGTTGGAAGCAATCGTGTTGAGATGGTCGAGCCCGCGGGCATCCCGCTCGGCCTCCTGCAGGAGTGCCTTGTCCGATCCGGCTGTCAGCGCGCTCGCGGCGTGCAACCAAAGCATGTGAAACCGTGGGTGATGAATGCGAAACACGAGTGAGCGGCGGATGGCCGACCACTGTTGCTGGATTCGGCTCCAAGCGGTACGGCCGCCACCAGCGTGGATGTCGGCCAGGCTCTCCGCGACGAGCTGGAACATGCGTTGCAGTTGGAAGCCGGTGGACGACTGCTCCCAGTGCCTTCCACCCTCGGTCACTGCTTGCCTCGCCCTTTCTGGGTCGTCGCGCACCAGCCAGCTGAGCACGTCCCAGACCAAGAACAAGGCCCCCGCGTAGAGATTGCCCCGAAGCTGCGCTTCCCTGACTAGAGGCGGTACGCGGTCGGAGAATTCTCCGAGCTCGCCCAGCCAGAAGAGGGACTGCAATGAGTGCGCTTGGGCAGTCGCAGTCTGCCACGCGACACCCGTGCACTGCTCGCGGAATATCTGGTCGGCCTCGTCGCAGAGCTTCAGGGCCTCTTTCCAACGTCCCTGGTACAGGGCCGTCGCTCCTACCGTGAGCCTCGCCAGTCCGAGCGCGTGAGTGTTGCCAGTCTGCTGCGCCAGGTCCTCTCCAGCCTCCAGCAGCTCCCTCGCCTGCCTGCTATCGGGCTGAACGGCGGCCTTGTGCGCTCCGTAGAGCACCAGCGCACGAGCGATCCGGCCGCGCTCACCACTCGGCAGGGCGAGCAGGAGAAAGTGGGCTGCAAAGTCCGCAGCGCGTATCGGGTCCACCATACTGAGTCCCATGCACATCGACCAGCACGTGTCGATACGGACCAGATCACCCTCGGGTATCTTGCTTTCGTCACGTTCGCGAAAGCCGAAACCCCGCAGGCGACACTGGGCACGGTGAAGAAGCAGGGACAGCAACGTTCGACGCGGTGTCTCCGGGCACCTGATACCAACAGCCCCGAGCAGCGAACGCGCAACCTCGAGTCCCTGATCGACATGACCGCTGATGAGCAGTTGCTCGGTCGCTCGCCGCTGAAGCTCGAGTCGCTGCGAAGGCTCGGCAGACTGCGCCGCTGCGAGGTACGCCGCTGCGGCCTGCCCACCTCGACCTGCCCGCATGAGAGCATCGCCACGCAGCGTCTCGATCAGCTGCCGCCGCGGGTCGTCGGCGGCTATCAACTCGAGAACCGTAGCGTAGAGATCCGCGGCATGGTCGAAAGCCAGTGCCTTGGCTGCCTGTGCTGCGGCGACGGCTGCGTATTCTGCCGCCTTCCTGGCTTCCCCCGCACCCTGCCAATGCACCGCTAGGGCATCGGAGTCGCGCTCCTCCGACGCCTCAAGAGTGACTGCCAGGCGTCGATGGCAAAGCGTCAGCCGTGCAGGGGGCAGATGATCGACCACTGCCTCGCGGATGCGGTCGTGGAAGCATTCGACCGAATCGCCCGGCCGAACGCCGTGGCTGCGCACCAGGTGCACGGAGCGTAGGAGCGAGAGCGTCTCCTCCTGCTTGCCGTCAAGCTCCGCGGCTTGCGTTGCCACTCGGTTGGACACTGGGTAGCCAGCTACGGCAACGACTTCGAGGACCTGGCGAGCAGCCTCAGGCAAGCGGGCAATGCGCAGACCCAGCATGTCGTCGAATCTGAGGTCGCGCGGGGACTCGCTCCGTTGGTAGTGCACCAGCTCCCCGATGAAAAGCGGACTGCCCTGCGCCTCGGCTGCGATGGCTTCGGCCTCCAAACGCGCCTCGGTGTCATCATGACCGAGAAGCGTGAGGGCCAGCTCACGCGCTTGCGGCTCCGGCAAGGTGAGCACCGGTATTTCCCGGACATCCATCGCGACACCGGTCGCGCGCAGGGCTCGCAGCGCTTCGAGTACCGGGTTCGGGGCCAGCGCCTCGCTTCGGTAGCTCAGAACCAGCAGCATTCTTGGCGGTTCAGGTGGGCTCAAGAGGTCGACGAGAAGACGCCCACTGTCCACATCGCCCCACTGCAGGTCATCGATGAAGACTACCAGCAGCTTGCGATCGGCAATTCTGCCGAACAGCTCTTTGAGCGCCGCGAACGCACGTCCACGCTCCTCGTTGCGATCGCGGACATCCAGCTGGCGCCACGGCGCCGTTGCCACAGCCTCCACGCGCAAAAGCGCCGGGAACAAGCGCCCCAGCACCCGCGCGTCGCGCGGCATCAGGCGTTCTGACTCCAAGGGAGCAAGACGCCTCAGATGCCGCGCCAGAGAGTCTATCAGGCTGTCGAAGGCTTTGAACGGTATCGACTCGCGCTCGTAACAGCGGCCCGCGAGAACCACAGCCTCGCGCCGCTCGTGGAGTTGAGCGAGGAAATGGCGAACCAACGCCGTCTTGCCCACGCCCGAAACGCCGTGGACATGGACGCACACGGGCCCTGCGTGGGTCGCTTCGAAGGCATCGATCAGTGCTCGAAGCTCTGGCTCGCGTCCCACGAAGGCTTCCGTCCGAACGGGCCGTGGCAGGGGTGGGCCCTCCACCGCTGCGCCTTCCAGGCGGCGGAGGATCTCGGAGCTAGAGGGGCGGTTTTGGGGAGACCGGCTGAGCAGATCGATGCACAGCGCCTGCAGGTCGGAAGGCAGACCGGCGACAAACTCAGCCGGCGACGGCGCATCTTCCTCGCGCTTGCGCGCCATCAGTTCCACGAACCTGCCCTCGTGGGGAAGTCGTCCGGTGAGTGCCTCGAAGAGCATCACCCCCACGCTGTACCAGTCGCTTGCCTCGGTAGTCGGCTGGCCTGCGGCCTGCTCAGGGGACATGTACGCGGGTGTGCCCGAAATCGACTGCTCGGTGGTCTCGTAGAGCTCCTCGGGGGTGCGGCTCGTGGCAAGTCCGAAGTCGAGCAGCACGACTCGGCCGTTGCCGGTCACCATGGTATTGGACCCCTTGAGATCGCCATGCAGCTTGCCTGCGTCGTGCAGGGCAGAGACGCCTCGGACGACTTGAACGAACGCTGAGCGCAGCCGGTCCTCGTCGAAGGTCGCAGCGACCGGCCGAGCCGGCGCTCCCTCTCGCGCGTGCGCCGCGTCGCTCGATGTTGGCCCGAGTGACGACGATGGCGGCTGGCGCTCGCTGTTGGGCAGAGACAGCCCATCGAAGTGGCGCGTATAGCTCAGCAGGTCCGTGCCACGGACGAGCTCCATGGAGAAAAACCACCGTCCGCCCCCGAAAACCAGCTCGTAGAGCACGGCGAGGTTTGGGTGGGAGATGTTAGCGAGAGTACGAAACTCTCTCTTTAGCCCGTGGATGGTATCTGCGTTGACCCAGATCAGCGTCTTCAGCGCCACCTCGGCCTGGCGCTCCCGATCGAATGCCCGATAGACGACGCCCATCCCACCTTGCCCGAGGCGCCCGAGAATCTCGAACCGCTCCGTCCCTCCGAATTCTTCCGCATCCTGGATTACCCCGAGTTCGTCGGCGCACGGCGATTCTGGCGCCCCGCGTGGCCGGGTCATGCCCTGCTTGACAGGGTGGCCGCTCGCACCGCGGGCTGGCAACGTCGTCACGACTGTCGGGTGAGCCTCGACGGGTTCGGCTCTCCCGTCAGTTGGATCACGCTTCATGGTGTGCCTATGATGCCCGTTGGGGTACGTAACGCTCCATGAAACGGGCGAGCTGTTTGGCGGCGGTCCCGCGATCCGCGCGCATCACATCTGCCAGCCCTCGCGCCAGCTTCTGCACGCCCGCAGCCTCCGAGGGAAGCTGATCGGCCGCACCGCCGAGATGAACCATAAGCAGGGGCTTGAGATACTTTTCGACAAAGGTCTGAACCGCATCCCAGTTCGAGGGTAGCCGACCGTCGTGGTCTTCCACGAAGGCCCGCAACGCGCGCTCGGACCAAGTGGCCCAAGTAGATGTGCTGCTCGATTCCGGCTCACACCAGGAGTTCAGTGTCTGCGCAACCGGCGACGCCAAAGAGCCTCGGTCGAGCGCCTCGCGGCAGGTCTGTGCATCGATGCTGCCGTTTCGCGCTGGCGAGGGTAGTCGCTCAACGAAGTTGGCGAGTTCCCGGAAATTGCCCTCCCACGCATGGTTGCGCAAGACATCAAGAGCTTCGGGAGAAAAAGTCGCAAGGACCGACGTGGCGCCCTCCATGGGGCGGGCGCCCAAGTAGGCGACCAAGTCGTCAAACCGCTCGCGGAGGCCCGAGACGCGCACGACCTCGATTGAAAGCCGGAACCATAAGTCCTGGCGAAAGCGACCCTTTCGTGCCTCGGTCCGGAGGTCGCGGTTTGTGGCGCAGACCACGCAGACGTCGGAGTGTTTCGACCGCCCGTATCTTCCGATGGGCGTGTATTCGCCGCGATCGAGAAAGCGAAGAAGCATAGCCTGGACATCGAGAGGCATCTCGCCAATCTCGTCAAGAAAGAGTGTTCCGCCGTGGGCTTGCTCCACCGCCCCGGCGATTCTGCGCACGCTGCCCGTGAACGCCCCCTCCTCTGCACCGAAAAGTTCCGCGCGGAACAACTCGCGGCTGAGCTCTGCGCAGTTCAGGGGCACGAAAGGACCGCTTCGTCCCGAGTGCCGATGGTAGGCGCGGGCCAGCCCTTCCTTCCCCACACCCGAGGGGCCGAGCAGCAACACACGGAGCCCACGCATGGCCGCCTCGACGACTTGGCGATGGGTTTGCCGTGCCAGCTCGGACGCAAGAATCATTCCTTCGAATCGCGAGCTCTCCTCGGCGGAGAAATGGCGCGACTGGGTTTCGACGTAACGCCATAGCGTGGCCAACCGGCTCGGCCAGGTCGAGTTCAACGTGTCTCGGGGCCGGAAACGGAGGACAAATCCCTTGGGAAGTGGAATGGCGTGCGGATCTTGAAAGGTTGAGGCCTCATCTTGCACGAGCTCGGTGTCGGTATCCTCTCCCAATTCGTTCAGCCACGCTTCGACAGCGTGTGCCACCGCCTGGGGAAATTCAGCAGGGTCTCCGTAGACTGCTGCCGCCGGCGCGTTCACGCTCGGAACCTCGTTCGAGGGAGGCGCGAGTCGGACTGTGAGATCCCGCGTGGATGAGAAAGCCACGGGAATCCGCAGCGGAAGCTTCGGCCACGTTCCGTTCCGGCTCCCGAGATCTACCAAATGCAGGAGCCCGTCGATGTTTTGCAGGAGAAGGTGATTCTCAGAGACGCTCGGAGCTGCGACAGTCAGCGTCCGAATGGCCGCCGCAGGCTGATCCTGTGCGGGCAGCCGATCGGCCCGCGGGTGCCTGCCGACGAGCACCCACTCACCCGCGGCGACCACGACGTGCTGGACGGACCCATCTGGCTGGAGGAGCCGCACCCGAACCTCGGCATTTTGCATTCCCCCGATCTATCGCGACAAGCAGCCGTTGGACAAGCCGGGCGCGCCAACCTGTGCGCCCGACATCCCTAAGCTGCATCCTGCTCGCCCACCGCCTGGCTCGCCCGGCGTAGCGGGCAAGGAAGTACTTGACAAAATGCACCATCAGATATGCTGACACGACGACGGGCAGGACCACGATGAGAGTGTTGATATTCGCCTTCTCGATCCTTCTCCTGAGCAATTGTGTTTCGACGCACTACTTAAATAGATCGCCAGTCAAGACTATCGCCGATGTGCCGGGTTTCTTGCCCATGCAGGCGAAATTGCAGGTTGTTCTTGACTCAGAGACAACCGGCGCGATTTCCCATCAGTTTGTTCAAACCCTCATCGAGGAGAGGGTGTTCAGTGAAGTGATAGTGGGTCCCTCGGGAAAGGGCGCCGACCTGAGACTTGCGGTAAAGGCAACCACCGACGACAGCATGCACTTTCTCATGGGCCTTCTCAATGCGGGTATTCTAGGACTTTCATTGTGCATGGCGGGTGGTGTTCTGGAAGATACTTATGACTATGATGTGCACCTGAGCGCCACCATGAGGAAGGGCGACATCGCCATCGGGAACTACGAGGCAACCGGCCGATATCGCGGCACAACAGCGTTCACCTGCCTGCACGTACTATTTGGTGACGAGTATTGGTCAATGACAGCCACGCAGGCCTGGGATCACGCAATCAGAATGCTCGCGCATGAAATGAAGAAGGATCGCAGTCACATTGCTGCCTTCTTGGAAGGGGAATACGCGGCGCTGCCCCCGCGTGCAGAAACGCGTCCTGCCGCGCAGACGGATCGCAACTCGTCAGCGGCCGGCGGCCCGGCATCTCAACCGGTTACCCTCGGCGGGAAGCAGCACTTGGCGGTCCTGGAGTTTCAGAGTCGAGGTTTCGAAGATGACGTCCTGATGGCCTTGTCCGACACGGTTCGAGGCGGCGTCTTGCAAGGCCTGCAAGGCCATGGCGTGGCCGTAATGACCCGCGAGAACATGCAGGTACTATTGAAAGACATGGGCAAGCAGGAATGCGAAGAGGGCGATTGCGAGGTAGAGACCGCTCGTAACATCGGCGCGGACTATGTGGTTTCAGGCAAGGTCGTGCGCGTGGAGAAAACCTACGTCGTCACCTTGAAACTGCACGAATCCAAAGGTGGCAGTTTGCTCGGCACAGACACCGTGGAGGGCACGAGCACCGTCGATTTGCTCCACTCACTGGGCGAGCGCGGGCGACTGCTCATGATCGCCGCCTTTGGTCCGCCTCGCAGGCGGTGACCCACGCAAACGATGTGCCTCCGGCGTAATCCCCGCTATCGACGGTCCATCCCCACGTGGTCGGAGTATAGATTGGAGCAAATTGTCGAGGCCTTCCCCTCCCTAGACGTGTCCTGCCCACCCAGGGCTTCTACGGAGCGGGTTCGACCACGGAGCTGCTGTCGAGATTGACCGCGGTCTGCGCGAGCAGCCGTCCGTTGATCGACGCCCCCGTTCGCAGCGTGACCGAGGTTTGGGTCAAGATGACACCCTCGCAATGCGCTGTCGTGCCGAGATCCACGAGACCGGCGATCTGCCAGAAGATATTCTTGGACTGTGCTCCACCTGCCAGGAGGATCTTCGTGCCACTGCTCATGGTGAGATTCTGGGCGACCTGGAAGATCCAGACGTCGCTCGCAGTACCCGTGAGGGTGATATCCGTCGGGATTAGGAGCCCAGTGCCCCACTGGTAGACGCCCGGGGCTAGGTTCATACCGCCAATGCTGCCGGCGCCCAGCTCGGTGACATTTGGTGCGCGCCCCGCGGCGTCAGTGAACGCCAGCTGCATATCGGCGATAGCCGTGGTCAGATCGGAAGGCGTCGGCACTGCGTAGTCGGCCGCGTACACCTTCCCGGTCACCTGTGGCGAGGTGGAGAACACATTCGTGGAATCCGCGATCAGCGAGAATCCGGTGATGAAGGTAGCGGCAGCGGGGCTAATGCCAAGGCTTCCCGTAATGGCCGAAGTTGGCACTGTGGAAATCCCGCTCTCTGCGAGAATCGCGTAGTTCGTGGCAGTTCCAAGATTCACCGGATTC
>Ga0182011_10002116_pt1 | contig 16957 bp, 17 predicted proteins | sample 711E1DmetaG_FD_120481 | JGI IMG/M metagenome (GOLD analysis project Ga0182011, IMG submission 120481) | Permafrost microbial communities from Stordalen Mire, Sweden - 711E1D metaG | ecosystem: Environmental > Terrestrial > Soil > Wetlands > Permafrost | place: Sweden: Stordalen | collected... | reverse complement strand
TGGTTCCGCTTCAAGGAGAAGCCGGTCATCGATATCGTTACCAACGCCACCGGCGCGGTGCTCATCCTCATCGCGGGCATGGCGATCGTCTCCAGCGACTATCCTCCCGTGATCCCGATCATATTCGGCTGGCTGTTCTCGGCGGCGATGTACATGCCCAGCGTGGCGAACGACGAGCCGTTCGACAAGGCCGCCGGCTACAGGACCTCGGCGGTCGTCTTCGGCCAGAAGCGGCTGGTGCAGGCGATGATCCCGGTGGTGGCAGTGATGATCCCGGTGGGGATATGGGGCGTGCTCTCCAGCGCGCTCAACTGGGAGTACCGGCTGTTCTGCCTGCTGGGGACCGGCGCGGCGATCCTTGCGACCGCCACGGTCTGGCTCCTGTTCAACCCGCCGCACATCGAGCTCAACCCCGACTTCTACCTGGTGCCGCTTGCCGTTCTGCTGCTCCTCTATTTCATAGTCGCCATAGTGGAGATGACCTAGAGGCATGGCGCGTCTGAGGAAGTACTGGACGCTCCTCCGCATCAAGATTGCGCTCTCCTATTTCTTCCCGATGGCCCTCGGTTTCGCGGTCGCGGCCGACGCGAACCCCAGCATCGCCTGGTGGAAGGTGCCGGTCGGCTTCGGGGCTTTCTTCTGCGCCTGGTTCTTCGCGAGCACCCTGAACTTCTACGCCGACGTGGAGGCCGACCGCGAGTTCGCCGGCAAGTTCAAGGACATGGACCTGAGCAAGCAGCCCTTCGTGACCGGCGAGATGGGGAAGTTGGAGACCTGGCTGGCGTTCGGCCTGTCGGCGGCAGGGTGCGTCGGGCTGTCGCTCGCGCTCGGCTACCGCTTCGCGATCTTCAACATCGGCTTCATGCTGGTGATCGGCGTCCTCTACAGCCACCCCTGGTTCCGGCTCAAGGCGAGGCCGGTCACAGATATCCTCTGCAACGTGACGGGGATGGGCTTCTCGCTGCTGGCGGGCCTGTCGCTGGGGGGAAGCGGGCTGCCGCCGGTGGCGTTCCTAGTGTGGGGCGGCTTGTTCATCGCGGTCATGTACATACCAACGGTGGTGAACGACGTGCCCTTCGACGGGGCCGCCGGCCTTAAGACGTCGGGCGTCTGCTTCGGCGCGAGCCGACTGCTCTACTTCATGGCGCCTCTCGCTCTGGCGATGATCCCGGTGGGGATCCTGGTGGTGCTGAACGCTTCGGCGGCCTGGGAGTATCGCTGGATCGCCGCGCTGGGCACCCCGCTGACGATCGCGGGCACGGCCGTCATCTTCTACCTCTGGCACCCGCCGCACATCGACCTCAACCCCGACGTGGTGCTCTATCCGATGGACCTCGCCATCGTGGCGCTGATCGTCTACGGTGCGGTCCGGCTCGCGTGATCACGCACGGAATAGAAAAAGAGTGAGAGCCACAAGGGCGAAGAGTACCAATACGGCCACGATGACGAACCACAATCTGGCGTTCTTGCTAAAGCGCGAGGCTACCGAATAGACAATCCATACATAGAACGCAGAGACCAGAGCCGCAAACAGGACAATGGCGGCGTAGCGGTGGGTAGCAGCCACGAGCGTCGCCAAGCTGAGGCCCAGGACAAGGAGGAGGACCTTGAACGAAATGCGGGTCATCTCCTCTACGGAGATGGACAGGTAACTGTATGGCCCACGTCTTCGGCGTGTGCCTCGCTCCTGCAGTTGGATCATTCGGATGATCTCTGGGTCGATATCCACCGGCTCGTGCTTGATCTCACTCGGCGCGTGCCTGACCGTCGTGGCCGGCCCCTGGTCGTACCGGGCCCGCAGGCTGTCATCCGAAAGCACCTGATAGGCGGACGCCACCTCCTTGAACATCTCCTCGGCGTAGGTGGCCCCGGGAGGGTGCATGTCGGGATGGTACTTGCGGGCGAGCCTGACGTAGGCGGCGTGGATCTGCTCGTGGGTGGCATCCCGGTCGACGCCGAGTATCTTATTTGGGTCTTTGGCTTGTTGCCTCGCATCTGTCATGACACGGTCATTATATATGCCGTCGCGACCGGGGAAGCTGTCGAGCCGGCCGCTCCATAGATTTGAACCCCCGCCCTCTATCTGTGATACTTGATTTCGTTTTTCCAACGGCCCCGGGAGGATGATACCTATGGCCCTGCCGCTCGAAGGCATGCACGTCCTTGACCTGACCCGGCTGCTTCCAGGCCCTTACTGCACGATGCTCCTCGCCGACATGGGCGCGGACGTCATCAAGGTGGAGGACACCGCCGGTGGAGACTACCTCCGCTTGAACCCGCCGGTCGTCTCGTCCGGGATGAGCATCCACTTCCACGTGCTGAACAGGAACAAGCGCAGCATCGCGCTCGACCTAAAGCGCAAGGAGGGACGCGAGCTGCTGATGGAGCTCGCCGGCGGCTGGGCGAACGTGCTGGTGGAGCAGTTCAGGCCGGGCGTGATGGAGCGGCTCGAGCTGGATTACGACACGGTCAAGGAGGCCAACCCGGGGATCGTCTACTGCTCGATCACAGGCTACGGCCAGGACGGCCCCTACCGCGACATCGCCGGGCATGACATCAACTACCTGGGCTACGCGGGCGTACTGGGGGCGACCGGCCCCGCGGGTGGAGCGCCGATGCTGTCTGGGGTGCAGATAGCGGACCTGGGCGGAGGCGGCATGTTTGGGGCGCTGTCGATCCTGATGGCCTACACACACCTGCTGCAGACCGGCCAGGGCCAGCACGTGGACGTCTCGATGATGGACGGGAGCCTCTCCTGGCTGACGATCAACACCGGTGATGTGCTCATCGGCGGGCCGGGCCCGGCGCGCGGCTCGCAGTTACTGTGGGGTGCGACGCCATGCTACAACGTCTACGAGTGCGCGGACGGCTACATGGCGGTCGGCGCCATCGAGGCCAAGTTCTGGGTGCGCATGTGCGAGCTGCTGGGAAGGCCCGAGTACGCCGACGAGCAGTTCACGTTCGAGAAGTTCGACGAGATGTTCGCATGGCTGCGCGAGGCGTTCAAGGAGAAGACCCGCGACGAGTGGATGGAGTTGTTCGGGTGTGAAGACACCTGCGTGAGCCCGATACTCGACCTGGACGAGGTACCTAACAACCCGCAGGTCGCGCACCGCCAGATGTTCACCGAGGTGGACGACGAAAAGCTCGGCCGGATGAAGACGATCGGCATCCCGTTCAAGTTCTCCGAGACGCCCGGCGAGATACGTACGTCGGCGCCCTCCCTGGGCGAGCACACGGACGAGGTGCTCAAGATGCTCGGGTGCTCGGTCGATGAGATTGCGAGGCTGAAGGCGGACGGGATCGCGTGTTGAGGCGCGGCGAAAACGCAAAATTGGTGCCTGGCACCTTTCTCGCATTTTGCGAAACGGGGAGTTGAGATGAAAGACAGCACCAAGAACATATCCAAGATGCTGGGAACCGAGAACGCGGAGTCCGCGGTTCACCTCTACACCTACCTGAAGTACATCTCCAACTACCTCTACCAGATGGGCAAGAAGACGCCGTTCATCAAGAAGAGGCCGCCGCAGGAGGTCCCACCCGAGATCGAGGAGGTTCTGGAGATCCTGGCCAACAGGGTCATGCGCGAGATCGCGACAGTGGAGACGTCCACCTACCACGCCAAGGTCGTGCCGCTGGAGCTGGCCGAAGGCCTGGTGACCGTGAAGGAGGACGTGGAGATCCGCGACCTCTCTGAGTCCATCATTCCTTTCCCGATCGCGCGCGACATCGTCCTGCAGAACCCCGACAGCATCGCGCTCATCGAGTGCGCCTGCCGGGTGGTGCAGGACGACCCCTGCCTGCCGATAGACGTGTGCATGGCGGTGGGCGACCCCATCGTTTCTTTCATGCTCGAGCACGATGTTATGAACGCGCGCAAGATCACCCAGGACGAGGCGGTCGAGATACTGCGGGCCGAGCACAAGCGGGGCCACGTGCACAACGCGTTCTTCAAGGACGTGGCCGGAGGGCGCTTCTTCGCCATCTGCAACTGCTGCTCCTGCTGTTGCCTGGCGATGCAGGTCTGGAACGCCGTGCACCTGCCGATGGTCTGCGCGAGCGGCTTCCGCGCGGAAATGTCCGACGATTGCACCGGCTGCGGCGACTGCGCCGAGCTCTGCCCGTTCTTCGCGATCGAGACGGACGACGTGGCGGTGGTGCTCGAGGACAAGTGCATGGGCTGCGGGGTCTGCGAGGGCGCGTGCGAGGTGGGAGCGATCGAGCTGGTGCTGGACCCGTCGAAGGGCGAACCGCTGGATATCGTGAAGATTGTAGAGGAGCGTAAAGCGTAAGACACTACGACACATATAAGAGGAGCTATGCCGGAAGACAAGAAAGAAAAGCAAGGAACCGAGCCGAAGCCTCCCGAGCCGACCACCAGCAAGAAAGTCCTCAAGGCGATGGGGGCGGCGGCGGGCAAGATCATGTCCAGCGAGGAGATGATCTCGGGGACGCTGTCGACGCTGTCACCCAAGGTGCTCGCGGAGGCGTTCAACGAGAACCCCGAGTTCTACGCGCGCCTGCTGGGCGAGTTGTCCACCGAGGTCATATCGAACACGGTCAACGAGAACCCCAAGTTCTTCGAGGAGATAATGACCCAGCTCGACCCGGCGGTCATCGCGCGCGCCTCGAGCCAGAACCCTGATTTCATCCTGGGGTTCATGCAGAACCTGAACCCCGAGATGATCGCCGAGGTTATGAACAACATCCCCGAGTTCATGGTCAAGGTCACCAACGCGCTCAACCCGCGCAGCTTCGCGGCGGTCGCAAACGGCACGATCGACTGGGTCAGCCGGCTGGTCGGGCACCTGGACCCGGTGGCGGTGGCCACGATGATCAACGACAACGTCGAGTTCGCGACGCAGGTAATGGGGCTCTACGACCATGCCGTCGTGAGCGAAGTGCTGGAGGGGAACCGCGAGTGGATAACGGACCTGGTCAGGACGCTCGACCCCGCCTTCTTCGCGGGCATCTTCAACGAATACCCCGACTTCTACCTCGGAGTGATGAAACACCTTGACCGTTCGCTCCTGGCTGATATCATCCAGAGAGGGGCCGATGAAGGCGCTTTCGACGGGGTCTCCCTCGTGGTCGCCGTCGAAATCCCGGGCCTCGGCTCCTTCGAATCGTGCACGGTTCGTGTCACGGGCGCCCGCTTCGAGGGCGAGGGCGCCTGAAGAGGAGAAGTAATGAACTTCGCGGCAACTAACACCATCATGGTAGCGGCGCTCGTCTCGTGCGGGATAATCCTGTGGATATTCTGCGGGTACTCCGCTGCCGCGATGGCGCGCACCAACGGCGAGAACTACACGCTCTGGCTTGTCATCGGACTGGCAACGGGCCCGATCGGGCTGGGCGCCGCCTGGGCATACTTCAGGCTGTCCGGCGAACGGCACCGCAGAATCCGCTACGGCGCGGGTCACCACTACGACATGCCGGAGATAGTCCGTTGCCCGGGATGCGGGCAGTCCGTCCCATCGGGGTTCGAGACCTGCCAGTTCTGCCACAGCCCGCTGCGCGGGCGGCGCCGCTAGGCAAGCGTGGCGGGATCGGTTCCCCCGCAAGTCTGTCAGGCCCCTCTGTTATAATCACTGCTGGTAACACCCCGAGGACGACGCGACCAGCGCCACCTGTGTGGCCGGACCGGACGGACTGACATGCCGCTGAAGATCCTTCATACCGCCGACGTACACCTGGGGGCCAAGTTCCTGGGTCTCGGTCGCAAAGGCGAGTACCAGAGGGCGCAGCTTCTGCAGGCCTTCGATGATACCGTGAACCTCGCGATACGCGAGCGGGTCGACCTGGTGCTCATCGCCGGCGATCTGTTCGATTCGGCCAGCGTGTCGCGGTCCCTGCTGGGCCGGGTGGCCTACCGCTTCCACGACCTGGCCGCTGTCGGGATCCCCGTGGTCGTCTCGCCGGGCACGCACGACCCTTACGGCGAACGCTCCATCTGGCGGGCCGCCGAGTTCGCCGAGATGGACAACCTCACGGTCTTCAAGAGCGAGGAGATGCTCCCGGCCAGGTTCCCCGAGCTGGACTGCGTGGTCTACGGCAACGCCAACGTGAAGCCGTTCGCCAACAAATACCCGCTGGCGGGCCTCGACGCCGCTGACCAGAGCCGGTGGCGCCTGGGCATGCTTCACGCGAGCTTCGAGATCCCGGACGTGGTGGACGACACCTACGTGGTTACGCCCGCGCAGATCGCGGCAAGCGGCCTCGATTACATCGCGCTGGGCCATTACCATTCCCTGTCCGACAAGTCGGCCGGCGACGTCACCGCGTTCTATCCCGGCAGCCCCGACATGGTCAGGGTGCAGAAGGGCGACTTCGGCAACGTGCTGCTGGTCGAGATCGACGAGACCACGGTGAAGGTCCAGCCTGTCAGGATCGGCAAGCGCTCCTACGAGGAGCTCACCATCAAGGCCGAGGACGCCGGCGCGGCCGGGCTCGCGGCGATGATCGAGTCCAGGGCGGACATGGAGAAGGTGCTTCACATCGTGATAGAAGGCGCGAGGCGCCCCGGCTATCCCGACATGGAAGAGGTCGTGGCGCCGCTCGCGGACAGCTTCTTCCACATTTCGCTCACCGACCGCTCCTGGGCCGCCCCCTCGACGCTGGAGCCTGTTGCTTACCCTGAGGGGTCGCCCGCGCGTATCTATCTCCAGGCGTTACAGGACATGATCGGCGGCGCATCGGAATCCGAGAAGGACGAGATCACCGACGCGATGCAGATCGGGCTGGCCATGCTACTGGGCGGTGATGCCCCATGCGATTGAAGCGGCTGCACGCCGAGCACTTCCGCAGGTTCGCCGACGTCGACATCGAGTTCGCTCCCGGCTTGAACCTCATCCGCGGGCCGAACGAGTCGGGCAAGTCCACCATAGTGCGGGCGCTGCTGGCCGCGATGTTCGAGAAGGCTGGCGCCTCCACCGCTAAGGGCAGGGCGCACAGGCGCTGGGGCTCGTCGCGCGAGCCGTTCGTGATGCTCGAGTTCACCGATGACGACGGCGAGTACAGGCTGGTCAAGGACTTCGGCGAGGGTAAGGTCTACCTGGAGCAGCCCGGCGACGCCAAGCGGCTGGGCAGCGCCCGCGCGGTCGACTCCAAGATAGCCGACGCGCTTGGCTTCCGCGACCCGTCGCTCTACCTGCGTACCGCCTGCGTCACCCACGACCAGATGGTGAGCCTGGGGGAGGACGGTGGCGCGAAGAAGCTCGCTGCCATGCTGCGCGAGATAGTCGTGGGCAGCAACGAGAGCGCGGTGATGGAGCGCGCCGTCAAGGAGCTCAGCGCCGAGGTCGACGAGCTCAAGCGCGGGCTGGAGCGGCCGACCAACAACCCGGGCACGATAAAGCGCCTGCAGGAGGAGCGAGAGGTTTATATGACGCGACAGAAAGACCTGACGCTCTCCAGCAGCGACTTCGACGAGCAGGAGACGAGGCTCGCCGAGGTCCAGCGCGCGATCGAGCAGAAGTCGGCAAGGGTCGCCGACCTCTCGGAGCTCATAGAGAAAAACCACCGGCTATCGGATGCCGCCCGCAAGCTGAACGAGTCCAGCAACCGCTTCGACGCCGCCGACCGTGCGCGCGAGGCCGGCGTGAAGCTGGAGAAGTTGGACGCCGAGATCGACGCTCGCTTTGATGGCTTCCGCGACCTCGACCCAGGTGCGGCGGCCGAACTGCGCCGCGCGATCGGGGTGCGCGAGTCGCTGGATTCGCTGCGCGCGGACCTGGCGCAGGAGGCGGAAGAGCCCGAGCCGGAGCCGGAGCCTGAGCCCGAGCCGGTCAAGCAGGGCTCGCGGCGGCTGGCGATCGGCTGCCTGGCGGCCGGGGTGGTTCTTCTGGTGCTTGCCATCGCGCTAGGCAGCGCGGTCAACGCAGGCCTGTTCGCCATCGCGTTGCCCGCGGCGCTGGCGCTTGCCGCGGGCGCCTACATGCTTGCCCGGGACAGGGCGGCTAACCCTGTCGCGACAGAGGAGACCGGGAAGACCGAGTCGCTGGAGGAGCCCCTCAGCCGGGCCGAGGCGGAGGTGGCCAAGCTGGAGGACCGCGAGGTCGAGTTCCTGGAATCTGTCGGATGCAAGGACGCCGATGAGTTCTTCGACAGGTTCGACGATTTCGAGGACCTGATGGCGGAGCGCAAGGAAGCGGCGGCGGCCCTCAAGGCGCTGCTGGGCGGAAGGTCGTTCAAGCAGCTCGTGGTGGAGCGCCGCAAGGCCGCCCTCGACGTGTCCGCCTGCGAGGAGACAATAGAGGAGATCGAGGCCTACCGTGTCGCCCCCGACAAGCTCGAGGCGCTGGGCCGCGAGCTGAAGTCGCTGGCCCGCGAGGTCGATGAGCTGGCCACAGAGCGTGACGGCCTGTCGTTCCACCTGATAAAGACGGCCTCCGACCCCGAGGAGGCGGCCAAGATCGAGGAGATAGTGACCTGGCTGTGGGAGGCTGAGCAGTCGGCCCGGCGGCGCCTGCGCGTCTACACTTTGGCGCGCGACTGCATGCGCCAGGCCTCGGGCGAGATGCTCGCCTCGGCCGTGCCGGTGCTCGCCGAGAGCGTGGGCCGCACCTTCGCCCGTCTGACCGGCGGGCGCTACCAGGACGTCGAGGTCAGCGAGAGCGACCTGGCCATCTCGGTCTACTCGCCCGAGAAGGGCGACACCATAGGGGCGGACGAGCTTCTGAGCACCCTCAGCAAGGGCACCGCCAGCCAGCTCTATCTCTCCGCCCGGCTGGAGCTGGTAGACCTGCTCTCCAGGGGACGCAAGCCGCCATTGATATTCGACGACTCGTTCTCATACTTTGACGAGGACAGGCTCGCCCTGCTCTGGGACTTTCTCAAGGAGGTCGCCTCCGAAGAGCAGGTGCTGGTGTTCACCTGCACCGACCGCTATGATGACTTGACCGATGGCGTGCACCTGATCGACCTGGGCTGAGCTCGAAGTCCTCGAGATCAGCGTGGCGGGTCCTTGCTTCTTGCTAACTGCTCCGGCCGGGTAACACCGGCCTTTGCCCAACCCTAGGCGAGAAGCAAGAACCGGCCGCGTCGGGAAAAACGCACCATGGTGACAGGACCGTGGTGCATGTCGTAGCGCAGGCGTCCCGACGGTTTTGTGCGGACGGTTGACCTCTTAGAGCGCATGCTTTATCCCTACCCGGCCTGATATGGGCTTCGCGGTGCGTTTTGCTATACTTCTGGGGGCTACCGAATAGGAGGATTCGCCTTGAACATAGAGACTTTCACCGACCTGTCGTTCGGCACCAACTGTTACCTGGTGTGGAACGAGGGCTCACACGATTCCGTGCTCATCGACGCCGGACTGGGGACCCAGGCGATCATCGAGTTCCTCAAGAGCCAGGAGCTGAAGCTGGAGGCCATACTCATCACCCACGCCCATCCCGACCACATCGCCGGAGCGGCCGACCTGGCCGATGCCACCGGTGCCGACGTCTACCTGCACGAGATCGAGATACAGGCCCTGGAGATGATGCCTCAGGCGATGCTGGCGATGCTGGGAATCGAGGACCTCCGCAAGCCCACCGGCATGAAGCCTCTGTCGGGAGGGCAGACCCTCGAGCTGGCCGGGCTGGAGATCAAGGTGCTGCACACGCCGGGCCACTCGCCCGGAAGCGTGAGCTTCCTTATCGACGACGCGTTGTTCGACGGCGACCTGGTGTTCCGCGGCTCCATCGGCCGCACCGATTTCCCGGGCGGCGACTTCGAGGCGCTGATGAACTCCGTGCGAGAGCACGTCTTCGTCCTGGAACCGGAGACCAGGATCTACCCTGGCCACATGGGCTCGACGACCGTCGGCCTGGAGCGCCGCACGAACCCGTTCCTCGCCGGGCAGTGATGGACCGCGCCGCCTTCGAGGAGCAGGTGCAGAAGGTGCTCGACACCCTTCCTCATGACTTCGCCAAGGCGCTCGAGGAGGGCAACATCGGGGTCATGGTCGAGGAGGCCCCCAGCGCCGAGGACCTCAGCACGCTGGGCATAAGCGCCAGGGGGATGACCCTGCTGGGGCTCTACCACGGGGTGCCGCCGACCAGGCGCGGCCTTGGATACTCACTGGTCCTACCTGATAACATAACCATATACAGACAGCCCGTGGAGATGTACGCGCGACAGAACGGGAGAGAGATCGACGACGTGGTCCGCGAGGTCGTGCTCCACGAGATAGCCCACCACTTCGGCCTCCCGGACGAGCGCCTGCGAGAGCTGGGCTACTGACGGGGAAGGATGCGGATTGAAGATAGTCGCGATCAACGGCAGTCTGATCTCGGATGGGAACGTGGCGGTGCTCCTCGACCACGCGCTGGCCGAGTACGACGGTGAGGAGCGGTTCGAGGTCACGCGCTTCGACCTCTCGGGCATGGAGATCGGCCCCTGCCGGCAGTGCAACTGGTGCTTCAAGAAGCAGGAGCCCGGGCGTTACTGCAGCCAGGACGACGGCATGCAAGGCATCTACCCCGAGCTGCTCGAGGCCTCCGGCATAATCATCGCTTCGCCGGTCCACTTCGGCAGGCTCTCCGGCACCACCGCCGACTTCATCGATAGGCTGCGGGTCTTCGTCCACGGCAACGTCACCCGGAGCGCCCTGCGCAACAAGGTCGGGGGCTCGCTGGCGGTGGCCTGGTTCCGCAACGCCGGTGTCGAGATGACGCTCATGACCATCAACACCGCGTTCAACGTGCTGGGCATGGTGGTGGCCACGCCGGACCTGGGAGTATTCGGCGGCTCGGCTTTCTCGAGCCTCGACGGCAAAGGCAAGACCATCCGAGGCGACAAGCACCTGGTCGCCATCGACCCCATCGGCATGGCTTCAGCGCGCTCGATGGCGTTCAGGGTCGGCGAGCTCGCCTCGCTGATCGAGGCGGGAAAGGGCGCCCTGGAGCCGCCCGCAAAAGAAGAGAAGGCTGATTGAATGGCTGGCAGCAACATGAGCTCGGACGCGATCGCGAAGATCAGAGCGGACATGAAAGGCGCCGACTACCTCTGCGACGACTCGATCGCCACGGCGCTGTTTTTGGCCGACAAGCTGGGTAAGCCGATCCTGGCCGAGGGGCCGGCGGGCGTGGGCAAGACCGACCTGGCCAAGGCCTACAGCCGCGCGACCGGCTTCGACCTGATCAGACTGCAGTGCTACGAAGGCCTCGATGAGGCCAAAGCCCTCTACGAGTGGAACTACAAGAAGCAGCTGCTGCGGATCCAGGCGGACTCCGGCTCGGGCGCGTCCTGGGAGGACCTGGAGGAGGACCTCTTCAGCGAGGAGTTCCTGCTGCCAAGGCCGCTCTTGAAGGCGATCACCAGCGAGAAGAGAGTCGTTCTGCTGGTCGACGAGGTGGACAAAGCCGACGTCGAGTTCGAGGCGTTCCTGCTCGAGGTCCTCTCCGACTTCCAGGTCTCGGTGCCCGAGCTGGGCACGGTGACGGCGCGGCAGATGCCCTTCGTGGTGCTGACCTCCAACCGCACCCGCGACCTCTCCGAGGCGCTGCGCAGGCGCTGCTTGTACCTCTATATAGACTTCCCCGACCAGGAGCGCGAGCTGGAGATAATCAGGCTGCGCGTGCCGGGGATCGACGAAGACCTGGCGCGGCGCGTGCTCGCCGTGGTGCGCTCCATCAGGCAGATGGACCTCAAGAAAGTGCCGAGCATCTCCGAGACGCTCGACTGGGCGTCAGCCGTGAAGGTGCTGGCGAGCGACACGATCGACGAGCAGATGCTGTCCAGCACGCTGAGCCTGCTGGTGAAGGAGCAGAGGGACCTGGAGAAGGTCCAGGCGAACATCAGGCGCATCGCCCACCGCGCGACCGGATGATAATCGAGCGGCACGATCATGGCGATCGATGAAAAAGTCCTATCTTTCATAGACACGCTCCGGGACTCCGGGATGCAGGTGTCCCTCGCCGAGAGCATCGACGCCTTCGAGGCGCTCAAGGTCGTGCCGATGGACGCCATGCTCCCTTTCAAGATGGCTCTTCGCGCCACGCTCATCAAGAGCGACTCCGATTTTCCCCTGTTCGACGCGCTTTTCGAGGATTTCTTCTCCGGCTCAGAGGCGCTGCTGGACCAACCCGCCGAGCCCGGCGAGCAAGACGACAGTCCGGCTCCGGACGCCGCCGAGCTGGCGGAGATGGTCCGCGACGCCCTGATGGCGGGCAACGCGGAGGACGTCGCCGCGATGGCGCGCATGGCGGCCTTCGCCGTCGGCAACATGGAGGGCGGCTTCGGCGGTGGCGGGCGCCCGCTGCCGATGATGGCCGGCGCCGGCTACTACATGTTCAAGGGCATGGAGATGCTCGACTTCAAGAGGATGAGCGCCGAGCTCGAGGGGATGGCGGCCGAGGGCGAGCTGGGCCGGGACGTGCCTCCCGCCCTGGCGCTGGAGAAGCTTCAGGAGAGGGTGGCGGAGTTCCGCCGGTTGATGGACCGCGAGATCAGGCGCCTGATAGCCATCGAGCGGGGGACGGATATAGTGCGGCGAAGCGACCGGATGCCGGCGCGCCCCGAGGAGGTCGAGTTCCTCAGCGCCTCCCTCAAGCAGGTCGAGGAGATGCGGCGCATCCTGCCGATGCTCGCGCGCAAGCTCGCCGCGCGCATCGCCAGGCGCAACAGCGTCGGAAGGCGCGGGCGCGTGGATATCAGGAACACCCTGCGGCACAGCATCTCGACCGGAGGTGTGCCCCTGGAGGTCAAGTACAAGAAACGTATCCCCTCCAAGCCGGAGCTGTGGATCCTGTGTGATGTGTCGGGCTCGGTCCGGACTTTCAGCACCTTCACGCTCCAGCTGGTCTACAGCCTGCATCAGCAGTTCAAGGCCGTGAGGAGCTTCGCCTTCATCGACCGCATGGACGAGGTGACCGACTGCTTCGCGAACCTCGACGTCGGCGAGGCGGTGGAGGAGGTCTACCGGGGGGCGACCGTGGTGGACGGGGACGGGCACAGCGACATCGGCGCCGCCCTGGAGATGTTCGACCAGGACTTCTCGAGCCTGCTGGGGCCGCGCTCGACGGTGCTCATACTGTCGGACGCCAGGAACAACGGCAGGGACCCGCGGGCCGACGCGCTCGAGCTCATCAGCGAGCGGTCCAGGAAGGTGTACTGGCTCAACCCCGAGTCCCGCGAGCGCTGGGACACCGGGGACAGCGTGATCGGGGCTTATTCCGCGCACTGCGACGAGGTCCAGGAGGTCAGGAACCTGAAGCAGCTGGCCGATTTCGTCTACCGCAGGGCCTGAACCGGGCCGGATGCCGGATACACGCCGGCCCCGCCGAGGCGGTGGCGCGGCAGCGCAAGAAGCCGGTTGTCAGGCGTCCGCCTGCTCTGGTACGACATTGACACCCGGCGGAACCCTCATTAACATCAATGTGAGATTCCTTGAACCGCAACCGATGAAGGGGTTTTTCAAATGTTTGGACTGGGACCGACAGAGCTGATAGTCATACTGATCATCGCGCTCGTCATTTTTGGGCCTTCCCGGCTTCCCAAGGTTGGGCAGTCGGTCGGCCAGGCGCTCCATGCGTTCCGCGAATCGACCGACAAGGTCACGGCCGAGGTCCAGAAGAGCCTCGACACACCTGAGCCAACAGACTCCGGCACCGAGCAGAAGTCTTAGGCCCCGAGGGGTTTAATTGGCAACCGGCCATATGTCCTACCTCCATCATCTGGAGGAACTTCGACGCAGGATAATTGTCAGCGCGATTGCCTTAGTGGTCGCATTCGCTGTCGCATGGATATTCGCGTGGCAGATCCTCGCCATCCTGAAAGGTCCGGCCGGCGGGGTGACCCTGAACTACATGAGCCCCATGGAGCCCTTCCTGGTCAGGTTCAAGCTGGCCATGTTCGGGGGCGTCATCCTGGCTCTTCCGGTCGTGCTGTTCGAGATACTCTCCTTCGTCTCGCCCGCGCTCAAGACCAAAGAGCGAAGGTACACAATAGGCATCCTGATCATGATCGTGGCGTTCTTCGCCATCGGGGTGGTCTTCGGGTACCGCGTGGTCATGCCTCCGGGCATCCGCTGGCTCTTCAACGTGGCGGGCACCCAGATGAGGCCGGTGCTTTCGGCGAACCAGTACGTGACATTCATGGGATGGTTCATGATCGGCCTGGGGATATCTTTCGAGACCCCCGTGTTCATCTGGATGCTGGTGGGGCTCCACGTGGTGACGCCGGAGCAGCTGACCAAGCAGTGGCGGTGGGCGATCATCGTCATCCTGATCGTGGCCTCGGTGATCACGCCCGACTGGAGCCCGGTGACCATGACCCTGGTCGCGATCCCGATGGGCATCCTCTATCTCTTGAGCATCCTGCTGGCGAAGTTCACCACGCGAAAACGCAGGGCGGCAGCCGCCGCCGCCGATGCCGCCGCGGCGCTCGAGGCCGAGGCGCAATAGAACGATCCTGAATCATCCTGAATCCATGTATTGACGTACGGTGTTTTTCGCCGCGCGCGGACAGGCTTTGATGTGGTTCAGGCGAGCGCCCGTCTGGCCATCGTGGCGGCCCGCTGGAGCGCCGAGGCGAAGCCTGGCTCGTTGGAGTAGTAGACGACTTGTGCGCCCGGGGCGCGTTTCGCCAATCCCTGCGCTATCGAGTCTTGCTTTCGTCCCTTGAGGTTCCAGCGCATATCCACCAGCACCAGGTCCGCTTTCGTGAGCGCCTGCTCGGCCGAAGGCTTGAACTCGTCGAAGGGCACGGTCATGACGAAGACCGAGAAATCGGCGTTGATGTGCTCGAGCGCGCTGTTGCCCTCGATGACCAGGGTGCAGTCAGCGGGGAACATCTCCAGCGCCCGCTTCAGCTCGGAGGCAAGGCGAGTCCCCGACGCGTTGACCCACAGGACTCTGGCAGCCCCCGCCTTGATCAGCGCGCCGGTATCGGTGCCGGGCCGCCCCAGCAGCTCGGGGTCGGTGACGATCGCGGAAGGGGTGTGGCTGCCGCTGGAGACCTTCAGGGCGCAGGTTGGCTGCAACGCGCTCACCAGGAAAGAGGCGACCTTGCTCTTGCCGGCTTTCTTGGATGACGCCCCCACCGAGATGATGCGCCGCGGCATGTCAGAAGGCACCGCAGGTGGCCTTGAGGAACTCCTCGGCCGCACGCGAGAGAGGGTGCTCGCCGTCGTAGACCGCGTAGAACTCGCGTACCAGATTCTCGCCGCCCAGGTTGATGATCGAGACGACGCCCCACTTGGCCGGCTCGCCCGCGGCCCTGTCGCTGACCAGGGATATGCCCATTCCGGCGGCGACCGCCGAGATCACCGACTGGCTCGACCCCATCTCCGCGACCACGGCGATCTCATCCGGCGCCAGGCCGGCCTTGCGCAACGCTTTCTCCGCCTTGCGCCTGGTCCCGCTGGACTCGGAGCGGAAGACCCACTGCTCGCCCGCGAGGTCGGCAAGCTCGATTTTTTTCTTGCGGGACAGTGGGTGGTGCGGCGGCGCGATGACCACCAGCATGTCCTCTGCGAACTTCCTGGTCTTCAGCGGGCCGTCGGGCTTCATCCCAACGAACCCGAGCTCGACGTGCTCCTCGGCGACCATGCCGACGACTCCGACCGAATCGCCGATGTCCAGGGAGACAGTGACCTCGCCGTAGTGACGCTTGAACTCGGCCAGTACGGGCGGGAGCAGGAACTCTCCGGGGATGGTGCTCGCACCGATCCGCAGCTGCCCGGCGACCTCCCCGGTGGTGCGGGGTATGTCGGCGATCATCTCCTCGCGGTCGGCGAGTATCTTCCTGGCGTGGGCGTAGGCGGTCCTGCCCGCCGGGGTCAGCTGTACCTTGCCCCGGGAGCGGTCGATGAGGTCAGCGCCGAGCTCTTTCTCGAGCGCCTTGACCTGGAAGGAGACAGCCGGCTGGGTGAGGCCCAGCCTGCGGGCAGCGCCGCTGAAGGAGCCGAGGTCGGCCACCAGTGTGAACGTCTCCAGTAGTGATATATCGAGGCCCAAGCGAAGCCACCTCAGTCTTGTTGGCGGAGGTGCGTAAGAATCGAACTTACCCGGCGCCGATCAAGACGCCACAACGGTTTTGAAGACCGCGCCGCCCACCAGGACGGATCCACCTCCTGTGTCCCGCGCAGAATATGATACACGATTACCTCAGCTTCCGGACGTCGCCGACCCGCGCGGTGACGCGTGTCCGGTCGAAGTATTCGAGCAGCGGGAGCGCGTATTTCCTGCTGGTGGAAATCATATTCTTGAAGTCGCCGACGGTGATGCCCTCGGGGCTCACGCCGGCGCGCAGCTTCGCCTCGACGTCGGCCACCGCCGCGCGAGAGAAATAGAGCTCGCCGGACACGCGCACCAGCCGGCCGTCCTTCTCCGCGAGCGCCAGCAGCTCGGAGGTCGCCTGCTTCGGCTGGCCCAGTTCGGCGGAGAGCTCGCTGACGGTGGGGGGAGCGAAGGGGCTGGCCTGAATGCGGTCGACTATCGAGTTCAGGGCTCTCTCCTGCTCGCTGGTCACCGACGCGCTGGCCCCAGGAAGCCTCACCAGCTTGCCCTCGGCCTCGACCGCGCCGGCCTTCTCCAGCGAGTCCATGAACACGTCGGCGGAGCGGGCATCCCAGTCGGGCACCAGCTGCTTCTTCAAGGTCTCCTTCGCGATGCCGGCGGCCAGGGGCTTCTCGGCGTGGAACTTCTCCAGCGCCGCCAGGGTCGTCTCCTGGAGCTCGAGGTAGCGGTCGCGCAGGAGATACAGTCGCGACTGCCCTTCGGCGAAAGTCACCGCCTGCCCGTCGCCGGCCAGCGCCTCCAACCCCTCATCTATTATAGAGAGCGGGATGCCCGATACTTGCGCCAGAGCCGAAGCCGACAGGGGCCTGCCGGCCCGCTGGAGGTGAACCGCCGCCAACGCGTCCGCCTCGCCCGACTCCAGCTTCGCGAACTGGTCGAGCGCCTGCGGGTCGTGGAGCCGGTGCTTCACCGGATGGGTGTCGACGATGGTCCCGCCACCGATGGTGGTG
>Ga0182011_10002115_pt1 | contig 16959 bp, 13 predicted proteins | sample 711E1DmetaG_FD_120481 | JGI IMG/M metagenome (GOLD analysis project Ga0182011, IMG submission 120481) | Permafrost microbial communities from Stordalen Mire, Sweden - 711E1D metaG | ecosystem: Environmental > Terrestrial > Soil > Wetlands > Permafrost | place: Sweden: Stordalen | collected... | reverse complement strand
CTTTCGGGCATACTGGCAAACAGGGTTCGGATTTCATCGAACATACCGGTGTACGTTCCCGGATTGGAACGCGGAGTGCGCCCGATCGGGGACTGGTCTATATCGATGACCTTATCCAGATATTCGAGACCTTCGATACGTTCCACCTTACCCGGCTGTGTATGTGCGCCGTTCAAATCGCGTGCCAGATAATTGTACAGAATCTCGTTCATCAAGGTCGATTTTCCGGAACCGGAAACGCCGGTGATACAGACGAACTGTCCCAACGGAATCTCGACATCGATATTCTTGAGGTTATTTTCGCGCGCTCCCACGATCTTGAGTTTCTTCCCGTTGTGCGGATGCAGTTTTTTGGGGATGGGTACCTGTTTGCGCCCGGATAAATAAGCACCGGTCAGGCTGTTGGGGTTGGCCAGAATTTCATCCAAAGTCCCTTCAGCAACGACTTCCCCGCCATGCTCGCCCGCCCCCGGCCCCAGGTCGAGGATCCAGTCTGCGGAGCGGATGGTTTCTTCGTCATGTTCCACCACCAGAACGCTGTTGCCCTGATCGCGCAAATGTTTCAGCGTTGTCAGCAGCCGGTCATTATCACGCGGGTGCAGTCCGATGGAAGGCTCGTCCAGGACGTAGAGCACACCCATCAAATGAGAGCCGATCTGGGTGGCCAGGCGGATGCGCTGGGCTTCGCCGCCGGAGAGTGACCCGGCAGAGCGGCTGAGGGTCAGATAATTCAAGCCCACGTCCACCAGAAAACCCAAACGTGCCTGTATCTCTTTGAGAATGCGTTCGGCTATCGAAACCTGCCTGGCGCTGAGAATCCCATCTTCCTTTGCCAGTTCGCGGGCGAAATCCAGTGTACGGTTGATCGGCCAGGAAGTGACTTCGACGATATTATGTCCATCCACGGTCACTGCCAGCGCCTCGGGTCGCAAGCGCAGCCCTTTGCACGTGGGGCACGGCCGGTCGCTCATGAATTCGCCGATCTTGTTGCGGATATATTCGGAATTGGTCTCGCGATAACGCCGCTCTAGATTGGGGATAACCCCTTCGAAGGCAGTCTGGAAGCTGGTCTGGCGTTCATTGCGGCCTTCCATCTTGACCGAAATGGATTCATTACCGGTTCCGTATAGGATTTTATGCAACATCTCGGGGTCGATCGTGTTGACCGCTGCATCCAGGTTGATGTGATGCTGTCGGGCAACCGCCTCGACCATCTGCCAGTAATAACCGCCCTGTTCACGCGGACCGTTCCACTCCAGTGCGACGATGGCGCCATCGTTCAAAGAACGTTCCGGATCAGGGATGAGCAGGTCGGGATCGATTTCCAATTTGCTGCCCAGTCCCTGGCAATCGGGGCAGGCACCATGCGGCGTATTAAATGAGAAAGTCCGTGGTTCGATTTCCGGCAGGCTGATACCATGTTCAGGGCAGGCCAAATGCTCTGAAAAGAAGAAATCCTGCGCTGGTTCGCTGGTAATATCCTGAACGGTCAGATAGCCCTCCCCCACTTTCAGAGCCGTCTCCACCGAATCGGTCAGGCGCGAACGGAAGGTGCGTTCTTCTTCATTATCCTCGCTATGTGAAATGACGAGACGGTCGACCACTGCCTCGATGGTATGGATCTTATAACGATCCAGCTCGACTTCCTCATCTAGGTTATAGACCATACCATCTACACGCACCCGAACGAAGCCGGCCTTACGCACTTCCTCGAAGACGGCCTGATAAGTTCCCTTGCGCGCCCGGACGACAGGCGCCAGGATCAGCAGTTTGCTACCCTCGGGCATGGATTCGATGCGATCCACAATTTCTTGAGCAGACTGCTTGACGACTTCAAGCCCGCAGATTGGGCAATGTGGAATCCCTACGCGGGCAAAGAGCAAGCGCAGGTAATCATAGATCTCGGTAACGGTACCCACCGTCGAACGCGGGTTATGCGAAGTGGCCTTCTGATCGATGGAGACTGCCGGTGAGAGCCCATCGATGGAATCGACGTCGGGCTTTTCCATCTGTCCCAGGAATTGGCGGGCATAAGCCGAGAGACTTTCCACGTAACGACGCTGCCCCTCGGCAAAAATAGTGTCAAAGGCCAGCGAAGATTTACCCGAACCGGAGAGCCCGGTGATCACTACCAGCTTGTCGCGGGGAATTTCCACGGTGATATTTTTTAGATTGTGCGAGCGAGCACCCACCACACGAATATAATTTTGAGTCATCATTCTACCGTCCGAACATATTTTCTATACCGATATTTTATCATAAAAGCAATCGGTTATTATAACATTTCCCGATTTTCGCTCCTGAAACAAATTCAAAATCCACGCTCGGTGAGGGCTTCATAGTTTCGATAACTGCGGGAACGAAAAGGAAACAAATCCCTCTAGCACCCCGATGGCTCTGGAGCAGACCCCGAAAGAACTGCCCTTCTCGCCAAGACCGTTCGTGTTCGCACGCCTGTGTTCGCAAAAACCGCTCAGGGGTGCAAAGATCGCAGGGCAGGCGCCTATAAAACTGGTGCAGGCAAACGCGGGGAACAAAGAGAAACAAATCAGCTCAATTCATATGCGTAAAGATTCTTATTTAACTATGAAGGGAAAAATATGCACCATTGGATAACATACTCATATCATAGAACACTTATTCTATTATATCAATGGAAATCCCGGATGAATGCGAATTGTCCATTAATGACACGAATGATAAAAAAATAAACGAGTGCTGTACCTGCTGTTGATGGTTCTTGGGTAAAATAGAAAATAAATCTCTTTTCTGAAAAAGCTGAAAGTCCATCCGGATAAGAGCGCAATCGAAATGTTTCGATATACCGATGATCTTTAGAAATTTTCCTCGCTGAATATTTGCTCAGGAAGGTTGATGAACGAGGCAAATATCCAGGAGAAAGGATGCGTTGAATGAAAATAGCAGTGATTGGTGGAGGTTCCACTTATACTCCTGAACTGGTGAACGGTTTTTTGGACCGCATCAAAACATTACCTGTGACCGAACTTTGGTTGATGGATATCTACTTGGAACGGTTGGGGATCGTCGGCGGTTTCGCCCAGCGTATGGTGGTCGCCAAAGGCAGCCCTTTCAAGGTGGTACTGACCACCGACCAGCGTGCCGCTGTGAAAGGGGCCAGCTATGTGATCACCCAGTTTCGTGTCGGTCATATGCCGGCTCGCGTGGCGGACGAATATCTCGGCCTGCGTCACGGCTTGATCGGCCAGGAAACGACCGGCATCGGTGGCATGGCCAAAGCCTTGCGCACCATCCCGGTATTGCTGCGCTTGGCCAAAGACATGCAAGAACTGGCTCCCGGAGCCTTGCTGGTCAACTTCACCAACCCCTCCGGGCTGCTAACCGAGGCGCTGCAGCGTTATGCCCCGTCGGTTCCTTCCGTGGGTGTTTGCAACGTGGCCATCGGCGTAAAAATGCGCATCGTTAAAGAACTCGAAGCCGCTACCGGCAAGACCATTGAGCTGGAGCGCGCTCAACTGAACACCCTCGGCTTGAACCACCTTACCTGGCATCGCGGCTTTACCGTCGACGGCGAGGACGTCTGGCCCCGTGTACTCACCAGTTACATCGCCGAACTCAAAGCGGAATCTGAACCTGAATGGGAACCGCGAATGATCGAATCCCTCGGCATGGTTCCCAACTACTACCTGCAGTATTTCTATCAGACGGACCACAAGATGGACTTGGAGAAAAAGTGGCCGCCTTCCCGCGGCGAAGAGGTGATCGAGATCGAGAAAGGCCTTCTGAAACAATATGCTGACCCGAACCTGAAAGAACCTCCCGCTAATCTGATGTTACGTGGCGGGGCTTACTATTCCACGGTCGCCACTCAGCTTCTGAACGCCCATTACAATGATCTGGGCGAGACTCACGTTGTCAATATCCGCCAGGGTGGCGCTGTGCCGGGTTGGCCCGCGGATTGGGTGCTGGAAATGCCCGCCAGGGTCGACAAAAAGGGCATTCATCCACTGGCGGCAGTACCCCTGCCCATGAGTTGTTTCGGCTTGCTAGCCCATGTCAAGGCCTACGAACTGTTGACGGTCGAGGCTGCTGTTCACGGCGATCGCGAGGCCGCTTATCAGGCGCTGCTGGCTCATCCTCTGGGTCCCAAAGCGGACCAGGTTCAGGCTGTCCTGAACGACATGCTTGAGACCAACAAACGCTTTTTACCGCAATTTTTCAAATAGTGAGAATTTTCTTATCGTTGGAAAGGAAAGTGGCATGAGGCGTTTTTTTCTTGGCGTGGACGTTGGCGCTTCCAAAACTCACACGTTGATCGCTGATGAAAATGGTCAGGCGCAGGGTTTTGGCAAAGGCGGGGCAGGGAGCTGGGAAGCGGTCGGTTATGCCGGGCTGACGCGTGTTCTGAAAGAAGTGACTGCTCAGGCCCTGGCACAGGCCGGTATTACGATTGACCAAATCTCCGGCGCCGGCATGGGCATTGGCGGATATGACTGGCCCTCCGAGCATCAGGATCATCTGGATGCCATTCAGCCGCTGGGCTTGGCCTGCCCGCTGCAGATCGTCAATGATGCCACCCTAGGTATCCTGGCGGGAGCCTCCGAGGGCTGGGGTGTTTCTATCGTGGCCGGCACCGGATGCAATGCGCGCGGTTGGAGCCGGGATCACCAACTCGAAGGGCGGGCCGTCGGTGGCGGTGGGGATTGGTCAGGCGAGTACGCCGGGGGAATGGATATTGTCCTCCGCGGTATGCACGCGGTGGCCTCTGAATGGCTCCGGCGCGGGCCGAAGACAGCCTTGACCCTCGCTTTTTTGGCCCATTTCAATGCTAAAGATTTGGATGAACTGATTGAAGGCGTATATCTGCAGCGTTATCGATTGGCCCCTGAGCTGGCCTTGCTGGTTTTCGCTGCCGCCAGCCAGGGAGACCCCGAAGCCATTGAGGTCATGCGCTGGGCCGGCGACGCCCTGGGACAACTGGCCAATGGTGTCATCCACCAGTTGGCGCTCGAAAGGGAACAGTTCGAAGTGGTCCTGATCGGTAGTCTGCATGACGGCTCCCCGGTACTCAATCAGGCCCTGCAGGAGACCGTCCGCAAGGTGGCGCCCAAGGCGCAATTCGTGCGCCTCTCCGTCCCGCCCGTGGTGGGTGGAGTCTTGCTGGGCATGGAAACCGCTGGGTTGAACGGCATCGGCGTACGTCAAAAATTGATCGCTTCGACCAAAGACCTTTTACAAAATATGTAATGTAGTCTTCGATGGATTCTAATTTTTGAGTCTTGCCTTCTCGGAAACAAGTCAATGGCTTTTTAAGGTTGGTTTTCTGTAAATGACTGTTCAGGGGGACATATCATATACTATAGAATCATCTTTTGAAGTTGGTAAACATCAGTCATTGATATATCATGTTTTATAAACAAAGTAATAGAATTATAATATTACCTTGACAGTAATGGTAATATGTTATATAATAACAACATTGAGGTGAATCTATGGGCGATAACAAAATCACATCCGATCTGTTACGCGGAAATACCGATACGATGATCTTACGGCTCCTATCCGAAGCTGACCGCTACGGCTACGAGATTGTCAAGCTGATAGCAGAGCGCTCAGGCGGCGAGTACGAACTAAAAGAAGCCACGATGTACTCCAGCGTACGGCGGCTTGAGGCAGACGGTGATATGGAATGGTATTGGGGCGATGAAACTCAGGGCGGGCGGCGCAAGTATTTTAGGATCACTGAAAAAGGGAAAGCTACTTACGTCAATAACAAAAGCAACTGGGAATACGCAAAGCGCGTGCTTGGCAACTTATTGTAAAGGAGATCAAAATTATGAATGAGAAATTGACAAACTATTTGAACGGCGTTTTTGCGCCTTACGATGGGGTAAAAAGCGTCACTGATTTAAAGACTGACCTGCTCTCAGATTTGCAGGAGCGGTTTCGTGAACTCAAAGCCGAGGGTAAGGACGATGAAACGGCCTTCGAGATGACCATCGACAGCATCGGCGACATCGAGCAAACGGTACAGGAGGTGGCCAATCTCTCCCGCTCGCTGGAACGGCAGTTGTTAATCAACTTCAGCGCGGGCAACCTGCCGAAGAGCGACTTCGCTGGTGTTACCGCACATAAAGGAAAATTTGAAGCGAGCATGCTGCGCGGCTCCGACTTTTCGGACGCAGATTTGACCGGCAGCTCGTTCAAGAGCAGCGACCTTCGCGAAGTCAATTTTGACGGCGCAAATCTGACTGGCAGCTCGTTTTATAGCAGCGATGTGCGTGAAGCTAATTTCGACAGCACAAATCTGACAGACTGCACCCTGTACGTCAGTGACTTTGCAGGTGCGAGCTTCAACAAAACCATCCTTGTGCGCACCAACTTCAGCACGTCAGACCTGACCCGGGCAAAATTCACCGATGTAAAAATGGTCGACGTAAAACTGGCCACGACCGACCTTAGAAAGACGAACTTTGAAACCTGTATCTTTAACAGCGTGGACTTCAAACTCTGTGACTTGCGAGGGATGTGCCTGGACGGGCAGACCTTTATTGGCGTCAAGTTTGACATGTCGACGCTGAACGAAGCTACGTTTAAGGGTGCGACACTTAGAAATGTGTCTTTCCGCCCGGCGTTTGCCGTGACTAATAGAAATTACCTTGCCCTCAAAACCATCCGCTTTGACGGTGCGATGATGGATAAATTGACCTATGCCGCGCTCAAAGGTTTGGGAGTCGATTTGTCAAAGGTCACCATTATCTAAAGGTTAACGATGATACAAAACTTATCAATTCAAAGTAAAGGACTGCAAAAGTCCTACAAACAGCTTCATGTCCTGAAGGGCGTAGATTTCGAGGTGGAACAGGGCAGCATTTTCGCCCTGCTCGGCTCCAACGGCGCTGGGAAGACAACGATTGTCAAAATCCTCACCACGCTGCTCAAACAGGATAGCGGAATTGCCATCATCAACGGCTTCGACGTTGCGGTAAAGCCTGACGATGTACGGCAGTCAATCAGCCTGACCGGGCAATTTGCCGCCGTGGACGAGATTTTGACCGGGCGGGAAAATTTGATCATGATCGCCAAGCTGCGGCACCTCAAAAATCCGCGTCAGATCGCGGATGATTTACTGGACCACTTCGGTTTGACCGACGCCGCCGACCGCAGAGTTTCCACCTATTCGGGCGGTATGCGCCGCAGACTCGACATTGCCATGAGCCTTATCGGGAAACCACAGATCATTTTCCTCGATGAGCCAACCACCGGGCTTGACCCCGAAGCGCGCATCGAGGTTTGGAAGACTGTCAAAGAACTTGCTGCTAATGGCACAACGGTATTCCTGACCACGCAAAATCTGGAGGAAGCGGAGCAGATTGCCGATCAAATTGCCATTCTGCATGAGGGCAAAATTATCGCCAACGGCACACTCGCAGAGTTAAAGAAGCTGTTTCCGCCCGCAAAGGTGGAGTACGTTGAAAAACAACCCACATTGGAGGAGATTTTCCTCGCAATCATCGATAAGAAGGAGGAAAAGTAAAATGGAAGCAACAAAACAACACTTTTTCAGCGACATGGGCGTCATGCTCGGACGTTCCATGCGCCATATTTTCCGCAGCATGGATACCATCATTACGGTCACTATCATGCCGATCGCGATGATGCTGTTGTTTGTCTATGTGTTCGGCGGCGCCATTCAAACCGGAACGGGTAACTATGTTAATTATCTGCTGCCCGGCATCCTGCTGATTGCGATTGCAAGCGGCATATCCTATACGGCTTATCGTCTGTTTATGGATATGCAAAGTGGCATCTTCGACCGGTTCCACTCCATGCCGATAGCGCGTTCGGCTGCGCTCTGGGGGCATGTGCTGACCTCACTGGTATCCAATGCGATTTCGGTTGTCGTAATCATTCTTGTTGCGCTGATTATGGGTTTTCGCTCATCGGCGGGGATATCGTCATGGCTTGCCGTGGCCGGCATCCTGGCGCTGTTCACGCTGGCTTTGACCTGGGTCGCGGCGATTGCCGGACTGTCCGCGAAATCGGCGGACGGCGCAGGCGCCTTTTCCTACCCGCTTATCTTCCTGCCGTTTATCAGCTCGGCCTTCGTTCCGACCGAGTCGATGCCGTCGGGCGTTCGCGCCTTTGCCGAAAATCAGCCGGTGACCTCGATCGTCGATGCGATACGTTCTCTGCTCGCGAGGCAGCCTGTCGGTAATGAGATATGGGTTGCTCTTGCCTGGTGCGTCGGAATTATGCTCGTGGCTTATCTCTTTGCGATGAGGATATATAAAAAGCGGGCCTGATATCACCGTCCATAAATTGATCAATAAATGGTTTTGGTATATGTTAAGCCGTCGATCAAGAGATCATTTCCCCTCAATCGGCGGCTATCATCTTGTTTACAGTTCTATATCAATATCTACGCAGTTCGTGTGGTCCGTCAGCCTGCCCCAGTTCTATCGGTGGGACGCATCACTTTCCCATTGATTCCACTTATCGTTAATCATCGGCCCCTTAAAAAGGATCATCTATTTTGTTCGATGGTTGCGATCTGACCGTTGACCCGTTTTCGCAGCTCATTCGGGTGACTGATTAATTTAAAAGTTTCGTGAGTTCCCCCGCTCCCGATAACAGTCACCGTTCCATAACCAAAAATTAATCCGACCAAAGGCTGAGAGATTGAAATGCTCTCGACTTTGTTCAGCAAAATTTCAATGGAGTGTTGTTGGATCAGACCTCTTTTTGCAATGATTCGGAGGTTAGTCAGCGCGAATTGTGTTGCCAGCATTAATAAGAACAATCGTAGAAAAATAATTACCACAAAAAGGACAACCAGAAGAACTGCAATTGGATGGATTTTAGTGGCTAGCCAGATCAAAACCGCCGAAAGTAGAGCAGGTAGAATAAAAATTCCCCAGGATATTCTTGCTCTGTAAAGGACTGTTTCTCCCTGCACAAGATTGTTTTCTATGTAACCCATATTTCCTCCTTAACTAATTACCGCTACGCTACTGACATAAGAATAGCATATTTATGCTTTTAACATTACTTTTTTCATTCATCTGATTTTTAGGGTTTTCCATGTGTTCCGCGTTTTATTATTTCAATTCAGGATACTTTACCTTTCTAACTGTCTATTTGCTGAAATAAAAAAGACTTTCGTGAATTACTGTGACTATTGAATTTGGAAATTGACCATTGGCTTGACATTTTATGAAGGTACCTGTATAATATGTTTAATAAGGTACCTTCATAAATTATGAGACAAAAAGGTTAAAAATGGAAAATAACGAGCAAGACCTGATAGAAAAGTTTTATCAAATGATGTGGCTGTTCCGCCGCAGCATGATGGGGCACCTGAGGGATCGTGGCCCAATGGGCGCACCCTATCAAGGACAAGGACGGATCTTGTCTTTGTTGAAACTCAAGCCGGAAATCAGTCAGAAGGAACTTGCACATATTCTGAATATCCGTTCTCAATCCCTGGGGGAACTGCTGGCAAAACTTGAGCGCAGTGGTTATGTCACCCGGACCCCATCCGAGGTGGATCGCCGCGGCATGGATATTCGTTTGACGGAAAGTGGAAAAGCGGTATCTGAACAAGATGTTGAGTCTGCGCACCAGGAATCATTTTTTGACTGTCTCAGTGAAGAAGAACAAACAATTATGAGCGATTATCTGGAACGTTTGATCAAGAATCAGGAAGAACAACAGGCCGATGGTGGGTCTGGCTCCTTCCGGGGTCCAGATTTCCGTGGTATAGGACGGGGTAATCTATTTCGACGGGGTGAAGAGCGATCGCCTGCCGATTTTCGATGACTTGGCCACTTCAAGAGCGAGGACCGTCGCTGATTTCCCTTTGGAGATCGTGGGGCGGCTCCCTTCTCCAGGATGAAGAGTAGCCCACTAAAGCGGGCTATCACACATAAAAAGAAAACTTCTCAATAAAACCGAGGGGAATATTTTACCTGGCACTAAATGCGCCACGGCTTAGTATTCCTATTCCATTTTTTGAGAAGATACAAAAAGGAAACACTATGAACTCAAGTGAAAAAGACTCAATTTACTATCTGGAAAAGGCGTCAGTAACAAGCGCCATTATTCATATGGCAGTTCCCATGATCATGGGCATGATTCTGGGCCTGCTCTACAACCTTATAGATGCATACTTTATTGGGCGGCTTGGCAACACCGACATGATGGCCGCCATCACACTGGCTTTTCCTATTGAAATTCTAGTGATGGGAGTAGGACAGATTTATGGAAGCGGAGGAGGCACTCTTATTCCGCGTTTAATGGGCGATAACAATTTTGAGGAAGCGAAGAAAGCCTCTTCCGTGAACTTCTATCTCGCCCTCTTGTCTGGGGTTGTCTTGATACTGGCGCTGGTACCGTGCCTTACGCCTTTGTTGAGCTTGATGGGCGCGACCGGGGAGGCACTGCGATATACCAAAGACTTTGCCCTGATATTAGCCCTGGGCAGTCCGCTGACCATTATCAATATGGCCCTCTCTGAGACGATTCGCGGAGAGGGGGCTTCGACAGCATCCATGACCGGGATGATCCTGAGTGTGGTAGTCAATATTCTGCTGGATCCCATCTTTATCTTCGCCTTAAAGATGAATGTGATGGGAGCGGCCCTGGCGACCGTGATCGCCAATGGGGTAGCGGTGGCCTACTTCATCTGGTACATCCAGGCAAAGAGCAAGGTGCAAAGTATCCGCATCAAAGATTTCCGCCCGAACAAGGAAATTCTTTCCAACATCTTCAAGATAGGGTCTGCTGCATTCCTGTTCTCAGCCCTGGCGATCATCTCGTCAACGATGTTCAATGCCTACGCTATGCACTATGGCGACAATGTGATAGCCGCCTTTGGGATTGCCAATCGGGTCGTCCAGATTTGTGAGTTTCTGGGTACGGGACTCTTCACAGGGGTTGTTCCGCTGATTGCCTATGCATATGCGGCGGGCAATCAGAAACGACTGAATCAAGTTGTGACTACGACTACGCTCTTTTTCATTGTTATTACGCTTATCATCGGTGGAGGATTCATGACATTCCGTCAGCAAATCTTCAGCCTGTTCAGTAAGGATCTGGGTGTGCTGGAGGCAGGGTTCAAGATTTTAACGGCCATGCTGGTATCGACCCTGTTCACAGGCTTCATTTCGATCATCTCTGACATGTTTGAGGCCTTTGGAGCGGGAATACAGTCGAACATCATGGCGGTCGTGCGGGGCCTGACCCTGATCCCGATCATTTACCTTGGAAACCTGATGTTTGGCCTGAATGGGGTTATCTGGTCTTTGCCGACTGCCGAGATAAGCGCCTGTGTAGTGGGTACGGTGATATGGCTGGCTTCAAGAAGAAAATTTATGACTTTTCCTCTTGAGAAAAGCAAAGAACTCGTTCCCGAGATGGAATGAAAAGGCAATTCAATTGAGTTGAATTACTACTGATTACTTTGCCATCACTGAAATGATTTTGACTTTTCTCATTTTTCAGAAATATGGTGCATCCGCCCGCCCCAGCTCTCTCGGGACCTGCCCTGCGGGTCGTGGCACCCCCTTGCGGGGCAGATTTATCGGGGCTGCATGAGAATATGAACAAATGAGACTTCTGCTCTTTGAAAATTGATTTTGCATCATCATTTCCTGAGAGAAAATGAATTGTTTTGAGTTGAACCCGCAGTTATCGAAACCATGAAATTTGGCTGGTTAAGCAAAAATTACCGTGCAATGGGTGATTTTTCTAGGTATCCCCGCAGAGATTCTCAAACGACAGCGAAGATACTCCGCAGGGGTAGAACTCTGGTTTGAGCATTAATACCAAATATTGTTAAATAAAAACCACCTTACGGCGATTTTGTGCAATGATGAGTGTCTCCACAAAGATTGGAACCTGGTTTGAGCATTATTAAACAAAAAATCACCATGTGATAGGTGATTTTTCTAGGTGCCCCCACAGAGATTCGAACTCTGGTTTGAGCCTTGAAAGGGCTACGTCCTGGTCCCCTAGACGATGGGGGCATCAACGAGCGAAATTCTACCAGACCCTGACCAAATGGTCAAGAAAATTACGGAACCGGCTTTACTGCAGGCTGGCTTTGAAGGTGAAAACCCCGCTGCAGACCGAGATTTGCGCATATGTGGCTTGCAAACCTGCCTGTTCGCAGACCGCCAGTATTTCATCCGCCGCCCAGTAGCATTCATCTTCATCCCGATCGATTTTCAGACGCTTATACGCTTCTGCCCGCGCCATGGCCGTTGGAAAGGCGACATCCGCCACGAGGATGCTGCCGTTGGCAGCCAGATACCCTTTCAAAGCACGCTACAGCAGGGTGATCTTCGTGGTCAGGTCGAATTCATGCAAGACGTACGCCGACACGATGCAATCATAAGGTGGCTGCACCAGCGCGTCTGGCCAATCGCCCAGCAGGTCCGCTTGCACCAGGGCAATCTGCGGATATTTCGCCCGTGCCCGCGCCAGCATTTCTTCCGAGAAGTCGATTCCCCAGACCGGGCAACCCTTTTGCAGGAATCGCCCTGCCAGGTTCCCGGTGCCGATGCCCAGTTCCAACACGCGCATGGCTGGTCTGACTTCGGCCAGCCGCACGACTTCGTCCAGTATGGCTTCATAGCCGGCGAATGGGAAGGCTCCGTCCGTCACAGATGTGTCGTAATTCTTTGCCCAGCGATCAAAAAGTTCCGCGCCTTCGGGTTCGCTCATTCGGTCTGCATCGCCTTTCTGGCTTTAGACGATATGGATCAATCTGTTTCCCAGGGTACTTTGGCGGCGTTCTTCCCCGCCAGCGCAGCCAGGATCGGTTCCGCCAGATCAGGCAGTAAATCCGCAGTGGCGCGTAGCAGGCCAAAGCAGCCGGCGATCATCATGTCGCCGTAAGGGGCCGCAAAGTACGGTTTGAGCGGGGAACCGAGCAGTAGATTGCGCAACGGGCCGGTGACGACCACGTTGTAATCCTCGAAATCCATCGGCAGCGGTGTCGGGTCGTACACCAGCGCGCCGTGGCCGTGATGGCCAAAGACGTCCTCGTTGGTGAGGCTGCCGTCGGCAAATTGCAACAAGAGCTCTTCCAGATGGGTGACATCCAGCAAGTGTGAGTGGTGCTCGAATACTCCTTCGATCCCGGCGGGTCCCAGGCGGAACCCCAGCGCATGCATATTGCCGATGTTGACGAACAGGGTACGCGGATGGCGCTGGCTGAGCGGGTCGAGCGTCGCCCCCAGGACTGCGGCCGGGGCGGTATCCATGACGACGACCTGGGCCGGGATGTCCCCGCTGCTGTTCACCACGGCCTGTAGCCGAGTCATGCTGAGGGGAACATTCTCTGCGGAGTAGGCAAAAGCACTGAGGCGGTTCTCTTTGCGGATGCGCTCATCCAAGTACTCAAAACGAAACTGGCGATCAGACATGTCCAGCGGAGTATTGCCGTGGTCAAAGACGGCGATGGCGACTCCGGTAAGGTCTTCAAGCGTGACCCCGAAAATGGCGAACGCCTTTTGGATGGCCACGAAATCGAAATCGCACATGTCGACGCGCTGTACTGATTCTGGCAGATGGGTTGCTTCTTCCGCGCTCACGATGATGACACCGTTTTCCTTGACGATGGAAAGGTCATCATCGAAGGATAGGGCAGCTTCAACAGTGGCGTAGACTTTCAACCCCTGGGCGATGTGGTCGGCAGCTCCCCACCCCGAAGGCCCGCCGCCCATGAGTCTGCCTGTGAGCAGCACATCTTTGCGCTCGCGGGCTGCCAGGTGCAACTTGCGCCGCACCATCAGCGTAGGTGAAGGCAAGATCATCTTGTAGCCATTCTCGACATCCAGTTGTGAGTCGAAGAGAAAGATGTCCTGCGTGCCGGTGCCCACATCCACCGTGAGAATTTTCATTTTTTTAGATCTCTGCGGTCCAAACCATAGGCACGCGCCACGGGGAGCACCACCAGGATGCCCGTATTTGGCAGATTCAGGTCGCCGACGAGTGCTTGTGTGGCGGCGATCACTTTATCCACCATCTCATCCGAAGGGACAATTGTAAGGAGGGTGCGGTTGAGCGTCTCTTCTTGTTCGAGGAGATCATCGAGAGCTGGGATCAATGGGATGTCATCCCGAAAGACGAAACTCTGCTGAAGTCGCTTCAGTCCGGTGCTGGGGAGAATGGTGATTCCACTGACTCCTGCGTCGTGCCAGACAGATAAGACTTCTTTCAATCTGGAGGGGTCGTGAAGAACGAACAAAATCATATACATCAGAGACTCTCCTTTTCTGGATCGGAACCAGGTTCTGCGGCTGGTTTTAGGGGAGGAACTGGGTTGTCTGAACGGAACACCGCACGTAATAGCGGTGGGGTGACTAGTGAGGTGATCAGGATCATGGCAATGACCGCAGAAAAAACTTCGCTTGAGATATAGCCTGAATCCAGCCCAAGTTTGGCGATGATGAGGCTCACTTCTCCGCGCGAAACCATGCCGATGCCCAGTTGCAGTGCTTCACGCCAGGAGAAACGGGTGATCCTGGCACCGGTGCCCACGCCCAGGATTTTGCCAACCATGGCGATGACGGAGATGGCAAGGATCAACCATAGCGTGTTGAGGCTCATGGAGTGCAGATCGACGCTCAGGCCGACCCCCACAAAAAAGATCGGCACGAAAAAGGCATAAGCCATCGCATGCAAATTGGTCTCGATGATGCCTTTTTCGGGTGTCCGTGCGAACATCAGCCCGGCAATGAAAGTCCCGGTGATGGCGGCCATGCCGCCCAGTAATTCTGCTGCCAGGCCATAGATCAGCAAAATGACGATTGCCAGCGTCGCAACGCTCTGGCTGATGGGTAATCGGCTGGACCAACGGGTAAGCATGGGCAGCAGCCACAGGCCGAACCCGGCAGATAAGGCTAAAAAGAGCAGCATTTTTCCAAAAACGAGCAGGATTTCGATGAAGCCACTGCTGCCCGAAAGGAAGACGAGAAAACCGGAAAAAAGCAACAGCACCAGAATGTCATCAAGGACCGCAGTACTCATTAATGCCAGCCCTACTTTGCTCTTTATCAGCTTCAGTTCTATCAACACCTGAGCGGATATGGAGACGGAGGTTGCTCCCAGGGTCAGGCCGAGGAATAGGCTCTGATCCACGCTCATATGGATCAGCCTTCCGAGCAGATATCCCATCCCCACCGGCAAGGCGACCCCTAAAATGCTGGCCCTGCTGGCAATCCTGGCATTCTTCGTCAAATCATTGATGTGGAGCTCAAGACCCGCCAGGAACATCAACAGCAAGACGCCGATTTCTCCAAGTTCCGAGATGAAATCGGACATATTCATACTGGTGACGAATGGAAGGTGAAGGATGTTGATCAAGGAGGGACCGAGCAGGACGCCGATGAGGAGTTCACCAAAAACAGCCGGCTGGTGGATCAACGTGCTCAGGTAACCGGTAAGTTTTGCCGCGACCAGAATAACGACCAACAATACCGAAAATTGCAGAAAATCACTCATGTTATTTCCTGGGGACCCAATTTCAGTTTATCATAAATTGGTTGGTGATGGGTTTTCATCCGGAATTTTAAGCAAAAAATTCATCATAGCAGAATAGTAGGTGCTATACTACAAACATGTGAAAACACGAAATCAGGAGCGGATTTCTAGATTTGTCTGTTCCTATTAAGGGATATCTGAATTATCACCCAATCATGAAACTGCCGAATAAAAAAGAAAAAAAAGCTCAAGAAAACAAAGAAACTGTCGTCCACTCCGAGATCCAGGAATACCTCGATGACAGGCAGCAACGACGTTGGATCTTCCCGCGAGCTGCGCTGGTTGGCGCTATTGCAGGGGGTGTGGCATTGGCTTTTCGTGCAGCCTTGACCGAAGCGGATGCCCTCAGGAACAGCCTGATCAGTTGGGCACACACGCTCCCTTTTTTAGGTTGGCTGTTCCCGGTTGGGCTCACGATGATCGGTGCCGGGATTGCGGTAGCGATTACTCGCCGCTACGCTCCAGAAGCTGCCGGAAGCGGTATCCCGCACCTGGAAGCTGTTTTGCATCGCTATCGTAATCTGGAATGGAAACGTGTATTACCGGTAAAGTTTTTTGCCGGCATCATCGCGATTGGCAGTGGATTGGCATTGGGGCGCGAAGGACCAACGGTTCAAATGGGTGGATCGATTGGTGATGGTGTCTCCCGGATATTAAAAGTCTCGGAACATGAACGGCTTACCCTCATATCGGCTGGCGCAGGCGCAGGACTGGCTGCGGCCTTCAATGCTCCACTCGCCGGTCTGATCTTTGTACTTGAAGAAGTCAGGCGGGATTTCCAACCGATCATGTTTGGTGCTACTTTTGTGGCGGCCGTTATTGCGGATATCATTACTCGAATTGGTTCAGGCCAGTTTCCGGTATTTACTGTTCCCAGTTACGGCATGCCTCCATTATCTTCTTTACCGATTTTTGCATTGCTCGGGATTATGGCTGGTTTGTTGGGTGTGCTTTTTAACCGTAGCTTATTGACTACGGTTGACCTGTTTAGACGCATTCCTCCTAGGTTAGTCGTACCCTTCGCGGCTATTGCTGGAGGAATCATAGGTCTGGTCGGTTGGTTTTCTCCAATGATGCTGGGCAGCGGAAACTCATTAGCCCAGATAACACTTCAAGGAAATTTGCTTCTTTCCATAATTCCGCTTTACTTTGGTATCCGCTTTTTACTGACTACGACCAGTTATGGAACTGGTGCACCCGGTGGCATTTTTGCACCGCTTCTGGTTTTGGGCGCATTGTTGGGACTGGCAATTGGACAGATCTTTAATTTCTTGGCTCCATCGGTTGTTCCCATACCGGCAGTTTTTGCTGTCGTCGGCATGGCTGCCTATTTCACTGCAATTGTGCGAGCGCCACTCACTGGAATCATGCTGATCGTCGAAATGACTGGGAATTATTCTCAGATGTTGCCTCTGCTGGTAAGTTGCT
>Ga0182011_10002113_pt1 | contig 16965 bp, 13 predicted proteins | sample 711E1DmetaG_FD_120481 | JGI IMG/M metagenome (GOLD analysis project Ga0182011, IMG submission 120481) | Permafrost microbial communities from Stordalen Mire, Sweden - 711E1D metaG | ecosystem: Environmental > Terrestrial > Soil > Wetlands > Permafrost | place: Sweden: Stordalen | collected... | reverse complement strand
GGCTACCGTGTAGATGTGGTGCGCAAGGATATTCTCTCCCAGGGCCGGTGTCATGGATGGTATCTCAGACAAGGACTCCTTGTTGGAACTGATATGGTGGCAGAGCGGGCAGCCGATATCCCACGGGCGGGCCCCCTTCCGGACGAGCCGGACAAAATTAAGGCCATGCTTATCGCAGATCTCGTCGGTTCGCACCGCAAATCCCCACTGGGCCATGGGGAGGCCGATGTTGAAGGAGCAGTCCGGGTAGCGGGAACAGCCGATGAACTGAGTATTGCCCCGCAGGTGCTTGATGGCAAGCATGCCGCCGCAGACCGGGCATTTGCCAAGGTTCATCTCTTCGGCAGTGCGGTTGCGGATGTCGTCGCCGATCACCTGCTCGTTTTTCTCGAGCTGGTCGAAGGCTGCATGCAGCATCTCGCGGGACTCCCGGATTACGTCTTCCCGGGTCCGTTTGTTCTCCTTGATCTGCTGCATGTGGGCTTCGATGGTCTGGGTCATGTCCGGCCGGGTCACGGCATCGGCATGCTGTTCGAGCGATTCGGTGACCACTCTCCCCACGAGTGTTGGCCGGAGGGGGTTGCCTTCGACGTACTTGCGGGAAACCAGTTTTGCAATCACTTCGTGCCGGGTACTCTTGGTGCCAAGGCCGAGTTCCTCCATCCGCTGGATCAGCTTGCTCTGCGTATAGCGGGCGGGAGGCTGGGTCTCCTTTTCATCCAGGGTGACTTTTTTAACCGGCAGCTTCTCCCCGGTGACAAATGCCGGCAGGACAACTTCCTTTGCCTCGGAAAACGGGTACACCGCATGCCAGCCGGGTTCGAGTAGCTGGCCGCCGGTTGTCGTATATTCCTCGCCGCCGGCGACAAAGAGGATCTTGAGGGTCTTCCACAGCGCATCGGGGGCAAGGGTCGCAAGGAAGCGGCGGAGCACGAGCTCGTAGACCCTGAACGCATCGTCGCCCAGTTGTTCGCGGGTGGCGGCGCCGGTCGGGTGAATGGGCGGGTGGTCGGTGGTGGACTTTTTCCCGCGGGTCGGGACCGGCCGCCGGTGAGCGAGCGTCCATTCCACATCTTTTTTGAACGGTGAGGAACGCAGGGTCGTTAAGATCCCGTCGATATCCAGCGATGCCGGGTACACGGTGTTGTCCGTCCTCGGGTAGGAGATGAAACCGTTCATGTACAGGTCTTCGGCAATGCGCATCGCGTTTGCTGCCGAGAAACCGAGGCGTGCGGCCGCGACGATATAGGTCGTGGTGTCGAACGGCGACGGCGCCCGGTCCTGCTTGGTCCCCTCTTTGACTTCAGTGACTAAAAGCGGCTCCTTTGTCCGGTCGCGTGCACCCTCTGCCCCGGCCTTGTCGTGGAACCGCCCGTGGGTGTGGCGGGCCTCGATCAGTTCGCCGGCTTTTTCGGTGTCGAGCGCGAGCTGCCAGTATTTCTCCGGGACGAACGCCCCGATCTCCTTTTCCCGGTCCACGATCATGCCGAGGGTCGGGCTCTGCACCCTGCCGACCGAGAGGATGTTCTGGCCGCCCCGCCGTGCAGCAAGCGAAATGAATCGGGTCAGGGACGCCCCCCACATCAGGTCGATCGACTGCCGGGCTTCGCCGGCAGCGGCAAGGGCGAAATCGAGTTCCGTGGTATGGGAAAACGCGTGCTGGAGTTCCCCTTTTGTGATGGCTGAAAACCGCGCCCGGTCAACCGGCACCTTTGCATTCACGGCACGGACGAGTTCGAACGCCTCTTTCCCGATCAGTTCCCCTTCCGTATCAAAGTCCGTTGCAATCGTGACAAGGTCTGCCTTTCGTGCCAGCTTCTGGAGGAGCGTGACGATCTTCTTCTCGGTCGGCACCTTGATGGTCTTTGCATCGATCAGGCTCCGCGGGGTATACTCCTCGCTCCGCCAGTTCTGGTACCCCGGCTCGAAATCGATCTCCACCACGTGGCCCCGGAGCCCGACAGTGGTGATGTCCCCGAACGTGTAGGTCGAGACACCGGCGTCCTTGTGTTCGGTGATCTTTTTACCTTCGCCCAGTATCTCCGCAATGCGCCGGGCCGAGATGTTCTTTTCCGCAACGATCAGGTGCACGGATTACGGCCCCCTTGTTTTCAGTGCTTCGGCCAGCATCCGGTTCAGGTCGGCAGGGTCCGCTTTCCCGCGGGTCTTTTTCATGACCTGCCCGACAAGGAAGTTGAGCGCTCCTGCTTTTCCGGCATAGTAGTCCCCGAGCGCTTTGGGGTTTTCGGCGATGGCCTCCTGGATGGCGGCGGTAATGACTCTGTCGTCCCCGGTGTGCTTTGCAAGGGCGAGGCGCTGCACGATCGCTTCAGGCGTCTCTGGAGCCTCGATAATAGTGCGCTTGATTCCCGCTTCACTAACGGGAATTTTCTCGGCAGCAAGTGTAACTTTGCCTTCATCATTAGTTAATGACCAAGCAACTTTGATCGTATTATCCGGCTCCTTCCTGTGGCGCTGGTCGAGCATTACCCGCAGCACTTCGACTCCGCTTTTATCCGTGATTGTTCCCTTTTTCAGGATCCGGACAAGCCCCGTCATAGCTGCCGGCTCGACCCGGTCAAGACTCATGTCCCGGTAGTTAAGTTCCCCAATCAATGTGTCAGCGATCCATGTGGCTGCGAGGGGAGAAAGGCCTTGTGGATCGGCGGCAACAACCTGCTCGAAGAAGTTGGCGAGCTTCAGTTCGCCCGTCAGGGTGCGGGCATGGCTGAGCGAGCACCCGTACCGGGCGATGAACCGCTCGCGCCGGGCATCCGGGAGTTCCGGGAGCACGATGTTGTCCACCCATGATTTCACCCGCAGGGGACGGAGGTCCGGCTCGGGGAAGTACCGGTAGTCGTGCTCCTGCTCCTTGGACCGGGCAGACTGGGTGATGCCCCGGGCCTCCAGGTAGTGCCGGGTCTCGCGGTCGATTGTCTGGCCGCGGCGGATGAGGTTCTTCTGCCGGGTAACCTCGAAGGTGAGCGCCTTCTCCACGCCCTTGTAGGAGGTGATGTTCTTGACTTCCACCCGTTCGCTCCCTTTGATGGAGATATTTGCATCCACCCGGAGCGAGCCTTCCTTCTCGGAATCGAAGACACTGAGGTACTCAAGGGTTGCGCGGAGCTTGTTGAGGAACTTGCGCGCCTCCTTGGGCGAGCGCATATCGGGCTCGCTCACGATCTCGATGAGCGGAATACCGGCCCGGTTGTAGTCCACGAGCGAGTACTTGCCGCGCTCGGTATTGCCCATGTGGACGAGCCGGCCGGGGTCCTCCTCGACATGGATCCGGGTGAGCCGGACCTTCTTTTCCCCGCCCTCGTCGCTCTCGATCTCCAGGTACCCGCCCAGGGCCAGCGGCTTGTCATACTGGGTGATCTGGTAGGCCTTGTCAAGGTCGGGATAGAAGTAGTTCTTGCGCGAGAACTCCGCTTCGCTGATAATCTCGCAGTTCAGCGCTTTTGCCACCTTCATGGCATATTCGATCGCCCGCTTGTTGAGGGCGGGCATGGCGCCGGGGAGGCCGAGGCAGATAGGGCAGACATGGGTGTTGGGACCGTCGCTCCGGTAATCGGTGGAGCAGCCGCAGAAGAGCTTGCTCAACGTGTCCAGCTGGCAGTGGACTTCGAGGCCGACGATGACCTGGCCTTCGGCATCCGCCATATCAGCTCACCGCCTGCTCGTACGCGTACGCGACATCGACCACGCGCTCATCTGCAAACATCCTGCCCATGATCTGGAGGCCGACCGGCATACCCTCCGATTTCCCGCAGGGCACCGAGATAGCCGGGATGCCGGCAAGGTTTGCCGGCACGGTCAGGATGTCGGCAAGGTACATCGAGAGCGGGTCGCTCTTTTCCTTCAGCCTGAATGCAATGGTAGGCATCGTGGGCCCGGCAATGACATCGACATCTTTAAAGATCCGGTTGAAGTCAGCCCGCACATTCTCCCGTGCTACCTGTGCCTTTGCGTAATACCTGCCATAGTACCCGCTGGAGAGAGCAAATGTGCCGAGCATGATCCGGCGCCGGACTTCGGTCCCGAATGAAGCGCCGCGCACTTCCTGGAAAGCATCGTGCCAGGATTTCTTCGTATCCGTGGCCGGGCCGTACCGGACGCCATCGAACCGGGCAAGGTTGGAACTGGCCTCGCAGGTACAGGTGACATAGTAGGCGGCAAGGGCGTACTCCATGGAAGGGATGCTGCACGGGACCGTGGTCGCCCCGAGTTCTTCGAGACGGCCGATCGCTTTTTTCACCACCGCGGCGACCTGCGGATCAACGCCTTTCCCGAAATATTCCTGCGGGATGCCGATCTTCAGGCCTTTGATATCCGCTTTGGGAGTATGGTTGTAAGGCTTGTCCTGCGAGGTGGAATCGTGCCGGTCATGCCCGGCGATAACGCCCATGAGGGTGGAGACATCGGTCACGGTTTTTCCGAGCGGGCCGATCTGTTCGAGGGAGTTGGAATACGCGATGAGCCCGTACCGGGAGACGCGCCCGTAACTGGGCTTCAGGCCGACGATCCCGCAGAACGCGGCAGGGCAGCGGATGGAGCCGCCGGTGTCGCTCCCGAGCGCCATCCGCACGAAGCCGGCGGCAACGGCCGCAGCGCTTCCCCCGCTGGAACCGCCCGGCACCCTTGAAGTATCGCAGGGGTTGAGGGTGGGACCGAATGCTGAATTCTCGGTGGTCGTCCCCATGCCGAACTCGTCCATATTGGTCTTGCCCGCGATCGCGGCGCCGGCACTTTTCAGGAGCCCGACAACATGTGCATCATAGGGTGGAATATAGCCTTTGAGGATCTTCGATGCACAGGTGGTCTCGATATCCTTTGTCGAGATATTGTCCTTGACCGCCACAGCAACACCGGCCAGTTTCCCGGTGCCGTACGGGGCTTTATTGCAGGTGGTCAGGAAAGCATTGTACGTATCGGAAGGACTGAATGCGATCTCACCGGCCATCACATCACCCGCGGTGCCTTGATAAACCCGTCTTCCTTAAAGGGAGCGTTTTTCAGCACATCGTCCTGCGGGAGGGAGGGCTCAATCTCGTCCTCGCGCAGGACATTGTAGAGATCGCGCTCAGCCTGACCGGTGCCCTCCACGCGGTCGAGGATATCGAAGTATTCCAGGATAGCATTGAACTGGTGCGTAAACGTGCCCAGTTCCCCGGGGCTGATGCCGACATCGGCAAGCTCTGCAATATGTTGTACGTCTTTCTCAGTGACCATGTTCCACCCTGATTATCTGGTCTATGTAATCTTGCAGGGACGTTTTATAACCGTTTTTGCGGGCAAGCTTCCGCAGTACCCTGAAGACCCCGCTCCCGTATTGCATGGCTTTCTTCCCGTACCATGCGAGATCCTGCGGAATGTGGCGCTCTGCGACCTTCCTTAAGGGAATTTTCCGCCGGTCTCCCTGAACTTTTTCGCATGCAGGGATCTGCCGGGCAGCGCGCACAACCCGGCAATCCAGGTACGGCATGGAGAGGTAGGTCTTATGCAGCGCCGCAATCCCCTGGTCGCGCCGGGCCTGCGCTTCGAGCCCGATAAAGTCCCGGGCAAGATCCTCTTCAAGGGTTTCGGACACCGTATACCGGGAATATCCCCCGAAGAGTTCGTCCGCGCCCTGCCCGGTGAGGATCCGGGTATACCCGTGATCACCGGCCCAGCGCGCGATGAAGTACTGGGTGAGGGCAATGCCGGTATTGACCGGGTCTTTCTCCGGGATGGTCTCCACCACAACGGGGAGTGCCGCTTCTATCTCGGCCTCTGTTATCGTGACAAAAGCGCAGGGGAGGCCGAGCCAGCCTGCTGCATGGCGTGCGTGCTTCAGGTCATGGGAATTGTCAAGGCCTACGGCAACACATTCCCGTCCCGCGAGTTTTGCTACAAGGGCAGAGTCAACCCCTCCCGAGAGTGCGGTCACGCCCTCGTCGCTGCGAAGGTTTACCGCAGCAATGATTGCGTCTTCGAGCGGGAGATCCGGAAGTACCGGATTAATTTCGCCGCGTATCTTCCCGTTACAGGTCAGCGCTCCTTTTGGCCCCGGCCCGTCGATGATCCCGAGATGGTCGCGGGCCGTGCAGCCGTCCCATGCAAGGGAGAATTCCCCGCCGAACCGGAGGATCTCTTCCGGCCGGTCTTTGCAGATCGCAAAAATCTCATCGCAGGAAAGCCTGCGGCCTTCATGTTCCGCCCATCCGATAATCTGTGGTCTCTCCATGGTCTCCCGCACTAAACACGTTCGTCCACACTCAGTACCCCTGCATGCTAAAAAAAATGTATCCTCCGGTACACATAGTCCGGGTGGCTGGCTGAAAAACCGGTCCGGGGATCAAAACACTTATGTAGGATACCTTCATCCTTACCGATAAGGAGTCGTTGTCATGTATGAAAATATCCAGGCTATGCTGATCGCGCTGGGCGCGGTCATTGTGGGGATCGTCTTTACTCAGCTGGGATCGGCCTCCGTCCCCATCAGTATCGTGGGGACAATATTGATTATGGGTGCGTTTGTCATCGGGATTACCGGTTTTCTCCTGTTTTTAAAGGAACTGATCCTCAGGCACGGGGCCAGCTGAATACTCCGGCATCCGCGGCGGGCGGTAAATCAGTTTCCCCCTTTTTTTCCTTCCGCAGTAACGAACGGGTCGTTCATTTCCAGTGTTAGCGTTGATAAGACTCACCAGGTCGAAGAACGCTGATGCGTTTTGTCGAAGACCTGCGGTCTTCGAAGAACTCTGCTGAAATCTATGAACATGAACGAAAAAAAATCTAAATTACTCCTGTCAATCGTCTGTTTTGGATTTATTATGCTTATGGTTTTCAGTGCAGGATGTGATGATACAACAAAATCGCAATTAGCTGGCGTACCCACATCCTTGTGTTCTATAGAGGGTTCCAATCCAAGCTGGCCTTGTCCTACCACTCTAACTCCTGCGTCAGTAAATACCACTCCGACACAATCTGGAAAATAATTTTCCTATTTTTAGACTTATTCATAGTCGATTGCGTGTTATTTTAAAAAAAATATTATTCGGCTCTGTAGAAAACCTCAACTACGATCAGACCAGCACATAACATCACTATTGAGATATCAATATTGATAATGCAAGATGTGAAAGTGAAAAAATAATAAGGTTGATTTTCCTACATTCAATTATTTGTTGTGATTATGATGAAAATTAACTGGGATGTAATAATCGGGTTTTGGTTAGGTATCGCAGTAATAACCCTAATTAGTATTGCAAGAACCGCTCTTCATCAGACTATATATCAATATGATTGGTACATTTTAGCTCTTTCGATAATTGTGCTAATCATAGCATTGACTTTAAGAAACCGTTCGATAAAACTTTAAACACCCACCGTTGACTGTGTATTTCCTGATGAGTTCTTCTTCTATTTCGGGCCTGATGGCCCTCAATATTCTCCTGCTTCGGGTTCGTAGAGGTCGAAGACCTCGACGAGCTGAAGGAGGCGAAAGCCGACCTTCAGCTATGATGACCCTCAGCATTCTCCTGTCTCACCCCGCGTTTTGCGAGGTCTTTTCGTATCTCGTCTCTGAAGAGACTCGACAAGTCGAAGAACCTTCGGTTCTTCTCCTATCTCATCCCGCGTTCCGCGGGATTCGATATCCTTAAGTAAAAATCCGCCGTCCTTAAGAACAGGGGTTGTTTATGCAGGCTTCGGTTGTGGCACTTGTTGCAGCATTTATCGGTATCTTTATGGGACGCTTTGGATCCGGCATTCCGTTTTTCCTGATCCTCGGGGATGCATTCATCATGGGAGCGTTCATCATCGCAAGCACCTCGCTTCTCCTCTTCCTCAAGGGCCAGCTCTTCGGGATTGATGAGATCGCGTGGGGCAGCGGGTAACCGGCGTACTTATCCGGCCCGTCTTTGTATACCCGGAGTGCGGGCATGAGATCGGATTCTTTTTTGTAGTGGAGGGATAATAGTTTAGAGCGCGAGGGTAGGAAAGCCCGGCCAACTCCGACGGACTTAAGATCCGTTCCTGCAGAGGTTCATGCGTTCGAATCGCATCCCTCGCATCCCCCCGAAGGGTCAAATCTATTCTCAAAAATCACAGAAATGCCTGAGACGTTTTTAAGAATATCCCTGCGACTGAATGTACTGTGTTCAACGGAACGAGTACCGGTTCATCCATTTCAGAAACAGTCGAATTTCACCACATCAAATCCGAGTACGCCGCAAATTCTCTTTCCATAGCGTTAAAATGCGGGCAGATCACGGAAGACGACAAAATCCTGATCGAGAAACATATGGCGGGGTTGGGACGAGGTACCATACGTGTCGGGTGACTGCATAAAATCACGCTCCATCTTGTCGGTGCGCGGCGATTTCTCGGATCGTTCCGGAACAACACCATGGACGATCTTATCCGGGGTATTAATCGTCTGAAAAACGATGAGATATTCACGCGCGCAGCAAAAGGCAAACTGCCACAGCCATACAAACAGAACACGAAACGGGATTTCTCTCCTTCATTTTTACATTTTTTCGTCGTTTGAAGTGTCACCGAGCGCTGCCAGGTCCTTCTCGATAGCGGTCACCTCATCCGCTGTCAGATCCTGCCCCTGGGGTGATTGTTCTGCCTGTGCCCGGTATCGTTCGGCATAGGTCTCGAATTTCCGGCCCATCCGGCCCGTCACCTGGCTTGTCCATTCATTGAGGATCCTGAAGTAACCGGCAAAGACCGGTCCGGAAGATTTGGCGAACTGCCGGCGTATCTTCCGTGCCAGCAGCTTTTTTCCAAACCGGTTCCCGAACACTGCGATGAACCTGTATATGGGCACCGTGACATGGATCTTTCCGGGATCAAAAGACGGCATATCCCGGACCAGTGAAAGGAATTCATTATCGCCGGGCACATCGGCAATGGCGAGGTCTGCTGCGCTTTTTACCAGCTCGTCCTGCAGGCTGGTGGCAAGGGTTTCGACCTGGTTCTGGATATCATTTACCCCTGCCTGCACAGTCTGGAGAACTGCGATGCGGACCGCATCTTCAACGGATAGTTTTCTGTCAGCGCCCCCAGTCCCGTCGTTTGTGGCGCCGGAAACAGTTGCGATCCAGGTTTCAAGAACCTTCCCGTTCATCGCATCGGCCTTTTCCCTGCAGGATTTAAGGGTCTCGACGATAAGACCGGTCGCCCTTCGTAAACGGATTTCGACATCCCGGGTGGTTCCTGCATTTCCCACAGGTGTGCGCCGGCTCCGCCGGATCTGGTTCTGCAGGGAATACACAAGAGATTCCCGCAGCGCACCAATCTTTCTCTGTAACGACGCGGCCCTGAGATCCTGCGAGTGGTCCATGACCGGGAGGATCTCCTCTTCGAACCACCGGTCGAGCAGTTTCCGGTGCGAGAGGTGAACACTGACCGGGTGGACCGGCAGCTCAAGGCCGGTCTCTGAGACTATGTGCTGCCTGATGTACCCGATGGTCTTTTCGCAGTCAGGCCGGTCGAGAAGATCTGCTTTACTGAGCAGGATATGTGCGGGAATGGCAGCTTCCTGCAATGCACGGATGGTCCGCACATCTTCTTCAGTCAGCGTGGATCCCGCATCGATCAGGACCACCCCAAGATCGCACCGGGGCAGGTACGCCAGGGTCTCGGCAGCACCACCTGTCGCAAGTGAACCGAGACCCGGCGTATCAACAAAGGAGACCCCCTGGGAGAGGCGGGATACCGGGATTGTTACGGTGACGCGTGTCACATGCTTTATGTTATTGGGGTTGTGCTGTTCGGTAGCGAACTCCCCGAGCTGCTGGATTCCGAACGTTTTTGCCGGTTCATCGGCAAACGATACCGTGAGTGATGGTTCTTCCCCGTGGATAATGCGCGTTGGGACGGCCGTAACCGGGGTCACTCCCACCGGCAGGACGTCAGTACCAATGACAGCGTTGAGGAGCGACGACTTGCCGGAGCTGACCCGCCCGAAGACCGCGATCTCAAAACTCCGGTCCTCGGCGCGGTCGAGGATCGAGTCGATCGTCCCCCGGAATTCCACTAGTCCCCGTTCCGCTACTACCCGTTCGATCCGGGAAAGGAGGCCAAGGTCATTACCAGCCTCTTCAAGCCGCTGCAGGCGTTCCCGGAAATCCTGCCCGGCTCCTCTCCCGAGGTACTGGCCGAGGTGTGAGACAAGCGCATGCAACTCCCCTGCAATGCCATTGAGTTCAGTCGCGGCGGTGTCGGGGATATCGCCAAACCCCATCATGTATTGTGGTTTGAGTTCTTCGACTGCAACATCGATGGCATACAGCCTGCTATGAACAGCCCGCGAGACAGGGATGCCTGGCTGACTGCCGCCAATATCCTGTCCTTCCATTACCTGGACGAGACGGGTACGGATACGCGTGATATAATCCTCGATCGTCTTCTGTTGTGCCGGGGTAATGTCCATGACATGCTCCGGAAATGCGGTTCGTGATGAGGACTCGTTGAGGATACTTTCGATCTCGACGAGAAGACTGTCGATGTGCTGGCAGGTGACCCGGAGGTGCTTTGTGAGGTATTCATTTGGCGGATCGGCACTGGGTGCCATGGGAAGGACAGGTCACCTCACGAATGCTTTCCGGAGATTGTTTTCGGTATACCGTGACCCGGAACCCGGGCTGTCTCCCAGGAGAACGTCGCAGCCATAGTCTTTCAAGAGCTTCGCGACGGCATACACAACCTCCGGGTTGGTAGTCACGCATGTCTCAGGTGCCGGACCCTGCAGGAGATTATACTTCAGGAAAACCTTCTGGCCAGAAAGCACACATGCGCCTATACTCCAGGCCAGATCTATAGCCCGCCGGACAGCAGTGCATGTTTTCCCGCAGTCGTAATCGTCACGCCGGACCACTGATACTGTTTTTATCGTATCGCTCATCGCCCCATCTCCTCAAGTTCTGGTTGTTCGCATTCCGGACAACACTATCATAATCACGCTCATGACAGATTGCCGATGCAATCATATAACTATTAACGTTGTACCTGAAACCCGGTTTATAAAAAAAAGATGGTAACAGGCGAAACTTTTTACGGGATAGGTTCTGTCAAGCTGGTGGGAGGTGATTCATATCTCTCCGACATAAACTAAACCTCACCTCCCGAAGACTTGACAGAACCTCTGATAGGTGATAATTATACACCATTAATGGGTCCCAGAATACCTGAACAACAATTCCAAAAAGTAAAGACACGATCAATGTGATAATAAAAAAACCAAAAATTCCCATCAAAATAGAGAGAACAAATTTATTGTAATTTTTAATAGTTACATTTTTTTCATTTTTTTTCATTAAACCGCTATGTTTGTTTAATCGGCTTACCAAAATAATTTAACTCAATTATATGGTATGAGTGTGCAGTTAAAATTCAAATTATTTTGTCATTAGACCCCCAAAAAACTACCCTTATATATTCCCGGAAACACAGACTGACGTATACCATGCCGGATGATTCCGCAGCCAGCTTTGAGGAAGGCAAGACCCTTTTCGACAACCGGCATTATGACGATGCCATCGATAAGTTCAGGCAGGCCCTCCGGCAGAACCCGGCAGTCTCCGATGCCCATTATTACCTTGGCCGTTCGCTTCTCGAAAAAAAACAGCAGAACGAGGCTGTCGGGGAATTCTGCGAGGCGATCCGGAAGAATCCGTCCGACGGGAATTCCCGCTACTGGCTCGCGGGAATTCTCCTGGAGAAAGAGAACATCCCCGATGCGACAGCCCTGCTGTACGAGGCGATGCGGCTGGAACCCGGCCTGCTGCACCATTTTACTCCCCGGATCGCCGGCCTGCTCCGGCAGCAGGGTGCTTTTGCGAAAACCGAAGAATTTCTCAAGAACGGGATTGCCCTCCTTGCAGCGGCCCCTGCTTCCGGCGCGGCAGGCGCTGATGTAATGCTTTCCCGGGCGCACCTCCATGCAATCCTTGGCCAGCTGTACTTTTCAAAGGGTCTCCTGAACGGGGCCATGCTCCAGTTCCAGGAGGCCGTCAGGATCAGTCCGAAAGAATCCTCGTTCCATACAAAACTTGCGGATATCTTCTTCATCACCAACAATGGCGAGGACGCAGTCATGGAGTACCGTGCAGCGCTGGTGCAGGATCCCGATAATGCCGAGGTCCACAAGAAACTGGGCGATGCACTGGTCAAGACACGCCAGTTTATCGATGCCTTCAACGAGTACCGCGAGGCGGTCCGTATCGAGCCGGAAAATGAGTATTACCGGAAAGTGTATTCGCAGTTCCGGACCCTGTTTATCGACAGCGGTCATGACGGTACCCGTGAGCCGGTTGTACAGAAACACTCAGTACACCCGGTTGGGACCACGTCAATCGCGGATGAAACATTCCAGGGGCTCATCCGTGGTGGCGAGAACGAGTTTGTGGAATTCAAATCAAGCGCCCTGTGGAGCAAATCCCTTTCCAAGGGAGAGATTACCGCAAGTGATTCAAAGGAGGTGCACAAATTCGGCAGGGACACGTCAAAGGTGATCATCGCAAAGACCCTTGCCGGCTTCCTGAACACGGATGGCGGGAACCTGGTCATCGGGATTAAGGAAAACAAAGACGGTGCCCCCAATGAGGTCATCGGGATCGACAGCGAGTACCCGAAGCTGAAGGATCCCTGCCCGGACGGGTACCGGCGCATGCTCATTGACGAGATCATCAGGAAATACCTCCCGTCGGAGATATTCCACCATCTCAATAATTATATCCGGATCCATTTTATGAAGATGGAAGACCGCACCCTGTGCTGGCTCGAGATCCGGAAAGCCGATGAAGGCGTTTTTTTAAAAATACAGGATGAGGAATACTTTTTTATCCGGATCGATGCCGAGACCCGGCAGATAGCAGACAAGGCGCTTGTGGATTATTGCAGGAAACGGTTCCGCTGATAGGGAAAGATCCGGGAATGTCGTCTTAAAAACATGCAATGGCATTCACGGCAGGGCAGGAACCCGTCCGGTTCTTTTGCCTTGCGGGTGGTTATCAGCCGTTATTATCTTTCGTCCCCTCAGTTTCTGTGTCAATAATTGCAGCAACCCTCCCCACGCGGCCGTCTTCCAGCCGGACCTTGATACCATGCGGATGGCTCACGGAACCGGTCAGGATCTCCTTTACCCAGCCCCGGGTCAGTTTACCGCTGTGCTGGTCCGGTTTCTGGATGATATCCACGCAGAGGCCGATCCTGATCGCTTCCCGGTGTGTTCCGCTTTTCCGGTTACCCATGCCTTCCTCCTCGTTCCTCCATGCCGTAAAAAACTGGGGTTCTTACCGATTCAGGAACCGGACGGGGCATCATAGGCGCCCGTACCGCTGGACAGTTCGCCTTTGAGTGCAGCCCATCCATGGTTTTCCCCTCTTATGGCGGCGCTGATATCCGTGTGGTACTCATTCGAATGAGGTCCGAAAACGGTCCAGGTGTTCTTCCCGGTAACCGCGGAAGTTATCGTTACCGTGGTGTCCGCTCCTGTCCCGTAGTCCGCGTATAAGGATGTTGTATAGGTAAAGCACCGGGCACTGCTGCCTGCACTCCCCTGCGGGCACGTACCTGCGGTCAGCGCCTGTACCGGCCGGAACATCGAGCTGTTCCCCACGGGATCCCGGGTATCGATGGGAGAATGCGATGCGGTCTCTGATGAGAAGGTAATTGTATACGGGTTGGATGGCGTCGTCCCTGCCGGAGGGATAATGGCCGGTGTCACGACCTTGAGCATCGTGGCTTTCCCGGTGTCGAAGAGGGTTGTCTCCCAGTCTTCCGGCACTCCTTTCATCGTCCGGCTGCTGAATTCGGATACCATCGGTGAATTGCCTGCCGGGTCAGCTGGTACCGGAATAAAAAGGGTTACGTTGTAAAGGGGAGCATCCGTGGTGATGGTACAACTATAGGTGTTCGTGCCGGTTATGGTGTTCCTGTACGCAGATTCTGAATATGCCGTGTAGGCAGATATCCCCGTGAATACTGCAAAAATAACAATCAACATGCCCAGACATATGCTGACTATCTTATCCATGTCCTGACCTCCTTAACCGGTGCCGGGATCGGAATCCCGGTGTGCCTGCCGGCCTGCCGGTGAATACTAAAGGGAATATTGCATTATCCGGATTGAATAGCTGTTGGTTCCCCCGTGCAGCCTGCCAACACCCGGGACCGTGGTGCTCCCCCATGTCTTTATGGGTGTACAGAAAAAGTGAGTACTATGGAATTGCGCCCCTCCCTGCTCCTGCAGAACGTCAGTCTTCCGGACGGGCGGGTGGCCGACATCAGCATCCGGGACGGGACCGTCTGCCACATCGGCGCCGGCACGCCGGCAGACCGGGCGATTGACTGTACCGGCCTGTTCGTTCTTCCGGCAGCAACCGATATGCATGTACATATGCGGGGTGGTCCGCAGTCCGCAAAGGAGGACTGGGAGAGCGGGAGTAAGAGCGCTATCGCCGGCGGCGTGACCATGGTCGTGGATCAGCCGAACACGGTCCCGCCGGTTACCACGCCCGGAACGTTCCGTGCGCGTGTCCTTGAGGCACGGGAACATTCGTTCTGCCACTTTGCGATCAACAGCGGGGTAACCCACGATACGCCCATAAAAGCCATGTGGAGTGCCGGGGCCATGGCGTTCGGTGAGGTGTTCTTTGCCTCCTCCAGTTATGGCGAAGCGGTCACCCGCCAGGAACTCAGGACGGCACTCGATCAGATCCATGCGCTTGGCGGGCTTGCAACGATCCATGCAGAAGAAGTAAACCCGGGCCCCGACACTACGCTTGAATCCCACACGCGGGTCCGCTCTCCGGAAGGAGAGCTGCGGGCAGTCCAGGCAGTCCTGCATACCAATACCGCCGGATGCCGGCTCCATTTCTGCCACCTGAGTACCGGCGCATCGGTCGATGCAGCACGGGGAAGTGTGGAAGCAACACCGCACCATCTTTTCCTGTCGCGTGAAATGTTCCGGAACACTGATACCTTTGCCAAAGTAAACCCGCCGCTGCGGAGCGAACGGGAGCGAAAGGAACTGATGTCCCGGTGGAACCGCATCGATGTTATCGCATCCGACCACGCCCCCCACACGCGCACGGAAAAGCAGCAGCCGTTTCCCGACGCTCCTTCCGGCGTCCCTGGCGTGGAGACCACATTACCGCTCCTGCTTGCTGCAGTCCTTGAAAAAACGGTCAGCCTTCCGGATGTGATCGCAAAGACCAGCAGCAACCCCGCGGCAATCCTCGGCATCCCACCGGCCGGCTTTGCACCCGGATACCAGGGGGACTTTGCCATCTTCCCCAAAGAGGCAGTCCCCATTGATCCCGACACCCTGCACAGCAGGTGCGGGTGGACGCCGTTCGAAGGCCGCAGGGGCGTGTTTCCTTTGCTGGTGATCATGGACGGCATGGTCGTGTACGAAGACGGTGAGTTCTTCCCTGCAACCCCGTCATGGATACCCGGGAAGGGATATTTTCCCCGGTAACATCCCTGTGGTCCTGCCATAAGACCCCGCCCGTTTCTTTCCTGCCGGTCATCCCCGGCCCTCCTCATTCCCAAGTGCTAAATAATCGGAAGACCGACCAATTGAGTGCCGATACATGCGCATCCATAGGTCCCCGGGTGATCGATTGACAAGCGTCTGGATATGATCCATGGGACAACCCGGTTGCGCGACAGGCAATCGCCCGGCAAGGGTTTAAACACCGGTGAAGAACGGCAGCACGCCACTCGTGATCCGTGTGCGTTATTGCCGGGCAACATTCCTTTTCCACGGTGGATTATGCCAGATAATTCGGAAGCCCTTTCTGAAGACCGGCACGGGACGGTTATCGCTATTGAAGTGACCGCTGGTGCAAAGGAGGCTGTTTTTCCTGCGGGATATAACGAATGGCGCCGGGCTATCGGCTGCCGTGTGCCTGCCCCCGCTGTTGAAGGAAGGGCGAACAAGGCCGTGCTTTCCCTGGTTGCGGGAAAACTGGGTGTCCCTTCGTCTTCCGTCAGTATTGTATCGGGCGCAGCATCGTCCCAGAAACGGCTGCTTGTTGCCGGTATCAGCAAACAGGATATTATCGCCCGGCTGGGCAGCGTCACGTAAACAGGAAGGAACGGTTTTGGATGAATGTATTCCCGGTGAAAGCATAAGTGCCGTCGACCAGTGCTGTTTTTGATCGCTTGTCCGGATAACCATCTCCGGTCAGCAGATAACACATCCTGCAAAAAAGAGCCACCCCCGGTTCATACAAATTCGCGATACGGGGGTGTATCCCGGGGCTATCCTTTAAGTAATTCCACAGGATATATATATTTTATACCTATGATCAGGCATTCCATTCATCGCATGATACATGGGGGTGCGTTTACGTGTATTCACCGGATACTACCAAGTACCTTATTCACATCAGCCTCACCGCAGAGGGGGTGGTCGAGAAACCTGACGTAGTCGGCGCCATATTCGGGCAGACTGAAGGGTTACTCGGCGAAGACCTCGACCTCAGGGATCTCCAGAGGACGGGGCGTGTCGGACGGATTGACGTCCAGATAACCAGCAGGAAAGGCGAAACAACAGGCGAGATCCTGATCTCGACCTCCCTCGACCGGGCAGAAACGGCGATCCTCGCAGCATCGCTCGAGACCATCGACCGCGTAGGTCCCTGTGTTGCACGCGTGATCGTTGCATCGGTCGAGGACATCCGTGTCAGCAAGCGCAGGAAAATTGTCGAGCGGGCAAAAGAGATCCTGATCGACCGTTTCGAGGACGGGACGATTGATTCCGACGAGCTGCTTGATGATGTCCGCCAGAGCCTGAGGATCGAAAAGATCGGCTCCGTTGGTGAGGAGAAAGCACCGGCGGGGCCCAATGTCCTTGAATCCGACGCGATCATCATCGTGGAAGGACGGGCGGATGTCCTGAACCTGCTGCGCTATGGTATCAAGAATGCCGTGGCAGTCGAGGGGACGAATATCCCAAGG
>Ga0182011_10002112_pt1 | contig 16966 bp, 18 predicted proteins | sample 711E1DmetaG_FD_120481 | JGI IMG/M metagenome (GOLD analysis project Ga0182011, IMG submission 120481) | Permafrost microbial communities from Stordalen Mire, Sweden - 711E1D metaG | ecosystem: Environmental > Terrestrial > Soil > Wetlands > Permafrost | place: Sweden: Stordalen | collected... | reverse complement strand
TTTCATCCGGATCTTCTCTATAATGATTCTTAGTGGATAATCTATATATACCAAATTCTCTTTAATTGTTGCTCAGGAGATTATCTAAATGTTCGAACAATTTGATGAAATTGAGAAAAATAACAAGATAGCTAATTGGATTAACCGGTTCTGTGAAGATCGCTTTGTTCAGATCTCAAGAAACGATGGTGATCAAAAGCCTGGTAGGGCTATAATGCATTTGATTCCTTTTGAGAGTCTTGATCCAATGAAACATATTGAAATGGAGCCTGCATTTCAAGAATTGAAAGATTATAGATATCCAAAATATAATTCTGATGGCTTTCGGTGCGGTGAAGATCATGAATATCTTCAATTGTTCCGCAATGGTGCAATGGAATGTGCAATGATTTCTCCAAATGGTGATATTTCAGGTTCAGACCTGAGAAAATTTTTTATTTCCGGCCTAAATACTTATTTGAAAGCAGCCAAAGTTCTTAAAATAGAACCGCCTATTTTTGTCAAGGTAAGTTTGCTAGATGCGGAAAAAATATTCCCGGATTTCAAAGGATTGATATACAAGGATGGAAACAAGATTGATACTGAGAAGTTAGTTCTTATACCTATTCTCGTATCAGATTTGGAAACTAAAGCTGAGGACATTCTTCGACGAGCATTAGATGAGATTTGGCAAGCAGCAGGAATAGAAAAGCAGCCTCGTGCCGTATCATGATAGACATATTAGAGATTTTAATGAGCAATATTGATCTTGCTCAAATCTTTTTGGCGCTTAATGGAGTACTGATAAATCGCCTATAAAGACCGTCCAAAGCAAATGGTCAGGATTCGAATTTTGATCCAAAGAGCAAGCCTCTTTGCACAAAACATTTATAAACAAATGCTACACATACGAATAGTATAAGGAGCAGTTAATTCATAGAATCGATAGCAGAAGGAGCTGAGGCCTAAGGTCGAAGCTTCACAGGAGCTTAAGTCATGCGCCTTTGGCCAGCTTGGCAAACCCCGCGCTAATTTAAGCTACGCAAAGCGAATCTTATCAGCTTTTGAACCGCTTCACCACTAAGACTAAAAAGGGTTTTAGGATAAGAAGATTTCCGATGCATTAAATTAATTATACGCCCTTAGAGCCTATCGGATCTGCCTTGTCAATCTTAGGAATTTCTAACTATCCAATTTTCTCATGACACAGCACGACTCAATCAACATATCATAATATCCCGATCAAGTAGTATTAGATCACTAATCTCACATCTCTTGTCCCCTCTTTGTCTCTACGGGTCCAGCTAACCATGCGTGAAAAGCATGACAGTCTTAGGCTGGGATCATTGTTTTTATTTACTTTCTTTGAAACGGATCACCTACAAAAGTCGGTCTAGTCGCAGCCTTCAATGGTGCCGAAGGGATTTGTCTTGTAGTACCCGATGTATATTATGCACGAATATTGTGCACGACCTAGACGACGTGGACCCTTCGTAAGGTCAAAGTTCTTGTCAATGCACCAGACTGCTCATTCTATTATAGTGTTTAACCAAAATTTGAAATTAATGATCGCTATGCCTTCGCTTGATCCAATTACATGTCTAGTGTAAATCGTTGGGTTAAGCACTATAAAAACGTGAAGCGTTGATTACATATTTTTAGACTTATTATTTATCAATTGAGAATATATAACTGTAGCATCACTAGGCAATATAAAAGGAGTTGCGATCTGCGCTAGGGAAGGGGATGATGGGTACAATAATTCCTAGCACAGATATAAAATCCGAATAAGAAAATATCCTATTCCTTTCTTGCGGTTATCTCCAAATCACAATTTTTTCGACGTATCTTCGCCAATGTATTCGCATTCTGGAATTACGGCTAAATCAGGATAGTATTTCAAGTGATTCGGCTTTCTTTCGATAAGTCATTTTACAATTCCAGCTCAAGATCTTCATTTCTCCATCCCAAAGATTGATTAGGCAATAATCACTGCAAATGCTCTGTAATATATAATAGAGAAAATGCAGTGGTTTTAGGACATTCACCTCTTGGAAAATAAATATCTGTCACTTGCTCCTTAAATGCATTGCTTTTCCCAAAAGAAGATCATATGACAAGCTACAGCTTGCTGTCAGGATTAAGTCTAATTGCGGTTCGAAGTAGCCACTACCAACTATCATCGCACAATTTGCGAAATTTCACTATAGGAAAGTTATCTTTAGCCTTGAGAATTGCAAGGGCATCCTCCACTCGAATTATTTGCTTTCGGTGACTTTGTCATATCTGAAGGTATGCTGTTCTGGTCCATTGGCACGGTCGAGGTTGTTATCGAATCGGTCATTCCTTTGGTTTCGTTCATGAGCCGGCTTAAGTTCACGCTTATGGATAAGTTTCTGACATCAACTTTATTAGTTGGGATGGTTAAGCTTGCGTTGGTTATGTTTAAATGATTGGTTGTATTAACTTTTGCAATTGCTTCTTTCCCTCCAATGGCTACACAAGACAAAATAGTCGCAAAGAGCAATATTAGCATTCCAAATTTTATGCATTTATCCATTTCAACACCAGTGATTAGTGTAGGATTTATATGAATTTAGCCTTTTTCATCAAGAACAGGACGTGTCAATTATACTATTTAGAACTTATTAAAGAGATTTTAACTATTAAAAACATTAAAATAACATCGGATACAATAGATTGTTAGTTAGATCTTCTCTAACATCCAAAAAAAAGTAACATAACAGGTGCCACGGAGAAGAAATTGAGGAATCTAAAATGGAAGGCATGATGGAGTGGGTGCATCTCCCCGAAGATAAGAAGAAGGAAGTCATGAAGGCAAAATTAGAAAAGAAGATAAAGATGGTGCAGGCTAAACTGGATTTCTTGAAGGAAATGCAGAGAATCTTCGGATAAGACAAACATCAAGAGCTTCAAGCATAGAGATGTTTCGAAGCTTCTATTTCATTTTCAGAACTGGTTGCAACTCTTTATTAATGATGACTGACAAATATTCCACTAAGAAATGCATCCTGCCTATGGTGAATGAATGATAAGAATTAAGCATATTTATATATTATTATTCGTAGTTGTATTGCTAAATCTTGGAATAACCGTTAGCTTAGCCGACATCAGCGGCTTTTGGAATTTGGGCGGCGGTTTTGGAGCGGATACAATGGATCTTACGCAGTCAGGCAATCATGTCTATGGAACCTACTCAACTCCCGAAGGACAGGGCGCGATCGATGGTCTAATTTATGATGGGAATATTTGGCGTGGATGGTGGTCCGACCCGTTGGGTGATGGGCGTTTCATGGTAACCTTTTCCTATGATTTCAATAGTTTTAGTGGTTCATGGGGATATCGTGGCAGTGGATTGGGCGGCGGTACGCTTCAAGGGGAAAAAGTAGCTGCGTAAACAAGAATATAGCGAATTGATAGTCATCAGTAGGGCACCTACAAGACTCTTGCATCTCTGGTCCACGACCCTCTTTCCACAGGTCCAAGAGATCTATTATCACCTGTAAGCATCTGATCAACTATTTGGGAACCTTGATCATTCCATTTGATTTGATGGCTCATGTGTCTGCGGCAAAATTAGCAAGAAATAAAGATAGCATCATCAATCCTGAATTTCATCTTATTGACCGCTTGGTCCACATCCATTGCATCCGCCACGCTATTTTAGGAATGCGCGCCACCTTCTATCTCCCACAGAGCTAAAGGTATCCTGCCTTTTACTTTTTATCCAGCTACTCTATAAACGATAGCTAAAAATACGACCAGATGCTTTCATTTTATGGATATGGATTCATCTCATGATCTCTTACAAAATTGATGTCGTCATTCTTATTTATCTGAGCTTGCTCGTAGTTGGGATTGATCTCTGTAGCCTTCGTGTATGCATTGATGGCGCTATCGTATTCACCAAAGATATCATAGGCAATTCCCAGGTTAAACCACGCCTCTGCAAACGATGAATTTATAGATGTAGCCTTCACGAAAGATTGAAGAGCGGCGTCAGACTTGCCCAATAGACCAAGAACAATACCTCTATTGTTCCAGGCGGCTGCATTTTGTTGATTAATCTGAATGACCTTATCGTATGCTTGCAAAGATTCGTCGTATCGACCTTGGTCAAAACGAGTTACACCAACTTTGAACCATTGAGTTTCGTTTTCCTGAGTCGCGTTCAACGGTGCACTTAGAATATCATTCGTCGGCTGTTCCATCTGAGTGACATTAGAATGTTGAGGGTTTACAGGCGTAATATTCAGAGTCGTCGGCAGTTCTGTTTGAGAGACGCTAGAATGTTGCTGGGCTCCTGATGATGGACTATTAGGAACATTAGCCGGTCCCAGACCATTGTCACCAAGCATTTGGTCGACTGTTTGAGTCCCAGGACTATCCCAATTGACTGAAGATGCGTTTAGAGCAAACAGAGTAAGCAAGATCGTAATTGATATAACTGACAGCCTAATCTTCATGATCCTATACCTTCCGCTTGTTTTCTAGGTTTGAAAACATGATTCAACTCAATCATATTTCCCTTAAGAATCCTTTGCCTCTAGGCTATTTGTTCGAGAAAAATACAACGGCCTTAAACTCGAGTTTTTCGAGGCCGCTCATTTTTCATGATGCTCTTAGCTTTGTCATAGACAGGAACCTCTGACTTATTCTTTTGGGGGTTCTCTGGATTGTGTTTGCCCGGTCCGTCCCTCGGCATCCCCTTAGCACCCTTCTTCTTGCTCACTTTACACTCACCTCCTGATAGCTATCTATTGCTGGCATGATGGCATTCAGAAAATGCATGCACTTTATTGTATCGGACCCGCATCAGAGCCTTAATACTCTAACCGGAATTCGAAGACTTTAGCCATAGCCCAGCAACTCTATTGCATTCATTCTATCTTTCCATCTGATCAACGAAACTTCGTGGCACGATAGTATCTAGCAATTTATTCCTCATACCTTAAATACCAACCAGCCCAAGGCTGTGATCACAGGAATTATACGCTCAAGGTAGCCCTGGCACTTAATTTAGGGTAAGTAACATGCTTAGTTTTCCTATATTACAAAGTCCATCCATTGTAGGAATGCCGTCACAATCCAGATATTCGCGCGCAATTCGCTCTGGCCATTTTATCAATCCATAGGCTATTTGAGAATTTTCATTATCTTTTTTCAATTTTATTATCTTATGTTCTCTCCCTGGTACGCTCCCGTGTAGGTTTTTTCTGCATCTCCATCGAGACGCATGAAAACCAATTGCAACAACCTAGCATTCTTCTTTAATCTGAGCCCTGCAGGGTTGGAAACTACCAGAAGGCTCTGGCTCCTTCCTCGGTATCCTGGATCCCATAAGGCAGTCTCCAGGGTGGCTCCGCTGCGTAGTAGACTGGACCGCGAGCGAGCAAAGGCTGCCACGTTCCTGGGAATGCTCACAATCTCATTGAATGTCACCAAGTAAGATCCTCGCTCAAGGTCAACCCATCCCGATCCATCGAAATCCATTTCCTTCGTATCTGGAAGCTTTCTCTCTTTGTTATCGTAGGCAAGAGCACCCGCTGAGATGAAGCGCTCCACCCGCTGCAAAGTTAGCTCCACGCCACACATCTGCGTCTGTATCTCAGGGTCGATCATAGACTCGACCAAATTCCGGGCCTCTGCACCAGTAAGGATTGACATAAGTGCCTAATAAGATGATGCTGATAAATAAGCTATCGGATAGTTCTATTAGATAACCGGATAATTCTATTGGCTCATCCGATAATCCTGTTGGATAATTCGAATAATCTTGATGTGGTCTCGGGATATGCCTCTGAAGGCAACACTTTCTGTAAGAAAACCGAAATCTACTTTAATGAGAGTGTCTGAGGGGATTAGACATGGCTAAGAAAAAGACTGACAATAGCGGCCTGATGTCCTCGGCAGGTCTGATGAGGTACTTCGAAGCCGATGACACTGCAATAAAGCTAAATCCCAAGATGGTAATAGGAGTTTGCGTAGCTTCGGGCGTAGTTGTTCTCGGACTCAACATAGCTTTTAAGCTGTGGCCCTGAGGCATCGCCCTTAAACCTCTAACGATTGATTCTATTTGCAATCCAAATCTTGTAGCCGCCTAGCTGTTAGCTTTTTCAACCTCTTGTACCCTTTCCAGGAGTCGATCGACTATTTTCTTGAAGCTGTCTTCCGCCCTGGTAGCCCTATCCACAAAAGGAACTCCGCGGTCGCCCAGGGCGCTCACTTCGGGATCAAGGGGGATCGCTCCCAGAAAAGGAACCTCAAGTTCTTCTGCTGCCTTCTTTCCGCCGCCGGTGCTGAAGATGTCGATTACCTCTCCACAGTGAGGGCATAAGAGTCCGCTCATGTTCTCGATGATTCCGAGGACTGGCACTCTCATGGACTTGACCATGTTCACGGCTTTCCTGGAGTCAAGGAGCGAGACCTCCTGGGGAGTAGTTACAATAATCGCCCCTGTCATGTCAGGTATTAGCTGGATCACACTGAGCGGCTCATCACTGGTCCCTGGAGGAAGATCAATCAGTAGGAAATCGAGGTCGCCCCATAGGACATCCTGGACGAACTGCCTTATAGCAGCTATCTTCATTGGTCCTCGCCAGACTACGGCTGAGTCCCGGTTGGGGAGCAGCAGTGCCATGGAGGCCACCTTTATCCCGCTCGCGTCTCCAGGCTGCACACCGTGTGGCCCTTTTTTCATCTTCTGATCCTCGATGCCCAAAAGCTTGGGAATGCTCGGTCCGGTAATATCAGCGTCTAACAAACCGACACTGTAGCCTCTGGCCTTTAGTGCCCAGGCCAGGTTGACTGACACGGTACTCTTGCCCACTCCACCTTTGCCGCTGGCTATTATGATCTTGTGCTTAATCCTGTTCATTCGGTCGAATGCGCACGAATCAGCTCTATCTTTATCCTCGCAAGAGTTCTTCTTAGAGCAGGCATCGCAAACGTTCTCTCTTTCCTTCATCGATTCACTTCCACAGAACGATCAACGCTCATATTCAGCAGTTTTAGCGGATTTGTCGATTTGCTGGTTGGATAGCTGGACAGTTGTATTAGTGCTAAATTGGATTAGTTCTCGATCGGACGATCGGGTCATAAGACCGATGTCTGGAAGTGATACTTCCCCTTAAGTAGGCATCTTTTGATCTTTCCTTCGCGTTCCAGGATTATGGCGTACTTAACCGCTGCATTCTTATCCAGGCCTGCCAGCTCCGCGATCTCGTCTAAGGTGCACGGTCGGTCGGCCATGATCTCCAGGAGCTTTGCCTCTTGCATCTCTGGCACACTCCAGTCCCAGTCCGGGATGATCTCAGCATCCTTGAAGATGCCGAGGATGTTAATCATCTCCGATTCATCAAGAGGCAGCACGGGCTCGGCCGGAGCCCTGACCACAGTGTTTAGCTGAACCCTGTCCGGCTCTATCGACAGAACCACATTGGCGATATGTTCAGCCTCGCTCTCGTTCACGTCCTTGACCAGCATGACCTCTAGCCAGATCTCCCCTGAAAACTCTGATCGAAATGCTCGGAGACCTTCTATTATCTCTTCAATCTTCAGGTCCTTCGCGGGCCGGTTGATCCTCTCGAAGGTTGGCCGCGTGACGGCATCAAGGGACGGAAGAACAACATCGGCTTCTGCTACCTCGGATCTAACCTTCGGACTGCTCAAAAGAGTGCTGTTGGTTATTACAGCCACAGGAACGTTCACTATCTCTTTGGAACGGCGTATTATCTCTCCCAGATCAGAGCTGAGAGTCGGCTCGCCTGATCCTGCGAAAGTAAGGTGGTCGAAGTCTTCCACTGACCGGGATTCAATCTCTCGGAGCACCTTTTCCGGAGAGACGAATCTATCTCTCCTCTTGGTCAGGCTGGAAGTTCTTCCAAGCTCGCAGTAGACGCAGTCCAGGTTGCAAGTCTTGTATTTGAGCAGGTCCACACCCAAGGATAATCCCAAGCGCCGGGACAACACTGGACCAAAGAGACACTCCATCATCAAAGCCCCGACATTTCCGTCACGTGAATATTCTCACCAGGGGTAGATATAATTCTATCCTGGCTGCAGTGCTGCGGCCATTCTCGCAGACGCGAACTGTAAAATTCCGATCCGACCAAAACGGGTCCGCTGATCAATCCTGCCAGCAAGCTTAAGAGCGAATGCCGGGTAAAAATCCTCATGGATTCTATCTCTGAGCTTGTCCATAAGCTCGGCCATAGCGACGATTACTTCGAGCGCCAGAAGGCCGCCTGGGCCCTTGTGAAGATCGGGGACGAGGCCGTTGATGCTCTTGTTGATGCCCTTGAAACCGGGGAGTTCTCTGATCTGAGGTACAAGGCGGCATGGATCCTGGGGAAGATAGGCAACCCAAGAGCTGTAGAGCCGCTGGGCAAAGCCATGCAGAACGACTCAGACTACGTCGTTCGCGAGTGGTGTGCTGCCGCCCTGGAGGCTGTGGGAGATGCCGGGGCCGCTCCCTACCTGGTCCAGGCGATGCAGAAGGACAGCTCAAAGGACGTCAGGCTAAGGGCCTCGGTCGCCTTGCGCAACCTTGGAGCAGCAGAGGCCTTGATGGAGCTTCTCGAAGCACTAGAGCCGGAAACACGGGGAATGGCTGTAACTGATCTCGCCAAACTCAAATGTGAGGCCGCTTTGGGCGGAGTCGCGAGTCTACTGGCAGATGACGACGTTGAAGTCAGAAGGAGGTGTGCGGCTTTCATGGGAGAGTTCGCCGGCCAACAGGTCCTGGAATCACTGGCAAGGACTCTAAAAGACCCCGAAGTAACGGTTAGGTGTGAGTCCCTCAAGTCTCTGGGTAAGGTGCGAGGAGAGCAGGCATGCAATCTGGCCTTAGGTGCTCTGAAGGATGAGGATTCCAGCGTTAGGCTCTCTGCTGTCACAGCGTTAGGCGAGATAGGTAACGTCACCGCATTGGATCCTTTGGTCGAAATCATGTTCGGCCAGGATGAAGAGGAGATCCGTGCCTGGGCGGCCTGGAGCCTTGGTGAGCTGGGAGACCCAAGAGCGGTCGACCACCTGATAAAGGCTTACAAGACGTGCCCTATGGAGGTAATGAAGAAGGCCAAGGCGTCGCTGGAAGAGATCTTTAGAGTAAAAGTCTGAGATTGTCTCTACCTGGACCACTTGTGCACCTCAACCCTCAACCAGCTCTTTTCGCATCATTTGACTGTGTCCAGAACATCCTTAAACCATTGTTTAGCTCTTTTTACCGTCTCCTTATCAAAGGATGGCGAGAAGGCCGGATCAGTACGGAGCTCCTCCACGGCTTCCGTCAGCATCTTCACAGCCTTTACAGAGCCGGGGCAGGACTCATGAACCTTGACGTGGTCCTCCGAGCCGTAAATGCCGATGAAGGGGAATATCCGGCAGGACCAAGGTCTAGCATCATAGATCTTGCACCTGCGCGCAACAGTATCGTAGAACTTGCACGGAAGGATCTTCTTGAAGTCCAGAACACCGGGCCTGTCCGGATCTGGCATCGTGTATTTTTTTACTGCTTTGCCGAGCGGTATCTTTAGATGCCTGGCGATCCGTTCTATGTCATCCTGCCTGAGCCCTATGGGGTCACCAGTGGTACAGCAGGTTCCACACCTCTCACAGACGAAAAGCACGTGGCATGCTACCCTGTAATAGTCGACAACCGTGTTCAAGGGAACTGTCCGATCCAGAAACACGCTCTTGTCAGGCAGGGATGTAGCCTGCTGGAGCATGAGGGCAACCTCTCTCGGCAGAGTCATGGGACACCTGTTGCTCTGGCTCCGGATTTGAAGTGACTGCGGTCCATACTGTTCTCACATCTCTTCTTGCGCTATTGCGCTTTGGTAGAACTCGCTTCTCATGCACTTTTAGTTTTAGATGGATAAAACCAGCGGAAAAACCGAAAAATGGACCTAAAATGGGGACTCAACAAGTTTTTCTAGATTGAAGTCCAATTATAAATAGTAAAACTTGAGGGCTTTCATGTTCATCGGACACTTCGCTTTTGCATACGTTCTCATTCGCCTTTTTCCAGGGGTACTTCCCATGATCCCCCTCCTTGGCGTGGACTTTCCGGACCTCCTCTGGCCATTTCTAATCATCTCAGGAATAGAAAAGGTGTCGATAGATCCCGAATCACCTCTTCAGAATCACATAAAGTTTACAAGCTACCCTTACTCTCATTCCCTCGTCTTGGGAACGCTGATTGCCTGCGTTGTGGGGTTGGGACTGGCGTATTTTACAAGCCCTCTCGCAGGATTGGTCTTTGTCGCAGCATCGGCTTCCCACTGGCTTCTTGATGCGACAGTTCACCTCAAAGACCTGCCTATCCTTGGTTTCGGGCCTGACAGAAAGTTCGGATTCGGTCTTTGGAACCGCCCCAAGTCTGCCTTTATCATTGAGTATTTGTTTTACGCCGTTTTGACTGCTCTGACCTTTCCGTCGAAGCTGATGCCCTTGCTAGTGGTTGGTACGATATTCCACCTGATCAACGCCAACTCCTTCCTAGGGCTGACAAAGACGAACCCGTTCAAATCTCCCAATGCCTATGCAATGCTCGCTCTTGTGGGAATCTTGGCGTTCAGCCTGGCGGCCAACTTTATAATTTATTTATAAATATATTTATAAATATAATTATTAGTACTAGCACTTCAAGCTTATTGATTGGGGTGACGCATGAATGGACAAGAAAAGATCACCTATTCAGAAAACGGCCTTATTCGCGCCATTGAGCCGTTCGATTTTAACAAATCCCTCAATTTTTTGGAGGATTTCGGCTCAACAGAGGGAGAACAGATTATTTACGAAAGTACCCTCTCCAAAGCGTTCTCTTTCCACGGGAAAGCCGAAGTGGTCCGGATCAGATCGAAAGAAGAAATTGATTCTCCTGGGCTAGAGTATTCTCTCATATCAGATCATGCAATCGATGATCATATCAAAAAAACAGCAATTGCCCGCATAACTTTCTTTTTGAGCCTCGATGATGATTTATTACCCTTTTACGAAACAGGCAGAAAAGACCAGAAATTCAAGCCGATGATCGAGCAGTTATATGGTTTCCACCAGGTCAAGTTTCCCACTCCCTTTGAGGGCACTTGTTGGGCTATTCTGACGCAAAGAAATGCAATGCAGATTGCCAAAAGAATGAAGGCTAAGCTGGTCGAAAGTTACGGTACAAGCCTAGAGATAGATGGAATTACTTACCGTGCCTTTCCTGAGCCTACAAAACTTATCGAGGCCAAAGAGGACAAACTAATGGATGTAATTAAAAACAGCAGAAGAACCAAATATCTTATCTCTGCTGCCGAGGCCTTCGGAGATGTAGACGAATTCCTGCGGACCGGAAAATATGAAGATGTAGAGGCATGGTTAGACAACATCAACGGGATCGGCTCTTGGTCTGCGTCTTTTGTAATGCTGCGTAGCCTTGGCAGGATGGAGCGATTGAACCTTGATGACAGATGGCTCCATCAGGCAGCATCGAAGGTGTACGGGAAAGATTTGAGCCCCGAGGATGTCCATGAGATAGCAGATAAATACGGTCAATGGCAGGGATACTGGGCACATTATATCAGGGCAGTAGCTTGAAAATCTTAGAACAGCGGGTTGATGCTTTGTACCGGCTTGTTGGACGTCACTAGAAAAGCTTCGAACGGATTTGAATTCTACAGTATCTGCCTCCATAAAACCGTTTATATCCTTGGTAACTGCCAGAGCCCATTTATACCCCCAGAAGATCATACATCCTGTAGGACGAAACTTGGGTGTTTGAATAATGATGCATGATGGAGCGAGGCACAGGGGGGGTACAATGCCCACCGAACTTCAGGAAAAGATAGACCTACTGCTGGACGAATTCATGGCAGAGGTCGACACTACCTCTCGAGACCGCCATCTCCAGAAAGGCATTGCAAGATCCCAACTCCCTTGCGACATGCTGGCAGTCTTGGACAAGGACAATCTCTACGTGGTCGCGCAGCTCCGCTCTGAGAATAGAACGTCCATATACGTCTACAACCCCGAAGTAAGCTGGACGCCTCAGAAAGTACTCAGTAGTAGTCAATGGGAGTTCGGCTTCACAGATCCTTTTCTGATACGGTTTCCGGCCAGCCTGGTGGCAGAGAAGAATGAAAGACGTGAAGCTCTCAGGAAGATCGCCTCTGACCACATCGATTCGGAGTTCATGAGGTTCATGAACCTGCTCTCCTTGCTTAGGACCAGGCCGATCTTCGGACCCGCTCAGGGAGGCGGCAGACCTGAGAAGGCTCTTCTTCTCCTGCCTTCTCCGGAAGGTCTTGATAAAAACTCCCGGGCGATCATCGAAGCCGCAGAGGCCGAAGGATTGACGACCGTACTGGCTGATGACATCAGGAGAGGCAAATCTGCTGTTTGGAGGATTTGGACGTCGATAAACGAGGCTAGGATAGTGGTAGCCGACCTGACCGGTCCTGATCCGGGCGTCATGTACGGTTTAGGAATCGCTCACACGGTCGGAAAAGAGACCATCCTGATCTGCCCCCACGGCTCTGAATATCTAGTCGATATTCCGAATACTCACAGGATCGATTATGAGGATAGCGATAGCGGGAGAATAAAGCTTTTGCAAACGCTTTCGGAAAAGCTGAAGATCCTTCTTGAGCCAATGGAGATGTAAGAAGGCAGCTCTATATGTTCATTTCGTCTTCGTGTCAAATCGGCCCGGCACGAAGGGCTATATAGTTATATACGTCTTGCAGTTATACGAAATCCCGACTTCAGATCCGGCTTACAAGCTTCACTTGCCCAGGAGGGGAAAAGAGGTTGAAAAAGGTAAAATTGGCAGTTGCAGGTTTGGGAAACTGCGCAAGCTCTCTAATCCAGGGAATCGAATATTATAAAACTGTAGATGAAAAAGACTGTGTCGGCCTCATGCACTACGAGATCGATGGTTACAGAGCTGGCGATATTGAAGTAGTGGCTGCCTTCGATGTTGATGCCCGTAAGGTGGGCAGAGACGTGAACGACGCCATCTTTGCCAAACCGAACTGCACCAAAGTCTTTTATCCGAAAGTTCCCCGCAAAGAAGTTGAAGTTAAAATGGGACCCGTTCTTGACGGCGTGGCCCCCCATATGATTAACTATCCTGAGGATCAGCGATTTGTGGTGGCCGATGCGGAGCCTTGCGACGTGAAACGCGAGCTATTGGACAGCGGGGCCGATGTCCTTGTAAACTACATGCCTGTGGGCTCTGAGCAGGCCACCCGCTTCTATGCTCAGGCTGCACTGGATGCAGGTGTGGGATTCATTAACTGCATGCCGGTATTCATAGCATCTAACCCTGAATGGAGCAAGAGGTTCAAGGATGGAGGAGTTCCTATTGTTGGAGACGACATCAAATCCCAGATAGGTGCCACCATCGTTCATAGAACCCTGACTCAGCTCTTCCAGGACAGAGCGTGCACCCTTGATCGGACCTATCAGCTCAACATCGGCGGGAACACCGATTTCCTGAACATGCTCAACAGGGAACGCCTCAAGTCCAAGAAGATCTCCAAGACTGAGGCGGTTCAGTCAGTTCTGGACACGCCCCTTGACGACGACAATATACACATCGGACCTTCTGATTACGTGCCATGGCAGAAGGACAATAAGGTCTGCTTCCTCCGCATGGAGGGCCGGATATTTGGAGACGTTCCCATAAACCTGGAGCTGAGGCTCTCGGTGGAAGATTCTCCCAACAGCGGCGGGTGCTCCATCGATGCGATAAGAGTGTGCAAGCTGGCTATGGAAAGAGAGATCGCGGGTCCCCTGCTGGAGATATCCGCTTACACTATGAAGCATCCTCCCGTCCAGTACCCCGACGAGGTGGCAAAAGAGCTGCTTGAAAAGTTCATTCTGGGAGAGACCGCAAAACCTACCATTCCCCTTAGATCGCAGCCTGTCACCGTAAGGTAGGTTTGTGCCTATATCATGCAAGATCATCACTATTTACGGTTTTAAATTCTAGCGAACCTGGGCGAGGCTAAATGGCAAAGAGGCGGCTGAACTTAAATCGTGTGCCTACACCGAAGCAATCTCCAAAGACTAGGATCTATAACTTTGATGAGGTAGCCCTGGGCTATACTGAGGAGGAGGCCCGAGAAGAGGCAAGAAGATGTCTCAGGTGTAAAGATCCCGGATGTGTTTCCGAATGCCCGATCTCTGTAGATATTCCAGGATTCATCGCGGCTATAGAGGAAGGCGATTTTCCCAGAGCTGTAAAGATCCTCAAGACCGAAAACAGGCTACCCGGAGTCACAGGCCGGGTGTGCCCTAAAGAGGTCCAGTGCCAGAGTGGCTGTATTCTGGAGAAGAAGAAAGAAGGATCGTCTGTAGCTATAGGCTGCCTTGAACGGTTTGTGGCCGACTGGGATCTGGCTCGAGGGAATAAGCAAATGCCTGAGGTAAAGCCCACAGGTAAAAGAGTTGCCGTTGTCGGATCCGGTCCGGCAGGCTTGACATGCGCAGCATTTCTGGCCGGCAAGGGCCACCATGTTACTATCTTCGAAGCCCTGCACACTCCAGGCGGAGTTCTGGTATATGGCATTCCTGAGTTTCGGCTGCCCAAAGAGATTGTCAGATCAGAGGTAGATTACATCCGAACTCTAGGCGTGGATATCCAGATGGATTCTGTAGTGGGAAGGCTCCAGCAGGTCGACGAGCTGCTCAAAGAGTTCGATGCGGTGTTCTTAGGAATCGGTGCCGGTGCTCCTATATTCCTGAACGTTCCCGGAGAAAACCTGAGCGGCATATACTTCGCCAACGAGTATCTGACCAGGATCAACCTTATGAAGGCCTATCGTTTTCCCGATTACGACACTCCCGTAATGGCTGGGAAATGCGTCGCAGTAGTCGGAGGCGGAAACGTGGCCATGGACTCCGCTCGGTGTGCGCTGAGGATCAGCAGTGCAGAGAAAGTGTACGTGATCTATAGGCGATCCGAGAAAGAGATGCCAGCCAACAGGGAAGAGATCGAAAACGCCAAGGAAGAGGGCATAATCTTCAAATTCCTCACAACGCCTGTGAGGTTCATTGGCGACGACCGCGGAAGGCTCAAGGCCGTGGAGTGCATCGAGATGGAACTTGGAGAACCCGACGACAGCGGTAGAAGGCGTCCTGTCCCCAAAAAGGGATCGGAACACATCATAGATGTGGACGTTGCCATCCTTGCCCTAGGCACAAAGCCAAACCCCCTGATCCCAATGAATACACCAGGATTAGAGATTACCAAATACGGTACTATTAAGGCCGATCAGAATGGCAGAACCTCCAAGGAAGGTGTGTGGGCCGGTGGCGATATAGTGACTGGTGGCGCTACAGTCATCAGCGCCATAGCAGCAGGGAGGCGTTCGGCTGAGGATATCGATGCCTGGTTAAAAGGCGCCAGTGCCTGAGTCGCAAAAACGATAATTCGATAATTCTACCTCAACGAGAGGACTAAGAGTAGTGAGCCAGAGATCGCCGTACGACTTCTATCCGGTTTTTGAACCAAGGATTTTTGGGGGCAATCTTTAAAGCTGTTAGCGAATAATCATTTCGCTCGGTGGAGGTTAGTAGAATGAGATCGTTGAGCATACTGTTCTTAGGTTTATTACTTTCATTCTTATCCGTTCAGCTTGGTGCCTCGAAGGACTGCGGCACTAACTGGCTTGGAAACGATGCGGTAGGGAACGATCCGGACTTCAGTGTCTCTGCTCACGAACTGGGCTCTCTGGTAACGCCTTCTCCCGATCTAGCGGTTCCCATTAAGACCCCTACTTCAAAACCGAGAGTGGCTCCTGATGAGCGGGGTCCAATCCAGCCCGTCTCCTCCGGGCCCAACATGAGCATGCCAGATCCCAGCCCTAAGTCGCTGGTCAATACAATCAACAATTCCAACCAGACCCTTAATCAGACCGAAAACCAAAACCCCAATCAGCCTCAAACGGAAGCCAAACCTGTGGACTTGAGCGGCAAATGGTCTGTCAAGTTCAATGACAGTGCTGGCAAATCGCTAGATCTGATCCTATTATCCGCAGGCTCAGACAGAACCATGGGTACAGGAACTCTTGTAGAAAATGGCACAAAGATACCTGTGACCGCCAGCGGAACGGTAGCCGATCAGATTGTCACATTGACCACAAAAACAGTAGTGGGAAAGTACGTCAACCAGATAGACAGGGAATACGACCTCAACCTATTTATTACAAACAATGCCCTATCTGGAACTTATGTACTGAAGTCAGGTGGGAAGTTCTTGGGTAAGGGAAACGCTACAGCGGTAAAGCAGTAAGGTCAGGTTGGCCGAATCTGACCTTTTAGAAAATAAGAACTAAGGAATAATTCCATGGAAGAAAGGATGAGTTACAAAGCTGCGATTCTTGCTGCTCTCGCGGTGGGAGTTCTCTGCTTTAATGCATCAGCGGGCTGTGGAAGATGGGTTGTCAGAGACAACACCGACTATCTCAAGGACCCGCTCATGGACGTGAACGATCCCGCCACAGATGCGCCCAATCTCACAGCGACACAGGGCAGCGCGCCGGAAGCCGATGTAAAAACCCAAAGTGGCGCGAGCAGTTCCAATACCACGCCAAACCCGGACTTATCCGGCAAATGGTACGTCAAGCTCAACAGTGCGGCTAATACCTCTATAGATCTCTTCCTTGTCCAATCAACAGGTCTTGCAGAAGATGGCAAAGATCAGGTTCAGGGCTACGGCAACCTTAAAGGGAACGGCTCGCCGATTCCAATAACTGGAACAGGATCTTTTTCTAATGATACTCTTGATATGGATCTCAAGCTGGGATTTGGTGCCGGAGCCAGTAAATCGAACGAAAAATATGTTATGAGCCTATCCATGATTAAAGGTACGCTCTATGGGAACTATGACCTGTACAATTCAGATGTGTTGACCGGAAAAGGCAAGGCAACAGCAACTCGATCCGGGTCCTGATGAACATGAGGCCAAGAGTCA
>Ga0182011_10002111_pt1 | contig 16967 bp, 13 predicted proteins | sample 711E1DmetaG_FD_120481 | JGI IMG/M metagenome (GOLD analysis project Ga0182011, IMG submission 120481) | Permafrost microbial communities from Stordalen Mire, Sweden - 711E1D metaG | ecosystem: Environmental > Terrestrial > Soil > Wetlands > Permafrost | place: Sweden: Stordalen | collected... | reverse complement strand
CGCCCATATCGCAGTAACCGGCGGCAGCCAGGGCGGCGGGATCACCCTGGCTGCAGCCGGGCTCGAACCGAGCGTGGAAGCCGTCATGCCAGACGTGCCGTTCCTGTGCCATTTCAGGCGGGCCAGCGAGATTACGGATTCTTATCCCTACCAGGAGATCGTCCAGTATTGCCATACCCACCGCGACCAGGTCGAGACTGTCTTCCGAACCCTGTCTTATTTTGACGGAGTCAACCTGGCAATGCGGGCGCGCGGCAAGGCGCTCTTCTCGGCTGGATTGATGGACCCGATCTGCCCGCCCTCGACGGTTTTTGCGGCCTACAATCATTATGGTGGTCCCAAGGAAATCCGCTTGTATCCTTACAACCAGCATGAGGGCGGAGGAAGCTTTCAGACAATCGAGAAGCTCAAATTCCTCAAGAAAATGTGGGGATAACGCACATGCGCCGGGAACTTTCCCGGTTTCTACTTCGTTTGTTACAGGCGGTCCGTATTTCCCCCTGTCTAACTTCGATTGGCAGGCTTACAATCTGATTCGTTGCCGTGGAACCCATCTAAAAATGGGACCCGTTTCACGTCGGAAAAATTTGCAACTTCATTGAAAATTTAAGAATTCGGTATTGTCATGGATTTCGGAAAGAAAGCCATTCAATTTAATCAAAGGAGTCCTTATGCCTTCCCATCAATGTAAAATCATGCTTGGCGGACTGGTTGTCCTGCTGGCTGTTTTGGCCTGCAGCACGGGTTCAACCACTCTGCCAACCGTCGCGACTCTGCCTCTGGCGACGGCTGCTCCGTCAGTCACAGACACCCCAGCCGCCCTCCCGGCCACGTCTGCCGCAGCTGTCCCGGCTGCCACGGATACCGGCACGCCTGCCCCGGCAACCACGGACCCCAGCCTTCCGGCTTTGCCTGTGACAACCTCACCATCCATCCAGTCCCTTTATATGCTGGACACCAATAATGGCTGGGCATTAACCGATACAGGCGTGGTGCGCACAACGGACGGCGGCAGCAGCTGGTACAACGCCACACCCTCCGGTCTGAACGGGGCGCCCTCCAACCCATTCTTTCTGGATGCCAACACCGGCTGGCTAGCTGCAAACCCGGATAATCCAACCACCGGCACGCTCTACCACACCAGCGACGGCGGGGCTAATTGGAGCGCCACGACTGTCCCCTTTGGGGGTGGTTCGCTGCACTTCATCGATGCCATGCATGGTTGGGACCTGGTCGGATTGAATGCCGGCATGAGCCATGAAGCTGTGGGGATCTTCCGCACCAGCGATGGCGGGGCGACCTGGTCACGCATCTTTATTAACGACCCAAGCGTGGCCGGATTCACCAACAGCCTGCCGCTGGTTGGAGACAAAAATGGCATCACCGTCCTGGATTCCAACCATGCCTGGGTGACCGGGACGCAACCCTCGAGCGATTTTATTTACGTGTATGCATCCCAGGACGGCGGCATAACCTGGGCTCACCAGAATCTGGCCATACCGGCCGGTTACAGCGGAGCCATGACGGGCGCCAACCTGCCGGTCTTCTTCGGCAGCAGCCAGGCCGTCCTGCCGGTGCTGCTGTTCGCTAACAACAATGGCACGGACTTCTACGTCAGCCACGATGGCGGCCAGACCTGGTCAGCCACCACTCCGGTGGGTCAGGGTGGATTCCTGTCGGCTGCCTCCGCCAGCGATTTCTTCGTCTGGGATGGCAGCGCGCCGCTTAACGTAAGCCATGATGCCGGCGCCAGCTGGTCAACCGTCACGCCGAATGTGAACATTAAAGATAACATGGTTTCCATGCAGTTCATCAATGCCAGCACCGGCTGGGCGCTTACGAGCGACGCCACCAACCACCGCATGCTTTATAAAAGCGTGGATGGCGGCGCCACCTGGACGGTCCTGATCCCCTGAACCAATCCGGTTCTGCAAACCCTTTGATCCAAAGAAAGCTCCTGCCCGTTCTGGTACTGGCTTTCCTGGCGTTGGCCGCCTGTTCTGCGCAAGCTGGCACGGTCACACTTGGACTGCCATCCGTGAGCACTACCAGCCCGGCAAGTGCCAGCCCTACCCTGCCTGTTCCATCCAGCACGGCTGCAGCCAGCCCAACCGCCACCGAAACCAGCCTTCCACCTGACCTGCCGGTGGTCGCCTCCCCGGCGCTGGCGCGCATCAACTTCCAGGATACGAAGAACGGTTGGGGTATCGCCGTCAACGGCAATGGCTATGTGCTGCGCACGGTCGACGGCGGCAGTACCTGGTTGAATGCCACCCCGCCAGGGACCGGCAGCATTGGCCTCTCCGCCAGCCTGACTGTTTTGGACAGCAATCACGCCTGGCTGCTGGTGCCAGGCACGGACTTCTTTTCCGGCACGCTCTACCGCACCAGCGACGGCGGGATGACTTGGAAATCAAACCCGCTGCCGTTTGGCGGTGCATATCTGCAATTCCTGGATGCCAATACCGGCCGCGCCCTGGCAGACCGGGGAGCCGCCGCCGGATCCGAAGCCGTCGAACTGTTCCAGACTTCTGACGGTGGTGCCAACTGGTCCAGCGTTTTCCATGACGACCCGGGCCAACCCGGTGCTTCCGACAGTCTGCCGATGGCAGGAATAAAGAACGGCATGACTTTCAGCACTGCCCGGACCGGCTGGGTGACGGGTTCGATCCCTTCAGATGGAGAGGTTTATCTCTATATCACCCAGGATGGCGGAGTTTCCTGGTCACAACAAAGTCTGAGCCTCCCGGCAGGCTATGCGGCCTACCAGTACCTGCCGCAAGCCCCGGTTTTCTTTGGGAAGGATGGCATCCTGCCATTGACGATCTACCAGTCTGGCAGCACAGCTATGACATTCTATACCAGCCAGGATGGCGGTCTGACATGGACTGGCAACCCGGCGGATGCCAGGCGGGTGATTCAACCGGGCCTGCCGGCCATTGCCGACGCGTTGCACATCTGGTGCTGGGATGGCGGTGCCAGCCTGTATACCAGTCGCAACGGAGGCCAATCGTGGCAAGACACCCAAGCCAGCCTGGACCTGAGCGGGAACCTGTCCGTGTTCGAGGTCGTCCCTGGCATTACCGCTTGGGCATTGACCCGCCTGGACGATGCCGGGCACAGCCAGCTTTACCGCAGCAGCAACGGCGTGAATTGGACGCCGTTAATCCCCTGAACGAAGAGGAAATTATATGAAACTAAAAATTATTCTGCCAATTTTTGTCCTGGCTCTGGCTGTAACGGCCTGCCAGCTTCAAACCCCGGCGTCCGCACCAGGCAGCCCGACTACCGCCCCTGTCACAGAAACTGCCCTGCCGCCTGTACGCACCGACACGCCCATCCCACCCACTCCCGCCGGCCTGACTTTGGACATGCTGCGGAATGGAACCTACTTCGCCCCATTTTACAGCCGTACGGTCAAGTTGGTAAACGGAGTCTATACCGAAGGTTCAGGCACCGATCTATATACCGTCCAGATGCTGGAAACGATTGCTTTCGGTGATTTGAACGGCGACGGCGTCAATGATGCTGCCATACTGCTGGCTGAAAGCGGCGGAGGCAGCGGCGTTTTCGAGTCATTGGTGACCGTCCTGGATGTGGGCGGCGCGCCCGATCCGGCTTGGCAGGTCCAACTGGGCGACCGGGTTCGGATCAACGCGCTGGCAATCGACTCCGGTACGATCAAGCTGGATGCGCTGGTCCAGGGACCCAACGACCCGATGTGTTGCCCATCCCAGCCTGAAACACAATCCTTCCGGTTGATGGGAAATACGTTCTGGTTGACCCACCTGACTTCCCGCACTCCGGATGACCATGACCGCTCCATCACCATTACCGCACCCGCAGATGGCAGCAGTGTAACCAATCCCTTTTCCATTCGCGGCAGTGTAACCATCGCACCCTTCGAAAACACGCTGGCATACCGGCTGTTCCTGCCAGACGGGACCAAGGTGAACGAGTCCACCCTGTTGGTGGATTCAGGCGGGATCGCCGGAGGTCCGGGGACATTCTCCCAGCCATTTAACCTGAGCAATGCCGGCATCAGTGGCCCGGTCATCCTGCAGATCCTGGATCGCAGCGCCGCGGATGGCAGCACCCTGGCGCTGGATTCGATTATGCTGACCGTTCATTAGGTAGAAAACTTGTCAACGAACGAAAACTTCTGTCGAGGTTGGAGAGTCCGAAGTCTGAAAACTTCGGACTCCGGCAGTAACTGCGGTGCTTTTCATTGGATTGGAAGGAAGATGAGAAATCAGATCTGTGCAATTGCATCCAGTATATGCTTGTGCTTGGTGGTGTCTTGTAGTTCTGCTGTTTTACCTGCCGCCACCGTCGCTCCCCAGCCACCCACAGCGACTCTCGTTCCACCAACCTCAACACCGACGCCAGTCCCGACTCCCACCGAAACACCCGAACTGGTTTTGCCCGTGCTGGCTGGTACACCCATCCCCAGGCCATCCGTTGCGCTTGGGTTTGGGAATACCGCCCAAATGACGGATCTGGCCCGTTGGGTGCAGGGATCCGATCCTGAATTTAATCACGGCCTGGCATTCTACAGTTCAGATGGACGCTTCCTGGCTGTGTACTCTTCCGACGGGATTCACCTCTACAATGCAGATTCACTGACACAAACGCGCCTGATCGAGTCTCCTCCTGCGTGGCGATTAACCTTCTCGCCAGACAGGAAAACGCTCGCCGCCGGATTAATAGACGGGTCGATCAAGTTGTGGGAGATCGCCACGGGGAAAGAACTGCGCACCCTGAACGAGCAGACGGTTCAAAGTCTAGCCTTCTCCCCGGATGGGAGGACACTGGCTTCTTCGTCGTTTGAAAATACAATCAAGTTGTGGAATGTCGCCACCGGGCAAGAACTGCGCATCCTGAGCGGGCTTGACGCTACGGTGGAAAGCCTTGCTTTCTCGCCGGATGGCAGAACACTGGCGTCCGGGTCATATAATGGTACGATCAAGCTATGGGATGTCGCCAACGGGCTGGAAACGCGCATCCTGAGCGGGCACAACTCTCTTGTGGAAAGCCTCGCCTTCTCGCCTGATGGCAGGACGCTGGCCTCCGGTTCAGATGATGATACGATCAAGCTATGGGATGTCGCCACCGGGCAGGGACCGCGTACCCTGAGCGGGCATAAAGGTTTTGTAGTCAGTGTGGCTTTCTCACCGGATGGTACGATGCTGGCGTCCGGGTCATATGATGATACGATCAAGCTTTGGAATGTCACTACGGGGCAGGAACTCCGTGTTTTAGGTGGAGATACCACAGCGTTCGTTGTTAATGATGTTGCATTCTCCCCGGATGGACACACCTTGGTTTCCGCTTGGGATGATGGGACAATCTGCATCTGGGGCGTGCCGCCGTTCTCTTCTTTTGTGGTACGTCCTACTTCTACTGCTACTCCCGAACTAACGCAAACGCCTTTCCCATCCCTCCAGGTTGGAAAGTCCATTACACTCACCAGCCTCAAGATGATCAATGCTACCAATGGGTGGGGATTAGAAATCGCCGGCCATATCGTGCGCTCTACCGATGGTGGCCAGAGTTGGTCGGATGTCACACCTTCAAACCGACCGGGCGATGCCTTTGGCAGTTTCTTCCTGGATGCACAATCAGCCTGGGTTTATGATTCCAATAACCCTTCAAGAGGCCTGGTGCACACTGCCAACGGCGGCGAGACCTGGACCATGCTCACTCAATCAATGCCAGTCGTTATTGGCGGAATGCCAGTCGCCAATGGCGGATTAAAATTTGTCAACGAAAAAGATGGATGGGCCGAAGCCTACAATGTGGGCGCAGGCCACGGCGAAGTGTCCCTGTTCGGAACACACGATGGCGGCGCCACCTGGGAGCAGATACCGCTTTCCGATCTTCCCAATACAACTATCATCAGTTTCCAGCCCGGGGATCTCAGTGTTTGCAGCATCTGTGGGGACCGTTTTTATTATGATCCCACGCGCATGGTCGTATTCAATGGCGACCTCGCCAGCGATTCGAGTGGATCCGTACGGTTATCAGTTTCGTTCGATCAGGAAAAAACATGGAAGAGGCAAATCCTGCCCATGCCCTCAAGCCAGTACCATGATGGTCTTGTGGCTCCCCAGGAACCAGTCTTTTTGGACCAGCAGGATGGCTATCTGCCATTCAATATTTTCAAATCCAAGCCAGATCAGTCGCAGGAATACTGCGTTCTCGCCATCTATGCCACCCACGATGGAGGCTTAACCTGGATACCCAATGCAACGGTCTTGGAAAACGTAAATTTGAACACTATTATGGATTTCGTTTCGCTACAGGATATATTCGCAGTTTGTGGAAACGATCTATGCGTCACGCATGACGGGGCACACACCTGGCAGCTATTGCATTCAAATCTGGATTTCGACAATGTTACGAATATTGAGTTCGCCGGCCCTTCCATTGGCTGGGCGATTGCAACGGATGGCAGATCTTACAGTTTATGGAAGACTATCGACCGCGGGGTCAGTTGGACAGAACTCCACCCAGCATTCATTCCTTGAAGCAGCGCGTTAAATTTCTTGTTACAATAGAGCCATGAAAACAGCCTTGATCCTGATCGACATCCAGAACGACTATTTTCCGGGCGGAAAAATGGAATTGGAAGCCCCACTGCCGGCCGCACAGCACGCCCGGCGGCTGTTGGACATATTTCGACAGAAGGGTTGGCCCACCCTCCACATCCAGCACGTCTCGAACCGTCCCGGTGCAACTTTTTTCCTGCCAGACACGACCGGCCTGGATTTTCATGAGATCATCCGCCCTTTGCCCGGCGAAAAGGTCATCGTAAAGCATTTCCCCAACTCATTCCGGGAGACCGGCCTGCTGGAGTATTTGCAGGGAGCGAACATCGAGAGCCTGGTGTTGTGCGGCATGATGACCCACATGTGCGTGGATGGCAGCATGCGCGCCGCCGCCGATCTCGGTTTCCCCGTCCGGCTGGCCGCCGATGCCTGTGCCACGCGTGAACTGGTTTACGGCGAAGCAAAGGTACCCGCTTCTTCCGTCCAGGTAGCCTTCCTGGCGGCGCTTAAGTCCTATGGGCAGGTGCTGAATACGGAAGAAATCCTGAATCAGCTCGAAGCATGATCAAGATTGTTGCTTCACCAGCGGGGCCATGAAGAAGTTATTTTTTTAATTTGCTGGTAACGTCGATGAAATTAAAGGGATTACCCCAGGTTGAGAAGTAACTCTTATCCGGGAGCCGCGGGTAATTCATATTGAAATAAGTGTCGAAAAGAATCCGGAATGAATTAACCGGAGTGATGGAAGAATATAACGAACTGGAATGCCCACCGGGGAAATAATAAGCATTCAGGATGCTCATCCGTTCGTCCAGGTTGCTCTTTTCCATCGAGCTCCAATCAAGGTAAGCTCCGGGACCATGGTCTCCCTGGATGATAATGATCGGAGGAACTTTTGAGTTTGCCAGAATATTGGTGATCACCTTCTCCATTTCAAAGTCCACATACTCGACCTGATTGCGATATCCAGCGATATATTCCTGCGTGGTCCCGGGATAGTCAGATCCATCCTCCCCCGAGAAGGGCAGAGGATTATTGCGAAAAGATCCGTCTGAATTAAATACAAACGGAGGGTGTGGAGCGAGGACATGGAGAAAAACAAAATACTTGCCCGGCAGGCTGGGCACATTCGATAATGCTTCAAAGTCATACTGCGTTTGTAAATAATGGTAATAATATAGTTGTTGGTTTTTGGTTATTTTCGGAAACCAACCAAGTTCAAGGATAACAATCCCCATCGTGGATTGGAGAAACGATTGTTCCACTTCTGTCGGGCCCATCATTTTTTGGGCAGCGACGGCTTTTGGGGTGGAATCAAAATTAAACAGGACGGCAATGTCTGGAGAAACTGACCGGGGATCCGTGTTAAACAAAACCAGCTTGTAGCCCTGTTCCAATAGAATCTCACGGACCAGGCTGTCCTGGATCTTATTGTCCAACCATTTCCGCCCGGCAGTGCTGTCAATACCTGCGGGTAAACCAATGGTATCCAGATACTGCATATTCAGCGATGAAGGTAAAGAAAGTTCTGTTTGGTCATAGTTACTGTGGCTTGAATCTCCCACAAAAAAACCATTAACCTTTAGAAATTGAATAAATTTGGAATTGTCGTCCCCATAAAGTTCCTTTAAAATATCCTGCCGTCCATGCGCATCCAGAATGATGTAATAGATGTCGGGACCGCTGCCAGGATTGCCGGGCACTGAAGCCGCCACTTGACCGGTTGGGTTATTTATCTTGGCAGATGAATTATTTTGATTGATTGAAATAAAATATCGTCCCAGGGAATAAAAGGTCATGACGTACAATATCGCAACCATCCCGCCAAAAAAGAGAATCAGGTTGGAGGGATTCCGGACCAGTTTCCCTATCCAGATTACCGAAAGTATCATAAGAATAAGGGCAATCGGCAGGAGAATGACATTCCGGCCAAAATATGCACCCAGCGATTTATGGACTACGCTATAAACTTGTCCATAACTAAGAATAATGACCAACCAGCACGTTGCCACCAGACTTGCTTTTGACCAATCCCGGAAAATAACAAAAAACAAGCCGGTGCATCCAGCTCCCAGGATGACCACAGCAATCAATATCCAGGTGAGTTGGCTAAATACCACCACCTCGGCGTTATAGGTATAAAAAGCCAGTGCTGAATATATGGCAAAAAGTACCGGCATCAAAACCACGTATGATTTTTTCAAGATAACCATGTAGAGCCTCATTTTTTAGTTTTCAAACCGTTATAACAACTGAAATTATTGGAGATACTCTCCGGTATGGGAAAGAAATCTTCCAGGATGGACTCGTTCGCAGTGCTCGGATAATGGCTTAATTATGGACGGTGGAAAGCCAGTTTGTGGGAATATCGCCTTGCTTAAGAAACATTTTCGGCCAGATTGGGATTTAAGCCCGGATTTTTGCTCGAAAATGTTGCGCGGATTCAACAAAACTTTCGAAAGATCGAACACTCACATATTATCTCACCTTTGCCTGTACCTTTGCCAGAAACCTGGCCTCGTCAATTACAAAACGCTCGTGTATGGCTTCCCCGATTAGTTCCACCGCATCCCAGGCCTGAATTTTGAAGACTAGCTTGCGGCCCTCCACGGCGGTCAGTTCGGCCCGGGCGCGCACCTGCATCCCGACCGGTGTGGCGGCTAGGTGACGCACATCCATGCGCGCGCCGACCGTCGTCTGTCCGGGCGCCAGGTGGCCGGTCAATGCATTGACAGCCGCACTTTCCATTAGGCCGACCAGCGCCGGGGTCGAAAAGACCGGCACCAGGCCGCTGCCCCATCGTGAGGCGCTATCGGCATCTGTGACTGTATGTTCGAGTTCGGCTTGCAATCCGGGGATAAGTTCTTCCATTCAAAACACCTCAATTTGGATTCTGGATTGGATTTTAGCGGTTTCAAGTTCATCCGGCAATCTCCACTAATTTTCAAGCATGGTTAGTGTAAATTAGTGGAAATAGTGAATAATCTAAAAGCTTCAGGCAGGCACTTTTCTGTTAATTCTTTATATTATATCCGCTGATTACCCTGACCATTCCACACCTTCTATGGCAAAATAAGGGCATGACAACCGCCACTCTTGACCCTGAAAAGCAAAAACATGCCAAACAATACGCCCGCCTCCACCGGCGCGTATGGCTGCTGGACACGCTCGCCAGTGCGGTCTATTTGCTGGCCTGGTTAATCTTCGGCTGGGCAAAAGCGCTGGCCGGCTGGCTGAGGAGCTACACCACCAACGACTGGCTGCTCGTTTTGGCTTTCATCATTATTTTTGGCGGCATCGCTTTCGTGCTCGAACTGCCGCTCAGCTATTACTCCGGCTTCGCACTGCCGCACCGCTTCGACCAATCCACCCAGGATCTTAAAGGCTGGGTTACGGACCAATTAAAGAACGTGTTGATCGCCGCACCGCTGGGCCTGATCGTGCTGGAACTGGTGTACCTGGCACTGCGGCTGACCGGCGGGTGGTGGTGGTTCTGGACGGGTGCCGGCATGCTAGTCTTTAGCGTTATCCTATCCAACCTGGCGCCGATCCTGATCATGCCGCTTTTCAATAAATTTGTCCCGCTGGGCGAGGAACACGCCGAACTGGCCGGGCGGCTCATAAAGCTGGCCGAGCGTTCCCATACGAAGGTGCGCGGCGTATTCAAGTTCGATATGTCCAAGCGAACCCGGGCTGCCAACGCCGCCCTGACCGGGCTCGGCAATACCCGCCGGATTGTGCTTGGCGATACCCTGATCAACGAGTTTTCTCCAGATGAGATTGAAACCGTGCTGGCCCACGAACTGGGGCATCATGTCCACAAGGATATTCCCATCCTGATGGCGTTCGGAACGGTCATGACCCTGGGCGGGCTGTTCCTGGCCTCCCTGGTTCTGCATTGGGCGGCTGTCCAGTTTGGTTTCGCCGGCCCCGCTGACATCGCCGGCCTGCCGGCGCTGGGGCTGGTGCTGGGCGCATTCGGCTTAATGACCCAACCGTTGGATAACGCGGTCTCGCGCTGGCGCGAAAGCAAGGCGGATGAATACGCCCTGCAGAGTACCGGAAACGGTGCGGCTTTTGCCTCCGCCTTCGTACGCCTGGCGAACCAGAACCTGGGCGAAGTGGACCCTGAAAAGTGGGTGGTGTTCATGTTCTACGACCACCCGCCGCTGGGGGAACGCATTAAAATGGCCTCGGAAATCGCCGGAAATTAATGACCAAATAATCACGCTCTCTTTATCCAGGAGAGCGTGATTATTTTAATGATCGTTATGCAATTCTTCTATAATTCCTATGGCCCCTTGACCACGAACTGGTTGAAGGATACATCGATGCCGGCGGTTCCGCTGTCGCCGGTGCGCGCGATCAGGCCGGCCGCGCCGGAGGGCAGAGTCGAATCGTTTACCTGCGCCAGCATCACACCGTTCAAGACCATTGTGAGGGTCGTTCCGCTGCAGATGCCCTCGATATGGTTGGGGCCGCTGACGTTGACCGTGTCCGGGTTGAGCGTATTCTCGTACAATCCGGTTGGGCTGCCGGACGAATCATACAGATAGATGCCGTAAAAACCGTTCCGGGAAAATTCAAAACTGTATCCGCCATTGGCTTGCGAGAACCGGCAGGCAACCCCCACCAGCGCGTCATCCGGACCGGTGTTAAGGGTGGCATCCACTTCCACGCTCATATCCGTAAAATCTTTGCCGTTCCAGACCGACTGGCCGCCGCCTTGTTTGCCGACAACCACATGGTAGGAACCGTTTTTATATTCCAGGATGTAATCCGTTTCATGCACATGGTCCCAACCTGTGGAAACGGACGAGAAATTGTCCTTGAAAAGTACATTGGTAAACGGGACCGGCGTCGGAAAGAGCGTGTCAGTAGGCAGCGGGGTGGCAGTGGGAGCCGGCGTATCGGTGGGGAAAGGCGTGGGCAGGAGCACCTCGGTCGAGGTCGGCAGAACCAGGGCAGTCTTGAGGGACGAATTGACATTCCGGAATACGAAAAACAAGATGGCGCCAACTCCGCAGAGCACCACCACGGTGATGATGATCGGCAAAATAAAGCTGCCGATGGCAATCCCGCCGGCCACTTTCCCAGCCGTGCCGAGCTCATGGGCGGTCTGATCGCTGATCTTGAACGTATATTGCGGAACCTCCGGGGTGGAATCCGGGCGATCGCTCACGATTATGGAACTGCCGCAATAGGCGCATTTGATTTCGGTATCCCCGGATTTGACATCCAGCGGCGAACCGCAGTTCGGGCATGTTGCAGGTTTAAGTTCTTCCATTCCGGCTGTCTGGCTAAAATAATTAGAATAAATTTTGTGCAATATATCATGTTTTCCTGTGCGGTATCATCCCCCTTAAGGTGGGTGGTTGGAAATCCCCGAGATGCGACAAAATGATCCTCTATAATAACCAACTTGCCTCCGGCAGTTCAGCCGGAGGCAAGTTTTTTTAATACTATTAGCATGAAATTCAGACAACGGCCCCGCCCACGATAAATTTACATGGCCGGCATCTTGACGCCTAACTGCGCCAGTATCGCTGGAATGCCGCCGTCGGCCGGCGAATCGACCTTTATATGCGAAACCTTGTCGCCCACTACGGAAACAAGATATGCATCCTTAACCGATACTTTTTTTCCGGATGGCGGGACAGGCTGGAACCCTGGCATGGGCAGGCTTAACGCACCGGTTTGTGTGCCGCCCAACTGGACTTTCACCGTTGCTTGATTGCCATTCGATATGACCTGCTGTATATCAATTTTCAAGTCGGGAAAAGCAGTTGTAAGCCCAGCTATTACATTCATGGCTTCCATCATCGGGATGGCCTGCGGAAGCACTCCACCGCTTGCCATGGCACCTGGCGCAAGCATAGCTTGCACCTTTTTTGAATCGCTCATATTCGATATGAAATCACGGGCAACCTGTTCTACGCTCATTCGTCACTCCTTTAATGGATTGAGAATAGGATTATTTTGATAAAATAACACATAAATCCGGAATAACGTATAGGAAATTGGTAATGGTTATGACCCGGGCTAGCGAGACCGAATTATAGAGAAATTATCTATTCAAGGTTTGAAGAGTTTCTGGGTGTCATTCAAGCAAGCTCCTGCCCACCAGATGGAGCGGAATCTTAATCATTTTTAAGCCAGAATTTATTTTATTGAGATAATATTTATCTGATTATAATTTTCCCCTTCAATGTTTTGCTAGCGAGAAAATATTCGACCAAAATGCACGGACTTTGACCCTTCTGGAAACCCATCTGAAAAACATCCAGATCCGTGTCATCATTATTTATCTTCGCTTATCTGTGTTTTCATCGTACCCGCAAGGGTATCTCCGGTAGGAACCGATGCCCAACCACCTCGCCGACTCGCTTTCCCCGTACCTGCGCCAGCATGCCGGCAACCCGGTGGACTGGTATCCCTGGGATACGCCCGCACTCGAGAAAGCCCGGCGGGAAGACAAGCCAATCTTCCTCAGTATTGGCTATTCGGCCTGTCACTGGTGCCACGTCATGGCACACGAATCCTTCGAGGATCCCGCCACTGCCGATCTCCTCAACAAACATTTCGTCAGCATAAAAGTCGACCGGGAACAACGTCCCGACCTGGACAGCCTGTACATGTCGGCGGTTGTGGCGCTGACCGGCCAGGGCGGCTGGCCCATGTCGGTCTTCCTGACACCTGACCTGCAGCCGTTCTACGGCGGCACATACTTTCCCCCAAGCCCGGCGCATGGGCTGCCGGGGTTCCGTGAGCTGTTGGGAGCGCTGGCGACCGCCTGGCAGAACAAGCACGACGAGATCATGCAGGAAAGCGGCCGCCTGACCGAACAGCTCCTGGCGCAGATCATCCAAAAGCCGTCGCCGGCAGCTTTCGATGCAGACGGTCTGAACGAGGCGGCTCACAGCCTGGTCCTTTCGTACGATTGGCAGAATGGCGGCTGGGGCAGTGCTCCCAAATTCCCCCAGCCCATGCTGATCGAGTTCTTGTTGCGCCGGCATCTGGCTGGGGACCCGCAGGCCCTCTCGCCGGTTGTGCACGCCCTGCACGCCATGCGGCGCGGCGGCATGTACGACGTGGTTGGGGGTGGCTTTGCCCGCTATTCCACGGATGCCTACTGGGGTATACCGCACTTCGAAAAGATGCTCTATGACAATGCCCAACTGGCCGGGGTGTACCTGCATGCGTGGCAGGTAAACGGTGAACCTTCTTTTCAGCAGGTTGTGAAAGAAAGCCTGGGTTTTGTAGAACGCGAACTGAGCGCCCCCGAAGGCGGTTTTTATTCCAGCCTGGACGCCGATTCGGAAGGCAAGGAGGGTAAATACTATTCCTGGGATCCGGCGGAACTGAGGGCCCGGCTCGGGGAACAGGCCGAATTCTTCGAAACCGCCTATGGGATCACCGCCGCCGGCAATTGGGAAGGCCGGATTGTTTTACAGCGCCTATTGAAGGATGACAGGCTGGCAGCCCAATTCGGCCTGAGCCGCGCCCAGGTGCATATCAGGTTGGCGGAGTGCCATGCCCTTCTGCTGGCTGCTCGGACCGGCCGTGTGCGCCCTGCCACGGATGACAAGGTCCTGACCGCCTGGAACGGGCTCATGCTGGCGGTTTTCGCCGAAGCGGGCGCCGTCTTTGGAGACCGTATGCTGACCGCACGCGCAGCCCGCAACGCCGAATTCCTGCTCACCGCCCTTTGTCCGGGAGGTTCACTTCGGCACGCCTGGCGGGACGGCCAGGCCGGCCAGGAAGTCTTCCTGGAGGATTATGCCGCCCTTATCCTGGGCCTGCTGGCCCTATACCAGGCTGATTTCAACCCGCGCTGGTACCAGCAGGCCGAGGTCCTGGCCGGACAAATGCTGGAGCGCTTCGTCGACGAGCAGGGCGGATTGTTCGATACGCCGGTGCAGGCCCAAACGGTGCTGGTGCGTCCCAAGGAACTGCAGGACAATGCTACTCCCAGCGGAAATGCCCTGGCCGCCCAAGCCCTTTTGAAGCTGGCTGCGTTCAGCGGCAAACAGGTCTACCGGGAGCGCGCGGAAGCCTCGCTGCAACTGGTGAGCCGCATGGCGTTGCGCTATCCTTCTGCATTTGGGACCTGGCTCTCGGCAGCCGATTTTGCGCTGGGCACCATCCGGCAGGTGGCCATTGTAGGCGACCTGTCCGACCCGCGCACCCGCGCACTGCTTGCCAAGGTCCGCGAAAAGCATCGTCCCAACCTGGTGCTGGCCGCCTCGGCCCTGCCGCCCGCACCCGGTTCGCCGGCTTTGCTGGAGCAACGCAACATGCTGGCGGGCAAGCCGACCGCGCATGTTTGCACCGGGTTTGTCTGCCAGTTGCCAGTCACCCATCCGGAGGAATTGGTCCGGCAGTTATAAATTCCAAAATTGGAGGAAATAACTATATATTACGCTCTTGCCCATCCTTAGATTACTTGGTGTCCTTTGTGTTTAATTTGTTTTTTCCCGGGGGGAATATGTCAAGACATGCTTTCCTGATCGGTTGGATCATCTTTTTATTCGAACACGCTGGAGTGCCGGGCGAGCTTCCCAGGGACGACCTGCCTTATTCCTTTTCTTGAATTGCGATATAATAGCAGTTGTCTGACAACTTCCCTTTTTCCACCCAGGAGCTACCCAAAATGACTACGATTGACTTATCCGTTATCAAGGACCGCCGCAAGCGCGCCATCCAGCGGGCCCGCGAGAAGAATATCATCATCCCAACCTATGCCCAGATGAAGGACCCCTCCAAGGTTCCCGCCAAAGTAAAGCAGGAGCTGGCCAAGACCGGTCTGTGGGACGTGGCCCCGCGCAACCTGTTCCGCATCACCTGGCATAACGAACCCAAGGATTCCGGAGGCGGTTTCGGCGGGGTCAACACGCTCGAACTGCCCTCCAGCCTCACCGGGGTCCCGGCCCGCATCATCGTGCTGGTTGGCAAGTGGTTCCCGACCGGGGCGCACAAGGTGGGGGCGGCCTTCGGCTGCCTGGTGCCGCGCTTGGTGACGGGCCAGTTCGACCCGTCCACCCAGAAGGCCGTCTGGCCCTCCACCGGCAACTTCTGCCGCGGCGGAGCCTACGACTCAGCTTTGCTGGGCTGCACTTCCATCGCCATCCTGCCGGAGGGCATGAGCCGGGAACGCTTCGAGTGGCTTGAAAAAATCGCCGGTGAGACCATCAAGACCCCCGGAACCGAGTCGAACGTGAAGGAAATCTTCGACAAATGCTGGGAGCTGCGCAAGTCCGGCCAGGACCTGATGATCTTCAACCAGTTCGAGGAATTCGGCAACTACCTGTGGCACTATGAGGTCACCGGCCACGCCATGGAAGAGGCCCTCAAGCACCTGATGGGGCCCAAAGACCACTACCGCGGCATGGCCTCCGCCACCGGTTCAGCCGGGACGATCGCCAGCGGCGATTACCTGAAGCAGATCTTCCCCGACAGCAAGATCGTGGCCAGCGAAGCGCTGCAGTGCCCGACCCTGCTTGAGAACGGCTTCGGCGCCCACCGCATCGAGGGCATCGGCGACAAGCACGTGCCGTGGATCCATAACACCAAGAACACCGACATGGTGGTTGCCATCGATGATACTGCCGTGGTCAACTTGAGCCGGCTTTTCAACGATCCGGTTGGACGCAAATACCTGGCTAGCCAGGGCGTACCGGCCCCGGTCATCGCTCAGCTCGATCTTTTGGGCTTCTCGGGCATTTCGAATGTGCTGAGCGCCATCAAGTTTGCCAAGTATTACGAACTGGGCGAAAACGATATTGTCCTGACCGTGCTGACCGACTCGATGCAGCTTTACCAGTCCCGGTTGCAGGAAATGCATGCCGAATTCGGCGCTTATCGCGAAACAGACGCCGCTGCAGACTTCGCCCGCTACCTGCATGGGCAGTCAACCGACAACCTGCTTGAACTGCGCTACTCCGACCGGCGACGTGTCCACAACCTGAAGTACTTCACCTGGGTCGAGCAGCAGGGCAAGACCTATGCCGAGATCCAGTCCATGTGGCAGGAGCCGGATTTCTGGACAGCCGTTCAGAAGCAGGTACCGGAAATCGACGCGTTGATCGAAGAGTTCAACGCGGAAGTGGGCTTGGTCTGAAATAAGTGCAGGTCACGCTTGAAGTAGGTCACGCTTGAAGCGTGACCTACAATCATGAGCGGATAGTTGCGTTCCCAACTGGCCGTCGCGGGGTTTATTATCCCGAGGCGGCCAGTTTTATATTTACATGGAAGGATGATAAACTTCCCATAGGACTCCAACATTTGGCGAAATTGGAGTCCGAAGTCTCCTGACTTCGGTTTCGCCAACGTCAAGAGAAATTGGAGTCCGGAGTCTCCTGTCTTCTGTGTCGCCAAGGTCAAGAGAAATTGGAGTCCGAAGTCTCCTGACTTCGG
>Ga0182011_10002110_pt1 | contig 16969 bp, 7 predicted proteins | sample 711E1DmetaG_FD_120481 | JGI IMG/M metagenome (GOLD analysis project Ga0182011, IMG submission 120481) | Permafrost microbial communities from Stordalen Mire, Sweden - 711E1D metaG | ecosystem: Environmental > Terrestrial > Soil > Wetlands > Permafrost | place: Sweden: Stordalen | collected... | reverse complement strand
TACTTATTAAAGGAGTCCAAGCATGTCTTATCCATTACGAAGTTTGACCACCGTACAGGGCCGCCGCATGGCGGGCGCGAGGAGCCTGTGGAGGGCCAACGGTATGAAAGAGGAGCAGTTCGGCAGGCCGATAATCGCGATTGTCAACTCATTCACACAGTTCGTGCCCGGCCACGTCCATCTCCACGAAATCGGGCAGAAGGTCAAGGCGATCATCGAGGCGCAAGGGTGCTTCGCGGCGGAATTCAATACCATCGCCATCGACGACGGCATCGCCATGGGACACGACGGCATGCTCTATTCGCTCCCGTCGCGCGAACTCATCGCCGACAGCGTGGAATACATGTGCAACGCGCACATGGCCGACGCGATGATCTGCATCTCGAATTGCGACAAGATCACCCCCGGAATGCTCATGGCGGCCATGCGCATGAACATCCCGGCCATATTCGTTTCGGGAGGCCCGATGGAGGCAGGCGACTGGCGCGGCAAAAAGTACGATCTGGTCGACGCGATGGTGATGGGCGCCGACGACGCCGTCCCCGAGAAAGATCTTGCCGAACTCGAACTTGCAGCTTGTCCAACATGCGGTTCGTGTTCCGGCCTCTTTACGGCAAACTCAATGAACTGCCTGACCGAGGCGCTTGGCCTTGCGCTTCCGGGCAACGGCACGATCGTGGCTACCCATGCGAACCGTATGAAGCTGTTTGAAAAGGCGGCGCGCCGCATCGTTGAAATGTCGCAGGCATATTACGAAAAAGGCGACGAAAGCGTACTGCCGCGGTCAATCGCCACGCGCGAAGCGTTTATCAACGCCATGTCGGTTGACATTGCCATGGGCGGGTCGACGAACACGGTATTGCATTTGCTGGCGATCGCGCACGCGGCGAACGTGCGTTTTTCCATGAAAGACATGGACGCGCTTTCCAGAAAAATCCCGGTGCTCTGCAAGGTGGCGCCGAGTTCGCACTTTCATGTGGAAGACGTCAACCGCGCGGGAGGGATAATGGCGATCATGGCAGAGCTTGCGCGCGCCGGACTACTCGACACGACCGTCGGCCGCGTTGACGCGAAATCAATGGCCCTGGCGCTTGCGGCAAACGATGTACGCGGCGCAAGCGTCACCCCGGAGGCGATCGACAATTATAAAAGCGCGCCCGGCTTGCAGGGCCGCAACCTCGTCATGGGCTCGCAATCCGTCATGCACGCTGAATTGGATTTAGACCGTGCAAACGGGTGTATTCGCGACGTGGCGCATTGCTACAGCAAAGACGGCGGACTGGCCATACTTTTCGGCAATATCGCCCGTAAAGGGTGCATCGTCAAGACCGCCGGGGTCGACGAGTCGCTTTTAACGTTCAGCGGGCCCGCGAAGGTGTTTTCGTCGCAGGAAGAGACCAGTGAAGGAATTTTAGGCGGCAAGGTCAAGGCGGGCGACGTGGTCGTCATACGCTACGAAGGCCCAAAGGGCGGCCCCGGAATGCAGGAAATGCTGTATCCCACGTCGTACCTGAAATCAAAACACCTGGGGAAGGAATGCGCCCTCATCACCGACGGAAGGTTTTCCGGAGGCACGTCCGGGCTGTCGATAGGCCACGTGTCGCCCGAAGCCGCGGCGGGCGGGGAAATCGCGGTGCTCAAGAACGGCGATATCATCGAAATAAACATCCCTAAAAGGACGATCAACGTCAAATTGACTAAAAAAGAACTAGACAGCCGCCTGAAAAAGGAAAAGGCGAAAGGCCGCCAGGCCTTTAAACCCAGGCGCAAAAGAGTTATTTCCGAGGCATTGCAGGCCTATGCGCGGTTCGTGTCATCGGCGGACATTGGCGCGGTGAGGGTGTTGCCGAAGGCATAGAGCGTCCTTACCCGCGGGGCATGCAATTTTTAAAAAATATCTTGTAAAAAACAGTTTTAGCGTGTATCTTTTATTGATAAAGACAAGGAGGGTTTTTATGCTCAGCACAGTCACGGTCAGAGGGCAGACCGCCATTCCGGCCGTCATTCGGCGCCGGTATGGCATTTTCCCCAAGTCGCATATCGAATGGATCGATGACGGTCATAGCATTGCGATCGTGCCGCGCATGGCCGATCCCATTAAGGCATTGCGGGGGAAATACCCCGGCAATAAGCTTGGACGCGCGCTTTTCCGCCTGCGAAAGGAAGAACGGAAACATGGCATATAGGCCGTTTGTTCTTGATACGTCGGCCCTCATTGCGTTTGTCCAGAATGAACCGGGAGCGGAACGTGTTGAAAAAATATTAAAATCGGCGCACAGCGGCGCGCATGCGGTCTATATCTCCTTTGTCACTTTAGCGGAACTGTATTACGTGACCTGTAAAGAGGAAGGACGTTCAGCGGCCTTGGAGATGATCGTTCTTGTGAAATCATTATCTTTGAACATCGTTGAATCAATGGAGCGTTTAACTTTGCTTGCCGGCAGCATTAAAGCAAACCATCGCCTTTCACTGGCGGATGCTTTTATTATTGCGACGACATCGCATGTGGGAGGAATATTGGTGCATAAAGATCCTGAAATCGAACAGGTCAATGATTTTATTTCCACGGAAAAGCTGCCATACAAACCTTTGAAAAAATGAATGATCGGGCATAGAGGTGATAAATCCCGCCGCACTTCACAAGGGGTGAGGTGAAACGGGACGGGGCTGAGGTAGAAGAAAGGTCCATTTTGAAAATCATTGAAGAAAAAATCTCACGCAAAGAAATCGCCGAAAAATACCTCACCTATTTTGATACGATGACGAAGGCCGTCGTTGACATAGGAAAAGAGGTAATGGCCGTTGACGCGGACTTGCATTCGGATTTGGAATCAGCGCTTCTTGAAACAGGATCAATCCAGGAAAATTTGTGGGGAATCAATCTTTACCCTTTAAAAAACAAAGAAGATTTTATCGAATATACGTCTCTTATAAATATCCGGCCGCACCAAAATAATACGTCCATGGAAATCGAAGATCCGTGTATTCGCGAAAAAGTAAAATCCACCGTAGATAAGCTGGTCGATTATGGTCCTTAAACACCACAAGACCCTTTCACTCGAAAAATGGTCGGCTTTTCCATTTTCCCGCCAAGTCCTCATGATCGCCAATGAACTCAACAGGGCAGGCGTATGGATCGGGAAGGGCGATCTTTTAGAGGCAAGGCTTTGTTACGAACGCGCCCTGGAGCTTATCTGGCTTACCGTTCCTGGAATTAAAAATGCGCGCAAGCTTCGCGAGCTTTTGCGTTTAAGGGGAGTGCTGGCTTCGCGCTACCTGGATGTTCCCTCCGACGTTAATGAAAATAAAAAAATGATGAACGCGCTTCTTTTGCTTGACAAGGACAGCTACAATCTGTTGAATCCATCTCCCTCTCGATAAGGCGAATTCGACCTCTCCCCTTTGTCCCCTCTCCCCAAGAGCGAGGGGAAAATCCGAATTAGAGTTTTTACCTGTCTTTTCGATCGATGGAGACATTGGTGTGCTTCATCCCACGATTTTTCACATTATTCGACCCAATAACGTGATGGCTTTCACGTTATTCGAACGAATAAGTGGCTTTTTTGTTTAAAATATGATATATTGTTGGTATGCAACGAGACATATATCATAAATTTATCACCTGGAAAAACTCCGAAAAAAGAAAACCCCTGCTCTTGAAGGGCGCACGGCAAACGGGGAAAACATATGTTCTCAAGGAGTTCGGAAAGAAAGAGTATGAGAACCTGGTCTATTGCAATTTTGAAGAAGACCCGGAACTGGAAGGTTTCTTTAATGGCTCCCTGGCCCCTCAAAAAATACTTGCCGCTCTTTCCCTTTATAAAAAAGTAGATATTCGCCCGGGCCGGGACCTTATTTTTTTTGATGAAATCCAACGATCAAACAATGCGCTGAATTCCCTCAAATATTTTAATGAAGAAGCTCCCGAATATCATGTCGCGGCGGCGGGATCGCTTTTAGGGGTCAAACTTTCATCTCCCAAGTCTTTCCCCGTAGGCAAAGTATCCATTTTAACCCTGTACCCGATGACGTTTTCCGAGTTTCTCGATGCAATCGGCGAATCACGGTATCGAAAATATCTGGAAACAATCGAGGCGCTTGAACCGCTGCCGCTTCCTATCCATAATGAACTAATCGGTCATCTTAAAAGCTATTACTTTACAGGAGGCATGCCGGAAGCGGTGGAACGGTTTTCCGAGGCTGGTTCATTCGATGAGATTCGTTCGATCCAATATGATATAATGGAATCTTACCTGCTGGATTTCGCCAAGCATGCGCCGACCGCCGATATTCCGAAACTGTCCTTGATTTGGGACTCGATACCGGTGCATTTGGCTCGTGAGAATAAAAAATTTATTTTTTCCGCGCTATCAAAAAGCGCGCGAGCGCGGGATTATGAAAATGCCTTACGGTGGTTGCAGGACACCGGGCTTGTACACCCGGCGTTCGCCGTTGAAACGGTACAGCAGCCTCTTGCGGGTTTCGCGGACCGAAGCGCTTTTAAGGTTTATATGCTTGATGTTGGGCTTCTCGGCGCAAAGGCGCGCATTTCCGCCCAAACGCTTACGGTTCGCGATGAATTGTTCACGACGTATAATGGCGCTTTCGTGGAGAATTTCGTGGCGCAACAACTGACTGCTTTACAGACAGGCGAACTTTGGTATTGGAAGAGCGCAAGCCATAACGCGGAAATCGATTTTTTATATGAAGAACCGCCGGTGATATTTCCTCTTGAAGTCAAGGCCGGGGTAAATCCCAAGAGCAAAAGCCTCGCAAGCTATAAAAACCGGTTCAATCCGCGCTTTTCAATCAGAACGACGCTTCTTAATTTAAAAATGGACGGGACCATTCTCAATATTCCGCTCTATGCGATAAACAACGTGCGGCATTACGTGCATTTGGCAATGGAAAAATAAAACCGATTGACCTCTCCCCTTTGTCCCCTCTCCCCAAGAGCGAGGAGAAAATCAAAATTAGAGTTTTGATTTGTACAGAAACTTCCAAAAAGGGACAAACGATATTTCTTGTTCGAGTTTTTCATAATCCCACGTAATTACCAACCGTTTTTTACAGCCTAATTCTTCCGAGGCTTCGTAAAGGGCGCCAACCTCTCTTTGCTTTGTTTCGTCTTTGGAAACATCATAGCAAACCTGAACCAGGAATTCTATGCCGTGTTGCCCTTTCAGGACAAAATCGATCTCTTTGCCGTTGCGGGTTTTGTAATAGAACATTGTGCTGTTTTCAACATATCCGGCTCTTTTGAAAAACATAAATACCGCGTTTTCCATGCGTCTTCCAATATCCTGGTTTGCCGTACCTATCCAATAGGGTATCGTATAGCCGATATCGGAAACATATAGTTTAGGAATGCTCTGTTCGGATTCTTTTATTGAACGGGAAAATTTCCTCAGCGGAAAAACAGCCAGCGCATCGTTGAACCATTCAAGATATTCATAAAGGCTTGTTTTTGCGATAGTGAAACGCTGGGCCTTAAGAAACAGGTACATTTTGTTGACGGAAAATTCCTTGGCATAGCCGGTCATCAGAAGTTTCATGAATATTCTTAAGGCCTGGAGATTGCGGATTGCGTATTGTTCGACAATGTCGCGATAGAGCATAGTCTGACAATATTCAGCAAGAATTTTCTCCTTTAAATCGCGGTCAGCCAAAACTATTTCAGGGAAACCACCAAATTGAAAGTACTCTTGCAATAAATGCTTTGTTCGATTTTCTTCTTTTGTCGTAAGATAGGCACAATTTTCCGGGGAGTGGTTTCGTGCGGCAAAGAATTCAAATATACTGAACGGATATAACTCATAACTAAGCGTTCTTCCCCGCATTACCGTCGCGATTTCCCTGTTAAGCATACGCGATGAAGAACCGGAAATAAAAACCAGGACGTTACGGGTATCCACCAGTCTTCTTACGAAAAGTTCCCACCCTTTTAAGCTCTGGATTTCGTCAAAAAAGAAATAGCATCGAGAGTCTTCGTGGTCAGGATGCATTTCATAATATACCTTTACCAGCATGTCCATGTCCTCAAGGGTAACCGGGAAAAACCGGTCGTCATCGAGGCTGACAAATAAGACACGGCTCCGGTCCATTTTTTCACACAGAGTGTCAGCGGCCTGGTGCAGAAAAAACGTTTTTCCGCAGCGACGCGGTCCGGATATGGTTATGCTTTTTTTCAGTGTAAGATTGAGGGGAACTTTAAGCTCACGCAGAACGCCCTGCTCAGATTTTCGGTTTTGGAAATCGCTTATGATAACTTCCAAAGTAGCGCGCTCCATTAGTTATTTCCTTTCATAATAAATATAATTGCCTAATGTTTCCTTATATAACGAACATACTATTTCGAACGTGCGCTTGGCAAGTTTTTTTATTTTATAGGGCGGTTCGCTAACCGCCCTAACCAAGCCTGTTTCGCCTCCGCCAACCAAATCCCGCCGCACTTCATAAGGGGTGAGGTGAAAAGGGACGGGAGTGAGCCCATAAACCCGCCCGAAAACAAGCCCGCAATCCCGGTTTAATTAAATTTCCCACCCTTTCACTACGATATATAAATACACATGCACCTTGACGACTGCATTTTTTCCTGGTATAATGATAACAAGTGCGTCTGATCCAATGACGTGTATTAAAAGTAAGGGCACAAAATTATGTGCCCCTACAAATATGCGTTTTTTAATCAATTCAATAAAATCTTTTCATGCCCCTTTCAAACCTCAAAATGCCTTCTGTAAAGCACCTGGCAACGGCCTCGGTCATGGCGCTGTTTGTTTTTGCAAACGCCGTTAATGCCACGACGAGAGTCAAGGCGAATATTGCGACCAACCTCAACCAAACAGGAAGCTGGACGGGCGGCGTAGTGCCAACCTCCTCGGATATCGGACAATGGAACAACACATCCGGCCCCACGGGCAATACGGTTTCATTGGGCGGCGACATGACGTGGCAGGGTATCCAAATCGCTAATAATGCCACCGCCTGGATCACGATATATGCCGGCAACACCTTGACATTAGGGACATCGGGGTTCGATATGACTGCTTCACCCCAGAGCATGACCATAAATTGCCTCATTGGGCTTGGCGGAGTTCAAACATGGAATGTTAACTCAGGCCAGCTACTTGCCGTGAACGCTGCTATAAGCGGTTCCAATGCAACGTATTCGCTGACCAAGAACGGAAGCGGCACGCTGTATTTCAACGATAATAACACTTATACGGGTCAAACCATCGTATCAGCCGGCGTTCTAGCGTTTTCAAAAAACGGCGGCGTCAAAGGCGGGGTGTACAGCTACGGCACCGCGGCGGGCACAATCGTCATCAATAACGGCGGGACCGTGCGTCTTGACACAAACGATTTCATGGGGGCCCACACTTCCACTCCGGTGGCCACCGTGACCATCAATGCGGGCGGGACAATGGCGAGCAACACGACTTTCTCCACGCTCAACAATCTTACGCTCAGCGGCGGGACCCTTCAATCAAACGGGGGCACGTCCGGTTGGGGATCTTTCGGTTTAAAAGGCACGGTGACCGTTAATGGTACGGTAACTTCGAACATCAGCACCGGCACCGGCGCCGACAACAATGTATTCGTCGGTACCAATACCGCGGGGGGCACAACGACATTTAATGTGGGCAATACCGCATCAAGCGGCGACGACCTGGACGTTTCATCCGTGTTGACCAACAACCATAATGCAGGCGGCACACCCGTGGCCGGCGGCTTGATTAAAACAGGCGCGGGCACCATGATGCTTTCCGGGGCGAATACCTTTACCGGAGGCGTGACGATTTCCAACGGTATTTTGAAAGCGGGAAGCACGACTGCTTTGGGTGACGTGGGCAATACCGTCACGATCAGTTCCGGCGCGGCCCTTGACGTAAATGCCATAAATCTTCAAGGGTATACCAATCCGATTACGATTAACGGCCAAATTGACGCTAATAACGGCGCAATCTATAATTCGGGCGCCGACCAGCAGAACGCTATTTTAAAAATCGCGCTTGGCAGCGATGCATCCTTTGGAGGTCCGGGCGGCCGTTGCGACATCGGCCGGGGGCTCGCGTCAGGATATGCCATTTCTGGCAACAGTCATACGCTTACCAAAGTGGGTACGGATATGATACCCGTTTTATATACGAGCACCGGATTAACTGCGGTGATCGTCAATGGCGGCAGACTGCAAAATGAGGTTGCCGATGCATTCGGAGCGGCTCCCATCACGGTCAACAGCCAGGGCATCCTTTCGTCATATAACAGTCTTACCATTACAAATAATTTGACGCTTAATGATAAAAGCGTACTGCAATCGTCCTCAAATGCTACGCACAATACCACCTATTCAGGTACCATAGCCACTTCGGGCAGCGATACACTTCGCTCTAACGGAATAAATACGATCACCTTAAGCAACGTCATTTCCGGCACCGGCGAACTGGTCAAATTAAATGCAGGAGTATTCATTCTTTCCAACACCAGCAATTCCTGGAGCGGCGGGTTGACGATTACAAGCGGGAAATTAACGCTCGGCGCAAGCGGGGTCATTCCCGACGGCAGCGGCAAGGGAAACGTGACCGTGAACGATACCCTTGACCTGAACGCCAAAACCGAAGGCATCAACGGTTTGAGTGGATCGGGATATATCACATCTGGGGCCGCAGGTTCCATCACCTTTACGGTCGGGAACAATAACGCCGCGTCGACATTCAGCGGCGTAATCCAGAACGGATCGGGAACCGTGGCGCTTACGAAAGCCGGGGCCGGAACCTTGATTTTGTCAGGCGCGAATACCTATACGGGAATCACCACGATCAGCGGCGGGGTACTGCAAATCGGCGGCGGCGGCGCGACCGGAAGCATTTCCAATTCAAGCAACGTTACCGACAACGCAACGCTGGATTTTAACTTGTCGGGTTCTTACACCTACAGCGGCGTTCTTTCCGGATCGGGCGCGGTGATACAGGACGGGGCCGGCGCGACAACGCTCAGCGGGACAACCAACTCTTACTCCAACGGTACGACGATCAATGCCGGGACCTTGATTATAACGACGCCCTTCTCGCTCGGCGCCTCACATTCAACCGTTACACTTAACGGCGGAACGCTGCAAGTTCCCAATGGAATCTATGATACGAACGCGATAAACGTCACGGGGACGTCCACGATATCGGAGGTTGGAGCGGGTTCGGCGTATATTTTAGGCACGGTTTCGAGCGCGGGGGCCACCGATACGCTCACCGTGGACCCCGCGTCCACGCAAACAATATCGTTTGAAGGCGACCTCAGCGGATTTACCGGAGTAATAATCCTGAATTCCGACAGCATGAGAATACGCAACGCTTCCGGGACCAATAACGCCACCATTTATTTAACCGGAGGCGCGGGCCTCAATTTTAATAAGGCGCTTGGCGCATCGATACAGATCGGGTCGCTGAAGAGCGCAAGCGGAACGTTCATCAGACTGCCGCGCCCCTATGCCTGTCAGGTCGGAGCTTTGAACGGGACCGATACCATTGCCGGAATAATTGTAGACAGCAACACCGCATTCCCGGGCTCCCTTACAAAAGTGGGGTCCGGAACGCTGACGCTTTCGGGCGCGAACACATATTCAGGCGTCACCACGATAAGCGCCGGAACGATACGCGCCTCCACGCTGGCAAACGGCGGAACAGGCTGCGCGCTCGGCTCGGCCTCGAACGCGGCCGCGAACCTGGTCATCAACGGAGGATCGCTTTCCTACTCCGGCGGCACGCAGGGCTGCGACCGATTATTTACCGTTGGCGCGAGCGGCGCAACGATTCGCTCATCAGGGACCGGGGCATTGACTTTCAGCAATACCGGGTCAATAGCCTATTCCGGTTCCACCACGCACAGTATCACTTTCGCGGGATCGAACACGGCCGCCAATACGTTCGCGCCGGTGATCGGCAACGACGGCGGCAACGCGGTTTCGGTAACCAAGTCCAGCGCGGGCGAATGGGTGTTTACCGGCGCGAATACCTACAGCGGCGGCACGACCATATCGGCCGGTACGCTTCTTGTCAATAATTCATCGGGTTCCGGCACTGGCACCGGCGCGGTCTCGGTAACCGGCGCGACCTTGGGCGGGACCGGAACCATAAGCGGGGCGGTAAGCGTCAACTCAGGCGCGACGCTGGCGCCCGCGGGCTCGGGAGCTACGGGAATACTGAACCTGGGCGGCAATTTGACCTTCGTAAGCGGGGCAACCTATTCGGTTGAGATCAACGGGACAACCGCGGGCACGAATTACGATCAGGTAAACATGACCAATGCCACCGGCACGACAACGCTCAGCAATGCCACGCTCACCGTGACCTTGGGTTATACTCCGACGATCGGAGACGTGATAACGATAATCTCCAACGGCAGTTCCAACAATGTTGTCGGCACTTTCAATAATATTTCCGAAGGCGGCACGGTAAGCGCCGTGTATAACGGCAATACCGCCACGTTCACGGTGAGTTATGTCGACGGCGCGGGAACCGACGTGTCCCTGACGTGCGGCAGCATCACGGGCGCGTCCGTCGATGATTACGCCCAGTGGCATTATTCGAAGAAGGTCTACATCAACACTAAGGAAGGCGGGGCGAACATCAGCACCGACCAGTCGAATTTCCCGCTGCTCGTTAGGCTGACAAGCGCGAATTTCAATTTCAGCCAGGCGCAAAGCTCCGGAAATGACATACGTTTTTCTAAATCAACCGGCGTGCATTTTCCGTATCAGATCGAACGCTGGGACAATGTAAACCAACTCGCGGAACTCTGGGTAACTGTTGATGTCATAAAAGGTTATAACGACGCACAGTACATTATGATGTACTGGGGAAACAGCGCGGCCGCGGACAGTTCCAATAGCGCTAAGGTATTCGATACGGCGAATGGGTTCGTGGGTGTTTGGCATTTGGGGGAAGCTTCCGGCAATGCACTCGATGCGACAATAAACGGAATAAAGGACACTGCAAAAGGCACTATAAATTATCAGCGAACAGGCGGGATAGGCTATTCCGATTCACTGGTCGGATCCGGATCATATCTTGTTGCGGGTAATGGCTATAATACACTATTAAATATGCATGCAAGAAACAAAGTCACGGTTTCGGCATGGGTGAACCGGGCCGGCGCAGCAACGGGGAATTCAGGAAACGTCGAAGGAATAGCAGGAAAATATAAATGGACCTCCAACTTTCGGGAATATTGCATAGGCAACAATGCAACGACGGGCTTTGCATTTTGGGTGAGTTCTAACGGAACGGCTGAAACCTCCGTGAGTTCAGCGATTGTGCCTACTATTGGAACATGGTATTATGTTACAGGCGTCATGGACGCGACAAATATGACTATTTTTGTCAATGGCGTACAAAAGGCCCAAACCGGTTATACCACGATTTCCGCAACAACTACGTCACCTTTTAGAATAGGCCTGATGGATGACGACGGCAGCAACAATAAGCAGTATTTCAACGGTGAAATCGACGAAGTGATTGTAGCTGATACGAACCGTAGCTCCGATTGGATAACTCTGTGCTATCAAACGCAAAAAGCCAACCAAACAACCGTAGTAGTCCAGGAAAATTATTCGGATTGGACGTATTCGCAGAACCTGTATCTCAATACCAAGGCAACCGGCGCGAACGTGACGAACAATGTTGTCAAGTTTCCCGTACTTATAAGGCTCGACACCACGAATTTCGATTTTACCAAAGCCCAGAGTAGCGGCCAGGACATACGTTTCACCAAACAGGACGGCAGCACGCGGTTATATTACCAAATCGAACAATGGGACAATGTGAACCAGGCAGCCGCTATTTGGGTGCGCGCGGACACGGTTTACGGCAACGACAGCACGCATTACATAACGATGTACTGGGGAAATAATAAAGTAAACGACTTGTCCAACGGCAAGGCCGTTTTCGATACGGGAAATGGTTTCCAGGGAGTTTGGCATTTTAACGAGGGAACCAATTCTACGGCCTTCGACGCAACGGCAAATGGATATAATGGAACGGCGAGCGGTACCACTACGCCGGCCGATACCAACGGCATGGTGGGCCGGGGCAGGAAATATGACGGCTCGACAAGCTATTTCGTGTGCACCGGCACTGCAAGCAGCAAACTCAATTTTCCTCAAGGCGGAATCTATACGATTTCCACATGGGTCAATAGCAATGTCGTTACCGCGAGCCATGATATCGTATGCAAAGCCGACAAGCAATACGCGCTTCACATAAGCTCCGGCGCAAACTGGGAATTCTTCGAATTCAACATAACGGATGGATGGGAAAGCGTTGGGTACGCCCCCAATTTAGGATGGACCCATCTTGTCGGAGTTCGGAATGGGGCGAACGAATATCTTTATGTCAACGGCGTCATGGTGGATAATACGATATCAACAAACTCCTCGGGGGCCAGAGTTACAAACACCGATGTATGCATTGGCAGGCAGGGCGACGTGTCAGCGCGGTTCTGGAATGGCAAAATCGACGAAACGGAAATGTCGAATGTCGCCCGCGACCAATACTGGGTCAAACTCTGCTACCAGAACCAGAAACCCGGTCAGTCGCTCGTCATGTTCACCAACGAAGATTATTCAACATGGGCTTATTCACGAAAAGTAAACTTAAACACGACCCCGTGCGGCGCGAACGTGGCCACCACGCAGTTCAAATTTCCCGTGCTCATACGTTTGACAAGTGCGAATTTCCCCTTTGCCCAGGCCCAGGACGACGGAAGCGACCTCCGGTTCGCGAGCTTCCTGGGAAATCACCTGCCGTATCAGATCGAGCGCTGGGACCGTAACAACCAGCTTGCGGAAATCTGGGTGCTCGCCGATTCGGTGTCCGGCAATAACGGCACGCAATACCTGACCATGTATTGGGGAAAGGCGGGCGTTGTGAGTCGGTCGAACGGGGCGGCGGTATTTAATAGCGCCAACAATTTTTATGCCGTGTATCACCTTAACGACAATCCGGCGAACGGAACGGGTTCAATAAAAGACCAAACGTCGAACGCTAAAAACGGAAATCCAACATCCATGGATGCAACTAATATAGTGAGCGGACAAATCGGCAATGGCCTGAGTTTCGATGGAGTGGCCGAATATGTTGATTTCGGGAACATAAGCATCCACAACAATACAGCCTATACAGTTTCGGCGTGGGTCAATGGAGCGAGCGCTCAAACGGATTTGAAATACTTTTCCGAAGCGAGCAGTAGCTCAGGAAACCCTTTATTTACGCTTGGTACCGACATTACCGCTTCAAACGCAAAAATGGAGGTATTTTTAAGGAATGACGCCGCAACGATTCTCCTATCGCATGTGGCAAGCAATGCAGACGTATTTACTTCATCGTGGCACCACGTTGTATTTGTCGATAATAACGGATCATACACGTTCTATGTCGACGGGCTTACCAGTGGAACAGGTAGCTATACTAAGAGCGCCACAACGTTCACCAATACCGCCATAGGCGCAATACTTAGGGATACCGGGAGCTCTTTTTGGGCGGGAAAGCTCGATGAAGTCAGACTTTGCAATACTAACCGCTCTGACGACTGGATCAAACTCTGCTACCAGAACCAGAAGACAAACCAGACCTTGGTTGACCTTGACGATTACAACCAATGGGCGTCATCGAAAAAGATTTACATAAACACAACGGTCGTTTCCCCCGTGTTGGGTGCGAAAGTTGCCATGTTTCCGCTGCTGGTCAGGCTCGACACCACTATGATCAATTTCAACTCGGCACAGTCACTTGGCCAGGATATCCGTTTCAGCAGGGCCGACGGCACGCATTTTTACTATGAAAAAGAAAAATGGGACCAGGCCAATAAAAATGCGGTTTTATGGGTGCTGGTCGATACGATTTTACCGAGCAGCAGCACCCAATATATTACGATGTATTGGGGCAAAAGCGACGCCGTTGACAAAAGTAACAGCAGCGCGGTGTTCGATACAGCGAATTCGTTTGTCGCCGCATATCATTTTTCGGTTTCCGACACCTTCGGGGACGCAACATATAACTCCAATGACGGCACAAACAGCAGCACCACCCCGAACGCCTCATCCATAATCGGCTATGGCCGCAGCTTCGCAAAAGCTTCCACACAAAAAATAACCGCCGCCGACGCCAACATCCTCGATCTGACCGGAAGTTTCACGCTATCGGCTTGGATCAACCCAACGACCCTTGACACAGCCGATATCATCGGCAAAGATTCAACAGCCTACGACCTCGAGATGATCCCAACGAAATACCTTCGCTTGGGGTCGAATAAAACCTATTATCTTTCAAGTGCCGCTTCGACAATAACCACGGGGTCATGGTATCATGTTGCGGCGACCTACAACAGCACGGGCAACCCCATTTATTTTTATGTAAATGGCTCTCAAGTGGGCACAAGCGTCACGGGCGCCGCGCCGGTCGCAACGGCGACCACGCTTTATATCGGCGCACGGGCGAGCGGCAAGTATTTTAACGGCAGCATCGACGAACCGCGCGTGGAAAAGGTCGTCCGCGGCGCGGACTGGATAAACCTGTGCTATTGGACGCAAAAGGCAGGCGTATCCACCGTAATCACCGACACCAGCTCAGAGGTATTTTTGCCCTTGACGGTGTCCCCTTATCCCGCCTCCGGCACTTCGATTGATTCCTGCAACATTTCCACGCACAACTGGACCATCAAGTTCAGCGCCGCGAGCAAGGGCGGCGGCATTTATTGGTTGTCACCCGATTCCATGGGGACCGGTTCGAACCAGCTCGACACGAATTTATTTACCATAATCACCGGGACCACCGGAACGCCGGATAGCACGAGCAAAGGGACCGCCTCGATGACCCTGCTTGACAACAGCAATGTCATCGTGCGGCTTATGCAGCAGCGGACCATCAATTCCCTCCCGTTCCAGGTGTATTATACGATCCAGGGCAACGGCAAGGTGTTTATCCGCGCGTACACCTATGCGGCCTCGGCGGCATCAATGACCAACGGCCTCGAATTCCGTATCGCCACCAACGGCGCCTCGGGCACGACCAATTATTATCCGTCGGCAACGGCCTCAAGCTGCAATTATCTCTTACATTCCGACCCGGCGTCCAACCGTCTGGACCCTTGCCTTGTGCTCTTTGAAAACTGGTCGCAGGCTACTAGCATCACATCCGGCACGCGCTACGTGGGACTCAAGGCGTCGTCGTGGAGTTTGCCTGCCCACCGGAGCCAGGCGTGGGAATTCATGCTCGATTTCGCGCACCGCAACTGGAACGATTCCACCGGCGTGGGTTCGTACGTCAGCGAATACAGCCATCCCGACAGCCTGACGTTTTACTCGGGCACGCCGTATCTTGAAAAGTCCTGGGAAGACCACCTGACCGGCCACTGGAAGTTCGAAGAAGGAACGGGCGACACTGCCTTCGACAATTCGGGCAGCAACAATCCGGGCATACGCACCGCCGGGTCGACCTGGAACTGGACAAGCGGCAAATGGGGCGGCGGGCTGTCGCTTCGCACGGCCGACAGCGTGAAGGTCGTCGATAACACCTTATTCGACGGCGGGAGTTCGGGCTTTACGGTTATGGCGTGGGTCAACCCGACCGCCACCATGACGAGCAATACGGGGATATTCAGGAAGAACAACACGAGCGGGAGCACGGGGTATGCTTTGACGGGCGCAAGCAACGGATCGGTACAGCTTAATCTCAACGGCACGACGTTTGGAGGACGGACGAACGTGAACGCGGGATCGTGGCGGCACGTGGGCGCCGTGTACCAGAACAGGGCCGGATCGCAAGATACGGTAAAGCTGTTCGTGGACGGCAAGCCCGATACGATCGTAACGGGCTCAACCTACAGCTTCAATTCGTCGGGAAACAACGCGCTAATGGGTCCCGGGTTCAACGGCACGCTTGACGACGTGCGTTTTTACGACGAAGCGATCAACGACGAGCAATTTAAAACCATTTACCAGCTCGGCTACGCGTCGGGCCAAGGCATGTATATGCTTCGAGCCGATAACAACAACGAGGTCAATTTCACCATCGACGGAGGAACGTATCACCGCAATTTCCCGGTGTTCCAGGTGAGCAACTGGTGGAACAGCGCGGCGCTGGGCGCGAACAACCCCTATGTATACATGAACGGCAGTCAGTTGACGTATAATAAAGACTATTATATCATGACCGACGGCAACCTGAAGAAGGTCACGGTGGGGTTCAACCAGGCCATCAACAGCGACGGCACGCGCATTTACATCGGGAGCGACCAGACGCAGGCGGGCACGACAAACTCCATGCCGCAGATGGCATGGGGAAGCTACGCCTGGCCGTCCGCGCACTTTTTTGTAAAGAATTTTACTGGTTGCACGTTTGGGGCCGCCACGGCAAAACAGTTTTATATGGATTTCAAGATGGACATTGGAACGACCGGCAGCGGCGGGGAAATATACCGCTTTAAAACGTCGAAAATCTCTCCCACCGGAACGGCCGACACATCGACCACGGGCAACCTGGCCCCGCTTATGTCCGCCAACGACAGCGGGAATTTCAGCACCGCTAAACTTAAAATCGGGACTTCCTGGCTTGCGAGCACGGGCAATATCATTGCCACGCCCACCTACACGGTGGTCGAGTCTTCGGCGGTGCGCGTCATTCTCAAAATCAACGACCGGAAGATGAAACATGGAACGGATTCATGCAATATCCAGACGTGGTTTACGTTCTATCCTACCGGTCAGATTTTCAGGTGGGACAGCATTTATGTGCCCAATGGAACGATCAATATCGATACGATTCGCTATGACGTTTTGGAAACCTATGTGTCTAGCGGAGCGGGTACGGGACTTCCTGCGTCGATCATCACCGCCGCCAGACTAAAAGGCGGAATTTACGGGGCCACGAACCTCCAGGACTTTGCCGCGGCGTTCCTTGTCCTGGACACATTGAAC
>Ga0182011_10002109_pt1 | contig 16972 bp, 9 predicted proteins | sample 711E1DmetaG_FD_120481 | JGI IMG/M metagenome (GOLD analysis project Ga0182011, IMG submission 120481) | Permafrost microbial communities from Stordalen Mire, Sweden - 711E1D metaG | ecosystem: Environmental > Terrestrial > Soil > Wetlands > Permafrost | place: Sweden: Stordalen | collected... | reverse complement strand
GTTGAAAGTGAAATGGGCGGGCGCCATGAAAACAGACAGAGTGGTATTTCATATTTTCACGATACATACTTGTCCGGAGGATCGTCCTGATTGTTATATTTGTGGGTCCCTGGGCGACGGACATCAGGCTTTCAGTCACGGTCAACTTCGTCCTCGCATTCTGTGGAGCGCTCTTTGTCCCCATGTTACTCTATCTCGGACACCAGGAATGGGATGATTGCCTCCGGGACACTGAGTTCCAGACTCTCCGCAAGACGGCGGAGTTTATCTCGTCGAAACAGAATTAGAGAACGTAATTCCTATGGGCTTCTCCCCGATCGACTATGCCATCGTTATCGTCTACCTTGCCGGCGTCACCGTCGCAGGTGTCCTCATTGCGGGCCGTCAGAAGGATTCCCGCGACTATTTTCTCGGCGGGAAGCAGATGTCCTGGTGGTCGGTCGGGTTTTCCATCGTTGCGAGCGAGACCAGCACGCTGACGTTCATCAGCATCCCCGGGCTGGCCTTCAGATCCGACATGCATTTCCTCCAGCTCGTGTTCGGCTACTTCACGGGGAGGATCCTCGTGAGCCTGTTCTTTATCCCCGCCTATTACAGGGGCGACATTGAAACTGCATACGATTTCCTCGGGAAAAGGTTCGGGCTCCCGCTCCGGAGGTTTACTTCGTCCGTGTTCATCGTCACGCGTGTCCTCGCGTCCGGCGTCCGCCTCTTCGCGACGGCGATTCCCGTCCACCTGATCACCGGGCTCGACTATGCGCAGAGCATCATCCTGATCGGTGTCTTCACGCTCATTTACACATACGTGGGCGGGTTGAAAGCGGTCGTCGCCATGGACGTGGTGCAGCTCTTCGTCTATCTCGGCGGTGCGGTGGCGTCCATGATGCTGATCCTGCATGCTCTGCCGGGCGGATGGAGCGACGTGGTTTCGTTTGCCACGCGGAACGGCGTCAACAAGTTTGAAATATTCAACCTCTCGGGGGGATCGGGTGTCATGGATTTCCTGGCTTCTCCCTATACGCTTGCAGGAAGTCTCCTCGGAGGGACATTCCTCACGATGGCGTCGCACGGGACGGACCAGCTCCTGGTCCAGCGCCTTCTCGGATGCCGTTCGGCGCGGGAAAGTCAGAAGGCCCTGATTCTCGACGCCTCGTTCATCGTGGTGCAGTTCGCTTTCTTTCTCCTCCTCGGGCTCTGCCTGTACGCATTTTACGGCGGCGCCTCGTACACCGCACTCGGGCTGAAAACCTCCGACGAGGTTTTTCCGATGTTCATCGTCAGGGAACTTCCCGCCGGACTCGCCGGACTTCTCGTTGCGGGCGTTCTGGCCTCGGCGATGGGGACGCTCTCCTCCTCGATCAGTTCACTCGCGTCTTCGACATTCCTGGACCTCTTCCGGCTGACCAGGTGGGGGGGATCGCTCGAGCAGAGCGGAGAGGTCCGGGTCTCAAGGTTGCTGACGCTCTTCTGGGGAGTGGTCCTCATCGGGGGGGCCATGCTTTTTACCGAAAACACGAGCCCCGTGGTGGAGATCGGTCTCAGGATTGCGTCCTTCACTTATGGCGGGCTTCTGGGAACTTTTTTCCTGGGGCTCTTCTTCGCCGGCACGGGGGAGCGGGACGCATTTGTAGGCTTTATCGCCGGATTATCCGCGATGGTCGTTGTTATTCTTTTCACGACAATCGATTACACGTGGCACACGTTGATCGGGTGTGCCGTCACGCTCATATTTGGGAATTTTTCCGCTCGAATATTTCCGCGAATATCCCCCTAAAACCCTCTGCGATATTTTCCCCGAAGTTTCTGATGAGAAAATAATTAGTTGGGGTATGCGGATATTTAGTTGCGCCACTTGACACTACGTTCTCCGTTTCATACATTTCCTCCCACACTGGCAGGCCGCACTGCGCAACTTCAATGTGCGGCTTTGCCCATCTCTATCCTGCTGAATTTCATTCCTCTGTCCTATGAGTTTTTGGTATCCCGTACGCATCATCCAGGAGCTTGATATGAAGGCAATCAAGTGCTTGCCGGTCCTACTTTCCCTCTTGATATCCACCCCCCTCTTCGCAGGAACCACGGGTAAAATAGCCGGGATTGTCACCGACGCACAGAGCGGAGAGAAGCTCCTCGCGGCGAACGTGACGGTCGAAGGGCTCTCCACAGGCGCGGCGACGAACGTCGACGGGTTCTATGCGATCGTGAACGTTCCCCCGGGAACATACAGGGTCAGGGCCTCGCTGGTCGGCTACACGTCAGTGACGCAGGTTGAAGTGCGCGTCGAGCTCGATCAGACGACGACGCTGAATTTCAAGCTGGCGGAAGAGTCGGTGCAGGGACAGGAAGTCGTCATCACCGCCCAGCGCCCCGTCGTGCAGCGCGACATTTCCGCAAGCCGGGCGAACCTGGAAATCGCCGAAGTCGAGAGACTCCCCGTGACGACGGTCAGCAGTGCGATCAGCCTCCAGGCGGGCGTCCAGAACACCGCCACCGGTCCGGTCATCCGCGGCAGCACGCCAGATCAGGCCTCGTTCCAGGTGGACGGGCTCACGCTCCGTGACGGCCGGACGAACCTGCCGTACACGGGCGTCGCGCTCAGCGCGGTCCAGGACGTACAGGTGCAGACCGGCGGGTTCAACGCGGAGTACGGCAACTTGCGGTCGGGCATCGTGAACGTCATCACGAAAGAAGGGGACAAATCCGCGTACAGCATATCGTTCAACGGCCGCTATGCCAACCCGCGGCCCAAGCACTTCGGTCCCTCGATCTACGATAAGAACTCCTACTGGATCCGTCCGTATGTCGACCCGGCGGTAGCCTGGACGGGAACGAAGAACGGTGCCTGGGACGGGCCCACGCAGCAGCAGTATGCCTCGTTCCAGGGCTGGAACGCGGTCTCCCAGGCGACGATGAAGGACCCCAATCCCGCCAATCACCTGTCGCCAACGGCGGCGCAGCAGGTGTTCCTCTGGGAATACCGGAAGCAGGCGGATATCAACATCCCTGATTATGACTTCGATGCCGGTCTCGGCGGTCCGTTCCCGGGCGGCGAGGCCCTGGGGAACATGCGGTTCTTCGCGGCCTACAAGCAATCCCAGAGCGCGTACGTGGTTCCCCTCTCGACGGACGCCTACAGGAACTACAACGGGCAGTTGCGTGTGACGTCAGACATCACCCCCACGATCAAGCTGTTGCTCGAAGGGCTGATGGGGCGGACGACCGGAACGAACAACAACAACGCCGGAACGAGCAACGCGGCGACGACCTCGAGCATCAGCCCGAACAACGGCGTCTTCACCGGCAACCCGACCGACATCACCGACCTGATGGCCAACGGTCTGAGCTACATCGATTCCCGCATCTTCTCGACGGACTACTGGGCGCCGACGACGATCGACTACAAGTCGGGGGGGGCAAAGCTGACGCAGATGGTCGGGAAAGAGACGTTCTATGACGCGAGCATCTTCGTATTCCAGTCGAAATACAGCACGAATCCTGCCGCGCTGCGCAACCAGAGTCCGATCCTGTCGTTCGGGAACGGGTACCTGGTCGACATGGCCCCGTTCGGCTATGAGCCCGCGCCGAGCACCGGCATTACGGGCCTCCGCATGGGCGTCGGGATGAGCAATTCGCGCGATTCGAGCAAAGTGACGTCGTATACCGCGAAATTCGACATGACGAGCCAGCTTGACCGCATTAACCAGTTCAAGGCGGGCTTCGAGTGGGTGCTGACCGACGACAACATTAACTACGCTTCCGTCGATGCGTTCCTCCCGGCGGGGGGGAGGTACTGGGTGAAATTCCACACGTTCCCGAAACGGGGCGGCGCGTACATCCAGGACAAGCTGGAGTTCGAGGGGATGGTCGCCAACATCGGCGTGCGGCTCGATTACCTCGATCCAAGCGGGACTTGGTATTCATACACCGACCCGTACAACGCGGCGTTTTCCGGCGGGGGTTCCGCGGGTATCGACACCCTTATCCCCCAGGTCCGCGTGAAGCGTCAGTGGGACGTCAGCCCACGCGTCGGCATCGCGTTCCCGATCAGCGAGGACGCCAAGCTCTACTTCAACTACGGGCACATGCGCTCGCTGCCGGCGCCGGACAACATTTTCCTCTACCGCTCTGACCTCTTCACGCACGCCCTGCTGCGAATATCTGATCCCAACACGCCCGCGCCGAGGACCATAGCGTATGAGCTGGGGTACGAGCAAAACCTGTTCGACATGTTCCTGGTGCGCGTGGCCGCGTACTACAAGGACATAACCGACGAGCCCTACCCGGTGACGTACGTCTCCACCGATGGGAGCATCAGTTACTCGACCACCACGTCAAACGAGTACCGGGACATCCGCGGGTTCGAGGTGACGGTCGACAAGAAACGGGGGAACTGGGTCCAGGGATTCATCAACTACACGTATGACGTGAGGACGAACGGACATTTCGGCTTTTCCACGTATTACCAGAACACGACCACGCAGGCGAACTTCGAGCTGACGAACCCGGTGATCAACCAGCCCATTCCGCAGCCGTACGCGCGTGCGAACATCTACTTCTTCACTCCCCCCGAGCTCGGACCGGCGCTGGGCCCCATCAGCGCGCTTGGCGACTGGCGGCTCGACGTGATCGCGAACTGGCAATCCGGTTTCTACTTCACCTGGGCGGGCGGCGGCGGGGCGTCGATCCCCGGCGTCCAGAACAACCTTCAGTGGCGCGACTATTACGACGTCGACCTCAGGATCAGCAAGAACTTCAAGATCGGGAAGCTGAACCTCCAGTTCTACATGGACATGTACAACGTTCTCAACCTGAAGTACATGTCCCAGGACGGGTTCGTGCTGGGGAGCGATTTCGATGCATACATCAAGTCGCTTCACCTCCCTGCGTTCCCGGGGACGTACAATACGCAGCTCGGATACAACAACATTCCCGGGAGCGACCGGCCGGGAGACTACCGGACCGTGCCGTACGAACCCTACGATCCGAACGATCCGAGCCCGTCGCACAAAAAGTACGTGCTCGACAATAAGGCATATATCGTAATGCCGAACCAGCAGACGTTTGCGTTCCTGAACCCGGCGCAGTATTTCTTTGGGTTGCACCTGTCGTATGACATATGAGAAACTGATCCAACCCTTAATAAGGAAACTCATGATGCGTCACCGTCAGTATGCACAATGGATTGCCGCCGGCATCGCGCTCCTGCTCACCGCGGCCGTCCCCGCGCGGGCGCAGGTCGAGATTCGCTGGATGGCGATCGGCTCGCTCAATCACTGGTTCGCCTCCACGGGGCATGAGATCGAGGAGGGCCGTGTGTCGGTGCAGCAGGACGGACTCCAGTGGCCGGCGTATTACAAGTACCAGGATATGGAGGCCGCGTCGGGACTCTGGCTTGGGTGCACGAATTTCAAGGATGCGACAGGCACGAACTGGCCGATCAAGGTTGTGCACGTCGGTCCCAGGGTGAACGGACTGGGGGAGTTCTTCCCCGTGTCGTTCAAAACGATCAGCCGGTTTGCTCCTCCGCTGGTGAACGTCGATGGGATTCCATCGGTCGGCGGCGCGCCGCTGACCAACACCACGATCGATCCGACCCTGAAATGTGACCGGATGATCGTCAACGTCGACAATACGGCCATCGGCGTCACGATGACGCGGAAGATACTCGCCTGGTGCCAGACGTACAACGACAACTACTTTATTTACGAGTACACGTTCACCAACACCGGCATGATCGACGGCACGAGCGCCGCCCCGCTTGCCAGCCAGACCATCAACGGGTTCTGGGTATTCATACAGTCTCGCTATGCCTGCACATATGACGGGAGCCAGGAGATCGGCAATTCCACATCCTGGGGGATCAACTCGATGAACGATTGCAGGGGGGACGGCGTGAAACCCGACCCGCCGGGGCAGCAGTTCCGGTGCCGGTTCACGTGGCAGGGCCATCTCCCGTCGTTCTCGGCGTACGACAATATCGGCGCGCCGATGTTCACGCCGGCACAACCGGCTAACGACCCTGCCGACACATCGGGAAGACTCGCTGCCGCACAGTTCGTCGGCACGGTGACGCTTCACGCGGACAAATCTGCGACAGACTCGACGGACGACCCGTCGCAGCCGACGACCACCACGTACTTCGGCTCCGACGAGCCGAAGAATCCGCCGACATCGAACAACAGCCAGTTAAATACGGCGTTCATGCAGGCCGAGTACAGTGTAATGTCATCCGGTCACACCAACCCGCGCCACGCAGACAAGGTGCAGCCGGACGGCGTATTCGACCTGCCTGCAAAATGGAACGATCCCTCCACGGGTCAGGACGGCCTTGCGTCGACGGGGGGACAGTCAAATGCCGACGGGTACGGTCCCTACACGCTCGCGCCCGGACAGAGCGTCCATGTCATCTGCGCGGAAGGCGCCTCGGGCCTTTCTCGTGAAGCCTGCATCAGGGTCGGCCGGGCATACAAAGCGCTTCCGACCGATGCCGCGCACATCAAGGCGAAAAACGATTCGGTGCTCACCGGCCGTGATTCGCTCTTCCAGACATTTGCCCGCGCGACCGCGAACTACAAATCGGGGTACAGCATTCCCCAGCCTCCGCTCCCCCCGAGAGTTGTGAATGCCAATTCGGCGGCAGACGGCGTGGCGCTGAGCTGGGACGTGTACCCGGGAGACCCCAACCTGCAGGGATTCCAGATCTGGAGGGCGCGTGACCGGTACGACGGGACGTACACGTTGGTGCTCTCTCTTCCGGCGTCGGCCAAGACCTTCAAGGATACGGCGCTCTCCAGAGGATTCGACTACTACTACTATATCCTGAGCACCGGATCCACGGTCACGAACGACCCGACAGGCTCGACACCAGGCGGCGCTCTCCTGACAAGCAACCGGATCATGTCGCAGACATATAACCATGTCAACCTGCTCCGTGCGCCTGTCGAGACCCCCCTTTCCAGCACCCGGATAGTTCCCAACCCGTACAGCATCGCATCCGACGTCTCCCGGCTGCGGTTCGGCTCGACGTCCGCCGACCGGATCGCGTTCTTCAATATTCCCGCGGAGTGCAAAATCCGGATCTATACGGAGACGGGAGAACTGATCAAGGAGATCCTCCATACCAACGGGAGCGGCGACGAGTACTGGAATTCCAACACGTCGTCGGGGCAGGTCATCGTCAGTGGCATCTACATCGTCATCTTCGAAAACATGAGGACCGGCGAGCGGGCGATCAAGAAACTTGCCGTCATACGCTAAAACTGACCGGGGTATGCAATGAGAACGATACAGCTCAGATTCCTCATCCCGCTCTGCGCATTGTGCGTCTGGACGGCCTCCGGACAACAGAAGCTTGCCCAGACCGGTATGAAGTTCATCACGGTTGCGACGGATGCCCGTGCCGTCGGTCTCGGCGAGGCCCTGACGTCCGTGGAATGGGATGCGTCCTCCATGTTCTTCAACCCGGCCACAATGTCCCGACTGGCCACGCCGATCAGCGTCGCCCTCAGTGACGCGCGCTATATCGCCGATATCACGCACTACGGGGGAGCGGTCGCCTTCGCCCCTGCGGGGGGTGACTACGGCGTCTTCGGAGTCTCTCTCCACTTCGTCGACTACGGAGCGTTCGAAGGGACGATCGTGGATCCCGCCGCGTCTCTCGGGTATGATGAAACGGGCTCATTCCACCCGTCGGGAGTCGAGGCGGGAGTCAGCTATGCGCGTGCGATCAACGACAAATTCTCCGTCGGCGGGACGGCGAAATACGTGCGGCAGTCGCTCGGGATCGCGGTCACAGGGTTCGACGCCTCGGGCGCACGCATCCAGTCCGGCAACAGCGTCGACGTCGTGGCGTTTGACTTCGGCCTCCTGTACAAGACAGGGTTCAAGAGCCTGAATTTCGGCATGGTCGTCCGGAACTTCTCCCGGGAGGTTGAATTCGAAAAGGAGCCGTTCCAGCTTCCGCTCACGTTCAAGCTCGGCATTTCGATGAACGTGATGGACCTGACGAGGATGGAACATTCCGACCATGCGCTGCTGGTGTCGTTTGACGCCGAGCACCCGCGCGACTTCGCCGAGACGGTCCGGATGGGCGTTGAGTACCGGTTCCAGGACATGATCGCCCTCCGGATCGGCTACGTCTCCCCGCAGGATGAGACGAAGTGGTCGTACGGGATCGGGCTCCGCAGGTCCGACATCATGGGCGCCCTCGGATTCGGCGTCGACTACGCCTACACGCCGTTCGGTCTCTTCGGCAGCGTGCACCGGCTCTCTGTAGCATTTCAATTCTAGGTCCACCCGTCCAGAGACCAGCATAATGGAAACGGCACACACATGAGACACTCCTTACTCTTTGCGGTCGCCGGCGCGGCGATCGTCGCCGGGATGCTCTCCGGATGCACGAAGAAGCCCGACCCGTCGATCTTTGATCCTAACTGGCAGAGCTCTCCGGCGCCGACGATCACGTCAATCGCTCCTCCGCTTCCCGGACTGGCGGGCGTCTCCCGTCTGACGATCACCGGGACGAACTTCTCGCCCGTGATCGCAAATGACATCGTCTACTTCGACGCCACGCCTGCCAAGATACTGACCGCGTCCGCGACGCAGCTGGTCGTCCGCGCGCCTCTTCTCGTGAAGGACACGATACAGGTGTCCATCGCCGTCCTGGGGTCGCAGTATCTCAGCAACTACGTCCGGTACAAATTCATCGCATCGGTGAATCCCGTCACGCTCAACCTCGGCGAGGTCCCGTACGCCGTGGAATGCGATACGGCCGGGAATCTCTATGTGTCGCTCATAGCGGGAGGCACGGGTATCGGCGTGAAAAAATTTACGCCGGCGCGCGTGCGGACGGATTATTCCCCGCAGTTCAGCTCCGCGCTGAACCACTGGTCGGGGATGAAGTTCGGTCCCGGCAAGGCGTTGTACGCGGTGGCGGCGGGGAAAACATTCGTCTTCCGAATCCCGCCGGGAGGAGGATCGGCGGTGGTCTGGGCCAACGGCCTTGCGGGAGCGGTGTCGGATATTGACTTTGACCAGCAGGGAAATGTCTGGGGGTGCGGCAGCGGCGGCGTGATCGTCGAGGTGAAGCAGAACCTGACGAAGAAGTCGTTTCCGTTCGCAGGGATTGCCACATCGATCCGCGTCTTCGGGACGAATGTCTACGTTGCGGCGCACCGCGATTCGGTCGTCAGTGTCTGGTCGCTCCCGATTATCGGCGACAGCCTCGGCGCGGAACAGGTCTACACCGACTTCGGGGCGCATTACAGCGGGTATGAGCTCTCGGCGATAACGTTCGCGTCAGACGGATCGCTGTTCATCGGGACAAACGCGCCGCCTGGCATCGTGGTTGTGCATCCGGGCGGTATCTATGAGACGTACGATCCCGGCCTTGCGCTCACGCCGCCCATCGCGTTTGCATGGGGGACCGGTACAACGCTCTACATGAGCCGGGGCGGGAGCGCGCCGGCGTTGCAGGGCTTCACTGTGGAAGCGACAGGCGCGCCTTACTACGGGCGGCTCCAGCCGTAGTCCACGAACTGTGAGCGACCCCAAGTCCACTGTCCCCACACAACATCAGGAGGTACGAACGGGCGGCACTAGAGGAAAGTTGCACGCTGCTAAGGGCACCATAGTTCCTCACTATAAAAACCACAATCCACTGGAGGTTGCAATGAAACGATTTGCCACTGCGCTTCTTGTCCTGCTGCTCATTGCTGCAGGGCAGAGTCTGGCAGGCACCAAATGGCAGTTTGTAAAGACATTCGTCCCTCCCGGCATCAAGACAGGGGGGAACGGCTGGCACGGCATCGCCGTTGCGAAAGACGGTCGTGTCTGGGCTACTCCCTACGGGGCCACGGACAGCGTGTACGACGCTGTCAACCACAGGACTGTCGCTGTCCATTGCCTCTATATCTTCAGCGCGTCAGGCACGCTGGTGGACACGATCAAGGTCCTCAAGGTCGGAGCGACGTACGACACGCTGACGAACAATACGCGCGGTCTTGGCAGCGACTACCAGGGGAATATCCTCTACTCGGCGTTTGACCTCCTGTACAGCATCAACTCCGCGACGAAGGCGGAGATCCACAAAATCCAGCCTCAGGTCGGCGGTTACCAGACGCAGGCGGCGACGGATTCACTCGGCGAGGTGTTTAGCGGCCTGGTGCTCGACGGTACGGGCCCGCTCCGCATCTACGACAACACGTGGACCTATTCAGGGAACGTGTGGGATACGAGCCGGGGGTACTCGCGCTGCGTCGCAGTCAACGGTACGGGCAATGACGTATATTTTGCCGGCTACACGAATAACGCTATCTTCCATTTCCACAGCGACAACGGATCGATCGGGCCGTACGTCGTGGCCGACACCATCCTCAAAGGTTTTGCGTGCGAGTCCATGGCATGGAACCCCAAGACCCACTACCTCTGGGCCAGCGCAGGGAACGATGCCAACCCGGTGAACGCGTATCCCGGCGTGACGACGAACTGGCAGAAACAGACCTGGTACGCGTACAATACGGTCACGAAGAAGGTTGTCGACAGCCTGAAGTGGACCAATGTTCCTGGTGGTCACGAACTTACCAACGACGGCGCCCGGCCCCGCGGGATTGCATTCAGCCCGGGCGGCGACACGGCGTATGTTGCGTGCTTCAACGTCGACTCGGCTGGCGTCGAGATGTTCGCCAATGTCGTGACGAGCATCGAGCCGGTCAACAACGTCGTTCCGTCCAGCTACGCGCTCTCACAGAATTTCCCGAACCCGTTCAACCCTTCGACGGAAATTCAGTTCACGATCGCCAAGGCGGGCTTCACGACGCTCAGAGTGTTCGACATCCTCGGCAGGAACGTGGCGACGCTGGTGAACGAGAACGTTAATCCCGGCACGTTCAGGGTGAAGTTCGACGGTACGAACCTGGCGTCGGGGACGTACATCTACACGCTCACCTCGGGCAGCGCCCGTATTACGAAGAAGTTCATGCTGATGAAGTAGCTGGGCGCTTCATCCGTTGCTGATGTCGGTGTTCCAGGGGCATCCCGCGCAATCCGGCGGGATGCCTTTTTTTTCTTCAGGAAAATTGAGTACATTTCCTCATGAAACGCCTGACCATCGCGTTCCTATTCCTCGTGCTCCTCGTAACCGGAACATCACTCTCGACCGCGCAGGTGTATCCCAAGCGGGAATTCAGGGGGGCGTGGGTTGCGACGGTCGCCAATATCGACTGGCCCCGGTCGCCGTCGGATCCGGCCGACCTGCAGAAAACACAGCTCACGACTCTCCTCGATGCCCTCCATGCCTCGGGGATTTCATCGGTGATATTTCAGGTACGTCCCGAGTGCGATGCGCTTTACCAATCATCGATCGAGCCGTGGTCGTATTATCTGACGGGGACCCAGGGCGCGGCCGCATCATATGACCCTCTTCAGTTTGCGGTGGGCGAGGCGCATAAACGCGGGATGGAGCTTCACGCCTGGTTCAATCCGTACCGGGCCGTGAGGGTCATCGGTCTCTTCCCCCTGGCGTCAAACCACGTTTCTGTCGTTCATCCCGACTGGATACTGACGTTCACCGCGGACGGCCTGAAACTCCTGGACCCCGGGCTGCCGCAGGTGAGAGACTACGTGGCGCGAGTCGTCACGGACATCGTGCGCCGGTACGATGTGGACGGCATACATGCCGATGATTATTTCTATCCGTATTCTGGCATCACCAACCAGGACGCCGCGACATTCGCGAATTACAGCCGCGGGATTTCGGACATCGGCGACTGGCGCAGGGACAACGTCAACCTCCTGATGGCCCAGATCGCCGATTCTGTCCGCGCGGTCAAGCCCTGGGTCAAGTTCGGGATGAGCCCGTTCGGGATCTGGAAGACAGGCGTCCCCCCCGGGATCAAGGGGCTCGACGCCTACAATGAAATTTACGGCGACGCGATGGCGTGGCTCCACGCGCACGATATCGATTATCTCACTCCCCAGCTCTACTGGAAGATCGGCGGAGCGCAGGATTATGCCGCACTCATGAACTGGTGGGCTGATTCTGTCGCCGCATACGGCAGGCATCTCTACACGGGGAACGAGTTTGTCACCACGTATACGACAGCGGAGCTCCCGAACCAGGTCGCGCTCAACCGGGGAAATGCGAAAGTCGGGGGACAGATACTCTTCAGCGCCAACGATATTCCCTCCGACGCCCTTTCGTTTGCCGACTCGCTTAAGGCGCACCAGTATAAATACCCGGCCCTGAACCCGGTGATGGCCTGGAAAGACACGACCCCGCCGTACATGCCCCGCGGGATCCGCTATGCTGCGCTCCCGGGAGGGGGGCCCGCCGCTCTCCAGTGGGAGCTTCCTATTGTCTCCCCCAACGGCGATACCGCTGTTCGATACGTCGTGTACAGGTTCGACCACCGCCCTGTCTCCTCCGAGCTTGCCGCGGCGCAGAACATACTCTCCATCGAAGGAAAGAGGTCGTTCGTTCCTCCTTCTCCCCCCTCGCCGAACGGTCCCTGGTACTACCTCGTCACGGCGCTCAGCAGAAACTACACTGAGAGCGATTCCAGCAACATCGTCGTCCTCGTTCCTCCGGCCGTCCCCGTCCTCCTGAGTCCCGTGAGCGGTGTGACGGGCGTCCCGGAGAGCCTGAGCGTGAGCTGGCATTCCACGCCGCTGACGTCTGCTTTCCAGCTCCAGGTCGGAACTGACTCCACGTTCGCAGCCGGGCTTCTCTGGAATGAGTCCTCGATCACGGACACCGTGCGCATGGTGAAGGGGTTCCAGGGGCAGACGTATTACTTCTGGCGCGTTCGTGCATCGGGCGGGGGCGGGACGAGCACCTGGTCGCAGGCGTTCAAGTTCCGCACCGGATTCCCGGCCGTTCCCGGACTGGTGTTCCCGGCAAACGTCCAGCTCGATCTCCCCGTGTTCCTGAGCCTTCGCTGGAACGCTGCGGTCTCGGAGATTGCTCCTTCGTACAGGGTCCAGCTGGCGCGGAGCGCCGATTTCTCCGTGATCATCATGGACTCTTCCTCACTTTCCGACACCGCGATCGCCGCGCCTCCGCTTCAGTACTTCACCGTCTATTTCTGGCGCGTCCGCGCCTCCAACGCAGCGGGGTCGAGCCCCTGGTCGGCCGGGTTCAAATTCAGGACCGTCCAGGTCTCGGGAGTCGATCCGGTCCCGGACGTCCCGTCGACGTTCGGTCTCGATCAGAACTATCCGAACCCGTTTAACCCGTTGACCGTTATCGGTTACCAGGTGCCGGCGGCCGGAAGGGTGACGATCACGGTATACGACGTCCTGGGGCAGGCAGTCGACAGGCTCGTTGACGACGTGGAGCCCGCCGGGAGGCACACGGTTCCCTGGAACGGATCAAACAGGGCGAGCGGCGTGTACATTGTGCGGATGACCTCGGGTTCGTTCGCGGCAGTGAAGAGGATGATACTTCTCAAATGACGACCTCGTCTCTCGTACGTGCGGGCTCGGTGTGCGTTCTTCTTACCGCGGGATGTACAAGAACGACGGACAGTTCTATGGTTGATGCGCTTCTGGCTGATGCAAGGTCGAACATTGCTCCTGACCACCGGACGTCGTTCTTCGATGTGAAGGGGACGGCATCGGGGACGACTCTCACGCTCACGGGTGAGATTCAGGACCAGGAGCGGAAAGACCAGCTCCTGCGGTTTATCCGCGAAAGGGGAGGCTACGCGGTCGTCGACAGCATTGTTGCGCTTCCCTCCCCCACTCTCGGGGAAAAGACGATCGGGGTCGTTAACGTCAGCGTAGCGAATCTCCGCACGAAGCCGGAGCATCCGGCGGAAATGGCTTCGCAGGCGATCCTCGGCACTCCCGTGAAGGTTTTGAAGAAGAAGGGGGGATGGTATCTCGTCCAGACGCCGGATGAGTATCTCGGCTGGACGGACGACCGGATCGTCCGGATGTCGCCTCACGGGTATGAAAACTGGGTATGCGAACCCAAGGTCATCGTCACCGCCGGAGAGACGCGCGTCCGCACTGCCAAGGACAGAGCCTCCCAGCCGGTGAGCGACGTCGTCGCGGGATCGATCCTGGTCCTGCGGGGGAGCCCCGGCGCCTTCTACGAAGTGGAATACCCTGATGGACGGACGGGGTTCATTCCGAAAGACGAAGCCTCGCTGTACGGCAAATGGCTGGCGGATGCGAAAGACACTCCCGAGAGGATCATTGCCACGGCAAAACGGTTTTTCGGGGTCCCCTATCTCTGGGGGGGGACGTCATCCAAGGGAATGGATTGCTCCGGGTTTGCGAAGACGGTCTACTTTCTGAACGGCGTCCTCCTGCCGCGCGACGCCGACCAGCAGGGGGACGTCGGGGACCCGGTAGAAATCCCCGAAGGGAAAATGGATCTCAAACCGGGGGATCTCATGTTCTTCGGGTCGCGCGCGGGAGCGGGCGAGCCGGAACATATTTCGCACGTCGCGATTTCGCTCGGCGGCCGGCGGTTCATCCACTCCTCAGCCGACGTGCATTTCAACAGTCTCGATCCCGCCGATTCCGATTACAGCGACTTCCGGACGTCGAGTTTCCTGAAGGCCCGGCGGATCATCGGGGCCGGGGAGCCCTCAGGCGTGCGGCGACTTGCCCTCATCCCATACTACCGCGCCAATGAGCACTGACAGACGGACATTCCTCAAACGGTCGGCCCTCGCCGGGGCGACTCTCGCGCTGGGCCGCAGCGCGCTCCTCTCGTTCAGCAAAACGGCAGGCACGCCAAACACAACGGGGAACCCCATGAAATTCAGATTCTATCCCTACACGCTCGAACTGAAGCACGTCTTCACCGTCGCCACGTTCTCCCGGAGCACGACCCCCGTTATGATGGTGGAGGTGGAACAGGACGGGATTACCGGGTACGGGGAAGCCTCGATGCCTCCCTATCTCGGCGAGAGCCATGCGACTGCGACCGCGTTCCTTTCGAAGGTCGACCTGTCGAAATACCCCGACCCATTCCGGCTTGAGGACATACTCCGGGATGTCGATGCGATCGCCCCCGGGAACTATGCCGCGAAAGCCGCCGTGGACATCGCGCTCCACGACTGGCTGGGGAAGAAGATGGGGTACCCCTGGCACAGGATCTGGGGGCTCGACCCGGCGAAGACCCCCGTCACGACGTTCACAATCGGGATCGATACGAAGGACATCGTCAGGCAGAAGGTGAAAGAGGCCGACATCTATAAAGTGCTGAAAGTGAAACTCGGGCGTGAGAACGACAGAGAGATGATCGAGACGATCCGCGAAGTCACGGACAAGCCGATCCGCGTGGACGTGAACCAGGGATGGAAGGACCGGGGGTTCGCGCTGAAGATGATCGAATGGCTCGCGACGAAGGGGGTGGAGTTCGTGGAGCAGCCGATGCCGAAAGAACAGGTGGACGACATCGCGTGGCTCCGCGCAAAGAGCCCGCTGCCGCTCATCGGCGACGAAAGCGTGGTGCGCCTCGCCGATATCCGGAAGGCGATAGGCGTGTTCGACGGCATCAACATCAAGCTGATGAAGTCCACCGGGATGCACGAAGCGTACAGGATGATCGCGACCGCCCGGGCGCTTGGCATGAAGGTGATGATCGGGTGCATGACGGAGACCTCGTGTGCGATTTCCGCGGCGGCGCAGCTCTCCCCGCTGGCGGATTACGCGGACCTGGACGGCGCGCTCCTGATAAGCAACGACCTGTTCTCCGGCGCTTCGATCGTCGACGGTAAAGTCACGCTGACCGACAGGCCCGGGATCGGCGCCACCAAACTCTAGCGTATCATTGCGAAGCGCGCTCTATGCGTCCCGGCGCTTGCGGCGCCGCAGGCGCCGCGGGCGGGGCAACCTGATCTTTTCATTCTGGACACCATGACCCTATGACAACCACCGAATCTTCTTCCCGCCTCCAATCCCTTGACGCATTCCGCGGCGCGACGATCGCGGCGATGATACTCGTCAACAACCCCGGCTCCTGGAACGCCATTTACCCGCAGCTCGAACATGCGCGGTGGAACGGCTGGACGGTCACCGACTGGATATTCCCCTTCTTTCTCTGGATCGTCGGTGTCGCGATGACGCTTTCGTTTGCGAAGCGGAAGGAGCACGGGGAGGACAGGGGGAAGCTTCTCCTTCACGTTCTCCGGCGCGCCCTGATCATATTCGCTCTTGGCCTGTTTCTGAGCGGGTTCCCGTTCGGGGTGGTATGGGGGAATTTCTCGCTCGCCACCTGGCGCATCCCGGGTGTGCTCCAGAGGATCGCGGTCTGTTACCTCATTGCGAGCGCGATCTTCCTTTACTCCGGCCTCCGGGCCCAGATCTGGTGGGTCGTCGGACTTCTCGCCTCGTACTGGGCGGCGGTCATGCTGATCCCCGTCCCCGGATACGGCGCGGGAGTGCTCCAGCCGACCGGGTGTCTCCCCTGGTACGTCGATTCGAACCTTCTCGCCGGGCACACATGGAGCGGGGCGCCGGCTCCGGGGTTCGATCCGGAGGGAATACTCAGCACCGTCCCCGCGATCGCGACGACGCTCCTCGGCATACTCACGGGTCACTGGCTCCGCACGGCCTATTCGCGCGAGGAAAAGACCGCATGGATGTTCGTCTTCGGAAATTTCTTTCTCGTCGCGGGTGCGATCATGGACATCTGGTTCCCGATCAACAAGAACCTTTGGTCGAGCTCGTACGTGGTATTCATGGCGGGGTTTGCGCTCGTTTGCTTCAGCATGTTCTACTGGTTGATGGATGTGAAGGGGCACACGAAATGGGGGCGTCCCTTCGTCATTTACGGGATGAACGCGATCGCGGTGTTCGTCCTCTCGGGAATCATCGGACGGCTTATCACGCTTATAAAGGTGACCGGGTCAGACGGCAATCCCGTGACGCTCAAGGGGATGATCTACAATACCCTGTTCGTGCCGTATTTCAGCCCGGTGAACGCCTCGACGCTCTTCGCGGTGGCGTTCATACT
>Ga0182011_10002108_pt1 | contig 16974 bp, 14 predicted proteins | sample 711E1DmetaG_FD_120481 | JGI IMG/M metagenome (GOLD analysis project Ga0182011, IMG submission 120481) | Permafrost microbial communities from Stordalen Mire, Sweden - 711E1D metaG | ecosystem: Environmental > Terrestrial > Soil > Wetlands > Permafrost | place: Sweden: Stordalen | collected... | reverse complement strand
GCCAGCGGGCGCGCAGGCAGACGACAATCGCGCATTTCCGCCGGCGGACTTCTCCACTTTCATCCTTTCCCTGGGCAGCTCCGCACTGATTCACCTGGGCGAGATTGAGCCGCCAGGAGAAACCGCCAAGCGCCGCGACCTGCCCATGGCCAAGCACACCATCGACCTGCTGACGCTGCTGCGGGAGAAAACCCAGTCCAACCTCACCCCAGAGGAGAACAAGCTGCTGGACAGTCTTCTCTACGATCTGCGCCTGCGCTACGTCGAGGTGGTCAAGGCTGGCTCATAGGCGCACACACGCCTATGCCGCAGGCTCCGGCGCCGTTTCCGCCACCGCAGCGGCGCTCTGCTGTCGGCGTCGCGTGCCCCACCAACACAGGAAGACACCAAAGAGAAGCCCAGCCGGATAGAGAATCATTTGCAGCAAGCGAGCCCGGTAGGCGTGGCGCTGGCTGAATTCCAGGTACCACCAGTCTAGCCTCCCGCGTGCGTAGGGGACGGCAATGTCGGTAAGCGGGATAGTGGTGTATCGATGCCAGGGACCATCGGCCTCGGCCACGTCCCAGGAGTCACCCCGCCAGATGTGCTTGGCCATCCAGTACTGACCCGCCAGAGGAGAAAACGGCGGCAGCCAGTTGAGCCCGTAGAAATCCTCGAAGCAAGGATCGCAGGGCTTCTTGGCACCGGGCTTGGTCACATTGCCTGTCCGGTCAGGTGCCCCCAACCACTGCGCACGCGCGTTGTGCTCGACCCGAATGTAGTGATCCCAATACAGGCTGCCGCCGATGGCCTGCACACCGATGCCCAACACAAAGACCGCGGTGGCCAGCGCGCCCACCACGACACGTCGATGCTTGATGGCCTCGTCCACCAAGAACACGCCCGGCAGCAACAGCAACGGCACGAGAAAGAGCAGATAGCGCGGCCCCCAGCACCAGTCCCCGCTCCAGAACATGAACTTCCCATAGACCAGGACCACCGGAATCGCGGTGACCGCCAGGGCGGTGGCCCACAGCCGACAGCGACGCACGATCAGGGGAATTCCAAACAGGGCGAAGATCAGCGGCGGGTTGTACAGGAAAATGCTCTTGCCCGGCGACGCCCAAAGACCCAAGAAGCCGTCGAGGGTCTCCGTGCCAAACACGAAACTCACGGCGCTGTTGCCGTAGGCCGTGCGAAATGGCGAACCGGTGCGAATGGCGTTGTAGATGAACTGAACGACCAAGAAGGGCGCCGCGCCCAGCAGGCCCAGTCCCACGCACCTGAGGGTTTCCTTGCGAGTCAATGTGTCGCGGTGGTGCCACAGGGCCAAGAGAAATGCCCCTGGCACAGCCAGCACAAACAGTTCCTTGGAGTTGACGATGGCCCCGCACCATGCGCCCAGCACCAGCACGGCCTTGCCCCGGTAGTCGCGCAGAACCCGCATGAAGGCCGAAAAGAAACCCAGGAAGGTCACGGCCTGGACCATTTCGGACCAGGGCACCCGGGCATAGATCCCCACCATGGTCCCCATGACCAACACCGCGCTGGACACCAGGCTGGCGCCCAACCCCAGCCCCAGAAAGAGACAGAGGCGCACAAACAGCACCGCTGCCAGGCCGCCCAGCGCAGCCGGGCCCAGGTGGCTGGACACGATCTTGGCCAAGGCGGTGTCCTGCGGGAAACGCGACACCAACAGCCGCTGGAACAAGGCACCGGGCACGTGGATCCCCGACGCCAAGAAAGGATGTACGTCGTAGGTCCGTTTCCCCTTGGGCACGTTGTCGCCGCTCGCGTCCACCCGGCCATGGAAGGCGAAGTTCATGGCAGCGGCGTAGATGGGTTTGGCATCATTCCAGGGCAGCTCGCGACTCTGCACCGAAAGAAAGAAGCAGAACACCGCCAGGAACAGCCCGAACTGGCCCAAGCGTCCAAACGGCCGCGGGCTCAAATCGCCAGGATCGCGGTCCCTGAGGGCGCGGAGGCTGGGCCACCACATCTTGCGCCACTCATACGATCGAACCCCGTCGTTGTCCACGGCCAGATGTGCGGCGACCACGCAGGAATCTCACGCGCAGGGCGTGTGGACCGATGGCCCGCGCACCTAGCTCCCGAAGGGAGACCCCTAGCCAGCGAGCAAGCCGCCCCACCGGCCACCTGCACGGGCCGTGACACGAGTTCAGCAGCGCAGATCTTGGCGGAAAAGTTGCGACGGCCGGGGCGGCTTCCGGTAGAAATGGAGGACGGCAACCATGCCACCGCTTCCCATCATCTCTGGCGCTGACTGCATTCTGACCCTGCGGCAATTCGGCTATCAGCCCGCCCGGCAGAAGGGCAGCCACGTGCGCCTGGTTTGCCCGGGGCGGATGCCGGTGACGGTACCAATGCACAAGCCCCTGAAACGCGGGACTTTGCGTTCGATTCTGCGCACTGCCGACATCGAGGTCGGTGTGTTCGTGGCCGCGCTTCTTCGCTAGACTGCGATCTTCGTGATCTCGATCTCGCCGGGCAATTGCCAGCCTTCGGCTTCTTGATTTTCTAGGCAGAGCTCGATGGCTTCGCGGATGTTGGTTAGGGCTTCATCGCGCGTGTCGCCCTGGCTGATGCAACCTGGAATCACAGGGCACTCGACGACAAAACCGCCATCTTCATCGGGCGTCAAAATCACGGGCAGTTCGTGCACGGTGGCCATGCCCGTAGTCTACCAGATATCACCACGTCCAGGTCTTCCAGGTCTTGGAGGAGAGCGGCGGAGGCGCCCTGGCTGGCGAGGGCGCGCGCGAAGCGCGCGGGGTGGGCTGGTGGCAGGTGGGGTCCCGAAGTCCCCGTGGGACGCCGGAGCCGCGGTGCCCAAGCTGCGCGCCGCCGGCCGAAGCACGATGCCTGCCCCGCGCCAGCCGGGCCCCCTGGCTTGTCCCACGGGACTCGGGGACGGACAGCCCACCCCAACCGCCCCGCGCGCGAGACGGCCCGCCCCTCGCACGCCGCAGGACGGCTCGGCCGCCGCACCGGGGTCCGTGGTGCGGCGCCGTTCCCACCTCACAGATGATCTCTTGTCGAGTCGTATAGCTCGGCGCTTCCGAAAACGGTGTCGTGGTCGCTTCCACCGGCGACCAGTACCTCCCCGCTCGGCAACAGCGTAGCCGTATGCAAGCCCCGTGCTGCAGTCATTAGGCCGGTTGTTGCAAAAACCCCGGCCACCGGGTCGTATAGATCCGCGCCCTGCAGGGTCCGCCAACCCTCGCCGGCAACGAGCACTTCTCCGTTGCCCAGCAGAGTCGCCGTGTGGGAGGCCCTGGCGTCGGTCATATCTCCGGTTGCCGCAAAGGCCCCGGCTGCCGGGTCGTACAGTTCCGCACTTGCTGTCATCGTACCACCGCCACTTCCTCCTGTGATGAGGACCCTTCCATCGTTCATCAGCGTCGCCGCGTGTCCTGCCCTTTCAGATGTCATGCTGGCAGTTGCCGTGAATGTTCGGGCGGCCGAGTCGTACAGTTCCGCGCTTGACACCTCCCCGCCAACGGGCGCCACTTGCCTCTCGAATCCACCGGCGATGAGTACCTTTCCATTGCCCAACGACGTGGCCGTGTGCAGATACCTGCCCACGGTCATATTGCCGACCGGTGCAAAGGTTCCGGTGCTCGGGTCGTACAGTTCCGCGCTCGACGCCGCATGCAAGATTTCAGCCCCAGCATCGCATCCGCCAGCGACGAGCACCTTCCCATTGTCCAACAACGTAGCGGTATGAGCCCATCTGCCCACGGACATGCTGCCGGTTGGTGCGAATGTCCCGGCGCTTGGGTCGTACAGTTCCGCGCTGGCCAGCGAATCGTGGTTGCTGTCGTACCCGCCGACGATAAGCACCTTCCCGTTACCCAATAGCGTCGCCGTGTGCACCTGCCGGCCCACAGCCATGCTGCCCGTTGGCGCAAATGTCCCGGCGCTTGAGTCGTACAACTCCGCGCTGGCCAACGAATCGTAGGCCCGGTACCCGCCGCCTGCGATGAGCACCTGGCCGCTCGGCAACAACGTGGCAGTGTGTCTAGTCCTGGGCTGGGTCATGCTGCCCGTCGGCGTGAAGGCCCCTGGTCGCACCGTCACCGTCACCTGGGCCGTTATGGAGCCATTCAACGTCAACGTGTAGGTCGTGGTCTGGGTGGGCGTGACCCACTCGTATGTCTCGGACAGCATCGAGCCGTAGCTTGGTTCGAGGGCTAGGGTTGTTGCCCCGGTCACCTTCCAATAGAGCGTGCTGCCTTGACCCATCGAAATCGTTGTTTCAATAGCCGCAAAGACGATGATAGCCGGCGAAGAAACGCCTCCGTCACGTACGCCGCCAGTTCCGCCCCCACCACCGGTGCTGGTGCGGCCGACGCCACCGTTTCCACCCGCACTCGAGCCCCCGGCAGATGTCGTTCCTCCGCCAGCGCCAGTCGTGCCAGCCGTGGGCGCGTCCGGCCCAGCGCCCGGAGCGTCGGTCACTCCGGCATCGCGCCCGCTTCCGCCTAGGCCACCACCGCCAGCGTAGCCCCCGGCACCACTTGCACCGCCGCTGCCGCCTAAACCAGCGCCGCCAGTGTAGCTCCCGGCACTACTGGTACCACCGCTGCCGGTGTCGGTCCCGGTTGCGCCAGTGCCAGTCGCGCCGCCCACCGTGCCACCGGCGGATGATCCCGTCGAGAGCTGGCCGCCCGTGCCCCCAGGACCTCCTCCGATTCCGCTACTACCGACGCCTCCCAATCCCCCGCCTGCGCCGCCAGTGCCGCCAATCCCTTTGCCCGAACTACTGCATGCTCCAATTGCGAAGAAGGCGACCGCCAAGACAGCGACGCCGGAATAGCTCGCATGGGTTCTGGTTGTTATCATTTGTCGCTCCATTGTTTCCCCCAATGCCTGTGAGTCGCCCGTGAACGTTCACCCACGACTTCCCCATGCGGCATCACCACACAGCCAGCACACCTACATTCACCGCCTCGCCTTCTCGATTGACACCAGCCTTGGTCAAGCGTCTGCCAGCTCACTCGCACACCTCGCAGATCAATGCCGGTCAAAGGTTGTCGATTTCTTCTTTCGCAGCGCTGGCGACAAGGGGACATATTCCTTCGCCGCCCTGTCGAAGTTGACAGTCCAGGCGCTTCCACTCCGCTGGACGAATCCGTATTCCGGTGGGCAACCTGATGATGCGCCTGAGTTTGGGGGAAGTGGCCAGGTGGGGGCCAGTTGGGCCCAAAAGGCGAACTGGTCGTTCGTGGCATTCCCGGTGGGATAGAAACTGATCATCAACTGCCAAAGGCCATTGGCCGCGGTTGTCTCTCTCTCTTCCAGAGCTTCAAAAGAGGTAAAGTCTGACCACCCGCATATGCCCGTGCTCCCATCGAGTCCACTAGGGAACCGCTCAACATGGCGAACTTCATCGCGATCCCATCTGGTCCGAGCATTGACTACGATTTGACCCTTTGACGACGCCTTCTCGCGAATGCAGGTAGACCTGAATAGAGTGTGTCGGGTCGGGTTTGTCTTCGCTGAGTCCAGCAGCGATCTCAACAGGTCGCATCGTTCCTGCGTGCCTAACCTGGTCCAAGATAGCCCGAGGTCATCTTTCGTTGCTGGAGCGTTTGCCTGAAAGAGGAGCTGCGCTGCGAAGAGAAAAGCGAGCATTGTCTTCAACCTCCTGTCATTGCGGCGAGAATGTTATGCGAATGACCTGCTGTGATGAATTGAAGATCACATTCTGGTTGAGCAGGTTCCCGGCGCCGTGAAAGTTGACCCCAGGGGCAGCCGCTGCCGCCTGTGCAGCAACCCCGCTTGGGTCGCAGCCAATAAAGTAGACATCCTTCACTGAGGCCGGCAGCACCCCTGCGAGTTCTGTGCCGGACACGGTCTGCGCCGAAGGGATAAGAATTCCAGTGCCATCGCCGTAGTTCATGGAGTGTCCAATGTAGACGACCTTGCTGTAGTTGCCATCGCCAAGCGCTGCCTTGATATCGTCCAAGTTGCTCACGGGCAACGCGTCAGTAGCGGACAGTTTCAGGTTTGCCTTCACAGAGCGCTTCAACGCCGCCTCGTATGAATCCTGATTCTCGTCAGTTAGCCGCCACACCACGTCGCCGCTCTCATTCGGTTGGCCGTTTGCCCCTAGTTCACACACGTTCGGTGGCTCCCCGTAGACAACCAACGTCCCTCCCCGCCCGTTCGCCGAGTCGGATGTGTATCCTGCGACCGTGATCCCCTGTTGAACCACCTCATTCTTCTCCGCCCCGCTGCCTCCGCCCCCCTGGCTCAGATGGTCGACCCACCACGATTCCACCGTAAACGAAGGCATTTCCCTGAAGCCTTCTGCGCACTTCCATCGTTCTGGCCCGGGCGCGACCCTGCGATAATTTCTCGCGAAGTCCAGACGTGCGTTTTCAGATCTGCAACGGATCGCGCGTGGGCGCGCGCTCGCGCAGCGGGCTCGAGACGAGCAGCGGCGGTCGCCCCGAGGGAGACTTCTTTCCTTAGCCGCTTCTGGTAGGGCGAGGAGTATCACCTGGCCCCCGATTCTACCGGGAAGGGCAGCTAAAGGAAGGTTTTCGCGGTGGCCAGTGGCACGGCCCGTGCTCTGCCGGCGAGCCGCGCGGCGAGCCCGTTGCCAGCGAGCAAGCGGCGCAGCCGGCACTACTTGCACGGGCCGTGACACGGGTTTGTGGAATCAGCGCTGCGCCCAGTAGCGTGGCCGACGCTTGAGATGAGCGACCGCCACGATTTCGATCTCCTCGTCGGAGATCTCGCGATAGATGATGGCGTAGGGATAGGGCCCGACCAGGACGCGACGGGCACCACGGATGAGGGGCCATCGGTGCGGTGACTCCACGATTTCGCTGGCGCGATGACGAATGGCCGTGATGAAGCGACCACCCAGCCCAGCCACACGCTCGTCGTACCAAGACGCAGCGTCTTGTAGCTCCGCCTCGGCGAGCGGATTGAAACGAAGACGTCTACTTGCCACCAAAGCGTTGCTCGAGACGGGCGAAGACCTCGTCGGCCGGGATGGTCGCGACTCTGCCGGCATCGACGTCTTCGATGCGGCGTTGGATCTCGGCTTCCCAGTACTCACCAAGATCTCCAAGGTCGAGACTTGCCGCGAGCTTGTCGACTAGATCCTCCCGCTGCTCCTGCGGCAATTGAAGCGCGGCTTCAAGAATTTCCTGCGGCTGCAGCATGTTTCAAGTGTAGCGCGACCAGCACCCGCATGGGCGCCTTTTGTGTCTCGCCGTGGGTAGCGGACCGACGTTTGCCGGCGGTGAGCGCAGTGAGCCGCCATGCAAACGGCGGGACGCGGGCCGAACGAGACGGTGTCCCTGGACAAGCTGACCGTCGAGGCGGAAAGCGCAAGCGGGAGCGGCGGAGGCGCCTTAGCTGGCGCCGGAGCCGCGGTGCCCAAGCTGCGCGCCACCGTTCGAAGCACGATGCCAGCCCAGCGCCAGCCGGGCCCCCTGGCCTGCACGCCGCAGGACGGCTCGGCCGCCGCACCGGGGTCCGCGGTGCGGCGCCGTTCCCCCCTAGGCGGAGCGGGCGGTGGCCGCTCCAGGCGGCCACTCAGATCGCCCGCGGAGCCAGAGCGCCCCTCCCCTTTGGGGATTCCTTAAGAAGGGGGGTGCCAGGGGAGGGGAGTCCAGAGGGGAGGGGCGCGGCGGGGGGAACGGCGGCCAAGGCGTGCCCAGGGGGCCCGGGGTCGACCGTGCCGTGACGGTGGCGCTGAGTCGCGCGCGGTGGCTTCGAGCACGATCCCCGCGCTGTTGCCGGCGTCGCCGCTTTCCCAGATGGAGTGCCGTGCGACGCGCTCCCGGAGCGAGCCGTGATGGCCAGTGCTCACCGCGAAGCCGCGTGCGAGCGGAGGGTGCGCGGCGCGCGGCACGGTGATTTCTGCACCACACTGAAGTCGCCGCTTTCCCAGATGGGAGCGGTCATGGCGGCACCGGCGCGAGCCCACAGGGGCGGTCCGGTCGGCCGCGGTCAGAAGTTGTTTGAGGACATCTCGTCCCTTCCCCGACGGCAGCAGGAGAAAGTCTTCGAGTTCGTCGAGGCTTTCGTCGACCAGTACAGACGCAAGGCCAGCTGACCCGATTTCACCATCGGTGCGGCACTATCAACTTCAAGCGTCTGGCACCTCACGCGCGCGCGGGAATTACGTAGCTTGGGAGAGCTACTCAGAGAAACTCGCTTTTAGAAGAAATCTCGAAACCAGATTCCCACTTCCAGGCCCCTGTAGCACGATGAAAAACATGGTGTATGTGACCCCGTCCCCGTTGACGTAGGTGGTGACGATTCTTTGTGCAGCGGTCACTCCATCAAGTTGTGCTCGCAACACCTTCGGGATCGCCGCCACGTCGACGAGCTGGAACTTCATTTCCGCCTCTCCATACCCCAACTCCTCAAGAAAAAGCTTCTCTTTGGTGCGAAAGCATTTGCCAAATTGAGCGACATCCGATGGCGCCTTCAGGATCCCATCGCATCCGATCTTGCGCCCCATTGACCGGAACACAAAAGGGAAGCCAGTGATGCGACTAAGGCTTGTGGTATCCGTGGCCTTCAGCGCATGCAGCCACTCCTTGGCCACATCGATAGGACTCGGTGCCTGAGCTTCCTTGCTGCCAGAATCCCGCTCAGACGTGACCGTGCTCGGATTGCGAACCTCGCGGACGGGTTTCGAGCCATCGCCTGAACTCGTAGCCGCCACATAGATCAATACAATCAACCCGTACATCGTCATCACCGCCCCACGTTGTAGGAGATGTGCCATGGCTCTGCGGAATATGGATTAAAACCGTAGCTACCTTCGTTGGCCCGAAGCCACTGGTAAGTGGCTAGGTTGTTGAATGCTCCCTCTCTCGCCAGATCCAGATCTAGCGGCAGCCCGAGGTTGAGGTCCAAAGCTCGTCCAGTAATGTGCTCGCTCAATAGCGCCGTGCCGCTGCCAGGGTGTGCAGCCTCAGCAAAGAGTACGTCCTGACGCCCCTGGCTCCTGTAAGCAGATTCGATGGTGAAGTCATTTCGTCCAAAGCCTGCAGCGGCAGCATCAGAGCGGAGATCTCGATACGCGGCCAAGGCATCAGGATCGACGTAGTACGCTCGCCCACGTCCACCATACGCTTCGCCGTATCTGTCTACCGCAATCAGGTTCTCCCTCCCGGGATCAACCCGTTCCGCCAACGGAATACGGCCAGCGGGCTGCCCAGGGATTTGGTCCCCATTGGTGACATCTCCATTCACAATCGATTCAAGGTCCGCCGCTGTAAGGGAGCCAGGCCTGCCCGTAGCGGCGCTCGACGTCTCAATAGCCGCCGCCTTGTCCGCCCCACTTCCCCCGCCCCCCTGGCTCTCCGCCGCGCTCCTCTGCGACAGCGGATTGTTACTTTGCGCTGCCCAAGCCAACGATGCCGACATTGCGCCGGAGGCAGCCCCCAGGAAGATGTTCTGACCAAGACTTCCGCCGAAGGCCAACGTAGTGAGGCCCCCCGCCACTGTTCCTGCAATGGCACCCCCCAGAACCTGCCAGGCTGGATTCGTGCCCAGCTGGCCCGCGATCCCCCCGCCGATTGCGCCCCCGACTGCGCCAGCAGCGATTCCAAAAAGGGTTGTCGCCGCCACCTGGTCAAAGGGTACCCCGGAAACCAACATTGTGCTGGATTGGTAATAGGTTGTGATGGCCATCATCGCCACACAACCTGCACCGCCCGTGCCTGCGCAAGTGATCGCGTCCATCGCGCCCAGGGTCAACCCGATCCAGAAGTTCGAGCTCGTCAGGAAGCTCCAGAATCCATACCCCGTTGGGTCCGTATACCGAAGCGGATTGTTTAGCACGTAGCTGTAACGGTTGTAGCTCTGCAGGTCCGCCACGAACTGCACATTCGGGTCTGGGCTGAGGAAGCGCCCCAGTGCCGGATCGTAAACTCGGCCGTTCATGTTCACCAGGCCCACACTGGGAATCGTCTCGTGACTGGTGAATTCGCGATGGCCTGGCTGCAAGGCGAGACCTACGGTGGCTGGGCGACCGTCCGGACTGCGCCGTGCGCCCCAGGAGTCGTAGCCGAGCACGGTTGTTTTCGCGCCGCCCAATGCGCCCACCACGCGGCCATTCTCGTCGGTGATCGCCGTCACCGATCCCAGGTGGTCGAAGTGCTGGTAGCGCATGGCCACTGTCTGATTGTTCTGGGAATCGTTCGGCGAGTTCGATCCTGATTGCATCGTCGTGGTCACCACGCGCAGGGCCAAGGCGTTGCCCCCATGCGCTCCGCCAGCATAGACGAATTGCACGTGCTCCGTCTCCCCGGTTGTCGCATTGGTCGTCCGCTCGTACAGGCTCTTGCCCGTCCCGCCCATGCCCACGTACACCGTTCGTGCCATGTCGCTTTGCAGGTCTGTTCCCACCGACTGGACCACCCGGTTCCCATCGGCGCCATAGATGAAGTCCACCACACTCGTCCTCGTGTCATTCGACGTTGACGCCGGACGACTGGTGATGTGAGTCATCTTGTTGGCAGCGTTGTAGGTGATCGCCTTGCCGGTAGCGACCTCCGGGAAACTGGCGTTGATCATGTTTCCGTTGCCGTCGTAGGAGAAGCTGGTATTCGCGACCTGGCAGACCGCATGCGGCCGTCCGCCGCAACCCGTGTAGCTATAGGTCTGGCCACCTTTTTGCGTCAGATTACCGAGGTTGTCATAGGCGAAGCTTTCCGTCACGTCGTAGCTCTCGGAAGGTATCTTCACCTCAGACGAAGTCAGCCGGTCAAGAGAATCGTACCCGAAGCTTTCGACCGAGTCAGCCATGTTGGTAGGCTGAGATCGCGCGCGGCTGCGCAGGTTCCCGACTTCGTCGTATGTGTTGGTCCACTTCTGAATCACGGCGTTGTTATCCGCGGCCGTGGTGGTCGCGTCCATCAGCCATCCGGTCGAAGGGTTGCGTGTGGACACCGTCTCGACCCCGTTGAGCGTGTATTCGTCCGTGACCTGGCCAGCAGCGTTCATCGACTTGGCCACCCAGGATGGCTTGTGGTCAACGTCCGACGCGTCCGACACAGTTTGCAGGAACCCGAGGCTGGTGTAGCGGTACACGACCCCGAAGCGCTGCCATGATGTCCCCGCTATCTCCGGATACGTGATTGCTCTCTGCCGCCCAAGGTCGTCGTAGTCATATCTTGTCGAGAATGTCTCGCCATCGATGCACTCATCGACCTGAGCCACGTCGCCGAACGCAGTATAGGTGAACGATCGGCCAGCGCGGTTGCCACTGGTCTGGGTGGTGTTGGGGATCGTGCACGCTCCCTTCAGCTTCGGGTCCGGTGCGCTGATCATCGCGGCCAGCTTGCCAATACCTGCCCCAGGCGCGACGTCATAGACCCATTCCGCCGTGTTGCCCTCCGGGTCGGTCTTCGTGGTCATCCGGCCTAGCTGGTCGTAGGTCATTGTCGTGGTCTTGTTGCTGGCATCCGCCTGGCTGACTACGTCCCCGAAACCATTGTACCCATAGTTCCAGTTGCCAAGGTCAGGATCAGTCGTGTCGTGCTTCCTCCCCAGCGCGTCATACGTAATCAGCACGCTATTGCCAGCCTCGGCGGTCGTCTTGGTAAGATTTCCGTCAGGGTCGTAGGTGTCTCCCCTCACCCGGCGCGCTGCGCGCGCCGGCCTCTCAGCCCGGGGCACTTCGGGTCCACCGCACCCGCCTCCGACCCCCGCGGCTTCGCCGCGCCCTCGCCCGCTGCGCGGGGCGAGGCGATATGGCCCCCGGGCCGTCCAGAGTCCTATCCTCGCTACGGGTTGGCGTCCACTTTCTCCACTCCTACGGGTGCAGTAAGTGTGGTGTAAGTGGATTGAGCGGGAATTTGGGTAGCGATGAGGTCGGGGAGAGGCACGGAACTGGCTTCTCCCGGCTTTCCACCGACACCTTGAAGGCGGTGGCTCTCAGCCCCCCAGTCGCACCTCGACCTTGACCTCCTCGGTTCCCGCGGCGGGCAATGGCACCACGGACCCCGCGATGGCTTTGCCGTCGACGGTGAGCTGCACGGCCGCGCCCTTGCCTGCGCGCTTGACATCGATCAGGTAGCGCACCCCTCGATAGACGCGCTTTGCTTTGAAGCCTTTCCACTTTTCGGGAATGACCGGGGCAACCATCAGGCCGGCGTGGGTCGGCCGAATGCCGAGAATCCACTGTGTCCCGGCCACATAGGTCCAGGAAGCCGTGCCGGATAGCCACGCATTGCGGGCATAGCCGTATTGTTTGTGTTCTGGGCCGGTGATGTTGCCACAGTAGACGTAGGGCTCGACCTTCATGACGTCGACATCCCGTCGCATGAAGGGCGTGATTTGCAAATAGTACTGCATGGCCCGCTCCGCCATGCCGAGTTTGGCTGCCGCGACAATGGCCCAGGTGTTGGCGTGACAGAAGATGCCGCCGTTTTCTTTGGCCCCGGGCGGATAGGTCGTGGTTCCGCGCACCCGCTGGTCGCCCTCGGTGTACGCCGGCCACAGCAGGGCCAGTCCAAACTTGCTGTCGAGCTTATCGTGCGCCTGTTCCATGGCGCGCCGGGCACGCTCGGCTGGAGCGGCATCGCCAATAACCGCCCAGGTCTGCGTATTGAGTGCGATCCGCTGGTGAGTTTCGCTCTTCACGCCGATGGGCTTGCCCTCGTCGTCAAAGGCGCGCGCGTACCAATCGCCGTCCCAGGCCACCTGGTTGATGATGGCTGCCATCTCGGCGTGCAAGGCGCGGAAGCGTTTCGCGTCGTCGGTCTTGTACAGGTGATCCGAAAGATCGGCCAGGTCCAGCAGGGCACGGCAGAACTGCTGACCGCACCAAACGCTCTCGGCCTTGCCGCTGCCGTGGTCCACGTTCATGGTGTCGTCCCAGTCGGCAAACCCGATGCGGGGCAGACCCTGGGGACCACGATGCTGCAGGGTGAACTCGATCGCGCGCATCATGTGGTTCCACACGTTGTCGCTGCCGCCGTCGGTGTAGTCGATCTGCTCGTCGAGATAGGCCAGATCGCCAGTCTCGCGTAGGTAGGCGCACACCCCGAGAATCAACCACAGATGGTCGTCACAGAACCATTGCGGCCAGGCTGGGAATTCGGCGGCCAAGCCGGGGCCGCCCTCGCCGGTCAGGGGCAGCACCTGGTGCCAGGTGTGTCCGTCCTGGTATTGCAGGTGCCACAACATGCTGAGCGTGGCCCGTGCGCGGTCGGCGGCGTTGTGCACGGTGCCCAGGGTGTCTTGCGCCGAATCGCGCGTGCCCATGCCCCGGCCGGTGCCGGTTTCGTACGCCGAAACGAAGCGCGACCAGAAGAGCGTGGTGCGACACTGGATGGGATTCCACACGTTCAACATGGCGTTGACCACCGGGTCGGGCGTTTCCACCGTAAAACGGCCCAGGTAGTCGTCCCAGTCGGCACGCAGCTTGGTGAACGCGTCCACCACGTTCTTGGCATCGCGGAAATGCGCCACCACTTCGGGAATGCGCGCCGGCTCATCGGTCACGCCCATGACGAAGACGATTTCCTTCTCTTGTCCGGGTCCCAAAGTGATGTTGTGGCAGAGCGAGCCGATGTTGTTGCCCCGAGGGGCTTCCTCGTTGCTGGGCTTGCCCCGCTCGACCACCTCGGGATTCGACAGATCCTGCCAGCGGCCGACAAAGGTTTCCCGATCCGTGTCGAAGCCGGCCGGCTTGACGCTAGAGCCGAAGAAGTTGGTGGTCGGCGCAAAACGGGTCTTCGATGTGATGATCCCGTCCTTCACCCGAGCCTCCAAGATGTGCTGGCACCAATCGAGATTGAGCTGGTCGCCCAAAGCATCGCAGTAACTGAACTCGATATAAGAAAAACTGCGCAGTTTGCGCGCCTTCTTGCCCGTGTTCTTGATCTTGAGGACCCACAATTCACAAGGGCAGGCTTCGTCTTTGGCTGCGGGAGGAACGAAATAGAACAGGGTGGCTGCAATTCCATTGTAGCGGCTGGCAATTCGCGTGTAGCCGGCACCGTGACGGCATTCGTAGGAGCCAAGCTTCACTCCGGGCGTGGGTTGCCAGGTCGGACTCCAGAACTTCCCGCTCTCCATGTCGCGGATGTAGATGTAACGCCCTGGCTGATCCATGGGGATGGCGTTGTAGCGATAGCGCGAGACGCGGCGATTCTTGGGATCGCGGTCAAAAGAAAAGCCGCCTCCCGTGTTCGAGATGATGCCGCCGTAGCGTCCCTCGCCGATGTAGTTGAACCAGGGCGTGGGCGTGTCGGGCCGGGTGATGACGTATTCGCGCGCCTCCGCGTCGAAGTATCCATACGGGTTCGACAGAGGGTTACTCTTGCTGCTCATGACGATGCCCTGCTAGCTAGGTTGCTGGCTCGGCGACGCAGTCAGGCTGGCCCGCCGTTCGGCCAGCTCCTTTTCAATCTGCTTCATGCGCTTGTCGCCCAGCGAGTAGAAGAGCGGCAGAATAGTGGCCAGCACGCTGCCCACCGCGGGAATCAAACTGACCAGCAGCCTGACCCCGGTCAGGGTTTCGGCCGTCTGCTTGATTTCGGCCTGATAACCAAAACCCGCCAGAATCAGACCAGTCACCGTGCCTCCCACGGTCCAGCCCATCTTCTGCGCGAATGACGAGGCCGCAAACACCAGACCGGTCGACCGGCGGCCGGTTTTCCATTCCGAGTAGTCGGATGCGTCCGCGTACATGGCGTACACCAACGCAGAGGTTGGGCCCATGATGAGATTGGCCAGAATCTGCAGCACGAACATCGCGACCACATCCTGCGGCCGCAAAAAGAAGAACGAGATAGTCAGCACCGACGAGATCCCCATCATGATCATGTAGAGAGGTTTCTTGCCGACGCGGGAGGCGACTGGCGCGACCAGGGAGGTGCCGAACAGATTGGCTAGCGAGCCCACCACCAGGAAGGTGCCCAGCATGGTGTTCGCGGTCAGCTTCATGCCGAGCACGGTCTGGTCGCCCACGTAGTACTTGAAGTAGTAGGTGAAGCACCCGTTGCGGATGGAGACGTAGCTGAGCGTGGCGATACCGAGCACGAAGAGCACCAGCCAGGGCACGTTGGTCACCACGTCGCCCAGATCGCGCAGGAATGACGACGCTTGCCCGGCCGGGGGCTTGACCCGCTCTTTGGTGGTGGCGAAACACACAATCCACATCACCATGCCCAGCAGCGCATACAGGCCGACGGTCATGGCAAAGCCGGTCTGCTTGTTGGTGCCGCCGAAGAAATCGACCAGGTACATGGTGCAAAGGCTGACCACCAGACCGGCGGAGTAGGCGCCCACGAAGCGGAACGACGAGGCCTTGGTGCGTTCCACGGTGTTGGGCGAGATCACACCCAGCAGGGCCGAGTAAGGCAGGTTGATGGCGCTGTAGACCAGGCCGATGAGACCGTAGGTGACGTAGGCCCAGACCAGCTTCCCATGCGCCCCAAAGGGCGGCGTGATGAACGCCAGGGTGCCGCACACGCCAAAGGGCACGACCATCCAGATGATGTAGGGCCGGAACTTCCCCCAACGCGTGTTGGTCCGATCCGCCAGCATCCCCATTACCGGATCGAAAACCGTGTCCAGGATGCGGGTCACGAAGAACAGGGTGGCCATCGCCGTCGGCGCCAGCCCGAACACGTCGGTGTAGAAGTAGGTGCCAAAGTACACGAACGTCATCCAGAACAGGTTGGAAGCGGCGTCGCCCAGGGCGTAGCCAGACTTCTCTTTGAACGAGAGCTTTTCACTTTCCATGGTCGCGGCTGTCGACATTCGGCGCTCCTTGCAAGCAGAGGCGGCCTAGTAGAACAAACCTGGTCCCCGCAAGCAATCCCTGTCCCCAAACCCCGCGATGGCCGCCGGAGACCCTGGCCCCCAGCCGGACATTCCTGTGCGCTGGCGCACACCGGACCCATTCCGCCCATCGATTCCCCTTGGTGAAACCTCAGTTCTCCGGGCTATCATGGGCCGCGTCCTTGACGTCGGCGGAGACCGCGCATGCCCGAACCTGAATCCACCACACCCGGCCCGGAAGTCGCGACGGAGAAGCGTTTCCTTCGGCTTGGCCCACGGGCGTGGCTGGCCGGGCTCCTCGGATTCGCGTTCTTCTACTTCTATTCAGGCGGCGGGCCCAACCAGGCTTCGCGATTTGACCTGGACCGCGCCCTGCTGGAGCACGGCAAGGTCAACATCGACGAGTACCACGGGAACACCATCGATAAGGCCTTTGACAAAGGCCATCACTACTCCGACAAGGCGCCTGGCTCATCCCTGGCGGCCTTGCCCGCGCTGGCCGTGGCCAAGGTGGCAATGCGCTTCGTGGGCATCGATCCGGTCAGCAATCCGGGCTTGCTGGCCCAGATGCACGTCGCCACGGCGTGGGTGGCAACCTTGCCCGCGCTGTTCATGTGTCTCGGACTCTTTGCCTGGTCCGTACGCCGCGGCTATTCGCCCAAGGGAGCTGCCTTTGCCGCCCTGGCCCTGGGATTGACTTCGCCAATCTGGGCCTACGCGGGGCTCTTCTGGGGCCATGTGCTAGCGGCATTCTGTCTCGTCTACGGCGCCAAGGGCGTGATGACCCTGGCCGAGCAGCCACCGCCCAAAGCGGCCACCCGCATGGCGCTGCTGGCCGGGCTTGCGACGGGCTGGGCCGTGGTCACGGAGTTTCCGGCCGCGCCGGCGGCGTTGCTTATCACCGTGGCTCTGGTGTGCAGGCTCAGGCCTTGGTCGCGCTGGTTTCGGCAACTGGCAGCCTTTGCCGGGGCGGCGGTGGCCGCCGCGCTGGTCTTGGGTGCCTACAACAAGGTGGCGTTCGGATCGCCCTTTCATCTCGGCTACGCCAGCGTGCAGGGATTCGATGGCATGCACTCTGGGCTGTTCGGCGTAACCCGGCCGCGCACCGAGGCCTTGCGTGGACTGCTGATCGGCCCGCGCAGCCTGCTCTACACGTCACCCTTGTTGGTCCTCGGCCTGCTCGGGCACGGGATCTCG
>Ga0182011_10002107_pt1 | contig 16980 bp, 12 predicted proteins | sample 711E1DmetaG_FD_120481 | JGI IMG/M metagenome (GOLD analysis project Ga0182011, IMG submission 120481) | Permafrost microbial communities from Stordalen Mire, Sweden - 711E1D metaG | ecosystem: Environmental > Terrestrial > Soil > Wetlands > Permafrost | place: Sweden: Stordalen | collected... | reverse complement strand
TTGCCGCTCTCATGAGTCCGAATGACGCCGTTCTCTATGGTGAAGCATGCGTCATCGGATGGACCAATTATAAAAATTATAATACCGACACAAATATGGCGTATCCTGATTATAGTGACCGAATGGACAGGACAGTTGCCATGGTCGGCGCAAATATTCCTTCATTCAAACTTTTTGACGTGCTTTCACTTGAACTCGAATATGATCCGAATAAATATCCCAATAGCTATTTAAACGTGATTGAATCCAATTTGCCGACCTATTTGGTCCTTCCGTCCAAGAACCTGACTACCTTACGATGGTCGATCTACGCTAAAAAAACATTCCTGGATAAATTCTGTCTCATCGGCCAGGTTGCGCTGGACCATATGCGCCCCCCTCAGCCAAGCTATATTCAAACTGAAAGGGATGATGTTTTGTCAAGGCACGGTGATTGGTGGTGGGCCCTGAGGCTGCTGGTAAATTATTGACCTTGGCCTAGTTTTCCGGCGGAATTTTATTCCATTGAGCGCGATTGTATTATTTATTTTCAAATAACATTATTTCAAATTCTTCCGGAGGTCCGCATGGTAAACGCGCTTGTTCTGTTGAATGTCGACCGCGACAAAGTTAATGACGTTGCTGAAAAGCTTTCCGAAATCGAGGGCGTTTCCGAGGTGTATTCCGTGGCGGGGCGATATGATCTGGCCGCGGTGATCCGCGCAAAGGACAACGACCACCTTGCCGACCTGGTGACCGGCACGCTGCTGCGGACCGACGGAATTCAAAAATCCGAGACACTGTTCGCGTTTCGGGTCTATTCGAAACATGATCTTGACCGGATGTTTTCGATTTAGAGACTTTTATCCACCCATTGGCATTTTAACCGCCCTGAAATAATGTCCCGATTTTCTAACACTGCAATATATCTTATTTTGCATTTGCATTTTTTCAAATCCGGTCAAAAAATATATTTATATTCTGTATATTCTGATACACTCAGAATAAACCTGGAAATCAATTGCCATCATAATTTCGTTAAGGACATTTCCCATGAATGCGCAGAAGTTTCCCTTATTGCCCGTTCTTATCGTTGACGATGAGGAAGATATTCTTCAGTCGTACAAAATGACGCTTCGGCTGAATAAAATCAATAACCTTTCGCTCTGTTCGGACTCACGACAAGTGCCCGACATGCTCGCGCAAACGGCGTATTCGACGATAATCCTTGATCTCTTTATGCCGCATGTCGGCGGTCAGGAATTGCTCGATACAATATGTGAAAAATATCCTCAAATTCCGGTTATCGTCGTCACTGGCTCGAATAACGTCACAACCGCCGTGGAATGCATGAAACTCGGGGCTTTTGACTATATGGTCAAGCCCGTGGAAGACAGCCGACTTGTTTCCGGGTTGATGAACGCAATTGAACTGGGAGAATTGCGGCACGAAAACAGCGCGCTTAAAAAGCGGGTCCTTGGAGGAAAATTGGAGAGTCCAGGAGCATTTTCAAAGATTGTTTCCGTCAGCGACTCGATCGGGTCGATTTTCAAGTATATCGAGGCTATCGCGTCAAGCTCCAAACCAGTCCTTGTCACAGGCGAAAGCGGCACGGGCAAGGAGCTTTTCACCCGCGCCATTCATGACGTCAGCGGTCGGGCAGGCAAATTTATCGCGATAAACGTGGCTGGGCTTGACGATACCGTATTTTCCGACACTCTGTTCGGACACAAGAAAGGGGCCTTTACAGGCGCGGATGAGCAGCGCGGCGGTTTGGTGGAGCAGGCGCTGGGAGGAACGCTTTTTCTCGATGAAATCGGGTCTCTTGAATTGAGCTCCCAAACCAAGCTTCTGCGCCTGTTGCAGGAAGGTGAATACTATCCGCTTGGGTCAGATCTGTGCAAGACGGCAAACATCGCGGTCATAGCAGCTACGAATGATGACCTGTCGTCGCGGATAAAGGAAGGAAAATTCCGAAGCGATCTTTTTTTCAGGCTTAAAATTCATCATATCCATATTCCCCCTCTCAGAGACCGCCGTGAGGACATTTGCGCGTTATCGGACCACTTTGCGGCGATTGCGGCGCGGGATTTGGGAAAGAAGGCGCCTACGATAACATCCGGCATTCTCCTGGCGCTCAATCGCTACCATTTTCCGGGCAATGTTCGGGAGTTGCAGTCGCTTATTTTCGATACCGTAAGCCGGTCTTCCGAGGAAACGCTCAATGAATCCTATGTCAAGGAATATTGCGCCAAAGCGTCCGACCAGCCCATGGAGCAGGAAAGGACCGGAAACGGCGCGCCGGTATCATATACAGGTGAAATTCCAAAACTCAAAGACGTGGAGGAATACCTTATCGCTCAGGCGGTTAAAATAGCCGAAGGAAACCAGACAATCGCGGCCCAATTCCTTGGTATTTCACAATCCACGCTTTCCAGGCGGCTCAAAAAGGATTCATGATTATTATCGGAAACAATACCTGGGGAATTCATGATACATAAAATCACCAATCTCGGATATAAGCTTATCGGAGATCCAGCAAAATTTGCGATTGAGCACAAATTCCTGAATTTATCCATGTTTTTGCTCGCGCTAACATGCTTATTGACCGGAACTGTCAATGTTTCGGAAGGCCTTTCCGTTGAGCTCACTCTCATCCTGGCCTTTACCACGGCGCTTTTCTTCTTTTGCTATTATTTGGCCAGAATCAAAAGATCGATCATGCTTCCTACCATTTTATTTTGCATCATGATTATTTTTGTGCTGCCATCAATCGTGTGGATAACAAACGGGGGCCATGCCGGCAGTTTTCCTTATTTTATGGGAACCATACATTCCCTCTATGGATGATTCTGCACGGAAAAATCAGGATTGCCGCATTAATCACCTTTGCATCGGTAATGATTTCACTCCTATTTTTGGAATTTCGGCATCCGGAATGGATTACAGGATATACTTCCTCCTTTGTCCAATTTACCGATACTGCGTTTGCGGCATTGATCACTATTGTCATCACTGCTAGTGTCATTGCCCTTATCATGAGCGCTTATAACGCGAAACAGGAGCAGCTGCTCGAAGCGCATAAGAAGCAGCTTGCACATACGGAAAAGCTCGTCACGCTCGGTACGCTAGTTTCCGGCGTGGCTCACGAAGTCAACAATCCTAACAATTCGCTCATGCTTGATGTCGAAATCATACGCAAAATTCTTAAAGGAGTGTTGCCGGTGCTCGAAGCCCACACTCAGGAAAATGCTGATTTTGAAATCAGCGGGTTCCCGTTTGGTGAATTAAAGCAAGAAATTACTGCATTGACGGAACGCATGAAACGCAATTCCGAACGGATCAAGCGAATCGTGTCCGACCTGCGCGCCTATTCGAAAAATGACGTTATAATGTCGGAGACGGTCCTGCTTAACAACGTGGTCGGCTCGGCGCTTGACGTCGCTGATCATGTCATACGCACATGTACAAATAATTTGCATGTATCTCTCGGTGAAAATATTCCTCCGATCAAAGGCAACATCCAATATCTTGAACAAGTGGTCATAAATCTTATTAAAAACGCCTGTCAGGCCCTTCCTACTGGTGAAAAAGGAGTATATGTATCAACCGCATTTGATGAAAAAATGAAAAATATTGTCCTGACGGTTCGCGATGAAGGTAAAGGTATGGACAATGAGACGCTTAAAAATATATTTACTCCATTTTTTACGACAAAAGGCAAAGAAGGAACCGGCTTAGGGCTTTCAATCTGCAATAATATCGTTAAAACTCATGGCGGTAAAATCGAAGTCGAATCCAAAGTGGGTCAAGGAACGATCATCAGGGTGATTCTGCCCGTAAACGCGCCCTCATAACCACTTCAACCTGACTGTTTTTACAATGCATTTTGCATTATCAATGAAATCCGCATACTGCGGGATTCACACAGGCAAACCATCCAACGCAACGAATTATCTATGCATTTTGCATAAAATCAATTGACAACAAAATTCACTTATTTTATCACAATCAACTGATTTAATTCGAATTACAAACCTTTTCCCAATTTGGCACAGGCTTTGCAATTTACTTTGTTCGAATAAAAGATGACCGGAAGACAATTTCAATTATTCCCTTTTCATCAATTATCAAACGAGGTAAATACCCATGAACCACGTAAACAAAAACTTGTCATGGAACACCATTACGGAACGTGAATGGAATGATTTTCTGCCCGATCGTTTTTGCAGTAATGACTCGCGAATCGTGCGGGTTTTCCCTGATTCGCCCTTGTATCCAAGCGTCGTGTCATTACGGTATGCGGGGCTCGTGCGTTCCGGATACTTGGACCCCAAAAAACATGACCCGTCATGCATGCGGTTGGCGCGCGATGTCGATTCAATCATTGTTGCATTGCTCGTTGATGAGGATATTTCAGTTTCGTTGACTTTTAATACGCCAACCGTCCGGTTTCCAAGGCTTGCCATGGAGCTTGAAAAAGGAATCTCGCTCGACCATCCGCGGTTTCGTGACCCGCGCGTTATAGAGTTTGTAAAATTAGTCGCGGTTCCGCACATGCGCCCTTTCCGACACTCAGTCAATTTGTTTCTTCTTGGGTGCCTTCTCGGAGTCCTTTTTTCAAAGCCGCATTTCTGGCACGTATCGAGGACCGTGGAACCCGCGATGGCTTTCATGCGGAAATTCGGATTTACCTATTCCGATGCTCATACCTTCGTAGACGCCAAACTCAACAACACCCGGTCGTGCGCCGGATATTGCTCGCTCGATTCCATTTGCAACACTCCGGAAGTTCCGGACAATCTCCGAATTTGCGTTCAGGAAATATTGGAAAAAACTTTAAAAACGGAAAAACAAAATGTCATTTCTCAAAAAGAATATGCCGCTATCGCTTAAACGATATGGCGCCTGGGCATTGGTAACCGGCGCATCATCAGGAATCGGTCGGGCAATGGCCCATCGACTTTGCTCGGACGGGCTGAATTGTGTCATCGTATCGGATGAAAATGAAAAGCTCATGGAATTGGCAAAGGATTTATCAAAAGCCTATGGCGCGGAAGTCATTCCATGCGTTTGTGACTTGTCAAAACCGGACCACCTGGAAGTGATTTGCAAATGCGTTGGCAGCCGGGAAATAGACATACTTGTAAACTGCGCCTCCTTTGGAACACTCGGCCGCTTTCTTGACACGCCGCTTTCAATATACCAAGCAGGGTTGGGTGTATCGGTGCATTCTTATCTGACGCTGACTTATCACTTTCTTCAGGGTATGATAGAGCGCGATCGGGGCGCAGTGGTTTTTGTATGCTCCGTTAATGCTTTCGCGCCGGTTGCATTTTCAGCGGTCTACACGGCGGAAAAGGCGTTTGAGCTTTATCTCGGCGAAGCGCTGTGGCAGGAGTTGCGGTATGCGGGCAGCAACGTCGATTTTCTGACGATGTGCGCGGCCGCGACGAAAACAAATTTCCAAGCCAGGGCGGGAACTCGCGTGGCCCGATGGGCCTGGACTCCGGAAAAGGCCGTTGAGACGGGCATGCACAATTTAGGAAAGACTCCCGTCGTTGCGCTTTCCTGGCGGGGTAATGTATATCGGTATGCGGGAAAGCTTTTGCCGGAGCGTCTGCGGCTTCGTTTCGCCTCATGGGCGATTACCGCTAATCTGGCGCTGGATAGAAAGGCGCTTTTCGATTGCAAGTAAGAACATTACCTTTGGTTTACGGTTCTTATCGCCTCGCTTCAAGTGATCGAAATCACAACATCTTAAAATGGCAAATTATATCTTAATTTCATTAAAGGTTTCCCCGCATTTGGTTTTTGTTCATCGGCAATGATCTATGTCGAAAGAAATACAATTTCCCCTTCACAATGCCTATTCCAGGTTCCTGTATGCATTCACCCTGATGTTTCTCCCGATTGAAGCCGTAATAAAAGTTTGGCAAAATGTTTCTTTGGAAATAGATAGTGATAATGAACTCTATTCGGGGAGAAAATTGTTTTCGTATTTATGGGCAGGCAAAGATTTCATGCCAACCGAGTATATATGTCGAATTTGGTTGGAGCTTGAAGAAGCTTTTTTATCTTGCGACCGATATGTGCGAGATGATTTTAATACTTTTCTTAAGCGAGGTGATGTCATTGAAGCCGGCATGATTTTCAGGTTTATGGAGCCCGTATTGCTAAAACTGTTTAAATCTAGTGATATTAAACTTGCCATTTTGAAATTTGTTGGAACTCTCCATAACAAATGCAATCCCAACTGCCTTTGGGTGACAGAAAAAATTTTAAGATGCCCAGATGGAATGGTAACGAGCTACCAGATTCTTGTGCAGGAAAAAACTTATTCCTTTAAACTCCCGAATATCGACGGAGACTTGGCCCTTAACCCGCTTACACAATACATGCCCTTGCGTTTTGGGGCCACGCCCTTTGATAAAGCCGATATGGTTGCGGAATGTCAAACAGTATTTGAGCGGATTGTCCCTAAGCTAAACCCTCAAATTAAAAAGGGCATTTTCTATCTGGGAATGGAAAGATATGGGGCAGTAAAGCGTTTCAAAGACTTCATCAAGGAAAATGGTTTATTATTGAAAAAAGTTTCCCCGCCGGATTGCGACGTTGTCACTATTGAAAAGGATTATTACTGCCCCATACGAAAACGTACCATTCTATATCGAGGTTGCGCCTATGGCGCGCCAGTTTGGATTATGAAGGTTGGATACGATTCAAAAGCGAATACGCCAAAGGACCCCTTGCAATCATTAAAAGATGAATTAACGACCGAAGTTCCGTCCACCTATGCATTGCTTCAACCAAAGCATGACGCCCTGCTATCCTCATTTTCAGAAGCCGTCCGATTTACCTATAAAACTTCCGAGCAATCGCTCTTTTCGAATGACCGTTTTGTCACGAGCGGCGTCCAGGCAAAAATACTCAGGGAAATATTGCTTGCCCACAGGGACAAGAAACAATGCGAGTTCGCCCGGCGCGAATTCATCCGAAACCCGGAATTCGTCAGCGACGCCTACAACACCGGGTTCAATGTCCGCCTTGACCGGATCATCGAATGCATGAACAAAACTTGCCCGGAAGTCAAAATTGAAAAACATGTCAGAGGAAGATTCAAAATTCACCCCATATGCGCGATAATCTTCACCGAAGATTGAACACCACGTTTCCATTGTATTCATTATCATGATTCCCAGTAGTTATGCATTACGCATTTTCAATGAAATTTGCATAATCCCCGATAGATATTATAAAACACCTCTTGTAAATCATTTTTCATGCATTCTGCATAAAGCCGGTAAATTCATAAAGAACCGGTTTTCCAAAAAACTTCCCTGATTTCAAATAGGTTACATCTTCTTTTCAATTCCGGCATATCCTTTGCATATCATATTGTTTGAAAATCTGAGGCCACAGAATATCCGACAGAATACATGGCTTCGCATTCAACTTTATCTGGCTTGAAAAGTATACAATGAAAACAATGGGATGTTATCAATTTGTTACTTTTTTAAATCGATTTCTATTTATATATTTGATCACAATTGCAATCACCTTATCATCCTGATGCTAATTACTGTAAATAAGATTGATTTACATTTAAGATTTGCGATATCCTTAAAGAAAGGAAATTCTCAATGAAAATGCTTATTGTATTTCTGGTTTTATTGTTTTCTTTTTCCGCATTCTCCCAATGCTCACAAAATTCCGAATGCAAAAGCGGGCGGGTCTGCTATAATGGCGCATGCACGGACCCGAGCGCAATTCCCGTCGTGAGTAAACCAACTCCGGAGGTGGTTAAACCGGCGCCCGTCTTGATTGGGCAAATATCGGTGTCCTCCAGCCCGAACCAGGCGCAGATATTCATGGATGGCCGCGAGACGGGCAAACTTACGCCCGCGGTGCTGGATAGCGTGCATGTAGGCCTGCATGATATTATGGTGTTCAAAGACGAACTGGCCGCAAAAGCATCAGTCAAGGTAGTTCCAGGCTCAGCAGCAGAACTCGATCTCCCGCTTTTACCGGGATCGGGAACACTTAAGATTTCGGCTGGAGCGGCCAATGCTTCGGTGGCTCTCGATGGAGCAAAGAAAGGAAATGCTCCAATTGAATTTAACGATATCCCGGCTGGGAAGCATGGGATTCAGATATTTGCAAAAGGATTTTTGCCATATGTCGATACCATAAAGCTTGACGCAGGCCAAACACTTTCAATACAACCCAAACTGGCACCGCTCGCGGGTTTGGAAGTTAAATCAATTCCGCCAATAACAAAGCTTTCCTTGGATAGTTCTGACGTGGGGTCGACGCCATATAGCCAAACCGATATGATGCCTGGAAACCACTGGATAAAGCTTTCCTGCGATACCTATATGGATACTGCGTGCCCGATATCCCTTGAATCGGGCAAAACCAGCCGCATTCTCATAAAACTCATGCACACACCAGAAATACAAAAGAAAATCGATCATCAGAAATCCGTAAGAGGATGGACATTCCGGTATATCGCGGGAGGATCCGCAATTTTGGCTTTCGCGGGTGGTTTTTTAGAAAATTCAACAGCGCAAGATCGCTACAACGACTACCGGGCTTTGAATACCGTGGGCGACCATTCGAGCGAATATAATAAGGTAAATGAAACTACAATGGCACGAAACGCTCTATATGTTGCTACTGGAGTATTATTGGCCACTTTTACGATTAGTTTTGCGTTTTAAATCGGCAACATTGCAGAAAGAAAGGAACACCAAAATGAAAATTATAGCCCTTTTTCAATTCAAGAAAGTGATTCGATTAAGATTTAAAACCATCACCCTTGCCGCATTTGCTGTGGCTCTTCTATCATTGGCAAATTGCACAAGCTTCCAGCAGGATAGTCCTTTCGACATAACAGGGACAAATTATCATCCCCCGACAATTTCGGCAATGTACGACACGACCGTTTTCGTTGGCGATATGGTACATCTACATGCGACTGGATCGGTTGACAATGGTTCGATTAGAAGCTATGAGTGGTCCTTCGGAAACGGTACGACTACCACAACAGCTACAGATGATTTCGATACTGCATTTTCGACGGCGGGACAGCAAACCGTATCCGTAGTAGCGGTCGATAACAACGGGATAACGTCGGCACCCTCCACAATTACGGTCACCGTTCAGAATAAGCCGGCCTTGGCAGTGTCCAGTTCCTCGATTTCGATTGGATCGAATTCCAATAGCGCAACCTTTTCGATTACCAATGCGGGAGGGGGCTCGCTTCAATGGACCATATCTTCCAACACGGGTTGGTTGACAGTATCGCCAGCAAGCGGGAGCACTACTACTCTCGGGAGTAATATTACGGTCACGGCCAACCGAAGCGGCCTTGCCGCAGGAACTTACACGGGAAATATTACTGTTACTGCCGGAGGCATAAGTAAAGTTATTGCCGTTACGATATCAGTCACTCCGGTCCTTTCCGTTTCAACCACGGTGATTTTGTTGGGACCCAGTTCCAATAGCGCAACTTTTTCGATAACCAATACAGATGGGGGAACTCTATCGTGGACCATTTCATCCAATGCGAATTGGTTTTCGGTATCGCCGTTAAGCGGGAGTACTGCCGCCGTCGGGAGTCTTATTACCGTCACGGCCAACGCGAGTAGCTCTGCGGTCGGCGATTACTCCGGAACTATTACCATTATCTCGGGAAGCGCGACCAAGACGGTGATTGTGACTAAGGTGGTGCTTCCTACGACTATAACAGTCACAAACCATCTAATACTCCCAATATTAATATCTGTGAACACCGTTTACCTAAAGACTGTGCCTGCCTTTACTACGTTAATAGATACTGTTTCTTCAAGCCAATCGAGTATGACGGTTAGCTGGATGTTGGATCGAGATCTAGTGGGCGGTGTTTTGCAAGGAGAATCCATGGATAGCACATTTCCTACTGTCCAAAATCCCACAGGTAATTACAACTATTCGATCACCAATGTAGTTGGAAATACCACTTACTTCGCACCCGTAATAAAAAACAATTCGATTTCATCAGTCATCTTGGCCGTTAATTGGGGCACAGTCGCCCAGATCAAGTGCACCGGTTATATTTCCGCCTCAAACTCTGCTCACTTGGGTTATTATACATTGTATTCAAATACGGAAGTGGTTGCCTTTCTAAACGGCAGCAACTTTACAGGTGACTCTTACTCATATTGGAAATATGGCACAAACTTTACAGCCTCGGATATTTCACTTAATTCGGGAGGGGTCGACCTTACACTTAATGTGGCGCCATAGATTTTTAGAGGAAACTGCCCCATGCCGACTGGGACATTTGAGAAAGGCATAATAAAACGAAGGTACTGTTCTAATATGGTCCAAAAAGTTAATAATAATTTGCTTGAAAACCTTGCTACAACTGGTTCGGATGTCAATTAATACCTTTATATGGATGGGAAAAATGTATAGACAAATTTTGCTTCTTGCAGCATTCACATGCATCGGCCAAACTTTTGCCCAATGCACAAAAGACATTGATTGCAAAGGTGACCGGGTATGCGTGAATGGAAAATGCCAGGAATCTTTAAAACAAAAACCGCCCTGTACAAGAGATGTTGACTGTCAAGGCGATTCCCTTTGCGACCATGGAAGGTGCATTGCTGAGGATAATAAATCACCACGCATAAATACTTCTCCCGCATTGACTCACGGAAACGAAACTCTCAGCTCAATCGCCAAGGTCGAATCAAATTCCCAAGGCATAAATAAATCGCCCGAAAATAAACACCCTTCAGTACCAATTGAAGTTATTACGACGGATCAAAAAACTGTCAATGTCCCAGTTAGGGTTGTTTCCGCTGATGGAAGCAAGAATATGAGATATTCAAAAACAGGCCAAACTATCAGTTCCCAAATCAGTCCTCCATGTACACTTTTAGTTCCATCAGGCAGCTTATTGTATCTTCAAGAAGAGCAATGGCTCCATTATGCCAAGATTGATGGCCCTTCGATAGTAACATTCAAAATCAATAAACCAAGCATATTTGCAGTGATTGGCGGATGGACTTGTGTTTTAGTGGGTGTTACATGTTTATCGCTTCCTGCAGTCCCTTCTCTCCAAACAGGCTTGATTGACATATTGGTACTATTAATTGGTGGTGCTGGCTTAACTGCTGGTGGAATTGACATCCTAAAAAATTGCTCATCCGGGTCTGCTGATGCTACCATAAAACCATGGAACGATGCACCGCCATTACAATCTAATGCCTTCGATCAATACAATCAGGTTGCAAAGAACCAAAGCTGTATTCCAAACTTATCACTCACTGCGAAAATGAATTTTTAAAATAATAAAAAGGATATACCGGAAAAGCGCGATCGAAAAATGTTTTGAGCGCCTTATATGGCGGAATTATTGGAATGTGTGCCGCTATTATCATTACATCTCTGATTATTCTAAATTCTCACTAAAAATTCGGAAAGCAAAAATATGAAAGGTTCATTTCGATTAGGCAGGAGCTATCAATTGTTCATTAATATGTTGGATCATAGAAAGAAATCAATAAATAGCAACAAATTACCATTTTAAAAGGAGGCAAAACAATGAGTACATTTTCAGTAATATCACATGACGTTACATCCCAGCGCGCTTTTACATTATCTGATGGAAAAGCTGGAACCACCAAAAATGTGGCTGCTTACACAAATCAAATGGCGAATGCAATGTTTGTGGCTATTGTAACCTTTTCGAAAAATACAGGAACAACTAATGTCTGGCTACTTAGCCAAGGCGGGACGAGGCTACCGACCCCTCAGCTCTTATCAGCAACTTCTGGAAACTCGGAATGGAGCAGAACCAACTTTTTTATAGTTCCAGCAGGTTGCTTATATGAAATTGAAATGGATACCGGTGGAAGTATCCTTAGCTGGATTGAATATTATTAAGGACTCCCACCGCTTTTGCCACGCTGGCGAGGTGGGCGGCTACCGTAAACAGTGCTTTGTATTCGTGGTTGCTTGGCATAGATTAAAATGTCGCAAATGGTATTTAAGGAAATTATTATTTTTTTTGACCTTATCGGCTTAGGAGGTTGTTATGCGTTCATTATGGATTTGGGTCATAATCCTGTTCTGCGTTGTATCTCCATCTGCTCAAACGGTCAACCTGACCGGAATCGTTACTGATTCCGCCAGCGATTCGCCGTTGAGTGGCGTGATTGTCGGTCTGGCAACGTTGGGATATAAGGATACTACCGGCAGTGACGGAAAATATTCTTTGAAAAGTCCTCCGGTATTCATTATCGCGGGCAAATCCATCGGCGCAACACCCATGAATCCTCGTATCTTTAGTGGTTTTCTTCTTTTCAATTTACCCCAAAAAGAAAAAATAACGGCGGCAATATATTCGCCCGCGGGACGCGCCATCGGGACGATTATCGATCAGGAACTTGCTCCGGGGACCTATAGGGTGACTTTGCCGTCAATTCAAAAATCCGCGGGAATTTACTATATCAAAGTTACTTCCGGCAACAGTCAGAAGATTTTAAAATTTCTGTCGGTAAATGAAAAACAAGGGCAAAATCGATCCATGAACCAATCCATTAGGCTGAATAAAAAATTGGCGACGTTTGTTGATACTCTTCTTTTCGAAAAAACAGGCTATATAGCGAAAAATGTCCCAATAACCACGTATGAAAGCGCTATGAACATAACGATGACCCTTGCCGCCCCGTCGGCCCCTGTTATCTCCGGTGTTGCCACTGGAAACAGCAGCGCTACGGTAATCTGGAGTGCCGTAACCGGCGTGACATCGTACAACCTTTACTATAAGGCCGGAACCATCGTTGACATGACAAGCGGTACTAAATTGACGGGAGTGACTTCACCGAAGCAGGTGACCGGATTAATCAATGGAACGCAGTATGCATTCGCCGTAAGCGCGGTAAATGCTGGTGGAGAGTCGGGATTGAGCGGCATTGATACGGCAACTCTGAACATTTTTGATATTGATGGGAATGTTTATCACACGGTTACCATCGGGACCCAAGTATGGATGGTGGAGAACCTGAAAACCACTAAATATAACGATGGAACTATGATACCTTTGGTGACGGACAGCGCCGCATGGGATTTGCGTGCTATCCCTGGATATTGTTACTACAACAATATATCCAATGCAGATAGTATTAAGAAGTTTGGAGCTCTCTATAATTGGTACGCAGTAGACACAAAGAAGCTTGCACCGATAGGCTGGCATGTTCCAGATACGACAGAGTGGAATACTTTACAGAATTATTTAATCGCCAATGGATATAATTGGGATGGGACAACAACGGGAAACAAGATCGCAAAAGCTATGGCGGCGCAAACGGATTGGTCTACATTTTCAGGAGCAGGGGTAATCGGCAACGACTTGACAAATAACAACAGAAGCGGTTTTTCGGCCCTTCCGGGCGGTTACCGTAATTACCTTGGTAATTTCAAAAGCATTGGCGACAACGGTCATTGGTGGAGTGCTACGGAGAGTGGTGCATCCTCCGCGTACACCTATAACCTCGATGTGGCGGGGGGCGACCTTTACTGGGTCGTCGACAACAGTGCGTTCGGTTTCAGCGTCCGGTGCGTGAAGGGGATACCAGCACCAGTGGCACCAATTGCTCCGACAATCGCAACCGTGACCGTGGGAGACGGCAGCGCTACGGTGAGTTGGGGGGCCGTAGCCGGCGCGACGTCGTACAACCTGTACTACGCCACAGGTGCAACGGTTACCATAAGCGGGACAAAGCTGACGAGCGTAACCTCTCCGAAGCAGGTGACTGGGTTGACTGATGGAACGCAATACGCGTTTGCCGTGTCCGAGGTGAATGCCGGAGGAGAATCTGGGTTAAGCAACGTAGTGACGGCAACGCCGAATGTTGTTGATATTGATGGAAATGTTTATCACACGGTTAAAATTGGGACCCAAGTATGGATGGTGGAGAATCTGAAGACCAGGAGATATAACAACGGCGCCCCGATACCGTTGGACACGAACAGCAGTACGTGGGGTGGTCTTACGACAGGAGCATACTGCTGGTATAATAACGATTCAGTAAGCAATAAAAATGCATACGGTGCATTATATAATTGGTATGCCGTCAGCATAGGAAAACTTGCCCCGACAGGCTGGCACGTACCGACGGATTCCGAATGGACAGTTCTCACCATGTATGTGAACAATACATACTATGGAGGTTTAGATTCAGCGGGAGGGGCCCTGAAATCTACAGGTACGACATATTGGCCGTCTCCAAATACCAGTTCTACAAATTCAAGCGGCTTTTCGGCGCTTCCGGGCGGTTACCGTAACGGCGCTGGTCCCTTCGGCAACATTGGGTTTTACGGTTATTGGTGGTCGTCTACGGCTTACGGTGCTTCGAACTCGTGGGACCGTTCCATGGAATTCGATGGTGCGTTTGTATCCCGTAGCTTCCCCAATTCTAAGACCGGATTCAGCGTCCGGTGCGTTCGGGATAACTAAAATAGTCGTCAATTTGTCAATTTCCCGACTCTACCGTTTTCCTAATTCTCCCGCGACCAGCACGGTGCATAGTCAAGGCATGCGGGTCGCGAGGTTTTTCGTGAAAAAAGGGCTTTAGCCGTATAATGCGATCGGCTATGTTCGGCGTCGCTGGGGTTATATTAATGTTCTCATGGTAAACAGCCCCAGCGCCCTTTTCGGCTCGGATCAAGGAAGAAATTTCTCCCCGAATGGTGGAAGGAGGTGCAGTAAAAAACTAGTTGATATTCGATAGGTATCCCCAGACCTTCACAATTTACCAAGAAAGGTGTAGAATTATGTGCAATATTAGAATGAAACAATTAGGATTGCTTGCCGTTTTGTGTGCTATCGTTGTCTCGATTCCAGGTTGCCCGTGGCCAGTACCGTTTTCTACTGTTGAAGACACTGCAATAACTTTTAAAACAGCCTATGAGCTCGTTTTGAGCGATATTTATCAATTTGACAAAAATAAAGCCGATATTGAACGTGTTGCCCAAGTGAATGCAAAGGTGGCGACGGCTTGGAATGATGTTCTCAAGCCTTTAATGGAGGGCTATTGCAAATCCCAAAATGGCAATCCAAACAATGATACGAATAGGAAAACCGTGATCGCAATAAATTCTTTGCTTTCTGCCCTAAACGGAATTACCGAAATGACGAATTTAAATGACACAACTAAATTGGAGATTACCGCCGCGATTTCCATTTGCCAAGTACTCACAAGTATGTTCTCTGATCCCAAGTGTGCAGTATTTCCTGGAGGACAGAATTGTGATCTTACCTCCCTTGAGTTGTCTAAAGATTATCCTCCTACACAAGTTGCAACAACAATGTCAACGCCAAGCGGGCAAATGCAGGCAAGAGCCATCCTCAACACCAGATTGAACAAACTACCACCAAAGCTAAGGACCAGTCAAGTAACGGAGCTCCAAAAGCGATTGCCATAATAGCAAATGGCAATAGGTTTTCTTCACATCACTTATGGGCCAATTGTGCTTCAGAGTTTTGCCGATTGGCCCAACTATATTGATACAGATTCCCAACGAACACCGGCACGTTTTTAATTAAATTATCCGAACATTTCTCGGGCTAGGAAATGCTTGTTTCCCAGAAGGGAAACCTATACTACTGGTCCCGCAATGCTAAAAATTCCATGGCGAAGGCGGATTTATCGCACGATCATCAATTTCCCCTTCATGATCATGCCACCGCTGGGGTCGTAAATAGCGTAAAAATAAAGCCCCGAGGCCACCAGGGTGCCATGCTGGTTCCGGGTGTCCCATTTCCATTCGGGTTTCAGGTCTGCGTTGCCGACCAGAAAACGAATATGGACCCCGGCAGATTGGGTATTGTAAATGGGAAACGCGTTCATGGTGAATATTTTTATGCTCACTTCGCTGATGCCCCGTTTTAAAATATGCAGGTTCTTGAACCAGATCCCGCACGGTCCGTTCGCCGAGCAATGCCTCGGATCGCTCCCCGGTTTATAAGGATTGGGGTACGTGTAAAAACCTTCGTTCTGCACGAAAAAATACCATGAACGCGAACATATCATGGGCGAAGAATCGCCGGGTAGATTGTTCGTTTGATCGTAGGTGATGCTCTTTTTAAAACCCTTGAAAACGCACTGCACGCTGTCATTGGCGAAAAACGACGCTTTGGGAGTTATGTGGATCTGCGTGCTGTCGGAGGAGAAAACAACGTTACCGAGTGTCAGGGAACTGTCTTTCGTATAGGTCGAGGTCAATTGAAAGCTGCGGTTGTGTGTTGACGTATCGGAATCGAAGGTGCCGCGGTACACGGGCGCCGAAAACCGCAGGACGATTTCGGGGTGCACCGTCACGGAAGTTTTCGCGCTGTCGGGCATGGTGGAGACCAGATTGATGCTCTTGACAGTATAACCCCATTGAAATTTATCTTTTGTAAATAATGCCCCTCCATTGCTTCCGCCGATCGCAAAGCCGGTCGAGTCGAGCGTGGAAAGTCCCTGATACACACAGGTGACGCTGTCGCCGTAGTAGAGCTTGCCGGACGGACGGAACGACGCCTTCGTACCCGATATTTTTATTGAATCCAAAGCCAGGGGCGCTCCCCTGCTGCACCGGGAGAACGCCTGGAAACTGCGGTTGTTCTTTTTCGAGGTATCGATGATTCCGGACTTGATGCTGTCGGAAAATGAAACGGTAATGAAGGTGTCGGGAGGCATACTTATGGCGTTGGGGGCCGGATACACTGCCGTGTGCACGATGTCCTTTACGGTAAATGACCATTGTTTATCGTCGCTCGTGGACGTCGAATCGAACATCGACATGGGTATTCCGTCTTTATTCAGGTCAACGGAGTACCCCAGCGAATCGCGCGCCCATCCCCCGTGATAATAACAGTGGACCGTATCATGGTAAAAGAACTTTTTTGCGGGAATGAAATAAGCGGTAGCGTTTTTGACATAAATTGAATCGAAGTTGATC
>Ga0182011_10002104_pt1 | contig 16989 bp, 11 predicted proteins | sample 711E1DmetaG_FD_120481 | JGI IMG/M metagenome (GOLD analysis project Ga0182011, IMG submission 120481) | Permafrost microbial communities from Stordalen Mire, Sweden - 711E1D metaG | ecosystem: Environmental > Terrestrial > Soil > Wetlands > Permafrost | place: Sweden: Stordalen | collected... | reverse complement strand
TGTTTGATCTTCTTAGTGTGCACTGTGGCTTGGTGGAGCAGAAAACCGGGCTCGGATTTGTCAGTTTCACGCCTGAAGGATCCGGGCCAGCGGCCCGGAGGCGAGACTGTGGTGAAAAAGCTAACCATCCGTTCCGCGTCCCCGCCCAATCCCGTAGTACACAAACCCGGCGGCACGCAGGGCGGCCGGTTCCCAGATGTTGCGCCCGTCGACGACCACCGGCGTGCGCATTATGTTACGGAGGCGCTCGAAGTTCGGCCGGCGGTAGTCGTGCCATTCGGTGACCAGGGCCAGGGCATCGGCGCCCTCGGCGCATTGGTAGTTGGAGGCTTGGTAGTCCACTTGTTCGCCCAGGATCTTGCGCGCCGCTGGGATGGCGACGGGGTCGGTGGCAGCCACGCGCGCACCGGCGGCCAGCAAGTCCTCGATGAGGACCAAAGCCGGCGCCTCGCGCACGTCATCGGTACCAGGTTTGAAGGCCAGCCCCCACACCGCGATCTTGCGACCGTGCAAATCGTCGCGAAAGTGATTGAGCAGGCGCTCTGCCAGGTGGTGTTTCTGTCGCTGGTTGACCGCTTCCACCGCGTCCAGAACTTGCAGGCGCGTGCCCGCTTCCTTGGCGGTGTTGAGCACCGCGCGCAGATCCTTGGGAAAGCAGCTTCCGCCGAACCCCGCCCCGGCGTACAGGAACTTGCTGCCGATGCGCGCGTCCGAGCCCAGCCCCTTGCGCACAAGTTCGATGTCGGCGCCCACCGCATCGCACAGGCCGGCCATCTCGTTCATAAACGAGATGCGCGTGGCTAGCATGGCATTGGCGGCATACTTGGTCAGCTCGGCCGAGCGGCGGTCCATCACCAGGATGCGATCGCTTGAGCGGGTAAACGGCGTGTACAAGGCTTGCAGGGTGTGGAGCGCGCGCGGGTCGCTGGTCCCGATGATCACGCGATCGGGCTTCATGAAGTCGTTGACCGCATCGCCCTCCTTGAGGAACTCGGGGTTGGAGGCGACTGCGAATTCGTGGCGCGTGTGCTGGCGCACGATGGCCTCGACCTTGTCGCCGGTGCCGACCGGTACCGTGGACTTGGTCACCAGCACGGCCCAGTCCGAAAGGGCACGCGCGGCCGTCTCAGCGGCTTGGAAGATGTAGCGGAGATCGGCCGAGCCGTCGGGCGCGGGCGGGGTGCCTACTGCCAGCACCACGACCTCGGCGTCGGCGACGGCGGAGGACAGGTCGGTAGTGAAGGCGAGTCGGCCTTCCTGCACGTTGTGGGCGATCAGCTTGTCTAGGCCGGGTTCGTAGATCGGCACCTGGCCCCGTTTGAGCGCGGCGATCTTTTCCCCGTCGATGTCGCAACAGGTGACGTCGTTGCCCATGTCCGCGAATCCCGCACCCGCGACCAGTCCGACGTAGCCGGTTCCGATGACACATATCTTCATGTTGCCGCCAGCGTATCATGGCTGTCTTGTGCTCGTCATTCACCTGAATCTCCCCTCTGTGGTCTCGCCAAGACGGCTTGTGCACTTGTCACCGGTTCACCTAGATTTCCGCCCCTGGCCCGCAGTGTGGAATAATCCACCCATGCAGGTGATGATTCTCGCGGCTGGGCGCTCGACCCGTCTCGGCTCTCTCGGCATGGCTCTTCCCAAGCCCCTGCTTCCCGTATGTGGCTATCCCGCTGTCACCTATGCCTTGGCGTTGTGCCGGCAAGCCGGATTGCACGACATCGTGATCAATCTGCACCACCACGGCGACAAGATCGGGAAGACCCTGGGCGACGGCTCGCAGTTTGGCGTGAACCTGCGCTACTCAGTCGAGGAGGCGCTGCTGGGCACGGGCGGGGGTGTGGGCAAAGCCCGCTCGCTCTTTGCATCCGAACCGGTGCTCATCATCAACGGCAAGGTCGCGGCTGATGTCGATCTGCGCGCGATCATCGCGGCCCACGCGCAGGCGCCGCGGGGAACCGTAGCCACCATGGTGCTGCGCGAGGATCCTCATCCCGAACTGTGGGCACCCATCGGCGTCGATGCGGAGGGCAGGGTGGTGAGCATCCGGGGGCAGCGGCCGGTCAGCACCGCGCGAGCGCCGCTGGCCCCGCGCATGTTCACCGGCATCCACGTGGTCGAATCCGCGTTGCTCGACCGCCTGCCCGCAGGCGTGTCCGACATAATCGGAGACGCGTACATTCCCGCGCTGTGTGCCGGGGACCACATTGCAGCCATGACCATGACCGGCTATTTCGCCGAGCACTCCACCCCGGAAAGCTATCTCGCCGGGAACTTGGCGTTGGTCGCGAATCCAGGCTTGCTTCCCCATCCGCCCGGGCCGCTTGCCGGCGTGGATCCCGCTGCGCAGATCGATCCCTCGGCCCGCATCGTGCCGCCGGTTCGCCTGGCGGCCGGGTCGGTGGTCGAGGCGGGCGCGGTGGTTGGGCCGTGGGCCGTGGTGTGCGGCGGTGGCCGCGTGTCGTCGGGCAGCCAGGTGGTCCGCAGTGTGGTGTGGCCAGGCGCCGTCGCGCAGGGAAATCTCACCGGAACCATCGTCGGCCCCGAAGGCCCGCTTATCGCCGAGACCACCCCGCCGCCCGTGACGGTGTAGCGGCGACCTGCGGTCGCCCCCTGACGGTGCCTCTGCGCTTCGCCAAGAGCTGGGGTTGCGGGCGATTCGCGAATCTCTCGGCATGACCCAAAACGACGTCGCGGGCCGGATAGAGGTCGATCAGGGTCAGTTGTCTCGCTTCGAACGCGGTCAGGACATGCACCTTTCGACGCTCCGTCGCTATTTGGGGGCCTTGGAATTTCACCTGGAAATCGCAGCCGTTGCCGGCAAAAAGCGAATCGTCATCCGAAGAGAACACGCGCATCGGTAGGCCAAGCACACACTCGGCCGCTGTGCATTATCTTCCAGCGTCCAGCGTACACTGGCGCTGTGTCCGGACATGTCCACGGCAGCCATCCTGCTTGCGTTTCCGGCCTCGGTCCCTGGCCTGGCGCTTGCACATCGTCGGGACCGTGCCCGTGCCAACGCCGAATGCTGAGATCGCTCGCCCACCCTTGCGGTCGTACGTGGGATTCGGACTCGAGGGCCCATCCGGCGTAGGGGCGACCTGCGGTCGCCCGACCGGCACGTTTCGACCGCCCCATCTCGGCGGACGACGTGTCTGGTGTCTGTACGGGGGCGCTGGCGTCCGGAGGGCGACCGCAGGTCGCCCCTACGTGGGACGTGATCCGGGCGAGACGCGCCCACTCCGAATCCCAGGTTGTCTCGGCGGACAATAAAGACAGTTCGTGTGGTGTCCTGGATCTCGCTGGCCTGCTCCTGACGAAATACACGGGTCTGAATCAAGGCGCGATGCACACGCTGCTGAGTTTTCCCGACGGAGACATCTTTGTTGTTCGGCACGAATGGGGAAGCCCGTCTAGCCAGCTTCTCAAACTTGGCCCCAAGGGCGAACTGCGCTAGGCGCGGGGTGGTTTGCCTTGGTATGCAATGGCCGCACTGGAGCCGGACGGAAACGTGGTACTGACCTGGATTGGGCAGAGTGCTCCATTCACGGTACTCAAACTTACACCCGGTGGCGATGTCCTTTGGCAAAGGAGCACCTTGGGACACGGGGCGGCGGACATTTCCGGATCGAGTTTGGCGATTCAGACAGACTCCCTCGGAAATGTCATTGCTGCTGCCTCAAACAATCTGGGCGGGACAGCATCCGCTCCGCTCTCCTGGCTCACGAAGCTCTCGAGTATCGGAGATGTGTTTTGGACCTATTCGACGGGGAAGTACGCACCACAGATGCCTGTATCTCGTCGTCGGGATTCCCGCTCACTCCAGCCCTCCTCCTCCGATCTCTGCGACCTCTGTGAGGAATAGGTGACTACTATCGCCCGCCCGCTGCTGGCGCCGAGGCTTGTTCACGCAGGCAGGAGGCGACCGCTTCCACCAGGCTGCGTTTGTGGCGCGACTTGGGCAAGAAAACATTGGCGCCTGCGGCGAGCACGCGCTGGCGGGTCGCCGCCGAGGTGCGCGCCGAGAGCACGACGATGGGCAACCCGCGCAGGGTCGGTTCGTGGCGAATGCGCGCGATCAACTGGAACCCGTCCACGCGTGGCATCTCCAGTGCGGTCACCACCGCGTCGAAGCGCCGCTCGCCCAAGATCTCCCACGCATCCCAGCCGTCCTCTGCGGCGACCGTCTGGTAGCCACCGGCGGAGAGCAAGCGCGCGGCGCTTTCGCGCGCCATGCGCGAGTCGTCGACGATGAGGATGCGCGGCTGCCCTCGCCGCGGCCCCGGCGCCGCGGTTCGTGGCGGTCCAAAGGCTGCATCGGCGAGCGTGCCCAAGTCGAGCACCAGTTGCGCCTTGCCGGCTCCCGAAGCCGTCACCCCGGCATAGAGCGGAATCAGCCCCAGCAGGGGGCCCGGGGGACGAATTACGACCGTGCGCGGGCCAATGACCTTGTCACAGGTAAAGATGAAGTCGCGGCCGCCGTAGCGCACGTGCAAGGCCGCTGCGCGCCGACCCGGGGGCAATTCGACGCCCAGCAAGGCATGCAGGCGCAGCAGCGGCAGCGCGGGTGCATTCCCGGCCGAATGCTTGGCCGGCATGGGCGTCACGATGGCATTGCCGGCCAGAACGTCGGGCCCTACCGGCAGGGCTTCGATGACGTGCGCGGCTGGCACGGCGTAGACTTGGCCGCCCAACTTGAACAGCAGGGCCTGTGTGATAGTCCCACTGAGCGGCACCGAGAGGCGAAAGCGCGTGAAAACGCCGGCCTGGTAATCCAGCTTCACCTCGCCGCCCATGTGCGCGATGGTGCGCTCGACGATGTTGAGGCCCATGCCTCGGCCGGCCAGCGCGTCCGAATGTGGCCGGGTAGAGAACCCCGGCTCGAAGACCGCCGCGACCAAGCTCTTGTCATCCAGCGGGCCTGCCGAGGTTTCGCGCCCGGCGCGCAGCAGGGCCTGGCGGACCGCCTCGCGGTCGATGCCGCCCCCATCGTCTTCAAAGGTGATGAAGACAGAATCGCCGTCCTGCACGGTCTTGATGTCAATGCGTCCACGCGCCGGCTTGCCGCGCTCGGCGCGCACCTCAGGCGATTCAATTCCATGCGCCAGGGCATTGCGCAAGAGGTGCAGCAAGGGGTCGGTGAGCTGATCGACCACGCTCTTGTCCAGCTCGACCTCGCCGCCCGCGACTACCATTTCCACTGGGCGGCGGCAGGTACGCTCCAACTCGCGCATGGCCGAGCCAAGCCGGCTGTACAGCCATTCCATGGGCACCAGGCGCGCGCGGCGGATCTGCTCTTCAAGCTGCTCCGAGACCTGGCGCATGGTGCCCGCGTCGGCAGCCAGGGCGCGGGCCGTGCGATCCAGGTATGAGGCGAAGTTGGCGAACCCGACTTCCACCTCTCCCAGGCGGTCGAGCACGCGCGTCTCTGGGGCAATGCCCGTGCCTGTTCCCAGTTCACCCAGCGAAGTACGCATGGTGTTGCGGGTGACACGCAGGTCACGCAGCACGCTCTCAAGCTCGTGCACGCGTCGATCGAGGCGCGTGCGCAGGATGACCAGATCGCCCACCCCATCGAGCAGGACATCAAGCCGCTCGGCCTCGACCCGGAGCATGCCATCGCCGCTTCCGCGCCGATCAGCCACGGCGCGCCGGTCGGCTTGTCGTCGGCGGTCCGCGCTTGTTCGCGGCACGGCCAAGGCTTCCGGTGGATAGACGCCGCGCGCAGGCGGGGCCGCCAGGCGGGCGCTGGTGAGCAGCGCGCGTAGCGCGGAGATGCCCTCGTCGATACGCTCCAGAATTCCAAAAGTGGGCGCCAGCTTCCCGGATCGCATCTCGGCGCACAGCTCTTCCAGCTCGTGCGCAGCCCGCGCGATGGCGTCGTGGGCCACTGAGCCCGCTGCGCCCTTGAGGGTGTGCAGATGGCGAAACAGGGTATCCACGACCTGGGGGTCCACCTCCAAGGTACTCTCCGCGGCGCGCGCCAGCGCCTGCTGCGCCTCCGCGATATGGCGCAGGTGCTTGTCCGCCTCGTCGAGGAACAAGCCGCGCAGTAGCTCGGCCTCGCTCGGGTTCCACTCATCGAGCGGGCCGCGCTCGCCGTTGTCCGTGCCGTCTTTTGCGGGCGGTGCCATGGTGCAAAGAGGAACCCAGCTAGCGCTCGTTCTTGTCCGTGCCGTCGGCCAGCGCGGCCAGCACCCGGCGTAGCGCATCGCCGAGCGGCGTGGTTGCGTTGTCGGCTAGAGACGCAAGGGGTTGCAGAAGGTCGGTGATCGCGGCACGCCGTTCGCGCAGAGCGCGCGCCAGCTCCGCCTCGTCCTGGCCGGCGAAACGAAGCCGTGCCAGCGCCTGGGTCAGCCCTTTCACGGCGGCAGCAAGCGCCGCGGTGTCGCGTCCTGCGGCAGCGGCAGACGCGGCCAGCGTCTCGGCCACGCGACGAATCTCCTCGATGATGTGGTTGGCTTCGCCGGTGGAATTCACGATGCTCTGGATGAAGGCGCCGATGTCCTTGGTGGCCACCGCCGAGCGCTCAGCCAGCTTGCGCACATCCTCGGCCACCAGGCCGAAGGCCTTACCTTGCACGCCCGCGCGTGAGGCCTCGATGGCCGCGTTGAGCGCCAGGATATTGGTTTCCGAAGTGACGTCGTCAAACAACTCCACGATCTGGCCGATCTCGTCGGAACGCGCCTCCAGCGCCTTCAACTTGCGCGCAATTTCGGCGATGGCCGCTTGCTGGCGAGACACGCCTTCGGCAATCAACTGGTTGGCGCGCTCGAGCGCTTCCGCGGTTGACAGGGTATGGGTGGCGCCGTCCGCGATCTGGCTGGCGTGCTGGCTCAGAGCTTCGAGCATCTGGTTGAGCGCGGAAACCAGAGGCGCCAGCGTGGAGGTGGTAGTTTCAGCGCGCACCGTCAGATCGCCGTTCTTGGCGGCGTTGATCACGTCGATGAGGTTCTGCAATCCGCTGCTTCTGGTCATGGGCTTGTCACCGTGCTAATGGCGTGGCGAACGTGATCAATGGCCTGCTGGGCGTTGATCAGCAGGGCCGGGCCGTCAGCGTCGAGCACCGTGGCGGCCAGAAAGGTCGGCCGCGGGGGCGGTGGACGGCTGTGCTGCTCATCGACTTGGCCCAAGCGCACCCCACGTTCCACGGCCAACGCGGCGGAAATGGCCGGCGTGTTGGCGTCGGGTGCGGTCTCGATCAAAATGAGTCTCTCGGCGGTCATGGGATCAGGCATGCCATCGCCATGCGCCTCGCCCGCCTGGGGAAAGTACACCCCCAGGTCCAGCACGGGCAGGACTTGGCCACGCAAAGGGGCGATCCCGCGCATGACCGGTGGGGCGAGCGGCACCGGCGTGAGGCCGGGCATGGGCAGCATCTCGCGCACCACACTGGCGGGCAGGGCGCAGCGCATGCCGCGCAGGTGGAAGAACACCACGTCCAAGTTTGAGGACGCCGCCACAATCACCCAACCACCGGCGCCACACGTCTGCGAATGAACTTGCAGCGCAGGAGCCGGAACAACACTTGGGTCACATCATACGAGCCCATCTTGGACAGGCTGATGATGTCACGCACGGTGTTCTTCCCGTTGACGATTTCGAGCACAGCCGCCTCTTCACGCAGCAAAAAGTGGCTGTCGAACGAGGCGATCTTGTCCTCGTTGCGCACGAAAACCATGTCGAAGTTTTCGATCTCTTGTCCAATCACGCGCCACTCGTCGACGCGCCGGAGGCCCTGCATGATGAGCCCGTCGATGGGCAGGCCCAGGCTCGCCTCGCGTGCCGCCGGCGAGGATTCGGCCGCGGGGTGGAATGAGAAGGTCCCCTTGCCCCAGCGCAACCCCTCGAACACCAGGGCGGTGGTCTGTTGCGCCATGGCCCTTCTCAGACCGACTTCGGTGATGAGACCCCGTCGGCACAGATCGGCGCCGAGCAGCCCCCCACCCGGAGCGGCGCGCCGCTCCTCCAGCACGTCATCCAACTTGGCGCGCTCGATCTGTCCGCCGCGCACCAAGAAATGTCCCAGCAAGAACTCGTCGGCCACGCCCTGGGCGCCAGCGAAATCGATGCGGCCTTTGTTCACGCAGATCTCGATGCTCGCGTCTTTGCCCCGCAGGCATAGCGTACCGGAATGCTGCCGGTCTTGTAGCAGGAGCAACACGTCGGCGATGGATACGACCGCCAGATCACCCAGCAGCGCAGCGCCCTCCGGACCGATGGGCAAGCCCGCCGGTTTTTCCTCCTCGGCCTTCGGCAAGAGTCCGACCACGTCCAGGTTGTCTGGGCCGGACACGGGGCTTGGCTGGCGCTGGCGCTTCTCCAGAGCGTGGTGGACCACCGCGAGCAGCGCGTCCGGCGAAAACGGCTTGGGCAATATATCGACCACGCTGCCCAGGCTGGAAAAACAGGCGCCTGCCTCCTCGCCCTTGGCGCTCATCACCACCACGGGCACGGTGGCCAGGGCCACGTTTCCCGAGATGGCCCGGCACACGTCATCCCCGTTCAGGTCGGGCAGAAGGTAGTCCAGGAGCAAGAGGTCCGGCGGCTTCTCGCTTGCTGCCAGGATGCCAACCTCGCCGCAATCCGCGGTCGACACATGGAAACCCGCCTTGGCCAGCGTCATCTCGACCAACTTAAGAATGGTGGGGCTGTCGTCTACGACGAGGATGCTCTCGTCTGGCATCAATGTCTGGTTCCGTTTGGGAAACAGTCAAGCTACCACGTCGGACGCGCAGAACGAAGGCTCCCGACTATTTACATGGGAACCCTGAAAGGGTTCCCATGCCCTCCCGCGATGGTGCGCCGCCGGCAGAGCCGGCGGGCTCCCCACGCGATCCATGCAGAGGTAGGCGTAGGTGGTCTTTGGTGGGCAAACGCTCCCGCGAGCCGGCTTCAACTCAGGAACGCTCGCAATGATGACGATGTAGATGATGTCCTATGGATGCGGCCACATGGCTCAAGCAAGTCGGCGACCAGTCCGGCCAGGCAGACAAGCGTGCGCGTCTGGCGGAGTTGGTCGCCTACATCGGTTCAGTCGCCACCCTGGATGACCTCTTGTTCGAGGCCACCGATCGCACCAGCGCTTTCTTCGGTGCGGAACGCACCACGCTGTTCATGTCTGATGCCCAGGGCCAGTTGCGGGCCGTGGCTTGGGTGGAAGACTCCGTGCGCGAGCTGCGCCTTCCACGCGATCCGACCAACGTGATCGGCTTCGCCTACGCCGCCAAGGCTCCGCTTGCCGTCAAGAACCTGAACGACGCGAACGAGCTTCTGCGTCTGCATCCGCGCCTGCGGCCCGACGACCGGCTGGACCGATGGCTGGGAACTACCATCCAGGGCGCCATCGTGGCACCGCTCTTGGTTGGCGATCTGCCCTTCGGTGTCATGTTGGTGGTCAATCGCCAGGATGAATCCGGGCTCTTCGTGCCGCGCGATCTGGTCCACGTCAGCGATCTGTGCCGGGCCATGGCGGGATCCTTGGCGGGTTTCTTGGCACTGCGTGAGGCGCCCGCGCAGACACCCGCTTCAGGCACGCCCGTGCCCCACGCTTCGCGAGGCCGCACGACTCGGCCCGCGCCGGCGGTCGAACCCCCAAATGGAACGCCTGTGCCCGCGGCTAGGCCGGTTCTTGCCTCGCGGGAGCGTGCAGTGAAGAAGCCGGCTGGCAAGTGGGACTACCTTGTCGACGCCGGCATTCTGCCCTTCGAGACCCTGGGCAAGTCGCTTTCTTTGGCGGAGCAAGCCGATCAAGATCCCGCCCGCTATCTCGTCGAGAAGGCGGGGGTGAATCGCGCCGACGTGGAGAAGGCGCTCTCGACCTACTACAACGCGCCCTTTTACCGCTTCACCAGCAGTCAACAGATCCCGGAAGACTTGCGCAACCGCCTGCGCCACGACTACCTGAAGAAGATGGGTGCGGCGCCCATCGAGCGGCGCGGCCCCCAGCTTGTCGTGGTGATTGACGACCCAACGGATTTTTCCCGCTGCGATGCCCTGCGGGCCATCGAGGCGGATCGTGAGGTGGTCTTTCACGTCGGCTTCAAGGACGAGATCGCCGCTTGCATCGAGTACTCGTACGGTCTGCGGCCGGACGTCAATGTTTTGCTCAGGGAGCTGTCTGGCGACGAAAGCACAGGCGCGGTCGACGAGCCCAGCGACGATGAAGAAGAAGGTGAGGAGTCGGATAGCGCCATCATCAAGCTGGCCAACCAGATCATCATCGACGCCTTCCAGCGGGGGGCGTCCGACATCCACGTCGAGCCCTATGGCAAGGAAGAGAACACCCGCATCCGCTTCCGCATCGACGGCGACTGTGTGCGCTACCAGGACATTCCGCCCGCCTTTCGCAATCCCCTGGTGGCGCGTTTCAAGATCATGGCCAAGCTGGACATTTCCGAAAAGCGCAAGCCCCAGGACGGAAAGATCAAGTTCCGCATGCGCGACCGGACCATCGAGCTGCGTGTCGCCACTCTGCCCACAGTCAACGGGAACGAAGACGTGGTCATGCGTATCTTGGCGGCCTCCAAGCCCATCCCGCTCGACGAAATGGGCATGAGCCAGCGCAACCTCGACGAGATGAGGAAGCTGCTAGGCAAGCCCTACGGCCTGGTCCTGTGCGTGGGGCCCACCGGGTCGGGCAAGACCACGACCTTGCACTCGGCGATCGGAACCATCAACACCACCGACATGAAGATTTGGACGGCCGAGGATCCCGTGGAAATCACCCAGGCGGGTCTGCGCCAAGTCCAGGTACAGCCCAAGATCGGCCTGGATTTCGCCTCGGCCATGCGTGCCTTTCTGCGTGCCGACCCGGACGTCATCATGGTGGGCGAAATGCGTGACAAGGAGACCGCCAGCACCGGGATTGAGGCGTCGCTCACTGGCCACCTGGTGTTTTCCACCCTGCACACCAACAGCGCGCCGGAAACCATCACCCGCCTCATCGACATGGGGCTGGACCCGTTCAGCTTTGCCGACGCGCTGCTGGGCGTACTGGCGCAGCGCTTAACCCGCGCCCTGTGCAAGAAGTGCCGCGAACAGTGCGACGCGACCGACAACGAAGTGGACGAGATCGTGCAGGCCTTTGGCGAGGAAGAGGCGGCCCGTCGGGGCTTTGTCCACGGCCGGATGAAGCTGTGGCGGGGCGCGGGATGCGAGATCTGCGGCAAGACCGGCTACAAAGGGCGTCTTGCCGTGCACGAGCTCTTGGTGAACGACGACCAGATCAAGCATGCGATCGCCAAGCGCGCGCCGCTTGCGGAGGTGCGTCGGCTGGCCGCGGCTGGGGGCATGACCACCCTGCTCCAGGACGGCATTGAGAAGGCTATTGCCGGCAAGACTGACATCAAGCAGGTCTTGGCCGTGTGTCTGCGCTGATACGAAGTTTTCCGCATACGCTCCTAGGAATTTCGGGCTAATTCCAATAACATCCGAAGCGAGCACACTGCTGTCCATGGACGGTTTTCCGCGACGCTTCGGCGGGTATGCACTGGTCAAGCCCCTGGCTCGCGGGGGCATGGGAGCGCTCTATCTGGCGGTGCACGGCCAGCGAGGCCTGGAGAAGTTGTGCGTGGTCAAGACCGCCTTGCCTCACCTGGCGGGCAGGAGCTACGTGCAGCGGTTCAAGGACGAAGCCAAGGTGGTGGTGCGCCTCACCCACGGAAACCTGGTGGGCGTATTCGACGCCGGCCAAGTACATGGCGAAATCTATCTCGCCATGGAGTTCGTCGAGGGCAAGGACCTTCGCGCGGTGTGGAACCGCTGCGCCCAGAAAGGCATCGCATTCCCGCTGCCGGTGGCCGCCCACATCGTCAAGGAGCTGGTGCGGGGCTTGGCCTATGCGCACGGGTTCGAAGGGCTCCGCCTGGTCCACCGCGACGTATCGCCGCCCAACGTGCTGCTCTCCTACTCTGGTGAGGTCAAGCTGACTGACTTCGGCCTGGCCACTTCCACCCTGAAGCTGGAGAAAACCGCGCCCGGCGTGATCTTCGGCAAGGTCAGCTATATGGCGCCGGAACAGGCGCGTGCCGAGACGCTCGACGGTCGCTGCGACATCTACTCCGCGGGCGTCATCTTGTGGGAGTTGCTCACTGGTCGGCAGCTTTTCGCCGCCGGCGCGCGTCCCCCAGGTGCAGCGGGGGAGGAACAGGACGATTTGTTGGAACGGGTGCGGCACCCGCAGATCATGCCGCCCTCGAAACGCGCCATTCGGGTTCCGCCCGAGCTGGATGAGATCACCATGAAGGCCCTGGCGGTGCGGCCCGAAGACCGCTACCAGACCGGCGAGGAGTTGCGTTCGGATCTGGCCGCCTTCCTGGCCAGAACCGCCCCCGCCATGGATGGGCATCAGGTGGCGCACTTCATGCGCGAGTTGTTCGGGGACATCATCCTGCGCGAGCGAGAAGAGCGGCAGGCTCTCATGGCTGGCGCGACGGCGCTGCTGGAGACGGCGGGCGAGGGTTCGCAGGCCCCGGCGCGCTCACCTGACTCGGCGCAGGCCAAGGCCGACCGAGCCGACACCGCGCTCCTCGGGCGACGCGACAATCCTGATGTGCCATCAGAAGGCGGTCGCTTTTCCGAAGAGGGGTCGCGCATGGTGGGCGCCCTTCTGCAAGGGCGCTATCAGATCAAGCGACTGCGCGGCGAGGGTGGCATGGGTCGGGTGTACGAGGCCGAACACATCGAGATCGGCAAGCGGGTGGCGGTCAAAGTCCTGCACCCGGCCTACTCGCGCACGCCCGATCTGGTCGAGCGTTTCCGCCGCGAGGCGCGCGCGGCCTCGCGCATCGAGCACCCCAACGTGGTCAATGTGACCGACTTTGGTACCACCGCCGAAGGCTCGCTGTTCTTCGTGATGGAGTACATCGAGGGGATCGAGCTGGGTTTGTTCATCCACCGCGAGGGGCCGCTGGCGGTCAACCACGCCCTACGCATCACCGAGCAGATGTGTGCGGCATTGCAGGCAGCCCACGATGCGGGCGTCATCCACCGCGATCTCAAACCGGAGAACATCTTGCTGGTCAGCCCGGCGAGCGCGCGCACACCCGACGGGCACGGAGCCCAGCCGGCGGCTGAAGCTATCGCCGCGGCACCTGATCTGGTCAAGGTGCTGGATTTCGGCATCGCCAAGAGCGACGACGTCGACGACGGCCCACGCGTCGGCAAGCGCCTGACCCGCCCGGGTGTGGCCATGGGCACGCCCGAATACATGGCTCCCGAGCAGGCCGCGGGCCATCCCGCCGACCCGCGCTCGGATATCTACGCCGCGGGTTCGATTCTGTACGAGATGCTGACCGGGATTCCCCCCTATGACGGCGAGAACGTCATGGAGATCCTGCACAAGAAGGCCAATGAGCCGCCCCAACCCATCGCCGGGCTGAGGCCAGACGTTCCCGCGCCGGTAGTGGCACTGGTGGACAAGGCCATGGCGCGCGATCCGAACCAGCGGCCGCAGAGCATGGCCGAGTTTGCCCGCCAGATCCGCGAGGTAGAGCTTATCCTGTCGGTGACACCGGCGCCGGTCTTGCTTCCGTTACCGCCGGCCCCTGAGGCGCGGGGTGACGAATTGTTGTCCAGCCAGGAATCCCTCGTCCTGCCGGGACGCCTGCGGGCCTTGGCCAGGTCTTGGCGTTGGCTGGTGCTGGCGGCGGCCGCTCTAGGGGCGCTGGCGCTTGTGCTGGTGGCGCGAGGAAATGCGCGCGCCCCGGCGGGGGCCGGGGCCGCGCAAGCCGACAGCTTGGTGGTGATGGCACAGCCGGCGCCGTCCCTGGTCTCGGTTGATGCAGCGTCGGCCTCGGACACGCAAGGCACCTCCGACGCGGAAAAGCCGGTTGAGGAAGAGATCCAGGGGACCGCCGAGCCGGCCACCGCCGAGGAGAATCCCAGGCGCGAAGCCAGCCCACGCCTCAGAGCAGCGCGCAGCTCGGCAAGTGTGTCCCAGGCGGAAAGTCGCAAGCTCTTGCAGGACGGTCGTGATTTCCTGCGGGCACAGCGTTTCGACGAGGCTCGCGCGGCGTTCGAGCAGCTGCTCCACGCGGGCAAGACTCGCGGGCCCGCATTGGTGGGCTTGGCCAAGATCGCGTTTCAGCAGCACGAGTATCAAGAGGCGGTTGATCGGGCGCGCGAGGGTGTCCGCGCAGGTGCTGGGGCGGAAGCGCGGGTGGTGCTGGGCGACGCCTACTTCCGTCTGGAAAAGTTCAGCGAGGCGCGCAAGGCTTACGAGGACGCGCTCAAGCTGGACCCGGACAACCGGACCGCGCGCCAGAACCTTGATTTGGTCGAGCGCCGGGGAAACTAGATGACCTTCGCGCCATGAGTTCATACTTCCCACGCCGCTTCGGCAAGTACCTGCTGCTGCGCCCGATGGCCAAGGGTGGGATGGGCGAAATCTACATGGCAGCCCTGGGTCAGATCGGCGGATTCGAAAAATTGTGCGTGATCAAGAAGGTCTTGTCGGAAAGGGGCGATCCGAGCAAGGCCAAGCGCTTTCTCGACGAGGCCAAGGTGGTGCTGCGCCTAAGCCATTCGGCCCTGGTCAATACCTTCGACGCGGGCGAGGTGGATGGGGAATTCTACATCGCGATGGAGATGGTCGAGGGCAAGGATCTGCGTGAGGTGTGGAACCGTTGCGTGCGTATGCGGCAGCGCATCCCCATCGAGGTCGCGCTGCACGTGGCGCGTGAGGTGGCGCGAGTTCTCGCCTACGTGCATGGCTACGGCAATCTCAAGCTGGTCCACCGGGACATCGCGCCGCCTAACATCATGCTCGGCTACAACGGCGACGTGAAACTGACCGACTTCGGGCTGGCGCGCAGCGAGCTGAAAGAGGAGAAGACGCAGCCCGGGGTGGTGTTCGGCCGAGCCGCCTATCTGGCGCCCGAGCAAGCGCGAGGCGAGGTGGCCGACGCGCGCACCGATGTATACACCTTGGCCATCGTGCTGTGGGAGCTGCTGACCGGGCAACAGTACTTGCCCATTTCAGGCCTGGATCCAGGGGCTGGCCTGGCGCTGGTTCGCCATCCCAAGCCCATGCCGCCGTCGTCGCGTGCCCCGTGGATTGCGCCGGAGCTGGACAAGGTCGTGCTGCGGGCGCTGGCCCCCGACCGGCAGCAGCGCACGCAAAGCGCCGAGGAGTTCCGGCTGGCGCTCTCGGATGTGATCGCCCAGGTCGCACCGCGGACCGACCCGGCCCGCGTGGTCGAGCTGATGCAGGCGATCTTCCAGGACGTCATCGACAAGGAGCGAGCCGAGCGTGACCACTTTCTCAAAGAGGTGATCCCAATATTCCGGGAGTCTGTGCCCGAGCCTGCCCCGAGGGAGACAACGCCCCCATTGCCATTGCAGTCACTGGCAGCGGCAGAAGGCCGCGTCGCGTCTCAGTCAGACGGTCACAACTCGGCGCCTGCCCAGGCCAGGCGCAAGCCGACCATGGGTGGCCAAGCCGAAGAAGAGGAAGACCAAGAGGACCCGCGCCTGCCCGGCGTCACTCCCTCCCCAGTCACCGCCGACCGACGGCACGCCCGCCGCGAGGCCGCCATGCGCGTGCTGGCCGAGCTGGCGGCTGAAGACGCGGGCACCACCCCGGCGCCGGTGACGGCGCGGAAGTAGCACACCACCACGGGCAGCTTTGTGCCCGAGATTCCTGCCACGTCTCACTCCGCGCGGTAGACCATTACCCCAAACTGCAAGGACAAGGACCGATGATTGAGGCCATCCTCTTTGACTTCGACGGCCTAATGGTCGATAGCGAGCCCCACTCGATCGCCTCGTGGCGAGCGGTGCTGCGCGAATGGGGAGTCGAGATCGACGCCGCCACTCTCGATCGATTGCTGGGCCTGCGCCTGGACCAGACCTCCAGGCTTCTTGTCGAACGGTTCTCTCTGACCGCTTCTCCCGCCAAGCTGGGCAAGGCCAAGACGGACCACCAGATCGCGCACCTGGCCGGCGCCATCCGGGCGATGCCTGGCCTCCAAACGCTCCTGCATGTGATCGATCAGCGCGGTCTGCACAAGGCCATTGCTTCGAGCGGGATGCGACGCTACCTCGAGGCAGCACTCCTGGCGGTCGGGCTGGCGGGTCGGTTCAGCGTGATCGTCAGCGGAGAGGAGGTGGCGCGCGGCAAGCCTGCGCCTGACGTGTTTCTCGAAGCCGCGCGCCGGCTCGGATGCTCCCCGGCTGCCTGCCTCGTTCTCGAGGATGCTCCCAACGGGCTGGAAGCGGCCAAGGCCGCGGGGATGCGAGCCGTTGCGATCCCCAACGATCAGACCCGACAGCTCGATCTTTCTGCCGCAGACTGGCAGTTGCCGTCGCTGGCCGCGGTGGCGGATCTGCTCACGTCGATAGCGCCGCGCTGATAGCGCCGCGCCCGCGTTGAGGTCGTGAATGAACTATTTCAGATAGGCAGCCAGACCAATGCCTTGATCTTTCAAGGCCTGGGCCACAACTCCCGCTACGTCGGTGGCGCCTTCTGTCCTGAAATGGGTACCGTCGAACCAGAAAGTCGTGCTGCCGCCCGGGCAGAGCTTGAGGCTATTGTACAGAGCAACCGAGAGCGTCGTCAGATCGACAACCGGTACGTTGTCGGCGGTGCCAGCGGCCTTGGTTTCTGGCCCAAATCCACGGTTGGCAACGTTGGTTGAGCCAGAACATGATTGGCCGCTGGTCGACGTACCGAAGATCGGGTTCGCGCCCTTGGACCTTATGGTCTTCGCCATGAAGTCAAGGTCAGATTGGAAGAGGGTCGTGCTGACATGCCGATTGCACGTGGCGGTTCCGTCGTTGATTCCAAACGCGACGTACACCCAGTCGCCGGGCTGCATCCCTTTCGTAGGATCGAGCATGGTCGTCAAGTTATCGGAGTAGGTCGTCTTATCAATGACCTGGCAATCGCCGTTCGCGTCGGTTGCGGCGGTTTTCGAGACGTTTGGGTCGCCCCAAATCCAGGTCTGGATGCTTCGGCCACCCCGTGCCTGATTGGAGATGGTG
>Ga0182011_10002103_pt1 | contig 16992 bp, 12 predicted proteins | sample 711E1DmetaG_FD_120481 | JGI IMG/M metagenome (GOLD analysis project Ga0182011, IMG submission 120481) | Permafrost microbial communities from Stordalen Mire, Sweden - 711E1D metaG | ecosystem: Environmental > Terrestrial > Soil > Wetlands > Permafrost | place: Sweden: Stordalen | collected... | reverse complement strand
CTGGTGAACGGGAATCACATATTGCGTGCCGAACACCTCGCGCACGGCCGCCTCCATCCGGGCAAAACTCTGCGAGCCGGCGTAGGCATCGTCGGCCCGGAGCATGGACGACACCTGGTTGTCGCTCATGGCATTGGTGCCGGAGTCGGTCAGCATGTCCAGAAACACATCGAGGGTGCTCAACTGGAAGGTGTTGAACCCGGCGGCCTGCATGGCCTTCAGCCGCTCGTCGACGGGACGCAGATACAGCTTCTGCACGATGCGCACTTTGTGCAGCTCCAACGGGATGTCTTCACCGCTGAAAAATTTGACCTTCACAGGGGCGGCGGGGGTTTCGCTCATGAACGATGGGTGGGGTTGCAGGCGTTGAATCTAATGTGCGCGCCGGGAAAGTTCGACACGCAGGGGGAGCGCAAATCCTCAATTTCCCCGGCGGCAAGGTCACTCCCGTTTTCGGCCGCCACTGCAATCGAAAGGCAAGCTTATAGCCAGAAGCATAAGAGCTAAATGGAGGATCGACCTTGCGGATGCCTTCTTGGAGGGCGGACCGCCGTGTCCGCCTCTGCTCGGCAGGAGAATCATGGCGGTGACGGCGCACCGCCCTCCAACTTGGTCTAGCCTACGTCCGCCAGTTTCACGAGGTCGGGAGTGGCGGGAACGTCTTTAATGATCTGTGCGGGTGCCGGGCCGACGCCGAGGTAGCGTAGATTGGGCAGCTTGCCGGCGGCGGGCCAGCGCTCGCCGGCGTAGGCCACATCGAGTGTGCTCTTGAGCATCGCGGCGACATAGCGTTGCGCGTTGCCTGGCAGATCGCTGAAACGGCGTACGGCCGAGATGTCCTCGCTCCAGCCGGGGTGCGAAGTGTAGACGGGGCGCAGGGTCTTGCGTATGGCCTCATTGCGCGGCACGTGGGCGTAGCGCCGGCCGCCGGCGTCCTCATAGGCGGTGCAGATGAGCAGGTCGCCGCGCCAGTCTCCGGCATGGGTGAGGGCGTCGGATTTGTTGATCATCACGTCCTGGTAACCGCCGTAGCGCAGGGCGTCGCCTTTCTCGACGGCGTCGAACCAGCCGACCATGCGCTGGCGGCCGGTGCTGGTGCCGAACTCGATCAACTTGAGCTTCGCGGTCAGCGGATGCGCGTCATCCATGCGCGTGAGAAACGTGTGCGTGCCCACTTTGGTGTCGTAGGCCTTGCAGACGCCGAAGGCATGGATGCGCTGCACGGGCACGCCCGCGCTTTCAAAGAACTCGGGAGTAAAGGTGTGCGAGGCGGTGACGTTGGGCGAATAGCCGTGGCGTTTGTCGAGCCAGTAGGACTGGCCGAACTCGCCGATGACCGTCCGTCCGGCGCCCAGTTCGCGCAGGATGAGCTCGCGAACCTCTCCGATGTTCCGCGCCAGTGCGGTACCGGCCTGCCAGTAGACTTCGGTGAGCAGCGGGAGATTGAGCGCAAAGGGTCCGTCGCCGCGGAACCGGGTAAAATCGAACTCTGCCTGGTCAAACACGCCGAGTTGCACCGATTCGCCGTTGGCGCGCTGCTCGGCAGACGTGAGCTTGTCGAAGAATCCGGCGAACGTTTCGGGCGAGACGCGACAGACGTGCTGGATGAGCCGCAAGGCGCGATCGGCCCGTTGGGCGAGCTTGCGCGCGAACCAGTTCCGACCCGCATGGAAATCCGAAAACGTGATCTGCCACTGGCCCACCTCGTCGAGGTAGGCTGGCGTGATGCCGCGGCCCGTAGAGCCCCGGGGCTCCTCGGCCAGGATGTTCGTGCGATAGTCCTCCCACGCGAGGTCGAGCAGCCGGTGCGTGAAGTCGGAGACCAGCGTGCGTTCGTCGATGAGGAGACGCGCCAGGACGGCGTACCCCTTTTGTTCCAGTGGCCGGGCCTCCCACCAAATCTTGCGCGGGTCGGCCACCACGCCGCTGCCGATGCACAGGTGCGGCACCGTCGGGACCGCCACGCCGGCGGGCAGGAGGTTGAGCTTAATGCCGCCGGCGGTGTGGCCGGAATTGGCGCCGCCGTTGACCTTGAGAACGACGGATACCGGGGCAGCGGAAGCGCGCAACTCTTCGGCGACTTCCGGAATGAGCCGGCCTTTGCCTTCGTCGCCGAAGCTGATGCCGACGTCGGCGATGATCTGGCTGCTGAAGGGAGTAAGGGACATGGATCGAACGGCAGCCAGAGATTCCAAACCCCTGTTGCCATAAAGTTAAAAGGGGCGCCGGCTTTGCGGGGCAATCAAAAAGCTCTCTTGAGTACAGTGGCCGCCATGAGTGCGCCGTGCTCGGTAAAGGCCCAAGGAAGGTTGCGGCGACCACCCCGGCCGGTTCGCGGACTCATCGCAATTCGCGATGAGTCGTAATCAACCAGCTCAGATTCAATAGGTTTCACGCTCCGCCTAGGTGAGCCGGAAGCGGAAGTCCTCAGGGAAACGGCCAGCATTTCGTTTGACGGCTTCGTTCAGGCGGAAGGTCGGCACGCCGTATGGCGCGGCTGGATCGCTATCAAGCATCACGCGCTGGCCACGGTTGGCAGTCAGTCTGGTGTTCTACTGTTCGGCCGGCGGCGGCTGGATGGGCAGCTCCAAGATGAACGTGGCTCCGCAACCGATGCCGCCACTTTGCACCGTCAGCGAGCCGCCCAGCTGTTTGGCCGCCAACGCGCCGCTGTGCAGTCCGAAGCCGTGCCCGCTCTTCCGCGTGGTGAATCCCTGCGAGAAGATCCGCGTCAGGTTCTCCGGCGGGATGCCGATCCCATTATCGGTCACCTCAACCTTGACCCGGTCCGGGCCGGCAGCCTTGGCGCGCACAGTCACCTGTTTGTCCGGACGGTTCGCCGCCTCGCACGCGTACTTCGCGTTGTGCAGAAGGTTCACCACGATTTGCAACAAAGCGTGCTTGTCCACCGACATGGCGGGCAGCTGGTCGTAGTCCCGCACCACCGTGATTCCGTGACGCGCATAGGCCCCGCCATGCATCTTAAAGGAATCTTCCACCATATCGGACAGGGTGACCATCTCCACCACGCCGGAGATTCGGGCGTAGTTCTGCTGCATCGCCACGATCTCCTTGATGTGGTCGACGTTCAAGATCAGCCCCTTCAGTTCCTTGTCCAACTCCACGCGCTCTTCTTCCAGGATAACCGCCAGTTGCTCCAAGTAGGCCGGCACCTTGCGGCCCCGATCGTCTTCGGTGAGAAAATGGGCCAAATTGCCATTTTGTTCCCGCAGAAGCCGGGCCAGCTTGGACACGCCATCCGCCTTGGAGGTGCGCAATCTCTCGGCCACGACTCCGGCCGACACGTTGACGCTGTTCAGGACATTGCCCACGTTGTGGAGCACGCCGGTGGCCACCTCCGCCATGCCGGCGGTGCGTGAGGCCTGCACCAATTCGCGGTGGAGAGCTTCCATCTTCTGTTCGGTTTCCTTCAGCGACGTGACGTCCCGGCTGATTCCCACCAGGCCGATGATCTCCCCACCCTGATTCCGCAGGGGCAGTTTGCTAGTTAGAAACCAGCGCTTGCGCCCCTCCTCGCCGATGAGCGATTCCTCCCGTTCGAGGACCGCCTGGCCGGTCTGCAGCACCGCCTGATCGTCGGCAACGAACTTGGCGGCCACGTCTTTGGGGAAGAGATCGAAGTCGGTCTTGCCCAATGCGTCAGCCTCGGCCTTGCAACGCATATTCTTCAGGTCGGACGGATTGGCCAGGGTCTTGCAACAGGCGGTGTCCTTGGCGTAAATCGCCATCGGCAGGTTGTCGATCAGAGTGCGGAAAAGCTGCCGCTCCTGAAAAAGCTCGGAATTCCGTTGCGAAAGCTCGGCCGTGCGCCGCTCGACGCGCTGCTCCAGTTGGGCGTTGAGCGTGCGGTAGCGCTCCTCGCTGGCGGACAGCGCTGCCGATTTTTCCGTGGTCTCGGCGATTTGCCGCCCGAGTTGGGCGTTGGTGGTGTTGAGCTCGCGGGTGCGCTCGGTCACGACGCGCTCCAGACGCACTTTTTCGCGGCGCTCCAGGAACGACGAAAGCCAGGCGGCAAAGGCCAGTACGCCCATCGCTCCAACAACGTACAGACTCCAGGCGAGGGAAGTGCGGAACCACGGAGGCTGGATGGTGAAACTCAGGCGCGCCTCGGGGCCCACGGTTGCGCCAGCCACGGGCCGCACGTGGAAAACGTAGTCTCCCTCCTTCAACCGGCTGAACGCGGCCGAACCGACGTTGCCGGTTGAGACCCATTGGGCCACCGCCCCCTCGAGCATCACCTCGAAATTGACGGATGAGCCGAACGGATTGGCGGGGGCTGCAAAATGGATGACGAGCGAGTTGTCGGAATAGGGGAGCCGGCCCAGGGTAGATCCCAGTGCGAAAAGTTGGCGGTTGCTCGCGGCGAATTGGACCGACGTGATCAGGGCGTGCGGCGTATCGGCGGGAGGATTTGGCAGACGAGGATCGAAGCGAGCCAGTCGCTGGCTTCCCCACAACCAGACCACTCCGTTGTCCTCCATCGTAAACTCCGCGGATTCGAAACCGATTGGTACCGTCTCCACCGAGCGCTGGCCTGCGGAAGAAGCCTTGCCGAGCACATGCACCGCACCGTTGGCCGTAAACCAGAGACGGCCGAACACGTCAGGCGTCGGCCGTCCATTCCAGTCGGTGACGGCGGGGAAGCGCGCGATGAGATCCCGGTCCTCGATGAAACGATGCGTGGCTTCGTCGAAGCGGCAGAGATGACCGGGCATGTTGAAACGCATTTGACCGTCGAACAGGAAGTTCTGCACCCAGCCGTCGAACAGTCTGTCGCGGGTTCCGAATATCTCGATCGCCGGAGTTTGAAGGCGCAGGTCCATCCGGCCAACCCGGCTGGAACCCAATTCGAGCCAGACCACTCCGGCTGGGTCCACCACCGCGCGGTAGGTGTCCCCCAGTCCCGGCGCAGGATTTCGGCGGACTTGGTATCCTGTTTGCGTCCGTTGGATCCAACCCCATTCGTTGCGGGCGAAATAGAGCAGTCCTTCCGCGGTGGAGGCGGCCCCCACCCGCGCATTGGCAATCCCCGGGGCGATCGCTTTCCAGCCGAAGTCCCCGCGCACGAAGATTCCTGCATCATTGGCGGCGAACAACTGGCCCTCGACGCTGGTCAAGGTGAACAGGAAGCGTCCGGGGGGCATGTCCTCCTCGAACCGTTCCAGCCGTTCGGCCGGATCATAGACGGCGCGCATCGCCCGGCCGTCGGCCAGCAGCCAGAGCTTGCCTTCATGCCGCAGCGGTTTGGCGTAGGCGAGTCCGCTGGCGAGGAGGGGCTCGAAATTTGAGATGGGTGACGGAAACTGCACGCGGGCCACCCCATCGTTCAGCAGCGCCCAGAGCACACCGGTGGGGGCATATTCCAGCCGTTGCACCCGCGCCAGCCGGTGGTCGAGGCTCCGGTCGAGGACCTGCACCGTGCGGCCCTCACGGTCGAAGAAGACGATACCAACCGTGTCCACGGCAGCCGCGAGGAATTGCTCGCCCGCCAGGCACAAATCGCTGATGCGATGGCCGCCGCTCAGCAGGCCGGGGGCGTAGAAGTCGCGGAAAACCTTACCGTCAAAAAGCTTCAGTCCGTTGCCGTTCGTCCCGACGAGCAGTTGACCCGACCCGAACGGCGCACTGCACGTCAAACTGTCGCTGGCCAGGGTGTTCTCCTCCGAAACTTGGATCGCACCTCCGTCTCCACCGAGCCGATATAGGGCGCCAGACGCCTGGCTGCTGGCAAAAACCTGCTGACCCAGAGTGATGATCCGGTCGATGGCCCCGACGTGGCCTAGGACACGGGCGGTCTGGCCGGGGCGCCAACTCACGATCGCCCCGCTGCCGCCATACCAGTACCAGGCGTCAGGGAAGACGGCCACGTTGACCAAGGCTTCGCTCGGCAGCGCTTTGTCCGCCGGCAAAGTGATGGCCGGCGTGAAACGCAAGTGCGCGTCCTCTCCCAGATCAACCTGAACGATTTCTTTGCCCGCGCCGGTGTAGATGCGGCCCTGCTCATCGACCGCAACCTGGGTCGAAGCGAAGCCTCCCTGTTCGTCGGTATCCCGAAATGACTCCCAGCGTACACCGTCCCCCAAGGCAATCTCCCGCTGCGACTTCACCAGAATCCGGCCATCCGGAAGAAGATGGAGATCGGTCGGCTGCGAACTCAGGCCGATGGCTTCCGGCCCGAGCACGACAAAGGACGGCGCGCCCGACTCGACCATCCCGGCCTGAGCGGAGGGCATCGCGCACAGAGGTTTGCCGGGGAGGAGGATAGCAGCGAACGCGCCAAGCCAAGCGAGCCGAAATGCGCGCGCAGGACGATGGCGGATCTGGTCCGGATGCGACGGTCGTGAAATAGCCACGGAGAGGTGTTGCCCTACCTATCGGCACACCCCTGGTGTGACTTAAGTCCTTCGGCGGGCTTGGGATGAGGTGGCCCAGGCTCAACGAGGCAAGCCTCAGCCGGATGGGCACAGCAGGAAGGTCGCTGGCGACAGATGATCACCCGCCAGCGGGCTTCCTACACCCGCACACCAATCGGTTTGCGAGGGCACAAGGAGAATGGCCAGCAATCGCATCGATCCGGCCTAGAGCGGTTTCAGAAAAAGTGTAGCCGCGAGCGCCAGCGAGTGGACGAACCATCCGCTCGCTGGCACTCGCAGCTACGTTCGCGTTCTCGGCCACAGTTCAATTTGAACCGCTCTGGATGCCGTCGGAGGCAGAGCGGTGCCCGCCGCCGATCACAATGGGTTCTTCGTCGAAACCTCGATCACGTCGTGCGGGGCGGCTTCCTTTTGGCCGGCGGCCGTGACGTGCACGTAGCGCGCCTTCTCCCGCAACTGCGTGAGATCGCGCGCTCCCAGGTAACCCATGCCGGATTGCAGCCCGCCAATAAGGTCGGCCAGCACGCTGTCCACCGAGCCGGAAACCTCCTTGAGCGCCTCGATGCCCTCGGCGGAAATCTTGCGGCTGGTATCTTCTTTGTCGTGACCGTAACGGGCGGCGGAGCCGGCTTTCATGGCGGCGAGGGTTCCCATGCCACGGTATTGTTTGTAGAGCTTGCCGTTGATCTCGAGGATCTCGCCGGGCGCCTCGCGGCAGCCGGCAAACAGGCCGCCGCAAATCACGGCGTCGGCCAGGGTGAGCGCTTTGACGATATCGCCCGATTTCGTGATGCCGCCGTCGGCAATGATCCGTGCGCCCCTGGACCGGGCGCCCTTGCTGGCGGCCCAGAGCGCCGTGAGCTGCGGGATGCCGACGCCGGCCACCATCCGGGTCGTGCAGATCGAACCCGGTCCCTGGCCGATCTTGATGGCGTTGGCGCCGCAGTCTGCGAGGTACTCGGCCCCTTCAGCACTCGTGACGTTGCCGGCGATGATCGTGAGGGTGGGGAAGGCACTGCGCAGCAGTTTCACCATGTCACCGACCCCGCGACTGTGCCCATGGGCCGTGGAGACGGCGATGGCGTCAATGGCCTCGTCGACCAAGGCGCCCACATGAGCGATGATCTTCTCCCGATCGAGCTCCCCCGAGGGTTGGCGCACCGGCGCGATTGCAGCGCCAACCACCAGGCGGAAATGGGCGTCGCGACTGGCTTTCCGCCGCGAACTGACCTCGCCGACAATCCGTTCGACATCGGTGCTGGTCACGAGCCCCCGCAGGTGGTCCTCGGTGTCGACCACCAGCATCTTGTTGATGCCGATGTGTTCGCTGAAGAACGTGTCGGCGTACCTTATGGGATCGCCGCCCAGATCGCTTTCGCGGACCGTGATGAGTTTCGCCCGCGGGGTCATGGCCTCGGTGATCTTCTTGGCGCGGTAGCGATCCTTAACGATGCTGCCGGGCAGGAGGCCGACCAGCCGGTCTTGGTCGTCCACCACCGGAAAAGTCCGGAAACCAAAATGGCGCTCGTCAATCATGGCGAGAACGTCGCCCACGGACAGCTTCACGGAGACCGTGATGGGATCCTGGATGAGTCCGTGGATGTGGCGCTTGACGCGGGCGACCTCCTTGACCTGCTCCTTGGCGGTCATGTTGTAATGGATCAGGCCCAGACCGCCGTTCAGCGACATGGCGATCGCCATCCGCGATTCGGTGACCGTGTCCATGTCCGACGAGATGATCGGAATCTGCAGGCGCAGCGTTTCCGAAAGGCTGGCCGCCAGATCGGCATCCTTCGGCAGGATCTCCGAGTAGAGCGTCGCCAGTGAAACGTCGTCGTAAGTCAGCGCCGTCGGCAAGAGGCGGGGGAAAAACTCGTCCGCGGCTGGGTAGAACTGCGGGCCGATCGGACAGGCAAGCGTGACAGGCTTAGTCATGGTTGCCATGGATGACATAATGGCGCTCCGAGAAATCTCAACGCCTTTTTTGAGCTTACGGATGGCGGGGGCTGCCAACGATTGGGCTGTTGGAGGGCGGCGCGCTGTCGCCGCCGAGGGCCTGAACGGCGCTGACGGAGCAGCGCCCTCCAACTGCCCCCCGGGGATGGTTTTCGGGCGCTTCCACAAAATCGTCGCCAGCGCGCACGTTCTGTACAAACAGCAACATGACGCCTCGCCATGCTTAATCGTCTGGAATTCCGCCGATACCGACTTCCCTTCCGCTCCGCCATGCGGACAGCCCACGGTTGGTGGCGGGAGCGCGATGGCCTGATCCTGAGATTGGAGGATGAAGCCGGCGGAGTTGGATTTGGAGAAGTGGCGCCGCTCCCATGGTTTGGCACAGAGACACTCGCTGAGGCCGAGGCGTTGCTGGCGAAGCTGGCCGGCGTGGTGGACGCCGGATGGGGCGAGCAGATTGAGGAGCGTTACGGGTGTGTGCGTTTTGCGCTGAGTAGTGCGCTCGGGCGCGAATCCGGCGTCCCCATGGTGCAGCGTCGGCCGGTGGCGGCGTTGTTGCCGGCGGGCAAGGCGGCCTGCGAGGCGGCGGATCAGGCGCTGGAAGCGGGCTATGTTGCTTTCAAGTGGAAGGTGGGAGTGCTGGACGATGCGGACGAGTGGGTGATGCTGGATGATCTTCTGGCGCGGCTCCCCGGTCATGCGAAGCTGAGGCTGGATGCCAACGGGGCGTGGACGACGCGGCGTGCGGGAAAGTGGCTGGCCCGCTGCGCGGAGCGGCCGATCGAGTTCGTGGAGCAACCCTGTTTCGCGGAAACTTCCCAGGGCGCGGCCCGGCAAATCCAGTCCGACGACGCATTGCTCGGGTTGGCGGCCGACTATCCGACGCCGATTGCGCTGGACGAATCGGTGGCAGGGCTGCCGAGTCTGCGGGCGTGGCTGGCGCGCGGCTGGCGCGGAATCGTGGTGGTGAAGCCGGCGTTGGCCGGCGATCCGGCGGGCGTGCTGGAGGTCCTCGCGAAATATCAGGCGGATGCGGTTTTCTCTTCCGCCCTGGAAACCGGCGTGGGTCGGCAGGCGGCGCTGCGGATGGCGTTTGCGTTCAACGGTCCGCAGTCGCGGGCCCTCGGCTTCGGGATGGGGCCGCTGTTCCTGGATGGCCGATTCGAGGGAATGCCACCCGTTCCTTTCCTTGGGCTCGAAGCGATGACTCATCTGAAGGCGGAGGTCCTATGGAACGCCTTGAACTAGCCCGGCTCCTCGGGGCGGACAAATCGGCGGGCGCGCCGCGCGACGTGATCATTGAAGAGTCGCAGCCGGTCCGGTTCATGCAGGCGTTTGGTGGCGCGGTGGCCGCAGGCGGGACGGTCTTTGTGGCGGATCCGTCGTGGGGCGACGTGGAACGGGCGCAGTTCTCGGACGTGGTGGCGCAGGCGCCAAGCGCCAATCGAAAAGTAAAGATCGAAGATCGAAAATCAGGAATTGAACACGGCTGGCTGTGTCTGCCGACCGGTGGCTCGAGCGGCGCATTGCGCTGGGCGCGGCACGATCAGGATACCTTGGCTGCCGCGGTGCGCGGCGGTTGCGAGCATTTCGCGGTCAGCCAGGTCAATGCTGTCGGAGTGCTGCCGTTGCATCACGTGAGCGGCTTGATGGCCTGGATGCGTTGTGCGCTCACCGGCGGCCGGTACGTCCCGTGGGACTGGGCGGATCTGGAAGCCGGCCGGTGGCCGCAGTTGGCGGAGGGCGACTGGTTTCTTTCGGTTGTTCCAACCCAGCTGCAGCGGTTGCTCGGCCGCCCGGACGCGACGGACTGGCTGCGGCGGTTTCGCGCGATTTTTGTCGGAGGCGGTCCGGCCTGGCCGGAACTGCTTGAACGGGCGGCTGACGCCCGCCTTCCGCTTGCCCCGGGCTATGGCATGACAGAAACGGCGGCGATGGTCGCGGCGCTGAGGCCCGAAGAGTTCCTCGCAGGCCGGCGCGGATGCGGATCGGCCCTGCCGCATGCGCGCCTGACCGTGAACGAGGAAGGAGTGATCCAGCTCACCGCGCAGTCGCTGTTCCACGGCTATTATCCGAACGGGCGCAAAGAGGCCGGTGCATGGTCCACGGATGATCTTGGCCGATTCGACGCCCAAGGGGGGCTGCACGTGCTCGGACGCCGCGATGCCGTCATCATTTCCGGGGGAAAAAAGGTCGAGCCCGCGGAGGTCGAGGCGGTGCTCCGGTCGACCGGGCAGTTTGTCGACGTGGCCGTGGTCGCGGTGCGGGACGAGGAGTGGGGCGAAGCGGTTGTGGCCTGTTATCCGGTCGGTACGACGGCGCCGGATCTGGCGCGCGTGAAGCAATGCCTCGCTGGCGCACTGGCGCCGCACAAGCGGCCCAAATATTATCTGCCGATCGCGTGGCCGCGGAATGCGCAGGGCAAGATCAACCGCGCGGTGCTGGCGGACGGGGCACAACAGGCGCTGGCGGAGCGAGGTCCGGAAATGTAGGAGCCTGCTGGCAGGCGATGGGATGATTCGCCTGCCAGCAGGCTCCTCCAGGATTAGCTCTTCGCGCTAGGCCGACTGCGCATTAATCCAGGCCGCGATGGCCTCGGGGAGAGCGTGGCGTTCGCGAGAACGGGACGAGATGCACACGTGTTCGGTCCGCAACCGCGCCGCGAGTTTCTGCGGAGGGCCGAGGCGGTGCAATTCGAAGCTGATGGCGTAGGTGTCCGGTCCCAGCAGCGTCGGCGTGAGCGTGACGCTGATCTTGTCGCCGCAGGTGAGCGGACGCAGATATTCCGCCTGGCTCTTCGACACCGGGACCACCACGGCGTGTTCGCCAAAGAAGGACTGCAGCTCGATCCCGGCGGCGGCCAGCGATTCCTCGTAGGCCTCGTGGCAGATGGCAAAGTAGTTCGGAAAGAACACCACGCCGGCAGCGTCGGTGTCGGCGAAGCGGATCGTGCGGCGGTAAGTGAATGCCATGCCGGCAGTGAATCCTGAAGCGGCGGTGCCGCAATCAAAAGCGCGGTCGGTGGCATGTGGCCGCGAACGCCAGCAAGCGAGTTTCATGGGTCCATTCGCCGGCGTTCGTGGCACCATGGGCGCGTGGTTCTCGCAGCAATGCGGCAGGTTCACCCGCTGGAAATTGGTCCCGCAAAAGGATGGCTGGCCGACTTGAGCTTTGCCGATCTCCCATGTAATAATGGACGTAGCTCCTGCATGAACAAGCACGCCATCGCCGGAATATTGAATGAGATCGGGGTCCTCCTGGAATTGAAGGACGAGAATCTCTTCAAGGTGCGGGCCTATCATGCGGGGGCGCGGGCGCTGGAAACGCTGGAGGAGGATCTGGACACGGTGATTGCCGAGGGCCGGCTGCAGGGCATCAAGGGCATCGGTGAGGCACTGGCGAAGAAGATCACCGAATTGCAGGCGACCGGCCGGCTGGAATTTTTCGAAAATCTGAAGGCCGCAACTCCTCCGGGGCTGGTCGAGATGCTGGAGATTCCGGGATTGGGAGCGAAGAAGATCAAGGCGTTGCACGCGCAGTTGGGGATCAGCTCGATCGAAGACCTCGCCCGGGCGTGTGCGGAAGGACGGGTGGCGGCGCTGGATGGCTTTGGTCAGAAGACCCAGGAGAACCTCCTGGCGGGAATCCGTAATCGCGAGGCGTATGGGAGACGCCACTTGTGGTGGGAGGCCTTTCGCGCGGCGGAACCGATCTTGCGGGGGCTGCGGGCCCTGCCGCAGGTGCGGCGGGCGGAACATGCGGGCAGCCTGCGGCGCGGACTGGAGACGGTGGGCGATCTCGATTTCCTGGTGGCGGCAGAGGAGTGGGCGCCGGTTGTCCAATGGTTCGTGTCACGCCCGGAGGTGGCAGAGGTGACCGCCAAAGGGGAAACGAAGGCGAGCGTGCGCTTCACCAGCGGCCTGCAGGCGGACCTCCGCATCGTGCCGCCGGACCAGTTTGTCTTCGCGTTGCACCACTTCACCGGCTCGAAGGAGCACAATGTCCAGATGCGACAGCGGGCGCAGGCGCGTGGGCTCAGTCTGAGCGAATGGGGTCTGGTCCGGGCGGAGGGCGAGGGGACGGCGAAAGAAAAGGCCGGGGCGAAACGCGGCGGTGTGGGCGTGGGACCCGGCAGCATCCAGACCGAGACCGCGCTCTTTGCCGCGCTTGGACTGCATGACATCCCGCCGGAACTGCGCGAAGGCCTGGGCGAAATCGAGGCGGCGGAATTGGGCGGGTTCCCGCGGCTGGTTGAGGCCGGCGATCTCCGCGGCGTCTTTCACAATCACACGACAGCCTCGGACGGCCGGAATTCGCTGGCCGAGATGGTCGCGGGAGCCCAGGCGCGCGGTTGGGAGTATTTTGGAGTGGCCGATCACTCGCAGGCGAGTTTTCAGGCCAACGGCCTTGATGCGGCCCGACTGCGCAAGCAGATCGCGGACATTGCGGCGCTCAATCGTTCGGGCCGGTACCAGATCCATGTGTTCGCCGGTGTTGAATGCGACATCCTGCCGGACGGCCGGCTGGATCTCGACGAATCGGTGCTGCGCGAGCTCGACTATATCGTCGTGTCGGTGCACTCCGCGTTCAGCCAGAGCGAGACGGAAATGACGGCGCGGATCATCCGCGCGATCGAGCATCCACGGACGACTATGCTCGGGCATCTGACCGGCCGGTTGCTGCTGAAGCGGGAAGGGTACGCCGTAGATGTCGCCAAGGTGATCGACGCCGCGTTGGCGAACCGCGTGGCGATCGAACTCAACGCCAATCCGCAACGGCTTGACATGGACTGGCGGCACTGGCGGGCCGCGGCTGGACGCGGACTGCTCTGCGTCATCAATCCCGACGCGCATGACGTCGCCGGCCTGGACTATGTCCGGGCGGGGATCAATGCGGCGCGAAAGGGCGGATTGACGGCGGCGCAGGTGCTCAATACGCACGGACTTTCCGAGGTGCGGAAATATTTAATAACCAAGAATCCGATGGCTGGCGCCGTTGGGGTTAAGACCTGAACCGTTCACTGGCGTTGGGGGCTCCGGAACCTGAAGGCACCGCCTAAGCCGTATCCATTCAAATTGAACAGGTGGTCACTGTTTGGAAGTGATTGTCGTGATGAACAATTGCGGACCAATACACGCGAGCCAAGAGGCTCTTCGCTCGCTTCGACAATGCCGCGGTGAATCTGCGCAGTTTCCGGCCGCTGTGGCGCTGGACGCTGCAGCGACTCTCTCGTCGGCCGGGCGGCTACTGCCTGGATCTGGAGGGAATAGGGGCAGTCGCCCGCCCGGCAGGTGCGCCTAGCCGGTAGCGCCGTAAGCCCAGGGAAGGGTGGTCATCAACTCCATGAGTAGGGTCTTGCCGGTACGGTCGTCCGCCAGGGAGATCCGAAAACGAGACTTGAGCCGTAGCATGGTCCAAAAATGAAGTCCGCCCCTCGACTTTCACAACCGACTAATTAGTTGAATGATGCGAAGAACGGGCTAAAACGCAGGGATATATAACTATCTGATCGGCGGAAGAAAGATGAACGCGTTCCCTCTCATTTTCTCGACGGTTCGGCGGCAAGGCAGTGACCGCTTCGTCGAGCTGCGCGAGGAAGTCGGTGGTCGGGTGTTGCTCCACACGTTAAGCTTAGACGAAGCCACCTTCGTCAGGCTAGAGCAGGCCTTGGCGCCCCGTCCGTTTGCGAAGAGAAAGAAAGAAGATGACGTGCTTTGCTTTCGCAGTATTGAGACGCCAACCGACGATCCCCGGCGATTTCTTGGCCTGACGATTGTGAACATTGGCAGTCGGCGACACTTGAAGATCGAGCTTACTCCGGAATCGTTCGCCGTTTTTCAAACCGCTTACGATGCTTGGAAGTCACGGTTCAATGAGAGCCGATCCAACACGCCGCTGCAGACGCCAACCACCATCGCACCCGCTGCTGGCCCACCCGTCGCGCCGCCGTCCAGTGCGGGAGATCGTTGAAACGTTGGGCAAAGAAAGCCCCTCAAATATACGTCATCATGAACGATAAAACATTGAAGGTTTTCGCTTCTGTCGGCGTTGCCTTGGGCGGAGCACTTGGCTTGGCGGGAACGTTCGCCCCATCGGCTTCCCTTCGTGGCCTAGCTTGGGGCATCGATGGTGCTGCGCTTGTCATGGCAAGCGCCTTGCTAACCGTCCATTTTTACAGGCTGGGTCAAGATGTCGTCGCGGCGGCCTTTATCGTCTGCTTTGCGGTTGGAGATCTTGTTCATGTTTGTGCCCTTCGGCACGGTCTTGGGGGTGTTCACAATTATCGTTCTCAGCAAGGAGTCGGTGCAGAAGTTGTATGAGAATCCGCTTGCTCCACCGTCGTCGCAGTCGCCGACCCAATCAGTGACGCCCCCTTCGGGGCAGGAGGAGCGCCAGCCGTAGAATGTGGGTCACTTCAACGTTCGCCGAGATTATGAAAATCCGTTTATACGCTCTCGCACTACTCTTTATTGCTCAGGGTTATGCCGCAGCGGAGTCCACGACTTGGCAACAGCTTTGCTTCCTTCTCGATGTGAAGAGAGAATCGAAGGCGTTTCACCAATTCAGTAGTGAGTGCGGTCTGCAAGCGTTCGGGAAACGCGATGGGAATTACAGCGGTCGCGATGGGATTTACGTGAACTGCGTTGGTGACGATGTCATTTATGTCGGGGTTCGCGTATCGGAGAGTACGATGAAGTTGCCATTCGGCCTAAGTGAAAAAGATGACATAGTTTCTGCAACGCGGAAGCTAGGGGTTGCCCCGACGGAAGAGCAGACGGAGAAAGCCCAAGAGTATCTCGAGTTGCTCGTCCCCAGGCACCAGCTTGTCCTGCAATTCATGGACGGTCGGCTTTCCAAGGTTGGGAAAAAGAGGGCGAACCAGATATCGCAGCCGCCGACCTCGTCCGTCACCCCCCGCCTCCAGCCGGGCAAGAGCAGCGCCAGCCGTAGAGGTGACTGGCCTTCAACGTAGCCACGAGTGAACAGATGGTGCGAAATAGATGAGTACAAGATCCTGTCTTTTCGTCGCCGCGAGCCTCAGCCTGTGCAGTCCTTCAAACAGTATGCCGATCTCTGAGCAGTATGCGCATTTTCGGGAGTCGCACGCGGTCGCCCACTTGACGGTCTCGGGCAATGAATGGACCTTCATCGATACCGGCACGGGCAAGCAAACCGTGGTGGTTCTCCCGGGCGGAGGAGCCATTGAGGCCGATTGCATGTTTCCGGTTGTGTCAGCACTGGAGCGACAGTATCGAGTGATCGCGATTGGCTACGCGCCCACAGCAATAACCGTTAAGGAGGTTGTTGAAGGTATCCGGGCGGTTCTGGATGACCGTGGCGTGGAGCACTGCTGCATGCTCGGTCACTCGCTCGGCGGCTTCGTCGAGCGTGCATTCGCGCAGGCCTACCCGCAGCGCGTCGATTCATTGATCATCGCGAACTCCGCGGTCTACACGCCGGGCCGAATGCTTCTCATCAGAATCCTGCTGCCGGTCGCTATCGTCTTGCCGCAGTCTGTGCTGGCATCGGCGATCCGCTCCAAGTTCGAGCGCCTCTTGCAGACGGTGCCGGAATCGGACCGTGAGTTCTGGATGTCGTACGTAAACAAATCCGAAGTAATGAACCCCAAATCGAGGGGCTTGCGCAGCCAGCTGCGTGTCATGCTCGATTTCCGGGACAAGCTGGCGACGGCGACCGGTTGGAACGGCCGTGTTTTGATCATCGAATCCGCTGAAGAAACAGGATTCACCTTGAAGGAACGTCAGATTCTGCGGAGCTACTACCCCGGCGCTACGATCCACATCATCGCAGGCGCAGGCCACTTAAGCTTCATCACCCACACCGAGGAATTTGACGGGACTGTCGGCAATTTCCTCGCTGGGAGGAAGAGCTAGCAAAAGCCGATGTGGAGGGGCGGCGAAACAGTCCACCCATTCTGAACAGCACCCCCGCCATTGACGTCGCGCTGGAACGAGGTGTGCGCATGGTAGAATGCCGTCCTCGTCAAAGCGTCTTGCCCACCGAGAAGGCCTTCCCCACAAACGCGCCGACGCCATAGTAGGATTGCGTGTCCGGCGTGAACACCAGCGGGTTCATTGTCTTGATGTCCACCAGCCCACCTTTGCCCAGCACGGCTTCTTCAGCTTTAACATCCAGAATCTCCCCGACAAATTGCGTGTGCAGCCCCAGCTCGAATGTGTGCGCAAGCCTGCACTCCAGCACCAAGGAGAACTCTTGGACGTACGGTGCGTCAACGAGGTCACTTTTCACCGGTGTCATGGCATCTGTGCAACCGATGAGAACAATGGTCAAACTCGTCACAGGAGGGACGGGGCGGCGTGGCGTCCATCTTGACTGCAGCCAGCAGCGCCTTGGTCAGGTGGGGTGGTGGGGTCATCACAGTCCAGCCCAAGGTTTTCCCGGAGCAATGGCCCATCAGGGGAATCCAGAAGCGCGGATTCAGCCTTGGCATGGTCCTTACCGGACCTCACCCGAGATTTTCAGAAACCAATAATTAGTTGAACGATGCGAGGAACAGGCGTACACGCGATGGCGTACCCCTTGTTCGGCAAAGGAAGAGCTATCCCATGAAAATTGCTGAGTTTTTTGGACGTGCGTACCAAGACGCAACCTACCGGCG
>Ga0182011_10002099_pt1 | contig 17006 bp, 14 predicted proteins | sample 711E1DmetaG_FD_120481 | JGI IMG/M metagenome (GOLD analysis project Ga0182011, IMG submission 120481) | Permafrost microbial communities from Stordalen Mire, Sweden - 711E1D metaG | ecosystem: Environmental > Terrestrial > Soil > Wetlands > Permafrost | place: Sweden: Stordalen | collected... | reverse complement strand
GTTTTCGGCGCCAGCGGTTCCTCGCGGACCAGCCGCGTCCCCGGCGAAAGCCGTGGCCGGAGCCCGGCAACAAATCGATCCCAACCCGCCCCCCGCGACGAGTCCACCTCCACCCGCGCCGCAAACTCGCACGCCAGCCGCTCAACGTCGCCGGCTCCGACGAATGCCAGCCAGTCCCCCGGCCTCAGCGCTGCGCGCACGACATCGACATGGCCGGAATCGCGGCCCGCCAGATGCGTCACGGGCAACGCGAGGCCGGCACTCCGGATCGCCGCATGCAAATCGGCGGTGGCGCCCCCCGGGATCGGCGCCTCGCCCGCAGGATAGACGTCCAGGAGGAAGAGCACGTCGGACAGGCCGAGCGCACTGGCAAATCCGCTCAGGAACTGCGCGGTCCGGCTGAACCGGTGCGGCTGGAAGACCACCACGAGCCGGCCCGTCGTGCGCTGGCGCAGGCTCGTGAGCAGGGCGCGGATCTCCGTCGGATGGTGCGCGTAATCCTCCAGAATCGTGAGGCTCTCGGTCGCACGGAGCACCGTCTGCCGCCGGCTCGTGCCGGCATAACCGGCCAGCAGATCCCGCGACATCTGCGCGCCCATCAACTGCGCCGCCGCCAGCGCCGCCGTCGCGTTGTGCGCATTGAACGCGCCGCGCGCCCGCACGGTCACTTCGAGCGCCGGAAACCGGCCGTCCAATCGGAGAAGAAGACCGGCCGTCGACTCGCCGGCAACGGTCGCCTGGTACTGCCCTCCCGGGCCAAACGTGAAAACCGGGACGCCGGCCCCCGCCACCACCTGCGCCGAAAGCGCGCAGAGCGGATCGAACAGCACCGCCTGCCGCGTCCGTGCGATCAGGCGGCGGAACGTTTCCGCCAGTTGCCCGACCTGCGCGTACTGGTCCGGGTGGTCCCAGTCGAGGCTGACCAGCACGGTGATCTCCGGCGAAAAACCATCGATCGTGCCGTCGCTCTCGTCGATCTCGGCCACCACCCACTCCTCCGGACCCAGCCGGCCGGGCGGCAGCGAACCGTCGGCAAACAGTCCGCCGAGCAGCCAGCCGCAGGGAAAGCCGGCGCGGCGCAGCGCGGTAACCAGCATTCCGGTTGTCGTCGTCTTGCCATGAGCCCCCACGACCGCAACGAGCTTCCGGCCCCGCAGCAATTCAGCCAGCATCTCACCCCGGCGGACCTCCTGCAGGCCGCGGCCGGCGGCGCGCACCCGCGCCGGATGGTCGGCGTGAATGGCCGACGACCGCACAAGCAGGTCGCAGGTTTCCGGCACCTGACCCGGGCCGGTGACCGTCACGCCCGCCCGTTCCAGCAAGGAGCGCACCGCAGGCGCGAGCGCGTCGTCTTCCCCGGTGGCGGCCAGCCCCGCCTGCCGCAGACAGAGCGCGAGCGGCGCCATTCCCGTGCCACCGACGCCGGCGAGGTGGACGGAACGGACGTCGCGGTCGAACAGTCGTGGCGGAAGCACCGTGCTCATGCGGCTTTGGGCGCGGATTCCGAAGCCGGGCCAGGCCGGCCCTGCGCCAGCTTGCGGGTCGGAGCCGCCAGATCCTCAAGATCGTCGAGAATGAGATCGAGCGAGTTGACGCGGTCCATCCGCTGCAGATTCGCGCGAAATTCGCTCAACAACCGGTCGTTGGAAATCACATCGCTCACGTTGCGATCGAGCTCGGCGAGGCAATCCTGGTCGACGGCGAAGCCCCCGCCCTCCTGCGCAAAGAACCGCGCATTCGCCCACTGGTGATTGTCGGCCGCCTGCGGAAACGGCACCAGGATGGCAGGCGTCGCGCAGCGGATGAGCTCGGCGATCGTCCCCGCCCCGGCGCGGGACACGACCAGATCAGCCGCCGACAGCAGCGTGGCGACATCATCACAGAACGGCATGAAGACCGCCTTGACCGGCTGGCCGGAGTCCGCAGGCAGTTCGCTCACCTCCGCGCCGCCCTTCCCGAGTCCGGTGACACAACAGACCTGGATGCCTTCCGCCGCCAGGCGTGCGAGGCGTTCCCGCACCCAGCCGTTCAGCGGAGAAGCCCCCTGGCTGCCGCCGAGAATGACGAGCACCTTCTGCGCCGGATCGAGCCCGAGCCGGAGCCGCGCCGTCTCGCGCGGGATGCGGACGATCTCGCGGCGGACCGGCAATCCGACATGGCGCACCCCAGCCCGTTGCACCCCGCGCACGTTCACCCCCGGGGGCAGGTACAGGCGCCTGGCGAGCCGTCCGAAAAGGCGGATCGCGCGACCGGGAACCCGGTTGGCTTCGTGCAGGGCCACGGGCCGGCGAAGAAGCGCCGCCACGACGATGACGCCCGCAGCGGTGAAGCCGCCGAACCCCAGGATGACATCGGGACGCCAGGTCCGGATCATGCGAACGCTAAACCGCAACGCCCGCGACTGTTCCCAGAGACAGCGGCAGAGACCCGCCGGGCCCAGTGTGAACGGCGCTCCCGGAATCCGTTCGAAGCGAAGCTGCGCGTATTTCTCGATCAGGCGCGCGTCCACTCCCTTTTGGCTGATGAGGAGCATGGTCTCGTGGCCGCGGGCGTTGAGCCCTTCCGCAAGCGCGATGCCCGGCGAGAGATGTCCGCCCGTGCCTCCGCAGGCGATGAGAAAACGGCTCACCGGCTCACCCCTTCCCACCCCCGCCCCGTGATCTCCGCCGCAAGCTCCAGTCCGCCAGTCTCATGGAGACGCGACGCCCTCGTCGCGTTTCCGAGGGCTTGCGCGACTGGGGCGTCGCGTCTCCAGCGTACAGTCTGCAGAACCGGACCACTCTCAGCAAGAAGCATCCGGGCAAGGTTCACGCCATGACCTCCTTCAGACTGCGCTCGCGATGCATCAGCTCGGCCCCTGCCCAGGCCCGTTGCGTGTTGATGAACACCCCGACGAGTATTCCCATGAGCAGCAGGTTCGACCCCCCAGCACTGATGAAGGGCAGCGACATGCCCTTGGTTGGCAGGCAGCCGGTCACGACCCCGATATTGACCAACGCTTGCAGACTGATCAGCAGCAGACAGCCGGCCACGAGGAGGAATTGAAACAGGTTGGGCGCCTTGCGCAGGTGGACGAGCCCGGCCGCGAACAGAATCGCGAACAACACCACCACGCCGATTGTGGCCGCCAGCCCGAGTTCCTCCCCAATGACCGGAAGAATGAAATCCGTATGTACCTCGGGCAGAAAGCTGTTCTGCTGACGGCCCTGACCGAGACCCACACCATCCACCCCGCCAGCGGCGAAGGCGAGAATCCCCTGCCAGAGCTGATACGTCCCGGCGCTCCGGTTGCCTTCCACATCGAGAAACGCCAGGAAGCGCGCCAGCCGGTTGGGATTGTGAATCACCGCCACGGCCAGAAGACAGGCCGCTCCGGCAAATGCCGAAATCAGGTAGCGTAGCCGGCCCCCGGCGAGAAACAGGAGGATGACTCCGATCGCGAACGTGAGCGCCGCCGTGCCGAAATCCGGCTCGAGCAGGATCAGCCCCGAGAACACCGCGATCCATGCCAGGGGCGCGAAGAATCCTCGCACCAGTTCGTGGATCCGCGTCTGGTTCAGGGCGAGATAATGCGCCAGGCCAAACACCATCGCCAGCTTCGCGAACTCGGACACCTGCAGCCGCGCCGGCCCGAATCCAAGCCACCGCCGGCTGCCTTTCACCGCGACGCCGATTCCCGGAACCAATACCAGAAGCAGGCCCAACAGGCAAACTCCAGCGAACACCCAGACGTAGCGCCGGGCATTGACGAGATTCACCCGGCTCACGACAATGCAGGCGATCGCGGCCAGAACGAACCAGACGAGCTGCTTGCTCAGGTAGAAATAGGGATCGGCCTTGAGCGACACGCTGGCGCTGTAGAGCTCGGTCAATCCCAATACCGAGAGGCTCAGGACGCAGACGAGGATGACCGTCGCGGGATTGATGGCCGCAATCCAACGCGGCGTTTCAAACGGTTCCTGGGACATGCTGGAAAAAGCGGATCTGACCTCGAATTCGCAATCTCGCGGACCAGCCCGACGATTCATGTCTTGGGCGGTTTGGCCGTCAGCCCGGATGCCCTGGCGGCCGCGGCCGGCGGAAGTGGGTGGAACAGACTGTGGCTCTGCGGCGGAGTGGAGTGTGGGACATCCGGGCTAGGGAGTCTTGGTCTCGCCGGCATCGTCGACCTTGATGACCGGCACCGCGCCCTGAGGCTTCAGGCCGGCATCCAGGTCCTGGTTGTTCGCCGGCTGAGCCGGCGCCGCCGATGTGTCGGATGCCGAGGCGCCCGAGGTCGAGGCGGCCGGGGCCGGGGCCGGGCCAGCCGGAACTGCAATGCTGGGCGCAACCGTGGGACTGGCCGTCCCGGTTGCGGCGCCACCCGGGATCACGAGAATCTGACCTGACTGGATCTTTCTCGGATCGGCGATATTATTGGCAACCAGAAGATCCTGAGTTCTCACATGGTACTTCTTGGCGATCGCGCCGACCGTCTCGCCGGGCTTCACTTCATGGGTCACCGCGCCATCCGGCGTCTTCACCGATGCCGCACGGGAGGCCGACGCGCCTTCCGTCGTCTTCACCGGCCTGGCATGGGTGCCCGCCGCAGGGGCTGGCCGGCTGACCTTCGCTTCCTCCGGTGCGGGCGCCGAGCCGGAGGGCAGCTTCAGCTCCTGGCCGACCAGCACGTAATCACTCTTCAGGTCATTGAGCTGCTTCAACTCGGCGGTGGTGCTGCCTGCGCGCTGCGCGATCGAGGCGAGCGTGTCGCCGGCCTTGACCTTGTAGATGGCGCCGGCGGCAAGCGGTTCGGCGCTGCCGCTGCCGCCAGAGGCGGCAGCCGGCGCCTTTCCGGGAATGATGAGCTTCTCGCCGACGTCCAGGACCGAGTTGCTCGTAAGGTGGTTTGCCTTCATCAGCTCGGCGACGGTCGTCTTGTTCTTCCGGGCGATCCGCGTCAGGGTGTCGCCACGCATGACGGAATACGTGGTGGCCGGCGTCACATCGTTGAGCGGCGTGTTCTCCAATGCCGCGGACGCCGGCGTGCCGGGACGGGTCGGCGGATAGCGGGCCGGGGCCGGTGACCCGAGGCTGACGGACACCCCGGGCGCCCCGCCGGCGCCGGAATCCGCGGGAGCGGGGGCGGTCGCGGGCGTCACGGCCGCGGGCGGCGCCGTGTCGTCGGCGGCGGGAGCCGGATGCTGGCTGGTGGAGCGGCAGCCAGGATTCACAAACATGAGGAAGAACGCGACGACATGGATGCCGGCGACAATGCCAAGGACTTTCAAGATATTCATAGGCGGGGCGGAATGGTGGATTATGGTTCGGTGAGTGGTGGAATTGCTACTGAAAAATGGATGTTGCGCCGAGATCCTTCACCAGTTTCTCGAACTGGTCGCCCCGGTCGGCATAACTGCGGAACATGTCGAAGCTCGCGAACGCGGGACTGAGCACCACATGCTCGCCGGGCCGGGCGGCGGCGGACGCGCCGAGCACCGCCGCCTCCAGCGACGCGCACACCGTGTGGGGGATCCTGCCGGCGGCGCAGAGCCCGGCCAGCGCCGCACGCGTCTCGCCGATGAGCCAGAGGTGCCGGCTCTTCCCGGCGATCCGGCCGACGAATGCGCGAAGGTTGCCACCCTTGGATCTTCCGCCCAGAATGAGGTGCACGGGTGCGGAAAAGGTCGTCAGAGCCGCCTCGACCGCATGGAAGTTGGTGGCTTTGGAATCGTTCCAGAACGACACGCCGCGGAACTTGCCCGCCAACGCGAGCCGGTGGCGGCCCGGCCGGAACGAGCGCGCAGCCTCGTACAGGGCGTCCTCGGGGCGTCCCGTGTGCCGCCACCAGGCGAGCGCCAGCAGGAAGTTCTCGCGGTAGGGATACAACGCGAACGGCGTGCCACCGAGCCGCGCGTCGGGAGCCGCGCCCTCCGTTGCGATGCAGGCCTCCGGCGGAAGGCAACGTCCGAACTCCCCTGCAAACCGCTGGACGCTGCTGCCGGCGAACACCGAGCCGGCGCATGTGTGATCCACGAGATTCCACTTGGCGGAAAAGTAGTCCTCAAGCCCCCGGTGCCGTTCCAGATGGTCCTCGGCGAAATTGGTCCACAGCGTGGCGTCCGCCCGGAAATGCCGCAACGTCTCCGCCTGGAACGAACTGACCTCGCACACCGCAACGGCGTCGGCGGCCTGCGTTCGCAGCGGCAGCCGGCTGAATGGGAAACCGACGTTGCCGACGGCGAAGGCGGCCTCGCCCCCGGCGCACAGCGCATGCGCGAGAAACTCGGTGAGGGTCGTCTTTCCGTTCGTCCCGGTGATCGCGACCAGCCGGCCGCGCCAGAAGAGCGACGCGAAATCAAGCTCGCCCAGGCACGTGCAACCGGCCTCCCGCGCCGTCTGCAGCCAGGCATGATCCGCTGTGAACCCCGGGCTGAACACGACCAGCCGGTGCTGCCTGGCCTGGGAGCATTCGAAGCGCTGCGAGGCGCCCGCTCCCGCCTTCTCGTCAAAGACCTCGCTGCTGGCGCCGAGGCAGTCCAGCAAATCGCCCGCCGCCTGACCGCTCACTCCGCCGCCAAAAACCGCCACGGGTTGCCGGAGCAGCGGGGCCAGCAGGCCGGGCGGCGACACCGCCGGGCGCGATGGCGGCGCCGAACCGCCGGACCTGGCGGCGGCGAAACACCGGAGGAACAAGGGGGCAGACTCGGCGAAGGCTTGCATGGACGCGATCAACGGAGTTTCAGGGTGCCGAGCCCCGCCAGGGCGCACATGAGGGAAAGAATCCAGAAACGCAGAACGATCTTGGTCTCCGGCCAGCCCCGCTTCTGGAAATGATGATGCACCGGCGCCATCAGGAAGAAACGGCGGCCCTCACCGCAGCGACGCCGGGTGAGCTTGAAAAAGCCGACCTGAACGATGACGGACACCGCCTCCATCACGAACACGCCGCCCACGATCACCAGCGTCAGCGGCTGCTGCACCATGAAGGCCAGCACGCCGAGCAGGCCGCCGATCGCGAGCGATCCCGTGTCGCCCATGAACACCTCGGCCGGATAGGAGTTGTACCAGAGGAACGCCATCCCCGCCCCCACCAGCGCGCCGCAGATCACCGCCAGTTCGCCCGTGCCGGGCACATAGCTGATCAGCAGGTAGCGCGACGTGTCCACCCTCCCCGCGACGTAGGCCATGATGCCGTACACAAGCGCCACCGTGATGGTGCAGCCGATCGCCAGGCCGTCCAAGCCGTCCGTGAGATTGATCGCGTTGCTAAATCCGACGATCCAGAGGAAGATCATCCCGAAAAGCGCGACCATGCCGGCTCCCCCCGCAAACACCCACACCGGTTCCTTGTAGAACGGCATCCAGAACTCGCGGATCTTCTGCGCACTGTCCGGATTCCAGAGGATCGCCGCGAGCGCGATCACCGTGATCACGGTCTGCCAGAGGATCTTCTCCCAGGAGGAGATCCCGTGCCGGCTCTTGCGCACGACCTTGAGATAGTCGTCCCGAAAGCCAACGCCGGTGAGCGCCACATAGACGAACATCGCGACCACGACCCAGATGTTCGGCGACGCCCAGAGGAAGGTTGCGCCAAAAACCGAGAAGAAGATGAGCAGGCCGCCCATGGTCGGCGTGTTCTTCTTGTCGTATTTCGCCGCCAGGTCCCCGGTCCGGTCGTCGTCGTAGTGCTGGCCGAACTTGAGAGCGCGCAGCCGCCCGATCAGCCAGGGGGCAATCAGAAATCCCAGGAGGGTGGCCGTCCCGGCAGCCATGAGCGTGCGAAACGATATCGCCCGCAGCAGGCGCAGGGGGCCGAAATGGTCCTCGTAGTGGGAAAGGTAGTTCAGCATGCGCAGGCCTCCCGTGGCGCCTCCGCGGCAAGCGCCTGCTCCAGTCTGTGCCGGCGGCTGCCTTTGAGAAACACCGCTCCCCGGAAACCGGCGATCTGCTCCCGGGCGGCGGCCGCCTCCGCGACGATCTCGATCCGGCCGGCGTCGTTGCCGCTCTCGATCAGGCCCTCGCGCAGCGCCGCCGCATGGTCGCCGACGATAAACAGGAGGTCGCCCGGGCGCAGATGCATCGTGCGGCCCACTGCGCGATGATAGTCCGCCGCCCCCGGCCCCAGCTCCTCCATGCAGCCCAGCACATAGGCCCGCGGCTGCCCGGCGGGCGCCAGCGATTCGAAGTTCTCCAGCGCGTCGGCCATCGACGCCGGGTTGGCGTTGTAGCAGTCCACGTAGAGCAGCCGCCCGTCCTCCCGCCGCAGTTCGCCGCGCCAGTGCGCCGGCCGCCAGGCCGCCAGCCGCTCCTGGATCAGCCCGGCCGGCACACCGAGCCACAACGCGGCGCAAATGGCGAGCACGGCGTTCTGCGCCATGCCGGCGGAGACGCGCCGGAGCGTGAAAAGCAACGGCGGCGGCGCCCCGTAGGCGATGGCCAGCGCGGTCGTGTCGCCGCGCTGGGTGACGGCAAAGAAGACCCGGTCCTTCGGCGGCGCGGCCGGGCGCACGACTTCGGCCGGTTCCACGACCATCCTCCGCACCGTCAGGTCGCGAAAGGCTCCGAACTGTTCGCAGGACCGCGGGAAAAGCGCGACGCCGGCAGCGCGCACCGACCCGGGGAGCCTCGCCTTTTCGCCGGCCACCGCATCGAGGTCGCCCAGATCCTGGAGGTGCGCCGGCGCCACCAGCGTGACGATCGCCAGATCCGGCTCGATCATGCGCGCCAGCGCCTCCATCTCGCCGGGCAGGCTGATCCCGGCCTCCACCACCGCAAACCGGTGCACGGCCGGATCAAGCCGGGTGAGCGTCAGCGGCACGCCGATCTGGTTGTTGAGATTGCCCTCGGTCGCCAGCACGGCGGGCGCGCCGCCGAGGAGCAGGGCGCAGAGATCCTTGGTCGATGTCTTGCCCGCGCTCCCCGAGATGCCGATGACCGGGCCGGAGAACGCCCGGCGGTGCTCGCGCGCGATTGCGTGGAAGGCCGCCAGCGGGTCCGCCACCACCAGCTGGGGCAGCGCAATCTCCGGCGCGGCCCGGCCGACCAGCGCCCCGGCGGCCCCTGCGGCCGCCGCCGCCGCGAGAAACTCATGCCCGTCGCGCAGCCCGGACTTCAGCGCCACGAAGAGCTCGCCGGGGCGGAGCGCGCGGGTGTCGTGGGCGAAGCCGGTGACCGGCGCGGCCGGAACCGCCGTCCAGCGTCCGCAGGACCAGGCCGCCAGCCGTACTGGAGAAAATGCCGTCATTCCTGGTTCTTCCTGCGGCTCATGTCTCCTTGATCTGCTTCACGCCGATCAGCTCCCGGACCACCTGCCGGTCGTCGAACGGAATGATCGTGTCGGCGAATTCCTGATACGACTCGTGCCCCTTGCCGGCGATCAGCAGGCAGTCCCCCGGCCGGGCCGCATCGAGCGCGAGGCTGATCGCCCGCCGCCGGTCGTCGAGAAACGCGATCTTGCCGGGCGCGATGACGCCATCCTTCATGTCCCCGAAAATCCGTGTAAGCGGCTCGCTGCGCGGGTTGTCGGCCGTCGCCCAGGCGAAGTCCGCCCGCTCCTGCACCGCGCGCGTCATCAGCGGGCGCTTGGTGCGGTCGCGGTTGCCGCCGCAGCCGAAGACGACGAGCAGGCGGCCGGGGGTGACCACGCGAAGCATGCCGAGCGCGTTGCGCAGCGCATCGTCAGTGTGCGCGTAATCCACCAGCACGTTGAATGCCTGGCCCTCCTCAATGCGCTCCATGCGGCCCGCAACGTTCTGGAACCCGCGCAGCTTCGGCAGCACCACGGCCAGGTCCCGGCCGAGGGCGTGGACGGTCGCGAGCGCGGCCAGGAGGTTGCTCACATTGTAGCGGCCGATGAGCGGGCTTTCGACGGCGGCGGAGCCGCCCGGCCAGACGACGCGGAAGGAGGTTCGCCGGAATTCCAGGTTGACGGCCTCGGCGCGCACCTCGGCCTCCGGATGCTCTCCAAATGTGACCCTCCTCACCCCGGCGGGAATCCGCGTTGCCAGTTCGCGGCCGTAGGGATCGTCGAGGTTGACGACGGCGGCCTTCGGAATCGGCCCGGCGCCCCCGGTGAACAACCGCGACTTCACCTCGAAATAGGCGTCCAGAGACCGGTGATAGTCGAGATGATCGCGCGTGAGGTTGGTGAAGGCGACCACGCCGAAATGCAGCCCGAGCACGCGCTTCTGGTCGATCCCGTGGGAGCTGACCTCCATCACCGCCTGCCGGCATCCCGCGTCGCGCATCTGCGCCAGCATGCCGTAGATGTCGAGCGATTCGGGCGTCGTCTTGTAGGAGGGCACCGTGCGCAGCCCGAGGTCGTAGCTCACCGTGCCGATCAGGCCGATGCGTTGCTGGCCGTTGAGGAAATGCTTGATCAGGTGCGTGACCGTAGTCTTGCCGTTGGTGCCGGTGACCCCCACCACCTCGAGATCGCGGTCGGGAAACCGGTAGAATCGCTGCGCCACGCGGGCCAGGGTCGTCCGGGCGTCCGGCACCTGGATGAAGGTGACCTTGCTGTGCAGCAGCGCGACCGGCTTCTGGCTGACGACCGCCACCGCCCCCCGGTCGATGGCCTCGTCGATGAATGCGGCGCCGTCGGTTCGCAGGCCGGGCAGTGCGAAGAACAGGTTTCCCGGGACCACCCGGCGGCTGTCCATCGTCAGCCCGGAGATCGGGCGTTCGAGCCCGCCCTTCACGGCCAGGATGTCATCGTCGGTGAAGTACTCTTGAAGTTTGGGTGCCATGTTGAAGAGCCTGCGGCGCATCTGCCGGCCGTCGTGGTTCAGTCCGCGCGTTGGCAAACGGAAGGCGTGGATTAGGGAATAGTCCTGGTTCAGATAGGCAATCACCGGGGTTGTCCTGGTCAGCGGCTGGCGGTTTGCATTCCGATGCCGCCGACGGTGCGGACCGGGTCGACGGGTTTCACGTCAAGGTACTGGATCAGCCGCTCGGCGATCCGGCGGAACGGCGGGGCCGCGACCTTCCTGCCGTAGGCGATGCCGCCCGGGCAGCGGGCATCGGCGTCATCCACGATCACCGAGATCACCACCCGCGGCCGGCTCGCCGGTAGAAATCCGACGAATGACGCGACGTGATGATTGGTCGAATACCGGCCGTCGATGACCTTCTGGCTGGTGCCGGTCTTGCCTGCGACCTCGAAATGCGGGATCGCGGCCTCCGGCGCCGTGCCTTCGCTCGAGGCGACTCCCATGAGCAGACGGGCCATCGTCTGCGCGGTGCGCTCGGAGATGACGCGCTGGCGCGGCAGTTCTTCAAATGCAAAGACGAGGTTGTCGTGCTGATCGCGCACCTGGCGGAACAACTGCGGCTGCAGGCGCACACCGTTGTTGGCGATGGTGCCCATCGCGAAATGGATCTGCATCGGCGTCGCCGCGATCGACTGGCCCATCGGCATGCGTGTGATCGTCAGGCTGTCCCACCTCTTGGGCGGCTCCAGCAGGCCGTCGACCTCCCCGCCGAACGGGAAGCCGGTCTTCTGGCCGAAACCGAAGGCGCAGACGTACTCATAATACCGCTGGTCGCCCAGCAGCATCGCAAGCTGGGCCGCGCCGCGGTTGCTGGAGTGGCTGATGATGCCGGCGACGGTCAGGTTGTGAAACTCCGGATCGTTGTGCGCCTCATGCGGCAGGCGCAGATGCCGGCCGCGATAATCGATCTCGGTCAGGCTGCAGTTGAACGCGCTGTTCGGCGTGACCAGCCCGTCGTTCAGCGCGCCGCTCGCCGCCACGATCTTGAAGGTCGAGCCCGGTTCGAACACGTCGGCGACCGCGAAATTGCGCAGGGCGTCGATCGGCGCCTTGTTGAATTCGTTGAGATTGAAGGTCGGGTAGTTCGCGAGACCCAGGATGAAGCCGGTGCGCGCATCGCTCACGATTATGGTGGCCTTCCCCGGCGAGTATTCCTCCGCGATCCGCTGCAGCTCGTCCTCGATGAGATGCTGCACGTAGGTGTCGATGGACAGGACCACGTCGAACCCGTCGACCGGCGGCACCTCCCGGGTCCGGAATTGCGCCAGCTCCTGCCGGTGTCCGTCGCGTTCCGATTCGCGCCAGCCGTTCTGGCCGCGCAGGAAGAAGTCCATGTAGTGTTCCACGCCGGCGGCGGGCACCTCTTCCCGGTTGACATAGCCGATGAGATGGGCGGCCAGCGAGTTCTGGGGATAGAACCGGCGATAGACGCGGTTGGCGTAGACTCCGCGGATCTTCAGATCATCGACGCCGGCGATGTTCCTGTCCTTGTCGCCTTGATACACGGTCTCGTCGACGCCCTCGGCGAGTTTCACCCATTGCACCGGCCTGGCATCCCGCCCGTCGTCATCGGACGTTTCCGGCAGGCGGCGGGCGGCGGCGGCGCGGATCTCGCCGAGCGTGATTCCCAGCAGGCGCGCAAGCTCCGGCCAGCGCGCCTCGTCCCCCTGCCGCAGCATGTGGGGATCGAGTCCGACATCGACCAGCGTGCGGCTGATCGCGAGAGGCTCGCCGCGCGCGGCGCGGATGCCTCCCCGGCGGGCGTTCACGACGGCAAACGACCGGCGGGCCTGCTCCAGATACTTCAGGAGGCTGTCGCGTTCGAGGACATGCAGCCAGACCAGGCGCACCGCGACGCCGCCGAAGCACAGGAAGATGCCCGTGGCGAGAAGGACAACCCGGCTGTTCGACGCGAAACCCTTTGACATGGCACGTCAGCGGGTTCCTCCGCGGCGCAGCGCCGCCGGTTGGACTTCCGCGATGAACACGCCCGCACCGCGCCTGGCCGCAAGCCGCTGCTCGACATTGGCCGCGACGTATTCGATCTGCTCCTGGCGCGGCGTGTCGAGCCCCAGGCGCAGCGACCCGTCGATCCGGATGAGGGCGTCCGGAGTCTTGGCGGCGGCGATCTCAGCCGACACCTGGTCCAGGCGCCGCTGCACCTCGTCAACCTGCGCCTGCAGGGTCTTGTTCCGGTTGGCGGCAAGCGAGATCTCGTGGCGCAGCCAGACCGTGCCGAATCCGATCGACCCGGTGAACACCAGCATCACCAGCGAGTAGACGAGCAACTGGTTGATGAACGCACTTTCGGCGGACTTGTTCATGATGCGTGACGCGTTGAATGGGGAATCTCCAGGTCAAAGCTTGCGCAGCGCGCGGAGCTTCGCGGACCGGCTCCGCGGGTTGTCCGCGACTTCGGACTCCCGCGGAATCACCGGCCGGCGGGTGAGCGGTTCCGCGAGACGCGTGCGAAATTGCTGCGGCATGGGGTCGTCCGCGCTCTCGGGCTGGCCGCACCACCGGCGGAAAAGCTGCTTGACCAGCCGGTCTTCCAGCGAGTGGAAGCTGATGACGCACAGTACGCCCCCGGCGCGGAGCCGGGCAAACGCGGCGGGCAGCCCGCGTTCAAGCGCGCCCAGTTCGTCGTTTACCGCGATCCGGATGCCCTGGAAGCTGAGCGTTGCCGGGTGGAGTCTCGCGGCGTGGCGATCGCGGGCCGGAATGGCCCCGGCAATCAACGCGGCAAGGCTTCCCGTCCGCCTCAGGGCGCCCGTGGAGCGCGCGGCATCGATCGCCCGGACGACCCGGCGCCAGTGTTTCTCCTCGCCATGATCGCGGATCGCACGCACCAGCATCTCGGTCGTGGCCGTTTCCAGCCATTGCCAGGCCGGAGCGCCCGTGCGCGGATCCATGCGCATGTCGGCCGGTCCATCCTCGCGGAACGAGAAACCGCGCGATGCGTCGTCAAATTGGAAGGACGACACGCCGAGGTCGAACAGCGCGCCGTCGAAGGCGCCGGGATCGAATTCGCCGAGCCGGCCGAAGTCCCGGTTGATCAGGGCGAACCGCCCGGCGAATTCCTCGTCCAGAAGCGCCGCGCGCTGCACCGCCGCCGGATCGCGATCGAGCGCCACCACCTGCGTGTCGGCCGCGGCCTCCAAGATGGCCCGGCTGTGCCCACCCCCACCGAACGTGCAGTCGAGATAGCGGCCGCCGGCGCGCGGCGCGAGGAACTCCAGGACCTCGTGCAGCAGCACCGGCTTGTGGCCCTCGCTCATCGCCGGGTGGGAGCCCTCATTGGAGACCGTGACCATGGGGCGGGACGCGATTCACGCGGGAAGCGGCGTCGTTCGCGGCGCCGTTCACCACAGGCTCCAGTACGCTGCGGAGCACGAGGCTCGGCCGCACGCGCGGCGTCACCATCGTTTCGGTCGCGGGCGGCCGGCCGGCCGCGTGCAGCATCGGCGAATAATAACGCCGATGCCCCAGGGTCCAAAGGCTGAGACTGGTCGTGCGGAGAATCGAAGAATGGTTCATGGCGAAAAGGTGGTCGTGGGTCAGATCCCGGCGCGCCGCATGAGGTCGCGATACGTCTGGTTGTCCATGCGCTGGTCCTTGGCGTCCCAACGCTCCGGGCACCAGATGCCGAACTTGCTCAGCGAGCCGGCGAGCACCGCGTCCTTCGCGATCCCGGCGTGTTCGAGCAGCTCCGGCGTGAGACCGACGCGGCCCTGTTTGTCGAACCGCACCGTCAATGCATGCGCGAACAGCTGCGTGAGAACGTCCTGCGCCTCGCTGTCGCTCAGGTTTTTTTCAGCGGCCTTGTCGTAGAGGCGTTCCACCTCCGACGGCGGCAGAACGGCAATGTATCCGTCCGGGTGCGGCAGCGCGATGAACTCATCGTCCTCGGTGTGCGCAACCCGCCAGCCCGACGGAATCGTCAGCCGATTCTTGTCGTCCAGGGAATGCCGGAAATTGCCGGTGTAATGCGGTCTGCTGGTCGAAGACATGGGGTCGGGATGCACTTGGTGCCCCAGAATGACCCATTCTTCCCCATTTTGACCCCATCAGTCAAGCAAAGTCGGACATTTAACTCACTTTCCCTGCGGACCGGGCTCTGGACCGCGAACCCGCCTTCGATTTCAAGGAGCCCCGAAGCCGTATCTATGCAAACTGTAGGAGCCTGCTTGCAGGCGATTTCAAGGCTAGGATCGCCTGCCCCTCGACAAGTTCGGGGCCCTGAGCCTGTCGAACGGGCAAGCAGGCTCCTACACCGATCACCTGACGACATCATGTTCACGAGTGAGGACGCGGCATCCATATCGGGAAATGTGCGGGCTAGCGCTGTGCTGCTGCCCCTTCGCCGATGATTTTCACGAGCACCCGTTTGCGGCGGAGCCCGTCGAACTCGCCGTAGAAAATCTGTTCCCATGGGCCAAAGTCGAGCCGGCCGTCTGTCACCGCGACGACGACCTCGCGTCCCATGATGGTCCGCTTCAGGTGGGCATCGGCGTTGTCCTCCCCGCGGTTGTGCGCGTATCGGCTGTGCGGTTTCTCCGGCGCGAGTCCCTCGAGCCACTTCTCGAAATCAGCGTGCAGGCCGGATTCATCGTCGTTGATGAACACCGAGGCCGAGATGTGCATGGCGTTCACCAGGGCGATGCCGTCGCGGATTCCGCTCTCCCGAAGAGCCGCCTCAACCTGCGGGGTGATGTTGATGAACGCCCGCCGTGCAGGCACCTCAAACCAGAGTTCCTTACGAAACGATTTCATCCGTGCATCACTTCTTCCACGCGTCCGCGGAGTTCTTCGGCGGCTGCCATTTCGGGGGCAGCCAGTGTTCGTCTTTATCGCACAGAGGGGGCGGTGCCTGCGGCGGCTTGACCTCCGGCGGCCGGATTGGCCGGCAGCCTTCATTATTCCAGCTCCGCGGCCAGAGTCCGCCGCCGCGCCGGATCAGATTTCGGAAATCCCAGAGCATCGGTCCCCCAAATCCTCGCCATCATTGCCCAAAGTGCCACTCAAAACGGTGCCGCTCATCCGCATCGGGCGCACCCGCAGCGGAGCCACGACCAAAGTGGCGAGCATGAATCCAGCCGGAGAAGATCCTCCCCTACCGGGCTGCGGCAGCTCCTCGAACCGGTTCCGATGTATCCGGTGCCGAAGCCGGCCCGCGCACCAGCGCGTTCCACAGATGGGTCGCATAGAACACCGGCGCATGATCCAGCACGTAGTCGATCGGGAACGCACCCGTGCCGCCGCGCCGCCAGGAATCCCAGACTTGTTCGATCCGCATACGATGCCCCTGCAGCGACAGGAACACGCGCTCCCGCAGGCCGGGATCGCGGTGCAGGGCTCCCACGGCGTCGAGATACCACCTCTCGCCGGGGTGCTCGTACGGGCCGGGTGGCGGAAGATCGACCACGATGTCGTTGTTGTTTTCCACCCGGTAAACCCGCAGCCCTTCGCAGGTCTTCCGGAAGGCGCCGTCCCCCACCCGCGGACATCCGTAAACATAGACGCCCGCGGATCGGTCCGCCTCCGCCGCGGCACACAAGATCGCCAGGGCTCCGCCCATGCTGTGCCCGCATGTCCAGAGCGAACGCCGTCCGCCGCGGTCGGTATCCAATTCTCGGAGCCAGTCCTCGATGTCGGCCTGCAGGCTCTTCCATGCCCGGCAGAAACCCGCATGGACGCGACCGCCTCCCGGGAATGGAACGAGTATGAAATGCGCATCGTCCGCCCAATCGCGCCGGTCATCGGGCTCGGTGCCGCAGAATCCGAGCACGACCTGGTCGCCGGCGGCCGCGCCGAGCGCCCGGGCGCCGTCCCGATCGAAGAACTTCACGCGGTCAAACCCGCCGCGACCCAGCGCCTGCGCGACAAACGCCCGGTCGCGGACATATGCCAGCAACGCCACGTCGGCCAGCCGCGAGGCATTCGCCGGCGAGAAACGACCGGCAGTCTTCTCCAGCGGAACGCGGTCCGACTGCTCGAAATACGGGTACGTCGTGTTTGGCGCGAACAGCGCGCCGAAGGAAAGGTCCGCGGGCAGTGGACGCAGTCTGGGCGATTCCGCGGTGAATCCCACCGCCGCCGCGCCCAGCACCACGGCGGCTGCGACTACCCTGCGGGTGGGCTGGCGCCATCTTGCCATGTGCATCGGATAAGAGCGGGGGCAGCCGTAGCCTTGGCAGAGGCCGGTTCAACACGAGTCGCGTGCCGGCTTCGCGTCCCACAACTCTCCGGGTT
>Ga0182011_10002098_pt1 | contig 17006 bp, 15 predicted proteins | sample 711E1DmetaG_FD_120481 | JGI IMG/M metagenome (GOLD analysis project Ga0182011, IMG submission 120481) | Permafrost microbial communities from Stordalen Mire, Sweden - 711E1D metaG | ecosystem: Environmental > Terrestrial > Soil > Wetlands > Permafrost | place: Sweden: Stordalen | collected... | reverse complement strand
GTCTGCCTCAGCACCCGTCCCGGCACCGAGCGGCTGCTGCGCGTGGGCGCCCGCGTGGCCGGCCGCCTGGCCACCAACTGGTACGCCGTCTACGTCGCCCGCCCCGACGACAAAGGCCACGGCGACCCCGAGGCCTACCACCGCCTGGAGGAGTACCAACGCATGGCCCGCGACCTGGGCGCCAAGGTGGTTTCGCTCACCGACCGCAACGTCTCCGACGCCCTCATCCGCTTTGCCCAGCAGGAGAATATCTCCCACGTGGTCTTTGGCCAGTCGGTCCGATCCCGCTGGGACATTCTGCTGCGCGGTTCGGTGCTCAACCGCTTCCTCTCCGAGGTCCGCGACGTCACCGTGCAGGTGGTGCCCATGCAGAAGCCCCTGCGCCGCGGCTGAGCGCCCCGCTTTCACACGGGCCTGTGATAGCTTGGAATCAGCGGCCTTTTGCGAGCTCGTAGCTCAGTTGGTAGAGCAACGCCCTTTTAAGGCGTGGGTCCTGGGTTCGAGCCCCAGCGAGCTCACCACCCCTCCCGGCCGCGGCCCTTCACCCATCCCTGCCGGCAACGGCCCTCGTTCCTCTTTCAGATTCTCGGCCGGAAATGCTCTTCGCTGGCCGCGCGCAGCCGCCGGGCCGCCTCCTCGGGGGTTATATCCCGCTGCGGCATCCCCAGCATCTCAAAGCCCACCATAAACTTGCGCACCGTGGCCGAGCGCAGCAGAGGCGGAAAGAAGTGGGCGTGGAAGTGCCACTCCGGATGCGCGCCGCCGTCGGTCGGCGACTGGTGAAAGCCCATCGTGTACGGAAAGCCGGTCTCGAAGAGGTTGTCGAAGCGCGTGGTCAACCGCTTCAGCGCGTCGGCCAGTCCGTCGCGCTCGGCCTGGTTCAACTCCGGCAGCGCCCCCAGGTGGCGGCGGCTGACCAGCAGCGCCTCGAAGGGCCACACGGCCCACCAGGGGACAATGGCCATAAAGTGCTCATTCTCAAAGACAACGCGCTCTTGGGCCGCCTGCTCAGTCGCGACGTACTCGCAGAGCAGGCAGCGGCCGGTCTGGGCCAGGTGGCTGCGTTGGGCCTCGGTCTCGGCGGCCGGCTCGTCGGGCACAAAGCCGGTGGACCAGATCTGTCCGTGCGGGTGCGGGTTGCTGGACCCCATCATGGCCCCGCGATTCTCGAAGATCTGCACGTACTCGATCCACTCCAGGCCGCCCAGCTCGAGGGTCTCCCGCGCCCAGCCGTCCACCACCGGCCGGATCTCCTCGCGGGTCATCCGCGCCAGGGTCAGCGAGTGGTCGGGGTGGTAGCAGACCACCTTGCAGATCCCGCGGGCCGGCTCGGCCTTGAGCATCGCCGGGGCATGCGGCGGCAACGGCTCCGCGAGGGCCGCGGGCGGCTCCGGAACCCCGGTAACGGCCGGCGATTCCGGCAGCAGGGCGGCGTAATCGTTGACAAAGGAATACACGCCCTCATACGCCGGGTTCGCCGCCCCGCCCGCCCGCCGGTTGCCGGGGCACAGATAGCACCGCGGATCGTAGGCGATCTCGGAAGGCGCGGCCTTCTGGCTCACTTCCCCTTGCCAGGGGCGCTGGGTCCGGTGCGGCGAAACCAGCACCCACGACCCGCGCAGCGGATTCCACCGCCGGTGCACAAACTGGCCCTGCTTCTCCATGCTTGCTCCTGAACTAATTGTAATGTGGCTGTTTTCGACCAACAGTACCTGCCCTTACGTCTCCTGCCAATCCATGAAGGCCTTAACCCTTGACGTGGTTCTGTCTTTATCTTTCAGTTCGCATTCCCATAAAACCAAAACCTCCCAGCCAAGCGCGCGCAAAGAAGCTTGCGTCATTTTGTCGCGTTCCCTATTCCGCTCAATTTTTTTTGTCCAGTATGGGCGATTTTGGACCGGGACTCGTGCTCCCCGCGGGCAATCGTGTCCATGCCAGAAACAGCCGTGAACAAAAATCACCTTTTTGCGACTACTGAAAACCAGATCGGGGCAACCCGGCAAATCCCTTCTGTGCAACCTGTATCGATAACCTTGCGCGGATAACAATTTACGCACAAACATCTCAGGACCCGTGTCCTTGCTCTTCACAGCCTGCATCGTGCGACGTCGCACTTCAGGCGCCTGCATCAGGACCTCTGGATCGGAGTCAATTCAGATTCCCGCGCCACCTCACCCGCTCGGCGAATCCGCGTTAACCTCTCGGTATCGGCTCCGTTATGCTCAATTTCAAAGTCTACGTAGTTCACTTCATCGTCCGCACCATGAAAACACTCATGGAATGCTCTTAGCAGATGAACGTCGTCGAGTGATTGAGCTATCGGTTTCGGGTTGTTTCTTGGGCTAGCAATCGTTGCCGGAAAAACATAGATGCAAGGCGGAGGCAGCACATATTGGGCGACCGCAGTACACCGCACTGGAGCTCCGGCAACCTTGGGGCAAGGACGTCCTACTGTTGCGCAAGCCATATCCCATATGATGACGCCGTCAACCCGTTGTTGCCGCGAGATAATTTCGGCGCTCAATCGGGTATGTATCCCTGACCAGGCGTTAAGCCTCGGGTCTGCGCCAAGATTGGTGCATAAGCTCCAGATCACGAATTCCTGCGCATTTGTAGGCCGCTCGAAGATGTTCGTGTTATTGCCGTCGAGACAACCTTTTAGTTCAATCGCACCGACTCGTCCAGAATTCAACTTAACAACATAGTCGTGGCGGTTTGCTTCACCAGCAGACTCCCATTCCCGAATAAAGCCTTGGTCCTGCATATGGTTCAACACGTGCCGAGCAAATTCGCGTTTGGTTCGCATGGTCGCAGAAAACTGGCCGCGCACACGCTCTATGGCCCCACGAAAGAGGCCACTATTGTAAAAATCTCTTTCACTCAACCCATGCGTGCCGAGTTTGTATGCTTCTGTCCTGAGTACTTCAGCATAATTCCGAATGAGCTTTCGGAGTTCCGCGTTTTGTTTGCAAGGAATAACGCTCATGCCGCCACCGTCATTCGCACCTGAGACATTTCCAAAATTGGCTCGAATATATTTGCGGCTAGGAACCTCACAACAGGAACCACTACGCCATCGCCGGTGAGGTGGTACGCCTCGTTATAATTTGCCGGGAGCATGTACTCATCGGCCAATCCCATCAATCGTGCTGTTTCTCGGCTAGAAATTAGCCGCGCCTTAACAGATTTTCCATCAACCACGACTATCACTTGGCGACTCGACCCACCCGCTGGCGTCCGTAAGCACCCCGACACATCATCGAACCGCACTTCTGCGCGCTGAACCTTCCGCCCCTGCTCATTCGGCCGAGTCCGTTTGTACACGGCTCCGTAGACTTTGCGTCCTTGCCTCTGAGCTTCTGCGACCTTCGCCCGATTTACCGGGCTCATCATGTCGAGCAGTTGCTGTGTTTTTTCCGCTGGAAACCATTCCACGCTTTCGGCAGGCTCCTCGATCAGGTCGGCGATATTCAATCTCCGCTTTGGTGGCAAGGGGAGTTTCCACCACAACCAAGCACGCTTTGTCTTCGGCGGGAGTTTGCTATAAGCTCTGACGAGCGCAGGGGTGTGCCAAGGCGCCATGGCAGTTTTCCCTGTGAGATTCTCTTGCAAGCCCACGTCTCCGCGCACGCCGATGATGAACAGGCGTGACCGGGATTGAGGGACGAAGAGCGCGGCATCCAATACGACCGCACCGACACTATATCCTGCTTGCTCAAACACCCCGCAGATTGTTGCAAAGTCCTTCCCTTCGTGGGATGTAAGTGTGCCGCAAACATTTTCTAGAACGACCAGGCGCGGAGCGCGGCTTTCTTGAATTAGACCCGTCATCAGATTCCAGAATGGCCAGAATGTGCCGGAACGGTCACCTTTCAGGCCAGCACCGGCTCCCGCAAGGGAAAGGTCTTGGCATGGGAATGAACCCCAGGCGAGATCAGCAGAGCCTGGAATATCCTTAGTCGTGAGCGACCAGACATCCGCCGTTTTCAGCTCAGCATCGCCCCAATTAAAACGGTATATCCTCCCCTTTTTGTGGTCGAAATCGTTGGCGAATAAGCAGTTCCAGTCAGCGCCAAGCCCGGCGCGCGCCATTCCTCCCCCCGCGAAAAACTCATAGAACGACGGTTTCATTCCATCTTCCCCCGTTCCTTGAACAGCGGCCACCGGTCTGCGATGTACCTTTCGGCGGCCTCACGAACTACCCAGGCGAAAGAGACCTTCTTCTCTTTCGCTATTCCCTCCAGGGTCTCATGCACTTCGAGAGGAAAGCTGATAGAGGCGCGAACCGTTCTCGTGTTCTGTGATTTTAATGTATTCCCGCTTCTCTCTCTCCCCTCCATACACTGGCCTCACCATCTATTCACCACAATACACCATATCGGTGAAAGCTGGACAATCAAATATACTACACTCTTCTCTTTTTTATCGCTTTCTTTGAGACGCAATTCGCCTGCTTGTGGTGCGCGCATAATCACAGTGTCAAATCGGCAAACCTAAAGTCCTCGTGCAAAATCGGGAATCTCACCGCCCGAATACCTGTCAGGCGACGGCCCACACCACAATCATTGCCGTTCCTCCCTCTCCGCCTCCAGCAGCGGAGGCAGTACCCGGCAAGCGCGGCTGCGCATGGCGCAGGTGCCCTCGCGGCGCGCGTGCTCCAGCAGTATCATGGCCTCCTCGCGCAACTCCGGCTCGGCAACGGCCAGGATTCCCAAAGCCTCCAGAGCCATGGCCCGGACGGCATTGCGTTCGTCCTCGACCAGGCTGCGCACAAGAGGAGCCAACTTCATGCGCTGCGCGCGGGTCGATGCGTTCAGCGCCGCCGCCAGAGTCGCGTAGCCGCGCGCCTGCCACTGCTCCAGAGGCAGCTCCGCGGCCAGATCGATCAGCACATCGGCGTACTGAGCCAGAATCCCCGGTTCGCGCGCGCTGACGCGGCGAGCCAGATCGGCGGCGCAGCGGCAGTCGAAGGGATTCTCCGACAGCAGTACCGTCATCAGGTCGCGGATGGCAGCGCGGCGGGGCGGCGGCCGGCGCAGAAACTCCCGAGTGGCCGCCACGCCATCCGCGTCTTTCCAACTGCGCCTGACCGCCATCGATCTCCCTTTCGGAGCCAGTATAGACGCTGCGGAAACGGATCATGAAGCGCGGGAGCGGTTGACGCCGCCTCTGCCATGCCCGAGCCTCACGCCGGCGTGAGACTCTCCAAGGGCGTAGCCGGGGCCAGGAGCCGGCGGGCGAACTCGGCGCTGTACTCTTCCAGCAATTGCTTCACCCGTTCCGGCTCCGCCGAGCGCACCATCAGGCCGGCCTGATGCGGCTTTTCGATCCGGGCCACGATCTCCGGCGCGTCGAAGCCGGAGGCATCCACTTCCGCGCCCGGAGCCTGGCAGACGACGCTGCCGGCGTAGAGATCGAAGGAGCCGGGCGCAACATAACTCTCGCCGCGCAGGGAACAGACCTCCAGACGCGCCCACTCCCGCCACAGATTCACGCCGGAGGAAAGCTCGACCAGATCGGCGATGCACGCCCCGTCCACGCGGGCCGCAATCTCCTGGAAGTGGAAGCGCCCGCCGGCCTGGACGCGGATGAACTGGGCATGGGTGACGCCGCGCACCATGCCCAGCGATGGCGCCAGCCCGGCGTTCAACGCGGTCAACTCCATCCAGACGCGGCTGGTCCTGTCCACGGTGCGCGTGGTATGCACCTCGCCCTCCCGCATCGCCCGCAGGGGCGGGCGGCCGCACTGATGCACGACCGAAAACAGCACCTGGCACTCGCTCACGATCGCGTCCACGCAAAAGATCTCTCCGGGAAGGATTTGCTCCAGCACAAAGCGGCTCTGGCGGTCGCCCAGATCGTCCAGGGCGCGCCACAGATGCTCCGGCTCCTCGATCATGCGCGTCTCCTGCTCCGCCTCCGCCAAGCGGGGTTTGAGCAGCCACGGCGGAGGCACACGATCCATGTACTCGCGCAACTCGTCGTAGTTCAATACCCGGCAGAACTCCGGCACCGGAAAGCCTGACTCCCGCGCGCTCAAGCGCATGGCCAGCCGGTCGCGGTAATACGCCGCCGTGGTTACCCCCATGCCGGGGATGCGCATGTGCTCGCGAATCTGGGCCGCCGTATGCAAGGCCGATTCATCCAGGGCAACGATCCGGTCGTAGCGCTTGCCCCGCGCCATCCAGGAAACGGTGTTCAGAATCTGCTCGATGGTGAGGCCGGAAGGCATGGTGGCCAATTCCTCGATCGCCTCGCGCGGCCATGCTCCATCGCGGAGCTTATCCAGGGTCAACAGCGACGGCTTGACCCCCATCTCCGCGCATTGGCGCAGAAAGTCGTGCCCCTTCTCGGAGTTGGCGATACAGAGAAACCGCTCGATCCGCTCGGCCATCCGCCCCTCGCATGGACCCCACGTCAGGATAGTTCTACCATAGACTCTGCCGCACAAAACGGCCGGCCTCGGCCTTTCGTTTGAAGCGTAGGATCGTTTTGAATGCTTTCCGCAAATGAAATTGCCGCCCTGCACGACCAACTGATCCGCGCTTGGCACCAGGCGCCTGGAAACCCGGTCGAAGACCGGCTACCATCGGCTGGCTCCAGCCCTGATTCCGGAGCAATCCCGGATTGGTCCGGCCCGGTTGCCCGCCAGCATCGCGCCAACTTCGACCTCTGGCACATCGAGGACGAGGCCCGCTCGCCCGGCGCAAGCGACGCCGAACTGGCCGGCGTAAAGCGCCGCATCGACCGGACCAACCAACTCCGCAACGACCTGGCGGAGGAACTGGACCGAGCGCTCCTGGGCTGGCTGGAAGCTCGGGGCCTGCCAAACCCCGCCGCCCAACTGCACTCCGAGTCGCCCGGCCTGATCGTCGACCGTCTCTCCATCCTGGCGCTCAAGATCTACCACACCCGCGAGGAGGCCGGGCGGGAGGACGCCCCCCCAGGCCACGCCGCGCGCAACAGGGATCGCCTGGCCATCCTCGAACAACAGCGCCAGGATCTGGCCGGCTGTCTGGACTCTCTGTGGAGGGAGACCCTGGCGGGGACCCGGCGCTTCAAACTTTATCGCCAGTTGAAGATGTACAACGATCCCTCTCTCAACCCCGCCATCTACCGTAAAGCGTTCCTATCGTCCGACCGGTAACTCCCGTCCGGGGTTACCCATTGACGTAACTCGTAGTTCTGCGTATAAAGAGGGCCTGGGCCACACAATTCCTGTACGCCTGCTTCCAGCCGGAGCCGGTCGGGCTGAAACGGGCGCATGGAAATGCGAGTCCCCGGAAAAACCATGATGCACGAGCACGGAGTGGCGGCCTCCCGCCGCAAAAAAACACCCTCACCAGCGGCCAAATCAGGCGGCCACGCCGCCACCGGCTCGGGAGCCGCCTTCCAGCACTATCAATCAGCCGTGCAACTGCTGCAGCAGGGCCGATACGAGAAGGCGTTGGCCGCTCTGGAAAAGCTGCTGCCCACTGCGCCCGCTGAAATCAAGGAACGCTGCCAGATGTACATCAACACCTGCCGGCGCCAGTTGGAGAGGCCCAAGCTGGCCTTCTCCACCCCCGAGGAGCACTACGACTACGCCGTATCACAACTGAATACCGGGTATTACGAAGATGCGCGCGAGCAGTTCAACGGCATTCTGGCCTCCTATCCCGATGCCGACTACGCTTTTTACGGGCTGGCCCTGCTGGACTCGATGACCGGACGCCCTCAGGATTGCCTCCGGAATCTGGCCAAGGCCATCGGGCTGAACCCCAAGAACCGGCTCCAGGCCCGCGCCGACAACGACTTCCAGAGCATGGTGGACGACCCCCGTTTTACCGAGTTGCTGTATCCTGAGGTTCCATAAGGATTGCTTTGAACTCTGCGACTCTTGCCGGCCCCCGGTCATCGATTCAGGACCTCTTCCAGACGTCGCCTGGCCCCGAAGACTTGACTCCTGTGAAGCCCGTGCGCGTGGTGGCCATCGGCGGAGGCACCGGGCTTTCCACGCTGCTGCGCGGATTGCGCAGCCATGTTTCAGCGCCCGGCCAATCCGCCGCCTGCGTGGGGCCCATCTCCGACCTGGCCGCAGTGGTCACCGTGACCGACGACGGCGGCTCCTCCGGCCGCTTGCGCATAGGCTTCAACATGCTGCCCCCCGGCGACCTGCGCAACTGCATGGTAGCGCTCAGCGAGGAAGAGGACCTGCTGGCCCAACTCTTCAACCATCGCTTCCGCGGCGGCGATTCGCTCAAAGGGCACAACTTCGGCAATCTCTTTGTCGCCGCGCTTACCGAGATCACCGGCGATTTTGGCCAGGCCATCGAACTGGCGTCGAAGATTCTGGCCACGCGCGGCCGCATCTATCCGGTCACCACGGCCAACACCTCCTTGATCGCCCGCATGGACGACGGCTCGCTGGTGCGCGGAGAGACCAATATCACCGCCAGCAGCCGCCGCATCGTCGAGCTGATGCTCGACCCGCCCGACGCCGCGCCCCTGCCCGAGACGCTCGATGCCATCCAGCGCGCCGACATTATTTCCGTGGGGCCCGGTTCGCTCTATACCTCGCTCATCACCAATCTCCTCGTCCAAGGCGTCCCATCGGCGCTGGCCTGCGCCCGCGGCATCCGCGTTTACATCTGCAACCTGATGACCCAGGCCAACGAGAGCCTGAATCTGACCGCCGCGGAGCACATCGAGCGCATCTACGAGCACACCCGCGCGCCCATCTTCGACTACGCCCTGGTGAACACCGCGGCCTTTTCACCGGAGACGCTGGCCCGTTACGCGGCCGAGGGCGCCGCGCCCATCGTCGCCGACATTGAACGCATCGAAGCCCTGGGCGTATGCGTGATCGCCGGCGACTTTGCCAGCGAGGAGAGCGTCGTCCGCCACGATTCCGGCCGTGTCACCGGCGCCCTGCTGGCGCTGGGCGCCTCCGGGTTGGCCGGCAGGGGCTGACTGATCTCTGACCGAGAAAGCGATCCCGCTCACCGGCCTCACCCCTCCACTGTCCGCTTCAACTGCCCGCAGGCGGCAAAAATCTCCCGTCCCCGCGGCTTGCGGACGTAGACGGGAATCCCCTCGCCGGCCAGCGTGGCGCGGAAGCTCTCCACAGCTTCAGGCCGCGGCGTGGTGTACTCGATGCCCGGGCCGGGATTCCAGGCGATCAGGTTTACCTTGACGGGCAATCCGGTTTTCCGCGCCAGCCGGGCCACCTCTTTGGCGTCTTCGGGCCGGTCGGTCACTCCGCCCAGCAATACGTACTCAAAGGTAATCCTCTCGCGGGGCCGGAGCCGGAGACGGCGCGCCGCCTCCATCACCGCTGCGATGGGCCACTTGCGATTGATGGGCATGATCTCGTTGCGGATGCGGTCGTTGGGCGCATTCAGGCTGATAGCCAGCTGGGGACGCACTTCAGGCGCCTCCTCGGCAAAGCGCTCGATGCCCGGCACGATTCCCGAGGTCGAGACCGTCATCCGCCGCGGGCTCAGGCCTGCCTCCCGAACCAGCAGACGCACCGCCGCCATGAAGTTGTCGTAGTTCAGGAAGGGCTCGCCCATGCCCATGAAGACCAGGTTCACGCGCTCCCGGCCCACCTCCACGCCGTGGCGCGCCAAGACCGCGATCGCTTGCCCGGCAATCTCGCCCGCCTTCAGGTTGCGCTGGAGGCCGAGTTTGGCGGTGAGGCAGAACCGGCAGTTGACTTGGCAACCGGCCTGGCTGGAGATGCAAATTGTGGCGCGCTGCCGCCGCCCCGTCTCGTCCGTTTGGAGGCTCTCGCCGGTCTCCTGGCCGCTACCGTCGCCGGTCTCGCCGCCGTCGCCCTCCGGCATCCAGACCGTCTCCACGGTCTCTCCGTCCCCACCCTGGCCTTCGATCAGATAACGTTCGGTCCCATCCACAGACCGGAAGACCTGCGCAATCCGCGGCTGACCGACCTTCCAGCCCTCGGCCATCAGGCGCCGGCGCAAGGTTTTGGGCAGCGTCGTAATCGCCTCCAGCTCGCTGATTCGTTGACGATACAAGGCTTCCGCCAGTTGCCGGCCGCGCCAGGGCGCTTCTCCCGCCTCCACCATCCGCGCCGCCAAAGCCTCCGCCTCCAGACCGAAAAGAGGCGTCATGCTCACCCCCGCCGGCTCCGCGGCATCGAAACGAACGAGTTGGCTTGAATCCACGCTCACGGCTACGGCTCAGAATAGAGCATTTCTTCGCCTTTTGCAGGCCGCTAACCGCGGGCTTGGCGGCCAGTTCACGGTTTCTGTGTTTCCGTGGAGAGTGTGCTTGTAAAGGTCGTTCCAAATTTTTCCGCCAACCAGTGAGCAAAAATCGCTCACTGGGGCCCCCGAGTCCGTGGGGGCCCCGGTAAAGCCGTGCCCTTTCAAAACCAGGTTATGAAACAGCTTCTTGCCACTTCAGCCTTTGCCCTTGCCGGCGGCGTTGCGGCGCAGGCCCCAGCTGCTCCGGCCCGCGAGTTCTATCAGCTCCGCCGCTACAGCCTGAAGAGCGGACCGCAGCGGCCTTTGAAGGCTGGCCAAAGCTGACGCCGCCGGCCTCCTCCGCTGCCAAAGGCAAGCGCATCTTTCAACTGCGCATCTACGAAAGCCCCGGCAATGGGGAGCACGTGCGCAAGGTGGAGATGTTCCACTCCGGCGAGTTCGAAATCTTCCTCAAGGCAGGTTTCCATCCCGTCTTCTTCGGCGACGCGCTGATCGGCCCCCGCCTGCCCAATCTGCATTACATGCTCAGTTTCAGCGGCATGGCCGAGCTGGAGGCGCAATGGGAACTCTTCCGCAACGATCCGGCGTGGAAGAAGCTCTCCGCCAGCCCCCGCTTCAGTTACGACAATATTGTGGACAACATCACCAACCTGATCCTCAGCCCGCTGGCCTGTTCGCAAATCTGAGGCCTGCAGCATCCGCATGGAACGGGCTACTCCCTTCTCCCTATTCCCTGTTTACTGTCCACTGACCATTGGCGGTTCTATAATCGCCGCATGTCGTTCCTCAGCGATCCCCGGCGCCGTTCGGTCGCCCTGCTTGCGGGCGGGGTGATCCTGTTCTTCGCCTTGCTGGGCGCGCTCAATGCATTCAACATGTCCAGCGTCCGCTTTCTCAACCCCGAGACATCCGGCGAGACGCTGGTCTTCACGGCCATCACGGTGCTGGTCTTCCTGCTGCTGATGGTGCTGTTGATGCTGCTGCTCAGGAACTTTCTCAAGCTCTATGCCGACCAGAGCTCGAGCGCCCTGGGCGCGCGGTTGCGCACGCGCATGGTGCTGGGCGCGGGATTGATTGCGCTCACCCCCGCCGTATTCATGTTTCTCTTCAGCGTCCTGCTGATGAACAATTCCATCGACCGGTGGTTTTCGCCGAATACCTCGCAATTGCGCGAGGATTCGACCCGCGTGGTGCTGGAATTGGCGCAATACGTCATCAGCAATGCGCGCAGCGAGGCGGAGTCTATTGCCGCGACAGGCGCGCCGGACCGCGATTTGGTTGAGCTTCGCGATGTGTTGGGTTCTCACCGCATCACGCTGGAAGGCGGTTTCGTCGTTGTCTTCGACAGGAATGGGCATATTCTGGCGGATTTTCAGGCTCCGCCGGAGACCAGCCCGGCCACCCTGGTTCCCTGGCTCGAAGAAGGGCAGCGCGGCGCCGCAATTCAACTCCACGGACCGCTCTCGGCCAATCTCATCTCCGCGGCGCAGCGCAGCGATGAACCGGTGCTCAAGGTCGCGGGCCAGGAGTACGCGCTCGGCATCTCGGCCACCGCCTCCGGCAAGGTCGTGGTGGCGGCCCTGCCCATGCCCCAGGGACTCAGCCAGACCACCACGCGCATCCGCTCCGGCGCCGACGAGTATTGGAAACTCTTCCGCTCGCGCCATCAGATCCGTACCACTTTTTTCCTCATGCTCTTGCTCATCACCGTCTTTGTCTTCTTCTCCAGCATCTGGCTGGCCATGTTTCTCTCCAAGCAGATCACCCGCCCCGTTGAGGCGCTGGCCGATGCCATGGATGAGATTGCGGACGGACAGTACGGCCAGCGCGTGGCCTTGGTTGCCAGCGGCGAGATGGGCGACCTGGTGCGCAGCTTCAACCATATGGCGGCCGATCTGGAGGCCAGCCGGCAGTTGGCCGAAAGCTCCTCCGCGCAGCTCACCGCGGCCAATCTGGCCATCGAGGAGCGCCGCCGGGAGTTGGAGACGATCGTCGAGACCATTCCCTCCGGCGTGGTCACCCTGGATGGAGCGGGAGTCGTGCTCCAATCCAATCGCGCCTTTGCCGAACTGATGGGGCGGCGCGAGGACTACGGCCTGGGCGGGGAACGGATCGACGCGCTGCTTCCCCCCGAATGCGCGGACGAGTTGGCCGGCGTCATCCGGCGCGGCCAGCGCATGGGCGCGGCCTCCACCGAGGTCGATTTCCATTCCAGGGGCCGCATCGTCCATCTGGCCATCACCAGCGCGCGACTCGAACTGGCCCACGGCCGGCCGGGATCCGTGTTGGTTGTCGAGGACACCACCGAACTGTTGCGCGCGCAACGGCAGTTGGCCTGGAAGGAAGTTGCCCAGCGGGTGGCCCATGAAATCAAGAACCCGCTCACCCCTATCGCCCTGTGCGCCGAACGGATCGCCAAACACCTGGACCGCGGCCAGACGGACTCGCCCAACGTCATCCGCAAGTGCAGCGAGGTGATCCTGGGCTGCGTGGGCACCTTGCGCACCCTGGTGGATCAGTTCTCCGCCCTGGCGCAGTTCCCCGCGCCGCAGCCGCGCGCCTGCGACATGAATCAAGTCGCCGAGGAAGCCCTGGCGCTCTTTGCCGGCCGTCTCGATGGCATCGCGGTGCGGTTGGACCTGGAGCATGGATTGCCCACGGTGCTGGCCGACCCCGAGGCCATCCGCCGCGCGATGGCCAACCTCATCGACAATGCCGCCGAGGCCATGCAAGGCAGCCTGCTGCGTGTGCTGGGGATTCGCACCGCGCTCTGCGAAGACGGCGGGGCGGTCGAGGTCGAGGTCTCCGACACCGGCCACGGCCTTACCGATGAAATCCGCGAGCGCCTCTTTCTGCCCTTCTACTCCACCAAGCATCGCGGCACCGGTCTTGGCCTCTCCATCGCGGCCAAGATCGTGCAGGAGCACGGCGGATCGCTGCGCGCCGAGGCCAACAGCCCCAAGGGCGCGCGTTTTCTCTTGCGGTTGCCGTTAATGGAAGCCGGAGTCCTGGTGTCGCCGGAGCAGCCCGCGCTTGAGAGCAAATCCATCACGAAGGGATTGCGCGAATGAATCACATTCTGGTGGTGGACGACGAGGCGGAGATTCGCAACTCGCTGGAAGAAATTCTCCGCGAAGAGGGTTACGGCGTGGCCTCCGCGGCCTCCGCCGGCGAAGCCATGGTGTTGCTGCGGGACACCCCTTATGACGTGCTACTGCTCGACATCTGGCTTCCCGACCGCGACGGGCTCGACGTGCTTGCCGACATGCATCGGTTGGCCCTGGAGATGCGGCCCGAGGTGGTCATCATCAGCGGTCACGGCACCATCGAGGCCGCCGTCAAGGCCACCAAGCTGGGCGCTTACGACTTCCTGGAAAAACCGCTCTCGCTCGACCGCACCCTCATCGTGGTCAAGAATGCGATGGAGGCGCGCCGGCTGCGCTCGGAAAACCTCGAGTTCAAGCGCCACTTCGAGGAGGGCCTGGTGCTCACCGGCGATAGTGTGCCGGCCAAGGCGCTGCGCCAGCAGATCAAGCTTATGGCGCCCACCAACGGCCGGGTGCTCATCTACGGCGAGTCCGGCACCGGCAAGGAGCTGATCGCCCGCTCCATCCACGCCGAGAGCCTGCGCCGCGATCATATCTTCGTCGAACTGAACTGCGCGGCCATTCCCGAGGCGCACATCGAGGCCGAACTCTTCGGCTACCGCCGCGGCGCCGTAGGACAGGGCTTCGGCCCCGGCTCCCAAGGCGGCCCCGCCGAACACCGCGGCACTCTGGAGCGCGCCGACGGCGGGACCCTCTTCCTCGATGAAGTGGGCGACATGAGCCTCAAGACCCAGGCGAAGGTGCTCTCCGCCCTCGACGACCAGCTCTTCACGCCGGTCGGCGGCACGAAGCCCTTGCGCGTCGATGTGCGCGTGATTGCCTCCACCAACAAGGACCTCGAAGAGGAGATCGCCAAGGGCAACTTCCGCGAGGACCTCTTCTACAGGCTGAACGTGGTTCCCTTCTTCGTTCCGCCCCTCCGCGAGCGCAAGCAGGACATTCCGCTGCTGGCCCGCGAGTTTCTGAGCGAGTTCGGACGCCAGTACGGGCGTCCCCGCATGGAGATCGCCGGCGAGGCGCTCGAATCGCTGGCCATGTACCACTGGCCGGGCAACGTGCGCGAGTTGAAAAATGTGATCGAGCGGGTGCTCATCCTCAATCCCCGCGCCCTGCGCATCGAGCGCAAGCATCTCCCCCCGCTCACCCACAAGGCCGGCACCCGCTCCACGGAGGAGTTTTCCACCCTGCAACAGGCCCGCGACGCCTACGAGCGCGAATACATCCTCAAGAAAATCGAGGAGGCCCGCAACAACATCAGCCACGCCGCCGAAATGCTGGGCCTGGAGCGCAGCCACCTCTACCGCAAGATGAAAGCCCTCGGCATCGCGGCGCGCGAGTAAGCGCTGTTAGGTGTCCTGTCCCTAAAGTTCGCATCATAATTGCGTTGTCATCTTGAGAGGAGTTTGGCCGCTTTTTGGCCAAACGGAGTCGAAAGACCTGCGGTTTCTCTTTGCAACTTATGCCACGAACTTCGGAGACACCACACTAGGTGCCGATTTGGCCCTACAGCCCCAGACCGGCGATCCGAAATGAAAAAACTGAAATCACTCTTTGACGGAAGCCTGAACCCGGTTTATCGTGAAGGTGTAAATCCACTGGGGTTTACGCTCTTTTCTGGTCGCCGATGGGAAACTTTGGAGAAGACCTGCGCAAGGAGCGGTTGTCACGCGGCGTTGCGCTGGAACAGATCATCGCGGTTACAAAGGTCAGCCGCCAACACCTGGTTGCGCTGGAGCAGGAGAGGTTTCGCCTGCTCCCCGGCGGCATCCTCAGCAAAGGCATCGTGCGCGGTTACGCCGGAGCCCTGGGCCTCGATCAGCAGGACTGGACGGAGCGGTTTCTACAGGCATATGTCGCCTCCGGCCAGGTGATCGACGACGATCGCAGTTGGATGGCCTTCGCCGCCAATGTGGGCAAGGCCCGCATCCTGCGCCGTGACGCCGTCGAGATCCGTCTGCGCTGGGCGGGCGCTATCCTCCTGCTCCTCGTGGTGGCCGCCGTGGCCTACATCGCCGTGCGCTACTACGGCCTTCGCGCCGGGTGGTGGACCACCCTGTTTCCCGCTCAGGAAGCCTCCGCCGCGGCCCACGCGGTCTATTCCTCCGCGCATGATCTCTTTGCCCGCTTCGTTGCCTGGCTCAACGGATAGAGCGGTTTCAATGCTCGTATCCCGTCTCTGTGAAGTTCGCATCATGATTGCGTTGTCATCTTGAGCGGAGTTTGGCCGCTTTTGGGCCAAACGGAGTCGAAAGACCCGCGGTTGCACTTTGCAACTTATGCCACAGGGGCGGAACGAAATGCGGCTCAAGCCTCCAAAAGCGCCCTTGGACGCTGAGGAATCCCCGTTCGCTGAGAGTCTTTGCCCTCTGCAGCCCATCGCAATTACGATAGAGATACACATTAATCCCTTGAACGGGGAGGAGTACCAAGTTGAGCGATCGTTTCTTGTTTACCTCTGAGTCCGTCACCGAAGGCCACCCGGATAAGATTGCCGACCAGGTCTCCGACGCCATTCTGGACGTCTGCCTGGAGCAGGACCCCTACAGCCGCGTCGCCGCTGAAACCCTCACCGCCACCGGCCTGGTGGTCATAGCCGGCGAGATCACCACCAAGGCCTACGTCGATTTCCAGAGCCTCGTCCGCGGCGTCATCGCCTCCATCGGCTACGACAACGCCCTCTACGGCTTCGACTCCAACACCTGCGCCGTCATCTCCACCATCAACAAGCAGTCCGGCGACATCGCCCAGGGCGTTGACACCGGCGGCGCCGGCGACCAGGGCATGATGTTCGGCTACGCCTCCAACGAGACTCCCGAGCTGATGCCCGCCCCCATCTCGCTGGCCCACAAGCTCACCCGCCAGTTGACCGCGGTGCGCAAAAGCGGCAAGCTGCCCTATCTGCGCCCCGACGGCAAGAGCCAGGTCACCGTCGAGTACGACGAGAACGGCAAGCCCGCCCGCATCGACGCCGTGGTCATCAGCAGCCAGCACTCAGAAAGCGTCAGCAACGAAGATCTCCACGCCGACATCCTCAAATACGTCATCCAGGCCGTATTGCCCGCCGCTTGGCTCGACGAGCACACCAAGTACCACATCAATCCCACCGGGCGCTTCGTCATCGGTGGCCCTATGGGCGACACCGGCCTTACCGGCCGCAAGATCATCGTGGACAGCTACGGCGGCATGGGCCGCCACGGCGGCGGCGCCTTCAGCGGCAAGGACCCGACCAAAGTCGATCGCTCGGCGGCTTATATGGCCCGTTACATCGCCAAGAACATCGTGGCCGCCGGCCTGGCCGAGCGCGCCGAGGTGGCGCTTGCTTACGCCATCGGCGTAGCCGAACCGGTCAGTGTGCGTATCGACACCTTCGGCACCGGGAAGGTCGGTGAGGCCAAGCTGACCGAGTTGGTCCGTAAAAACTTCTCGCTCACTCCCAAGGGCATCATCGAGAGCCTAAATCTTCGCCGCCCCATCTACCAGAAGACCGCCGCCTACGGCCACTTCGGCCGCACCGAGCCGGAGTTTACCTGGGAGGCTACCGACAAGGCCGCCGCCCTCGCCGAACAGGCCGGAAAGCTGGCCGCCGCTAAGTAAGCCGAACCCGAATCGCTCGAAAGAAAGGGACTCCTCGCCCGAGGCGTCCCTTTTCTTTTTCCCCCGCCAGCGTCGATGGAATAGAATTCTCCGG
>Ga0182011_10002096_pt1 | contig 17023 bp, 11 predicted proteins | sample 711E1DmetaG_FD_120481 | JGI IMG/M metagenome (GOLD analysis project Ga0182011, IMG submission 120481) | Permafrost microbial communities from Stordalen Mire, Sweden - 711E1D metaG | ecosystem: Environmental > Terrestrial > Soil > Wetlands > Permafrost | place: Sweden: Stordalen | collected... | reverse complement strand
AGGATCGCCGCCGGGTCGAGATTCAAAACACGCCACCCGGGTTCACGACGCCGGCGCCCGGAACGTCCCGGCCGCGCCTACTTCTGTTCCACGCGGTTGCGCAAAAACGCCACGACATCCTGAAACTTGCCCTTGTTCGCGGGATCGGCCGTGATGAGGTTCTCGTGCGCCTCCAGCACGAGGCGCGCGTTCTCCAGCTGACCTGCCAAGTCTGCGTGGCGGAGTGGCGTCGCCGCGTCACCGGAACCCGGCACGGGGTCGGCGGCGTCCACGGTGAGCAACCGGTGGAGACCGAGATTGCGCAGCAGCTCGAGGTTGCGATGCCCCGCCCGGCACACCACGAGGCTCCCGGGAGGATTCTTCCGGCGCAACTCCAGCGCCTCGCCGGCAAGCACTCCCAGAAACGTGCTGTCCATCCCCGTGCAATTCTGGAAATCCATCACAAACCGGGTCTTCCCCTGCCCAATCATGCGCGAGAAGAAGTCCTGCAGGCTGGCACTGTTTGTGAGACAGGCCCGACCCTCCAGGCGCACCACGACCGGGTCGGAATAGGCGTCGACAAAGTAAACGGGCTTGGCAGACGATTCAGGCACGGGGGATCTGTGGCATGGCGAGGAGCCGAGCGACCAGGCAATCGAGCTGGATCGTCACCTTCCGCAGCGGTGAAACTCGCTATGACAACAGGCTTATTGTTTCGTGATGATTTGCCGCAGCACGAACGGCAGAATGCCACCGTGGCGGAAGTACTCGACTTCTATCGGCGTATCGATGCGGCACTTGACCGGCACCTCCTCCACCGCGCCATCGCGGCGGACGATACGCAGCGTGAGATCCTGCTGCGGCCGGAATTCCGAATCCAGCCCCAGCACGTCGTACGTTTCGGTGCCGTCGAGCCGGAGCGTCTGGGCGGTCGTCCCCTCCTTGAATTGGAGCGGCAGCACGCCCATGCCGACGAGGTTGCTGCGATGAATGCGTTCGAAGCTTCGCGCCACCACCATCTTCACGCCCAACAGCCGGGTGCCTTTGGCAGCCCAGTCGCGGGAAGAACCGGTGCCGTATTCCTGGCCCGCGATGACGACCAACGGCGTGCCGTCGGCGACGTAACGCATGGCCGCTTCGTAGATCGACCTCTTCGCCGCGGTGCCGTCCCGGCCGAAATAGAGCGTCTGTCCGCCCTCCTCGCCGCCGAGCATGAGGTTCTTGATCCGTACGTTGGCAAACGTGCCGCGAGTCATTACGCGATCATTGCCGCGACGCGAGCCATAGCTGTTGAATGCTTCGAAGGCCACACCTTGGGCAAGCAGATACTCGCCGGCTGGCGAGGCCTTTTTGATCGAGCCGGCGGGCGAGATATGGTCGGTGGTGACCGAGTCGCCAAAAATCCCGAGCGCCCGGGCGCCGCAGATCCCCGCCATCGCGCCGGGCTCGAGCGACAAGTCAGCGAAGAAGGGCGGTTCCTGGATATAGGTCGAACCCGCGTCCCAGGCATAGACCAGACCCGTCGAGGACGGGATTTCGTTCCACTGCGGATTCTGGGCGGCGAAATTGCGGTAGAGTTTGCGGAAGACTTCGGGCCTCAACGCCGCCTGCAGGCAATCGCGGATTTCGGCGAGCGTCGGCCAGAGGTCAGCGAGGTAAACGGGTTCGCCGTCGCGACCCCGACCCAGTGGCTCGCAGCTCAAATCAAGGTCGACGCGGCCGGCGAGGGCAAAGGCCACGACGAGCGGAGGCGACATCAGAAAATTGGCCTTGATGCTCGGATGCACGCGCGCCTCGAAGTTGCGGTTGCCCGAGAGCACCGAGGCGGTCACGAGATCGTGCTTCACCACCGCCTCCTCGATCGCGGGATCCAGCGGGCCGGAATTGCCAATGCAGGTGGTGCAGCCGTACCCGACCAGATTGAAGCGAAGTCTGTTCAAGTAGCGCTGCAGACCCGTCCTTTTGAGATAGTCGGTTACGACCCGCGAGCCGGGCGCCAGCGAGGTTTTGACCGCCGGGTTGACCTTCAGGCCCTTCTCCACCGCCTTCTTCGCGAGCAGGCCCGCCGCGACCATCACGCTCGGATTCGAGGTATTGGTGCAACTGGTGATCGCGGCGATGAGTACGGAACCGGTTCCGACCGTGGCCTTGCGGCCAGCGGCCGTGGTCACCTTGACCGTCCGGGCGATGTCCGCCCTCGTCTTGCCGAATCCATTGCCCGAGATAGGACGCTGGAGGGTCTGGAAAAACTCACGCCGCAGGTTGGGTAGTTCGATGCGATCCTGGGGACGCTTGGGGCCGGCCACGCTGGGCCGGACCGTGCCGAGGTCGAGTTCAAGCACCTGCGAGTAGTCAATCTCGCCCTGCTGCGGGATGCCCCACAGGCCCTGCGCCTTGTAGTAGTCCTCATACAGCCGCACCAGCGCCTCGGGCCGGCCGGTGGCGCGCAGATAGCCGGCGCATTCGGCGTCGATCGGGAAGAAACCCATGGTCGCGCCGTATTCTGGCGCCATGTTGCCGATCGTCGCGCGGTCCACCACACCCAGGGACGCGGCCCCGGGGCCGAAAAACTCGACGAACTTGCCCACGACCTTCGCCTGCCGGAGCATTTGGGTGACGGTCAGCACCAAGTCGGTGGCCGTGACGCCCTCGGCCAGCCCGCCGCTTAGATGCACCCCGACGACATCGGGGGTAAGGAAATAGACTGGCTGGCCGAGCATGCCGGCTTCCGCCTCAATACCGCCCACGCCCCAACCCACGATTCCGAGGCCGTTGATCATGGTGGTGTGTGAATCGGTGCCCACCAACGTATCCGGAAACACGACCGTCGTGGCGGGATCGCCGTTTTCAACCGTCGGCCGCGCGAGCACGCCCTGGGCCAGGTATTCGAGGTTGACCTGGTGAACGATGCCGATGCCGGGCGGCACGACCTTGAACGTGTCGAAGGCCTGCATGCCCCACTTGAGAAACTGGTATCGCTCCCGGTTGCGGTGAAACTCGATCTCGAGATTGCGGGCAAACGCGCCCGTCGTGCCGCTCACATCCACCTGCACCGAATGATCGACGACGAGGTCCACCGGCACCAGCGGTTCGATCAGGCGTGGATCGCGGCCGAGTCGTTGCACCGCCGCGCGCATCGCGGCCAGGTCCACCAGTAGCGGCACGCCCGTGAAGTCCTGCAGCACGATGCGGGCAACGACAAATGGGATCTCCTCCGTGCGTGGGGCATTGGGCTGCCAGGACGCCAGTGCGCGCACCGCCGCCTCGGTCACCCGCTGCCCGTCGCAATTGCGCAGCAACGCCTCCAGGATGAGGCGCAGCGAAATCGGCAGGCGCGCGACGTTGGGAAAACCGGCCGCGGCCAGCGCGGGCAGCGAGTAAAACGTTTTCTCGCCATCGGCGGTCGAGAATTTCTGCCGGGTGTTGAATGGATTCGGAAGGATGCTCATGGAATTGCGGATGGTGCCACGCCGGCGCCTGCTTGCAGGCGAGACGACCGTAGGTGCGATTGGCGCGCGAACGCGCTTCCTACGCGGAGAATCGCCCTATCCCTTCAGCGCTGCCTGGACCGCCGCCAGGTTGGGCAGATCCTTGGGCGTCGGGGTCTGCTCGGCGTACTTGACCAAACCGTCCCGGCCGATCACGAACGCCGCGCGCGCCGAGGTGTCACCGACGCCGGCGAGGTTGGGGAAAACCACGCCGTAAGCCTTCGTGACGGACTTGTTCAAGTCGGACAGGAGCGTGACCTTGATCCCGTTCTGCTTGGCCCACGCTTCCTGGGCGAACGGGCTGTCCACGCTGATGCCATAGACCGCGGCATCGAGCCCCTCGAACTGCCCAAGGCCGGCCGTCACATCGCACATTTCCTGGGTGCATACGCCGGTGAACGCGAGCGGGAAGAAGAGCAGCACCGTCTGCTTCCGGCCAAAATTGTCGCTGAGTTTGACGTCCTTGAGGCCGTCGGGTGTTTTGGATTTGAGGGTGAAATCGGGGGCCTTGGAGCCAATCGAGATAGGCATGAATGGAATGGGTTCGGGTTGTGTTCTGCGCGGCACAAGGCCGCCGTTGATGGAAATGGAAACTTACAGCATCCGGTGTGGGCGAGACAAACCGTTTTTCCCGGTATAAGAATGGGTTCTGGAAAGCCCGGGTTCGCCATAAGCCCGTCACTTTCCCCTTGTGCGCTCCCGCACCCGCCGCGATAACCTGCCGCCTGCCCATGAACCTCCTCGACGACCTCCACTGGCGCGACTTGATCGCGGACTGCACCGACCTCGACGGCCTCGGTCGGCGGCTGGCCAGCGGACCGATCACGCTCTATTGCGGCTTCGATCCCACCGGCGATAGCCTTCACGCTGGGCACCTCATGGGACAGTTGAGCCTGCGGCGGTTTCAGCTCGCCGGCCACCACCCGATCCCCCTCGCCGGCGGTGCCACCGGCATGATCGGCGATCCAGGTGGGCGCTCGACCGAGCGCAACCTGCTGAGCCGCGAGGAACTCGCCCACAACGTTTCCTGCATCAAGCGGCAGCTCTCCCAATTCATCGATTTCGAGTCGAAGACCAACCCCGCGCGCATGGTGGACAACGCCGACTGGACCGCCCCGGTCTCGTACATCGATTTCCTCCGCGACATCGGAAAATGTTTTTCGGTGAACGTCATGCTGGCGAAGGACAGCGTGCGCGCGCGCCTCGCGAGCGACAGCGGCATCAGCTACACGGAATTCAGCTACCTGCTCCTGCAGGCGTTTGACTTTCTGCACCTGCGGGAAGCGTTCGGCTGCGAGCTCCAGATCGGCGGCTCCGACCAGTATGGCAACATCGTCGCCGGCTGCGACCTCATCCGCAAGAAGCTCGGCGCCCCGGCCTGGGGCCTGACGTTTCCCCTCATCACCGACGCGTCCGGCAAGAAATTCGGCAAGAGCACCGGCGGCGGTTCCTTGTGGCTCGATCCCGCCAAAACGAGCCCTTACCGCTTCTACCAGTATTTCGTCAACGCGGAGGACGGCCAGGTGGTCGAGTATCTGAAGAAATTCACCCTGCTGCCCCGCGAGCAAATCGAGGCACTGGCCGCCGAGCAGGAGAAAAACCCCGGCGCCCGTCACGCGCAGAAGACGCTGGCCCGCGAGGTGACCACCCTCGTACACGGTCCGTCCGCCTGCGAGGACGCCCGCCGCGCCAGCGAGATCGTGTTTGGCGGTGGACTCGAGGGTATCACCGAGGCGCTCTTCCGAGACGTCGTCGGCGAGCTGCCGGCCGCGGGCCTCGCACCCGCCCAACTGGCTGGCGCAGGTGCGCCCGTGATCGACCTCATCGTCCAGGCCGGCCTCGCCCCGTCCAAGGGCCAGGCGCGGAAAGACGTCGAGGCCGGCGGCATCTACCTCAACAACGCCCGCGTGACCGAGGTCGCCCGTGCCGCCACGACCAGCGATCTGCTCTTCGGCAAATACCTGCTGCTGCGCAAGGGCAAGCGCACGTATGCCGTGTTGAACGTGCCGAGCTAGGTCTCGGTCCTCCCATGGACTCACCGGCTCCCGGTCGCCCGCTTCGGCGCGCTGGCGTCGAGCTGTTCGCCATTTCGTTTGTCGTCCTCTTCCAGGAGCTGACCCTGATCCGGTGGCTGCCCGGACAGGTGCGCGTTCTCGCCTATTTCCCCAACCTGATTCTGCTGGGCGCTTTTCTGGGATTGGGTCTGGGCTGCTTGCGGTCGGCCAGACGGTCGCTGCTGTGGTGGTGGCCGCTGAGTCTCCTCGTGTTGGTGGTGGCCGGCTGGTCGATGAGCCGCGTCGCTTTCACCCAGAACTCCGTGACCGAGCACTTGTGGTTGCTCTACTATGATCTCGGCGACCAAGCGCCGGTCTTGGGTGACGTTCGCCTGCCCATCATCGTCTGCTTTCTTCTGAGCACCGTCAGCTTTGTGCCCTTGGGACAGATGCTGGCGGAACGGCTGCAGGAATTCCGGGCACGTTCCTCCGCCCTGTGGGGTTATTCCTGCGACATTCTGGGCTCGCTGGTCGGCGTGGCTGCCTTCGCCTTCATCGGGTTTGCGCGTACTACACCGCCTCTCTGGTTCGCGGTCTTTCTGGCCGTCGGCGTGTTCTTCTTCGTCGGCCGGTGGCGCGCCATGCTGGTCTACACCGTCATCGCGCTGGGCCTGGTTGGACTGGTGCGGCACGCAGACCACGCGGATTTCTACAGCCCGTACTACGCCATCAACACCACCCGGCTGCCCCACGAATCCCAGACCGCCATTCTGACCAACGGCTCGCTGCACCAGTACGTGCTTCAACTCCAGCGCGGCCGACCGGATGACGCTGACATCATCCTGCAGGGATATCACCGGCCGTATCGCCTGCTAGGCCATCCGCCGGGAAAGATCTTGGTGCTGGGTGCGGGCACAGGCAACGACGTCGCGGTCGCTCTGGACGAAGGCGCTGAGCGCGTGGACGCCGTCGAAATCGATCCGGTCATCCTCGATCTTGGCCAGCTCCATCCCAACCGGCCTTACGCCTCCCCCCGGGTGCGGCTGATGAACACTGACGCCCGCGCCTTCCTGAACGAATCGACGGAGCAATACGACCTGATCGTCTTTGGGACGCTCGACTCGATGACCCGGCTCTCCGCCTTGTCGAACGTGCGGCTCGACAACTTCGTCTACACGCGGGAATGCGTCGAGGCGGCCAAGGCGCATCTCTCGCCCCAGGGGGGGGTGATCATGTATTTCATGTCCACCACCGGCTACATCAACCAGCGGCTGTCCGGCCTGCTGGCTGAGGTCTTCCAGCAACTGCCTTACGTGGTCACCGGCCAATGGTTTGTCTTCAATCGCATCTTTCTTGCTGGCCCGGCTTTTGAACACTTGGCCGGCGGGCAGCGGCGCGCGTCTTTCCCGCTGTATCGGCGTTTTTTCGCGCAGGTTGAATCGCCGCAGGACGACTGGCCTTACCTTTACCTTCAAGGTCGCGGCATCAGCGGTTTCTACCTCGTCCTGATCGGGGTGTTCTCCGGCATCGCCATCCTGTCCGTCGCGCTGGCCTCCGGCGAAATGCGGCGCAGCGTCGCCCGCGGCGGTGTCGATGGCGAGATGCTGCTGTTCGGGCTCGCCTTCTTGTTGCTGGAGACGAAATCGGTCACGACCATGTCCCTGCTTTGGGGTGCCACTTGGGTGACCAGCGCCGTGGTCTTCGGTGCGATCCTCGCCATGGTGTTGGCCGCCACCGTTCTCATGCAGGTGCGGCCATTGCCCTGGGTGGTGGGCATCGGCGGCCTGATTCTGTCGCTCGTCGCCGCCTATTTCGTGCCAGTGCATGCCCTGTTGCGCCTGCACGCGTTCACACGCCTTCTGCTTTCGGCGGCTTTCGTGGGCACGCCGATCTTTTTCGCCGCCGTCTGCTTTGCCAGCCGCTTCCGTGACCGCCCGGAGGCCAACACCGCCTTTGGCTGGAATCTGCTCGGTGCTGTCGCCGGCGGGCTGATCGAGTTTACCTCGATGATCACCGGCATCCGGGCGCTCTACTTGCTCGTGCTGGCCGCCTACCTCGGTGTTGTGCTCCTGCGGAGGCGTGCCCGGAACGCGGTGGGCACGGGGTGAGGTCTCGCCGAGTCCGGCCACGCCTTTGACCCGATTCAATACGCCTGCAACGGCGCAGCCGCAACTCCCACCGCAGCAAAGTAGTACACCGTTTCCCGTCGCCCCGCCATCATTGACAATACCCACGCCGGGCGCTTCACTTACGCCGTCGGTGCTCCAGCGCCGGCTCCAAGAAAGGCGATTATAATCCGATGAAAAAGATGACCCCCACGTCCCTGTTCGCATTCTCCATCCTGTCACTGTGCGTGATGGGATCTGCCCTTTCGGCGGCGGAAACTCTTTACTACGGAAACGTCGAGTCCTATGGCGGCGGCCAGATCGTCGTGAAGACGACGCAGCATTCCACCGGCACCTGGAAAGTCGATTCCGCGACGACCGTGACCGGATCGGTCCATAAATGGAACTGGGTCTCCGCCATGGTGGAAACGTCGGGACACGTCAAGGTGCTGAAAGTCGAGGAGTCCCCCACCGGCCATTCGGGCATCGTCAAGGCCATCAACGGTGTCGTTTTGAGCGTCATGTCCGGGAACGCCATGGAAAACTGGAATCGGGTGGAGACGACCCTCGGCGATGGGTGCTCCCCGTCAGATGTTGCAGTCGGCGACGTGATTGGTGTTGAGCTCTACAAGAACCACAATCTGGCGGCGATCCGCATCATCAAACACGGCGTCAATTAGGCAGACTTTCCCGGTGGATCGAACGGGAGGCCACAGGTGCCGGGCAGAGGGGAAGCTCTATCTCTGTAGGACGATCACTCAAGATCCTTGTGGCCTGAAGGGGGCTCGAAGACCGCGATGCAATCCGTTTTCCGCGGAGAAGGTCCATGTCAATCACTTGGCTGCGGCTCCGCCGCGCCAGATACTCTGCGTCCTCCGGTGAAAACCGGATCTCAGCTGAAGATTGCCTCGGCGAGCGCCGCCTCGGTCGTCAGGAGCCCGGTGGCCATCGGCAGGGACACGCGGCAGCCGCCGAGATTGCTCTCGGCCCGCGCCGCGCCGCGTGCGAAGTCCGCGCACCAGTGGAAATATCTTCCGTCGGCGTAGGTGAACTGCAGTTCGAGCGACAAGGTCGCGTCGGCCGCGGTCACCCGCGTTTGGTAGTCCGGCGCCGCCGCGCCCGCCGCGCCACACGCCTCCAGACGCCTGCGGGCCCACTCCAACAGCACGCGTCCCTCGGCGGCCAGGCCGGGCTGGTTGACCAGGACCACGGCCTTCAATTCGCGTGCGATCGCTGCCGGCGGAAACGCGCTCAGGAACTGGCCGATCGACTGGCGCACGGGCAGGAGGCGCGCCTGGACCAAATCGCGGAAGCCATCCCGCCGCGGCCAGCCGTAGGCGCCCGCCTCCGGCGCGCAGATGGCCGTGTCGAAGAGGAAGCGGCTTGAGTTGCCCAGGAGCCAGGCGTAGGTCGCGATCTTGTGCACCTGTGACATCCGGTGCACCCAATAGTAGAGGGGCAGGTCGGCCTCCACGATGATGGACACCTGGTCCTCGAGAAACTCCCGGCGCTCCTGGGGATAGGTCAGGACGACCGCCTCGATGCAGCTCATCTCGTGGCGCGACGGCCCGATGAAGCACTCGCTATAGATCTTCGCGCGCAGGGCGAGATCGGCGCTCCCCTCGGGCCGCGGGCAAAGCACGATGATACGCGCCGGATGCCGCTGGGCGAAGCGGAGGGCCGCGTTGAATTGTTCTTGGGCGTCGGCCGGCGTCGTGGGCAGCCCGAGGTGCAGCACCAGGTTCATCTGCGAGGCGCGGAATTCCGAGGGAGCCTTGCCGCTTTCCCCCGGTTCGCCTTCCCAGAGCCGCGCGAGGCTCCGCGCGATGGCGCCCACGGGCACCTCGAGACCGGGCAGGGCATCAAAAACCGTGGTCATCGGAAAAAGTACCAAGTGGCACGTGACCAGTACCAAGGCCTGCGTGGCCCGGCGCGGACTTCATTTCGAACCTTGATACTTGTCATCTGAAACTTGTTCCTTGCGCGGCGCCGCCGCGCTCACGGTTTCCTCCACTCATGCCCGCGCGGTTCTAGCAGCGCGTCGGCGGCTCCCGGCCCCCAGGAGCCGGCGGGATACGGGTCGAGTCCATCTCGCCCGGCGGCCCGCCACGCTTCGAGCACGGGTGTGATCAGCTGCCAGGACGCCTCGGTTTCATCGCCGCGGATGAAGAGCGTGCCGTCCCCGATCATGGCGTCCAGCACGAGCCGCTCGTAAGCCTCCGGCGTATTCGAGCCGAACGTCGTTGCGTAGCGGAAATGCATCTTCACCGGCTGCGTGCGCGTCTCCAGACCGGGGATCTTGGCGTTGAGCAGCAGCGTGCTGCCCTCGTCGGGCTGGATCTGGAAGGCCAGGGTGTTCGCGGCGAGGTCAAACTGCTCCGCGCCGGCGAAGAGCGTGCCGGGCGGACATTTGAATTGGATGGCGATCTCGGTGACGCGCCGGGCCAGGCGCTTGCCCGAACGTAAGTAGAACGGCACGCCCGCCCAGCGCCAGTTGTTGATGGCGAGGCGCAGCGCGGCGAACGTCTCCGTGGTCGACTGCGGATTGATGCCGGCTTCCTCCCGATATCCTGGCACCGGCTCGCCGCCGACGAGGCCCGCGGCGTACTGCGCCCGGGACACGCCGCCGCCCGCCCCCACGGTCAGCGGCTGGATCGCACGCAGCAACTTCACTTTTTCGTCGCGGATCGCTTCGGGATCCAAGGACACCGGGGGCTCCATCGCGGTGAGGGCGAGCAGCTGCATCGTGTGATTCTGGATCATGTCGCGCAGGCATCCGCTCTGTTCGTAATAACCACCTCGGGTGCCGACGCCCCCGTCCTCCGCCACCGTGATCTGCACGCACTCGACGTAGTTCCGGTTCCAAATGGGTTCGAAAATCGCGTTGGCAAACCGTTGGACCAACATATCTTGCACCGTTTCCTTGCCGAGGTAATGATCGATGCGGAACACTTGGGATTCGGACAGCACACCGGCCAGGACGTGGTTCAGCTCCCGGGCCGTGGCCAGATCGCGACCAAAGGGTTTTTCGATGACGACCTTTGATTGGAGCGGCGTGCCCAGATGACGCTGGGCGAGGCCGGCAGCCCCGAGGTTGTCGAGAATCGGCCGGAAGACGGTCGGCGGCGTCGAGATGTAGAACACCGCCTGCAGGTCCCGGCCGGACTCGGTTTCCAGCCGCCGGATGAGCGCGTGGAGGCGGTCGAAGGCCGCCCGCTCGTCGTAGCCCCCGCTCAGGTAGAACGCGGCCCGTGCCACGCGACCCCAAGCGTCGGCGTCCAGCGGGCGCCGCGAGAATTCGCGCACCGCTGCCTCGGCGCGCGTGCGGAACTCTTCGTCCGGGACCGGGGTGCGGCCGAAGCCGACCAGGAAGAAATCCGGCGGCAGCAGGTTGTCGCAACTGAGGTTGTAAATCGCGGGGATGAGCTTGCGGGCGGTCAGGTCGCCCGAGGCGCCGAAAATGACCACTACCGTCGGCGGCGCACCGCGGTGCTTGCTCAACCCCTGCAAAAATGGATGGCGCGGAGAGTCGGGCATGAAGAAGGAAGCAAGATGATCCAGCCATCCGAAAAACACAAAACCCAAAGTGATGCAGGCTGTGTTTTGGAGAAGCGGCGCGCGACAATTCCCAATGTTTCGCCTCTGGCAACTTGACCACGGATTACAGGCATGTGGCACGGGCCGGAAGCACTACAGTCCAGACTGACTCAATCCTATCCGTGTGATCCGTTCACTATCTCTGAATATCCTGTCTTGCTGCGAGCATTCTACGCAGATGCTTTTGGAAACCACTAATCCACACGAATTGTCACTAATCAGATAATTAGTGTTCATTAGTGGTTAAACCCATCCGGTTTCCGTCGGTTGCGACTCTGCCGCGTCAGGAAACGTCCGGGCTAACGCAGCACGTGGTAACCTTTGGGAAACAGCGCCACATTGGCGTAATGCAGGACCTCCGGCGGACGCTTCGCACTGGTCACCACCTCGACCACATCGAACCGAAAAGTGCGCGGCCGGCGCCGCAGCCGCGTGAGGTAGGCATGAATCGCGCGGCGCAACACTCGCTTTTTGCGCCGGTCGACCGCGAAAAAGCCCGGCACCAAGGCGGTGTCCGGGCGTGTCTTTACCTCCACAAAGATGAGCACATCGCCATCGCGGCACACGAGGTCTATCTCTTCGCGCCGATCGCGCGGATTGCGCCAGTTGCGCGCGACCACCTCATACCCCTGCCGCTGCAGTTGGCCGGCGGCCAGCCGTTCGCCCTCAGCGCCGCGCTCCTCCGCCGGGGCGCGCGGGTTTTCGTCCCGACGCAATGTCTCTCTGAGCCAAGCCAGCATTTTCACCGTTCCCGGCGAGTGGTGACGCGACCGGAGCGGCGATCTTTGTCATTGCGGCTCACCTCCGGCCGTGGCAATTCCAGAATACGCCTCAACGAGTGGGGCAGCAACCGCCCTTTCCCTCATGCCGACCTCCACCCTATCTGGCCAGCTCCGCCGTTCCCTGCTGCTGAAGATCCTGTCTAAACCGGCCCCCAGCCGCGAGGATCTGAGCTCCGTCATCGAGCTGACTGCGGTCAAGGTCGTCGAGCAGCTGGAATGCCAGTCGATGACCCTCTACCTCGTCGAGGGCGAAGAGATATCGTTCCGCCACGTCTACTACTCGCCCACGCTGTGGGGCCTCGACAAGGCCCGGGAGCAGCAGTTCAAGCAGACCGCGGAAAAACTGCTGCAAACCAAATTACCGAAGGGCACGGGCAATGTCGGCAAAGTGGTCTCAACCGGCGAACCGCTGTTCTTCAGCAACCGCGGCCCCGACGCGGCGACGCTCAAGAATATGAATACGGGCTTCGAGGTTCACTCGATGCTCACGGTGCCGCTCCGGACCAATGTGGTCGTCGGCGCCATCCAGGTGCTGAACAAGGAGATCCATGCCGGAACCAACGGGCAGTTCCAAGAGAAAGACTTGGGGGTCCTCCAGGAGCTCGCGGAATACTCCGCCACGCTGATCCAGCGCATGCTGGATCCGAAGTTCCAGCTCAGCGCCGAAGACACGGCCAAGTTCGTCGCCAAGTTCACCGACCTGCCTCTCGTCACCAAGATCGACGACCTCGACCTCGACGAGAAACTGGTGGAGATTACCGGCGACGCGATCATCCGGCGCGAAGGGGTGTTCCCGGTCAAAAAGACCGGCACTAACACGGTGATGGTGCTCATGGCCAACCCGCTGGATTACGCCAAGCGCGAGGCCTTCCAGCAGGCCACCGAGCTTTCCATCGACGAGGTGCGCGTCGCCCCCGCCACGCTGATCGAGCAGCTCGTCAAGAAGTTCTTCAAGGAGCAGACCAAGAGCGGGCCGACGGCCGGCGGCGGCGAGGGAGACGTGGACATCTCCGAGGTCGCCGAATTGATCGGTTCGGCCTATTCCCCCACCGGCGGCGACGTCAAGGTGGAGGAACTCGAGAGCGAAGACTCCGCGCCCATCATCCAACTGGCCAACCGCATCATCGAGGACGCCTACATCACCGGGTCGTCCGACATTCATGTCGAACCTCTGGAGAAGGAACTCCTCGTCCGCTATCGCATTGACGGCCTCTGCCAGGAGAAACTCCGCCTGCCCAAGCAGGTGACTAATGCGCTCGTCACCCGTCTGAAGATCATGTGCAACCTCGACATTGCCGAGCGCCGGTTGCCCCAGGATGGACGCATCGTGTTCAAAAAATTCACCAAGAAGAACATCGACATCGATCTGCGCGTTGCCACCGGCCCGATGAATTTCGGCGAAAAGGTGGTCATGCGTATCCTCGACAAGCAGAAATCCACCCTGCCCCTGACCGCGCTCGGCTTCTCCGAGGAAAACCTCGCCAAATATCGCGAGTGCATCCGCCAGCCCTACGGCATGATTCTGCACTGCGGTCCAACGGGCTCCGGCAAGTCGATGACGCTTTACTCCGCGCTCTCCGAGGTCAACACGCCCGACGTCAACATCCAGACAGCCGAGGACCCCATCGAGTACACGCTGGTTGGCATCAACCAGATGCAGATGAACCGGCAGATCGGGCTCACCTTCGCCCGCGCCTTGCGCTGCTACCTGCGCATGGACCCCGACATCATCCTCGTCGGCGAAATCCGCGACAAGGAGACGGCCGAGATCGCGATCGAAGCCGCGCTCACCGGCCACCTGCTGGTCTCCACGCTCCACACCAATGACGCCCCTTCGACGATCGCACGCGTCTCCGAGATGGGCGTCGAACCGTTCAACGTCTCCGCCTCGCTCATCTGCGTCTGCGCCCAGCGCCTGCTGCGCCGCGTGTGCAAGAATTGCAAGCAACCCTACGAGCCGCAGGGCCGGGAGAAGGAGATCTTGGAAAAGGCTCTGGGCTGGAGCGGCCAGATCTTCAAGGCCAACCCGCACGGCTGCCACCTCTGCGGAGGCAACGGGTACAAGGGCCGCGTCGGCATCCATGAGTTGATGATCAACAACGAGGAACTGACCGAGGGCATCAACAAGAAGATCGAGACGGCCGAGCTCAAGCGCATCGCCATGCGCGGCGGCATGAAGACCCTGCACCAGGATTCGATATTGAAGGTGAAGACAGGGCTGACCACGATCGAAGAGGCGCTGGCCAACGTGCCGCCCGATCTCATTCTGTGACCTGGCGGGAGCTGGGCGGTCGCGACCGTTGCGAAAAGCGTTGAGCTTTTCTGCGGCGGCGTTATGTCATCCATGGCAACCATGACTAAGCCTGTCACGATTGCCCACCCAACCGACGGCCAGTATTACCCCTCCGCCGACGAGTTTTTTGGCCGCAGCCTGCCCACGGCGCTGACCTACGACGACGTCTCACTGGCCACGCTGTACTCGGAGATCCTGCCCCGCGATACGGACCTCTCGACGGCGCTTTCCGAGACATTACGCCTGCAGATTCCGATCCTGTCGTCGGACATGGACACCGTCACCGAGTCGCGCATGGCCATTGCCATGGCGCTCAACGGCGGCCTCGGCCTCATCCACTACAACATGCCGGCCAACGACCAGGTCAAAGAGGTCGCGCGCGTGAAACGCCATGTGCATGGCCTGATCCAGGACCCGATCACGGTCGGTCCCAACCTGGATGTCGGCGACATACTCGCGATGATCGAACAGCGGCGTTTCAGTTTCCAGACGTTCCCCGTCGTCGATGGTCAGGGCCGGCTCGTCGGCCTGCTGCCGGGCAGCATCGTGAAGGAACGGTACCGCGCCAAGAAGGTGACGGAGGCGATGACGCCGCGCGCCCGGCTCACCGTGGTCCGCGAGAGCAGCCTCGGTGACGACGCGATCAAGTACGCCGACTCGTTTTTCAGCGAGCACATCGGCATCAATAAAATGCTCGTGGTGGACGACGAGGACCGGCTCCGCGGCCTCGTCACCAGCACCGATGTCGAGCGCATCGTCGGCGAGGCCAAATCCCGCCGGAAGCCGAGCCGGGACGCCCGGTTCCGGCTCGTGGCGGGGGCCGCGATCGCGCCCGTGCGCAAACCCTCGGGTGAACTCGACCGCGACCGGATCGTGGCCCACGTGGGGAAATTGCTCGACGAAGGCGTCGATGCCGTCGCCGTTTCCACGGCCCACGGACACAGCGCAGGCGTCGGCGAAGTCGTGAAACTCATCCGCGGGCCCTTTCCCTCCCTCACCATCATTGCCGGCAATGTCACGGGCGCAGCCGGAGTGGAATATCTGGCCGAATGCGGAGCCGACGCCATCAAAGTCGGCCAGGGGCCCGGCTCCATCTGCACCACGCGCATGGTCGCTGGGGTCGGCATTCCGCAGCTGACCGCTCTCTGGGTGTGTCGCAAGGGCGCCGCCGCCCGCGGCGCGAGGATCATCGCCGACGGCGGCATCGTCAGGTCGGGTGACATCGTCAAGGCCCTGACACTGGCCGACGCCGTGATTTGCGGCGGGCTTTTCGCCGGCTGCCGCGAGGCGCCGGGCGAGATCCTGGAAATCAACGGCAAGCTCTACAAGCAGTACCGTGGCATGGGCACCCTGGCGGCGATGACGGCCGGCTCGGCGGCGCGCTATGGCCACGAGAAGGACACCACCCGCAAGATCAGCGCCGAGGGGATCGAAGCGCTGAAAGAAGTGTCCGGTTCCGTCGACGACGTGCTGGCCAACCTGATCGGCGGCGTGCAGTCCGGCATGGGCTATCTCGGTGCCCGCACCCTGCCCGACCTCCGCACCCGGGCGCGTTACGTGCATGTGACCGCTGCGGGCCAAAAAGAAGCCGCGCCGCACGACGTGATCGAGGTCTCGACTAAGACCTCGGTCTAGCATCCGGGTTCAGGGTTCAGGGTTCTGGGTTCACGGTTCTGGGTTTTGGGTTCTGGAGCCTGGAATTTGGAGTTTGAAATTTTGGGTTTGGGATTTGGGCTCCCGGCTTCTGGCCTCTCGCCCCTCGCCCCTCGCCTCTGACGTGCAGCCTCTGGCCTCTCGCCTTTGGCCTCTCGCCTCGGCGTCCGCCTTCCGGCCTCCGCCACCTCGCTCGCCTTCGACAATTCTCCTTGCTCCGCCGCCCCCCGTCGCCTTTTTCCTTCATGGCAACCGGGGCTTGGTTTCTCCCCGCTGCCGCGCGAACCATGTCCCTTACTCCGTTCAGCAGCCGGATCATCGCCGACGTCGGCATCAGCTTTGGCGACGAAGGCAAAGGCCGCCTCATCCCCGAACTCGCGGAGGAGCTGCGCGCCTCCCCCTCCCCCGTCGCGATCGTCCTCAAGGTCAACGGCGGCGCCAACTCGGGCCACACCGCCGGCGGCATCAAGCTCAACCTGCTCCCGGCCGGCGTGGCCGTGCCCGGCGTGCCGCACCTCTGCATCGGCAGCGGCGTCGTCGCCGACCCGCGCAAGATCTGGTGGGAGACCCGCCCGCTCGAACGCCGGGGCTACGCCGTGCTCAGCCGTCTCCTGATTGACGAGCGCACGCTCGTGTCCGACCTCACGCATCGCCTGCTCGATCTCGCCTGGGAGGATTACCGTACCAACGTCCTGGCCGAGGAACCGCGCGGCTCCACCGGCCGCGGCATCACGCCGGCCTACCTGGACGAAGTCGGCCAGTGGCAGATCACCTTCTCCGATTTCCACGCCGGACCCAACTGGTTCGCCCGTAAGCTCGCGCAGCGCGCCGACCGCGCCCTGTGCCTCATCCAGCACGTCTGCCGCGTCTCGCCGGAGACGTTTGCGGGTTTCTTCGACAAGCTCACGGCGGCCGAACAGCGCGCCAACGCCGAGGCCATCGAACTCGGCGTTTTCGACCGCGCCGAGTTCGATTTCGCCCAGTTCCGCGGCGCCGAGCCTTTCACCCTCAACCTGCCCCGCCTGACTGAGGTCTACTGGCAGGCCGGCACCGCCCTGGCCGCCAACATCGGTGAGGTGCGCGAGCTCATCCTGCGCGAATTGGGCGCCGGCCACACCGTCATCGGCGAGTT